>Ga0302324_100010679_pt1 | contig 18954 bp, 16 predicted proteins | sample Palsa_T0_1_FD_201949 | JGI IMG/M metagenome (GOLD analysis project Ga0302324, IMG submission 201949) | Peat permafrost microbial communities from Stordalen Mire near Abisko, Sweden - Palsa_T0_1 | ecosystem: Environmental > Terrestrial > Soil > Palsa > Peat permafrost | place: Sweden: Abisko...
GATTCGTTATCTTGGCGAGCCCAAGACAGCAGGTGAGTTCGATGAGACATATGCCATCAATCCTGAATCGTGACCAGCACAACCGGCCCGGCGGCCCTCTGCGACTCCATGTCGTGCTGGAGAGCAATATGCAGAGCATCAACGAAGCCGCTTCTGTGGTCATTCGGTTTGCCAAGAAACACCGCTACGGCAAGCAGCCATGTCATGAAATTGAACTGGCGGTCCGGGAGGCCGTGGCCAATGCCGTGCTTCACGGGAATTGCTGTGACGCCGGAAAGAAGGTTTTCCTGACTGCCGCGATGCAGCCATCGGGGTTGGTGGTGTGCATAAGGGATGAAGGAAAGGGGTTTGACCCCGAATCCGTGCCGGATCCCCTGGTTCCCGGCAATCTCATGCAGGAGTCCGGGCGAGGGCTCTTTCTGGTCAGGGCTTATATGGACGAGGTGATCTGGCGTCCTGCCGCGGAAGGCGGCATGGAAATATGGCTGACCAAATATCCCGCCAAGCGCCCATGAGGAGAAGCCGTCAGACGGCGCCGCGAAAGAGTTGAGCGACGCCGGAAATAGTGTATACTACCGCCCCTCTAGAGAACATTTACGGCTGAACCGGCCAGTACAGTTTTGTTTTCGCCGGGAACGCGCTTTTATTACAAAGGAGGAATGTGCATGGCGCTGAAAATAAGCACCCACGAGGTTGATGGGGTGACCGTAGTGGCCCTGGATGGAAACGTGGTACTGGGTGAAGAGACAAGTTCCTTACGGGAAAAGATGAAGACTCTGCTCGCCGAAGGCAAAAAGAAGCTTGTGCTGGACATGAAAAATGTGACGTTCATCGACAGCGCCGGCCTTGGTGCGCTGGTCGGCGTGCATCACAGCGCCAATACGCGCGGGGCGTCTCTGCGATTGGCCAATCTGGGAGGGAAGTTCAAAGAGCTGCTGCAAATCACCAAATTGCTCACGGTCTTCGACGTCTCCAACTCCGAGGCGGACGCGATCGCCAGCTTCTCGAAGTAATCACTTACCGCTTTCCGGGGCTTTTTTCACTGAGGGCACGCTCGCGCGTGCCCTTTTTGTTTTTCGGCCTGTTTTTGGCAGACTGCGCAAAGGCTGGCGATGAACCGCGGGAAGACCTTGTGGTACAGTGGAAAATCGGGCGATGGAACCTGCAAAGCATATCGGGCGCTACGAGATCCTGGAAGAATTGGGCCATGGCGCGATGGGCACGGTGTATCGCGCGAAGGACCCCTCCATGGATCGCGTGGTCGCGCTGAAAACGATCCTGGCCCTGGCCCTTTCCAGCCAGCAAGGAACCGAGTTTCGCGAACGGTTTTACCGGGAGGCGCGGGCCGCGGGGCGCCTGGCGCATCCGGGGATCGTGCCGGTGTTCGACGTTGGCGAACACGAGGGCCTGCCGTTTCTGGTCATGGAGTTCATCCAAGGAAGAACCCTGGAGGACGCGATCCGCAGGGGAGAGCGGCCCACGCTGGAGCGCGCCTGCGAGCTGAGCCAACAGATCGCCGAGGCGCTGGGCTTTGCGCACCAAAATGGAGTCGTGCACCGCGACATCAAACCGGCCAACATTCTTTTGACTGCGCGCGAGACCTACGGAATCGAAAGGCCCAAGATCACCGACTTCGGAGTGGCCAAGCTTGCCGCGGGGCAAATCACGTTGTCGGGACAGATGCTGGGCACGCCCGCCTTCATGCCGCCGGAGCAATTCACGGGCTCGCAGATCGATGGACGCGCGGACCTTTTTTCGCTGGGCGTCATTCTGTACTGGATGACCACGGGCGAGCAGCCGTTTCCCGGCGAGACCATGACGGCGGTGTCCTATAAAGTTGTGCACACCGAGCCGGTGCCGCCGCGCAAGCTCAATCCATCCATTCCCGCAGCGCTGGAAAGCATTATTCTGAAGTGCCTGGCAAAAAGCCCCGACGAGCGCTATCAAACGGGTGAGGAACTTGCCCGGGATCTGGCGGCGGTCCGCGCAAACGCCAAAGGGGAAGGTACGTCAAGCACAATGCGGCAACAATCCGCGCCCGCTTACGAGACAGAAGAAACGATTGTCTACCAGCGGCCGCAAGGCACGCCGCCTGCCCAGGCAACGATCGCGCAATCACATGCTACCGCCGCTCCCGCGCTGACTAGGGGTAGGAACACCTATGTTCTGCCCGCGATCGCGGTTGTGGCTGTCGCAGCAATGCTGGGAGGATGGTACGTGTTGCGCGGCAGGCAAAGCACGGCAAGCGTCGCGCCACCACCGCAAGCATCCGCACCGGTAAACGCGCCTTCACTGCCGCCGGCGCCAGCGGTTGCCTCTGCGGCTGCGCCCCCGCATGAGAAAGCTCCCGCGGGAAACCCCGTAACAGCGACTAACAAACCTGATTTGCCGCCTTCTTCGGCTGCTCCACCGCGCAAACCTGCCCCTGCGGCTGTGGCCGCAGCTGTGGATTTTGATCCGCGGTCACTCGACCCCAAGGACAACGCGAAATTGAGTGTTGACGCAGAGCAGATGCCTGCGGGACTGGATTTCACGATTGAGATGAACGATAAGACCTATCTTGAGAAGAGTGCGGAGGATAATAAGACCAAGCTCGAGAATCTCTTTGTGCCGCCGGGTATCCAGGAGTTTCGCGTCACGGCGCAGAGCAAGGATGTGCGGAAAACCTCGAATATCGTAAGCGCCGAATTCAAGGCCAAGAAACGCAAAACGCTGAAGATCGAACTACGCATGCAGGGCCAGGAGGCCGGCAAAGGCGTACCGCAGGATTTGTATCCCAACACCCAGATCGTCGTCACGCTGAAGTGACACCGAGTCCAGTCCTCCGTTTGGCCGGAGGACAGATCGCACTCCCATTCGCGATCCGGCCGCGGCACTTCCGCGATATCCGCAGGATAGCTTACGTTTTGGGCTTCATTTGCGCATACAACTGCTTGATGAACATGTCCGAGTTTTTGTATCGAAGGACCGTGCCATTGTCATAATACAGCGCGATGTCCTTCAGGACGGTTGCGTCGTAGTCGGCCGTGGGATGCGCCGCGAGCACCTCATCCTCGGATTTGCCTTGTTTGACCAGCTCCGCCACGCGGTCGCGAACCGCAACCAGCATGTCTTTATGCGCGATCACATCCGCCCGCGTGCTGACAGGGCCGTGTCCCGGCACCACCTTGGTGTTGGGGCCGCAAATCGCGGCGGCCATGCCCAGCGCCTCAATCATCCCGTTTGCGGTTCCACCGATATTGGGATAACCGGCGCGAAAAAAATCCCCGATCATCAGTACATCGGCGCGGCGGAAGTAGATCATGGTGTCGCCGTCGGTGTGCGCGGGAGGGACGGGGATCAGTACGATTTCGTCGCCGTTCATGTGAAAGGTCACCGGCGCCGTGTAGGTCACCATGGGCAGCCCCGCCGCGTCATAGTTCTTTTGCGCCACCAGCGCTGCCCGCAGTTCCGGACGCGCCAGGATCGTCGCTCCAAGCTTCGCAAAATAGGCATCGCCGCCCACATGGTCCGGATGCACATGGGTATTGACGATAAAACGAACCGGGGCGTCGGAAAACGTCTTGATGGCCGCCATAACCTTGTCCGACAGCGGAGCAAATGTCGCGTCCACCATGAAGTTGCCATCGGGCCCCGTCAATACGCCGATCTCCCCGCCGGTCCTGCCCGCTCCGTTCACCCCCGTGAGCGTGTAGAAATTATCCGCGAGCTTATCGACTTTGATGGTCATATGGGCGTAGTCCGTGGGGGGCAGACCACCCGGCGCCGGGGCCCCGCCCTGGCCCGCGGGAGCCTGACCCAGGGCTACAACAACGGCGAAGGTTAACGTCGCCAGCACCGCACACGAAGATCGAAACGCCGCGATTTTCACAGTGGTTCCTCCAAAGGGAACGGCAACCCCACAATCGGCCCGCACTCAAAAACGAGCGCACCCAGGGGAATTCGCTTTACGCCAGCCAACTACACCGGAATATACACCTGCTCCCCTCAAGAAGGCAATTGGTCTAGTCCGCTGCTTGGCGCTTGACACGCGCGCCGCTTCTGCAGAGAATTCCCGGCAAATGCTTCTTTGCACCTGAGAGGTGGACTTGTGGCTAACACATTGGACAGCCCTTCAAGCCTGGGGATTTTTGCACGCCTCCGAAAACAAGAGGTGTACGCAAAGTGGACGCTTCTGATCGTGGCGATTTTTCTTGCGCACCTGGCTTTCGCGCAGGGGAGAGCCAAAGTGACCGCGGTAGACCCAACCTCCGGAAAGGTAAACGATAGCCTGACCCTGATGGGGGAAAATTTGGGCAAGGAATCCGTCATCGCCGTATACCTATCCGATGACACGAACGACTATCAGGCCACGGTTGTGGACCAATCCGCGGACAAGATTGTCATCAAGGTCCCCAAGGTCAAGTCCGGCAATTACAACGTTTCCATCAAAGTGGGCGAGCAAATCCTGATCCTGCCCCTGCGTTACGCGGTACAGGAATAGGGGCGCGGAGGTTACTCTTCGGGGGGCGTATCGAAGGCGCTGCGTTCCGGGATGGGGCGATATCCGCTTCTTGTGCGGACCATATACTTGCCCTCATTTTTGCCGATGAGCTTTACGGTGATCTTGCGCCAGTTGCGGTTGGGATTGGGCTCCGGATAGTAGCTCAATAGATACAGGTGGGCCAGGTCATCCTTGATGGCCGAAAAGGCGTGGTTTTCGTCATTCCATGTCTTGGCAAAATAGGCTTCGCCCCCGGTGTTGGCGCTCATTCTGGTGAAGACCACCGAGGAAATTGGGTCCAGCTTCGCTTCCTGCGTGCTGATCATGTAGACGGGGATTCCCACCGATTGCGCCAATTCCGCGACCTCCTCCGGGGATACGGTGCTGGAATTGTCCGGCCCATTAGTAAAAACCACCAATACTTTCTTGCCCGCAACCTTGGAGGCATCCCGGAGAGTTAGCAACATGGCGTTGTACAGAGCGGAATTGGCTCCGTTGACGGCGGTCCTAATTCCCCGCAGCACTTCCGAGCGTTCCGAGGTAAGCAAAGCTTCCCGGGAAAGATTGTCATTGTAGGAATAGAACGCCACCCGGCTGGGCCCATCCAGAGAGCGCACAAAATCGGACATGGAATCCTGAGCAAATACGAAACCGCTGCGGCGATACATATAGTTGCTCGTGTCAAAGAGAATAAAAACGCTCGCGCCATTCAAGGCGCCCAGTTGGGGGCCCTCCCCCGCGCTTGGCACGGGAGCCGGTTCAAGCAACTTGGGGGCGGGGATTTCTTCCTGCTTTGGATCGCTTTCCTCTTGCCCGGCATCCGCAACCATTCGCGGCGCCTCATTCCCTTCTTCAAAAGTGGCGACTCTTTCCGCGATGCCATCCTCGCTGATCACAAAATCGGAAGGATTCAGGCCGGCGATGTAGTTCCCCTTGCGGTCCGTCACGGCCACATTGAGTTGCACCAGTTGCACTTCCTTGCGAATGACAATGTCATCTTGCTGGGCCGCAATCCACGTAACCATCCCTAGCAAGACCATGGGAAGAATCAACAGAACGAGAGACGCGCGCTTTACCATCGGTTCCTCTTCCGCGCCAAGGCTGCATGACCCTCTCAGCAGCCGGCGATTTTCCTTCCACTCCATGCTAACCGCCGGAATTCGCGCCCGTCTGCGGCAGGGGCGAAATCTTGCCTTCGCGAAACTCGTCGCCCGTTTCGCGCATGGCGCGAAGGACCGCCGGCCAATCTTCCGGGTGCGTGGCGGAAATCTTCCCGATCATACGCCGCGTCAGTTCCGGAACCAGAAGGTTCAGAGCCACAGGCTGATAACCCTTCTCGTCCGCCAGACGGGCCCAGAATAGATTGGTGGAATCCCAGGATTCCGCGAGCAACTGGCTGGCGAAAACCATGAACGACGGGAACATTTCGCCATCCAGCAACTCCCGCGAATAACTTTGCGCCAGCGCGGGATGCGGCACGCCGAAATCCTCCGACAATCGCTGCCAACTGGCCTCCTCGGGAGAGCGGCGAATCAGGTCCTGCAGCTCGTCTCCCGCGGCTTTCCAGTGACCGGTCTCCGCAGGGTGCTCTTTTCGGAATTCCGCCGTCAGATAGAACGTCTCCGCCGGAGTGGTTAGTGCGAGGGCGTCCTCCACCCGGCCGGAACGCAAGGAGTCCTCGACGCGTTGCCACCTTTCGGGAAGCATGCGATCGGCGAGAATGCCCATCACCGACTGCCGCAACGGTTCATCGCCGGCAGCCGCTGTCAGCAGTTCCTCCCCGGCCCGTTGGTAAAGTGTGACGGCATGGAGCTCATCGCGGCTCACACCCCACCAGCGTGGAAGGATCGCACTGGCCACCAGATCGGGCACCAGGTCCTCCCAGATCAGGGATTGGATATTCTCGGGCACAAACATTCCCTGCTCCACTTCGGCCAAAACGTACGGCAGGTTGGCGAGCGAGCCGGATAGATGCGCGCCACCGCTGGGAGTATCTCCGCGTCCCATCAGGATGGGTGTCTGCCAAGGTCCTTCGATGTCTCCGGTCAATCCCCCCGAGAAATCGTGGAAGCGGACAAACAGCGGATTATTGTGAAGCAGTTGCGCGCCAGGGGGTTCGTAATATGCGTAGTTCAAGCCCACCAGGGTATCTCTCAAGAACGGAGTCAATTTGCCGCGAGCTTCGGCAACATCCTTGGGAGAGCGCGACTGTATGGCTTTCGTCAGGTCCGTTTTCATCTCCGTGTCGGCATGGATGTTGTAAAAAAACCGCGAAGCCCATGCGGCTCTTTCGCGGGTGGTAAACAAAGGCCGCGGCATCTCGAATGCCCGGAGTTCGCCAGCCTGCTCGGTCAAAAGGGCATCCCTCCCCGCCCCGTCGGCCTTCTGATTTAATCCATCGGCGAGCGCGAACAGTGTATCCAGCGAAACCAGGCGCTGGTCGTCCATGACCGAGCGCATCCGGCTGGCGATTGCCTGCCGTACCTGCTGGGCCTCCGCGCCGTTCTGGGGAGGGCTCGCCAGCAACGCGATGATCTCGTCCTGCGAGAGGTCGGATCTCCCCGCGGCAGCCTTCAACAAAGCCCCCAGCGAACTCCGGCCGGCGTCAAACAATTGCACGGACGAGCGAATGTTGGCGAAAGGGCTCACAACGCCCTGCCATGAGCCACTCAAACTTTCGCCGGCAATCTCCCCTTGCCGGGCCAAAACTTGCCAGAGACCCACATTGGACTGCAACAGGCCCAGCGTGTCGGCGCGCAGGACGCGATTTTTTATGTGGTTTGTGCCTTCGGCCACAGTAAGAAAGCGGGCGATGGAGGCATTGTCCAGGGCATTAAATTCGGAGAAGAGCAGATACTGGTCGCCAAACTGCCAGAAGTTGTCGCCCATTAATCGCACGGTCTGGGGACTCAGGCGCTGTTCGGCCGGGCGTCCGCGATCGATTTCACTTAGTGTGAGATAGAGCTGCACGGGGCCGTGCTGATAGGCGACCCGGCAGAGACCGAACATCCCTTCCACCAGTTGGTCGGGAGTCTTCCACTGGCCTGCGCGTTTGCCCCAGTCTTGCTCAACCTTCGAACCGGCGTTTTGCCGCCGGTTCAGGATCTCCTTCCATGCCTCCAGGTCGCCGGGTACGTGCGGCTGCCCCGTGGCGTCAAATTGCAGCCGCGTCACCAGCAGCATTAAATTGGAATCCAGCCGGAAGACTCCTGAGGCCGGGCCCGGAGAAGAGTTTTGTCCGCGCAGAGCCAGGTAAAAAAGCCGCAATCTTTGCGGAGCGGAAAAATACGCCTGGCGACTCTGGTTCAGCCGCGACAATGCGTCAAAATACGCAGCCAGCCAGCCTTCATCCTTGCCCAGCAATTGCGTCACAAACTCAGCGGGGGACGCCGGGCTGGCCCCCACCAGATCCGCCCACGCGGACTCGGAAGCGTCGCCGCCGGGCACCGCAACGCGTCCCGACCGAATGGTGATGTGACCGCCATAAAAATCCAGAACAGGAGCGTAGGCCATCAGTTTGGGTAAACCCGGAGATTGCTGCAAAGCGTCTCGCGTCTCAGCGTCCATCCGCGACAAGCCCCAGTAGAGGCGCGCTATATCGGGATCGCCCAGAAGAACATCAATTAGATCCTGGGGCCGCTGCTCGGCATTTGCCGCGCGCTTTTGTTCGGGCATCCAATCATTTTGCGTAAACAGCACGGGAACCTTGGCTGCCAGGGAATACACGAAAGGGTTGCCCGTGCGCAAGGTTTCCTCGAGCTGCTCCAGAGGGAATCCCGAGTCCACGGTGACAAAAGCCCGATCCGGATCGAAGGCTTCCGCGGTGGCTTTCGGTCCACAGCCTCCTTCCTTGAGCTGGTAACCCAGCACCGCCAGGAGCGCCTCGGCTTCCTTGCAGCTGGAAGCCCGCAGGATCTGTTCCGGCCCGGCAAGCCGAGCCAAATCCCTGGCCTCACTCACGTATCGCTGCAGCAGAGTCATATACTCCGTCGCTTCACCGTGCTTGTATCCATTTACGAAGACATTGCGCGCAAGGAAGGGTAAGACCTCTTCCGGGGAGACCTTTTGGCTGATGGCAGCCATGCGCAGGAATGAGCGCAGCGTGCCAGGAATCGCTATCATAGCCTGCGGCGACGAGTCAGACGGCGGGCTCGAATCAACCGCATCTGAAGGCCCTGGGGCATTGGAAGCGTGGGCAGGGCAATAGAAAGCGGCACACAAGAAGATTCCAGAAAGGAAGACCTGCAGATAGGAGCGAGACTTCACCATCAAGGCCTCCCTCAAATTTCCGGCCAATCCGGCAACTTAGATCATCCACGCCATCGCCATCCAGGAAGGGTTCCGCGCTATCTTTGTACGCTTCGTTCCGGTGGAAGGAACCTATTCCCTCCACGCGGATCTATTTCCTGAGGCGAGAATAGGTCAGCTCGGATGTTTCGTCAATCGGTTACTGACTGTATTGCGAGGCGTTCCACGATAGGAATCAAGTTTATAATCGGGCTTCAAAAGGGAACCGTTTGTTTGCCGCAGCCACCGTTCCCGGTTTCGCGGGATGCTGGGAACGGGAGGCCCGCACCGGCAAGAATTGGTAGATTCGGGCGGTCGTCACTGGCGGGCCGACCCATGGTCTAACCTGAATATCTACATGCGGCCCCCCCATACGCTCCATTAGGTCAAAAAGTCCCTCGGTCTCATAATATCGCCGCGAATCCTGGAGCACGATTACGTCTCCCGGGCGCGGAACGTAGTCGACGTCAAACAACGGCACGATTTGGATATCCGGACGGTGGCAGCGCGGCAGATAGAACTCCGCGCTCATGGGGTTCGACAGGGCAATGCCGGCGCCCGGGGTCGCTATCCGGCAAGCGGCGGCCACTTCCTGCCGCGCCGCCACGTCATTGATTTCGTCGGGACCAAAATATCGTCCCGCATTGCTGCGGCTTCCCCCTAACCCATTCAAATACAACTGGTAATAAGGAAACCAGGACAAGGTATCCACCAAAGGCCAGACCAGCAACCCGAGCAAAGCCAGCGCAAAGATGGTTTGCTCCAGCGGCCCGCGTTTCTGGCTGCGGTACCAATCGTAAAGCTTCTGGCAACCATAGCCGGCGGCGAGGTAGATGAACGGGAGCTCGCTCACTAGATACCTGAACCATTTCCCGGTTACCAAAGACATTCCCAAAAGGGTAATCAGTACCATGGCGCGGAAAAAGATCGAAGCCATGCTCTTTTGGTCGCGCAGTAATAAAAACCCCCCAATCACGAAAGCAACGAGAACCGGCAACGGCGTCTTCACGGCCAGCGCCCATAAATAGAAGTAGGGCGGAATACCGAATGGCGTAGTTCGAAAGATATTCAAGTACAGTGTTCCGTCCAGGTTGTAGCCATAATGCTCGCGGATGCCCTTGAGGTAGTGCAGCATACTTGCCAGGTTCGAAGGCGCCAGGATGACCGGGTTGGCCACCACAAAAGCGATCCCCATTACCAGCCCCACCCGCCAGAAGTGGCGCGTCCACCCGCGGCGATCCAAACCCATGCCCCCGGCCACATGCCAAACCAGCGCGTTCAGGCCAAAATAAAGGGGAACGTACTTCGAGGCCATGGAGAGCCCAAAGCAGATGGCGCTCAGGTCCAGCCAGCGCACAAAATGACTCTCGTCCGGATCGCGTTTGGCCAGCCAAAAGAAATAAATCGCCAGCAAAGTGAAAAACGCGAGGGGCGTATCTTCCTTCAGGACCCGGTTCAGCATGATGGGCAAGGGCGTAAACGCCCAGAAGAACGCCGCCGACCACGCACCGGCATCCCCGATCATCTCGCGAGCCAACAAGAACAGAACGGGAGTCGTCAAAGCTCCGAAGATGAGGTTGGGCAGACGCAGCCATGTCTCTTCGGCGGCCTGCGGAAAAGAATGTACGGAAGCCCAATGGTTCCAGCGTTCACCAAGACTGTAACTGGCCCAAGCCAGCGTCTTGAGCAGCATGGGATGCTCGCTGTTTACGCCGGCAAAATGTCCTTGCGCGTATTGCTGGACGGACTCCCATATGGTGGCCTCGTCTTCCGCCAGGCTGGTCGCGCTGGCGCCAAAAAGACGGATCCCAAAAGCTCCCAAAGTCAACAGGATCAGGCAGGCAACTTCGGCGCGAGTTAGGGCCTTGCTCATTAACTCCAGAGATACCGGACAAGCCGTGCAAGACTATCTCAAAACAAGCTGCAATTAAAAGAAATACCGCTCCGGGCGCATCACGGTGCGATTTGACACCGGAGGCCCGCTGGCGTTATCGTTCGGAGTTCAAATTTGGGTCCTTATTTGGATCTGGAAACTACCGACGGGGGCTTGGTAGTTGACCATAACCGAGATGCTAGTTATCTCCCTTAGACTCGCTGCCGCGTTCCTGCCGCTCCTTGAATATCTGCTCTGGATCGCTTTCAGTTGCATAGCTGCCGAAGTGGCCGGCTATTGGGTGCACCGCCTCCTACATTCGGAAAAAATCGCCTTCCTCAGCCGCAACCACATGATTCACCACATTCAGCTCTACGGCCCGATGCAGCCGATGCGGCCCGAAGCTCAATATAGAGGCACGACCGAGGATCGCCCGTCTCTTGGCGATATCGGCCTGGAATGGCTGGTACCCGCGGTCTCGGTGCTGGGCGTGTTCGAGGCGTTTTTCTGGTGGATGGGCGTTTCCCCGCTTTACCAGGTGACCTTCGTCATCGTGGCATTGTCCTGGGCCAGATTGATGCTCAATTATCTTCATAACTGGATGCACGTGCAGGACTTCTGGATGGAGAGGAACCCCTTACTTCGCAAATGGTTTCTGGCTGCCCGCCGCTTGCATGATATTCACCATCACCAGCTCGACGATAAGGGGAAGATGAATCGCAATTTTGGGATTGGGTTTTATATCCTGGATCGCATCTTCGGCACCTTCTCGTTGAAGCACCGCGCCTTCAACCCCACCGGCCTGGAAGCGGCCAAACGAAGGCATGAAGTCCTATACTCCCGGCAGCCGAAAGTCGACACTACCGTCTCGCCTTCTGCCTGATCCTTTTATTCGGCTTTCTCCCAACTCCTGACAGCCGCCAGGTTGCCGTCCCAGCGCCTTCCGGCGGGAAGGTGAATTCCAAACTGGTCCAGAACGCGCATAACTGTCTGATCCACAAGATCCTCGATGGTCCGCGGTTGGTTGTAAAAAGCGGGCACCGGCGGAAGAATCACCACGCCCATGCGCGATAGTTTGAGCATATTCTCGAGATGGATGTCGCTGAGCGGAGTTTCGCGCACCACCAGAGCCAGCTTGCGGCGCTCCTTGAGCACCACATCCGCCGCCCGGTGGATCAGATTGTCGCCATGACCGTGGGCGATGGCCGCAAGCGATCTGACGCTGCAGGGGCATAACACCATTCCGCGAGTCAAAAACGAGCCGCTGGCCACCGCCGCCCCTTCATCCTGCGATCCATAGCACTTCGTGGCCAGCTTCTGGACCTGTTCCACCGAATAAGGAGTTTCATGTACCAGTGTGCGCGCGCCCCATTTGCTGATAATGAGGTGCGTCTCTATTTCGGATTCCTGCAGCGCTTCCAGGAGCCGCACCGCATAGATCGCCCCGGTCGCGCCGGTGATCCCCACGATAAGTCGTTCACTGCCATCCATTGGTCTGCACCCTGCCCTCCTGCATTGTACCGCCATCCCCGCATGCCCGGCGATGTTGACGCCGGGTGTCGCCGCCCATAGGATGGGAGTAAGGTCAAACACACAAATGTCCGCGGAATCCTCAGCTTCATCTTTGCGCGATGTTTTCGGCCGGCCGCTGCGCAGCCTGCGCGTTTCGGTCACCGACCGTTGCAATCTCCGGTGCCTGTACTGCATGCCCGAGGAGGACTACGTCTGGCTGGCGCGCGAGGCCTTATTGAGCTTTGAAGAGCTGGCCGATGTCGTGAAACTGTTCACCGATCTCGGGGTCCGGCACGTGCGCTTGACCGGCGGAGAACCCTTGCTGCGGCACGAGTTGCACCGCCTTGTGGAAATGCTCGCCGGCAACGCGGCCATCGCCGATCTGGCTCTGACCACCAACGGAGTGCTTCTGGAGGAGCAGGCTGCGGAGATTCGCCGCGCCGGCCTCCATCGTGTAAACATCAGCCTGGACACGCTGCGCCCCGAACGCTTCCGCGCCATCACCCGGCGGGACGATCATGCCCGCGTGCTTGCCGGGATTGCCGCGGCGCGCGCTGCCGGCTTCACCGGCACAAAGATTGACGCCGTTGTCGTCCGCGGCGAGAACGACGATGAGATCGCCGACCTCATCGAGTTCGGGCGCGCCAACAACGCCGAAGTGCGATTCATCGAATACATGGATGTTCCCGGGGCCACCAGGTGGAGTGCGGATCGCGTGGTTTCGCGGCAGGAAATCCTGCTGCAGCTCGCGGCGCGCTACGGAGAGATCGTTCCGTTCGTCGAACAGGACCGCTCCGCACCGGCGGAACGTTTTCTGCTTCCCGACGGCACCCTGTTTGGCATTATCTCCTCCACTACGGCGCCTTTCTGCCGCAGTTGCGACCGTAGCCGCCTCACGGCCGACGGCATGTGGTACCGCTGCCTCTATGCCACGGAAGGCACGGACTTGCGCGGCCCTCTTCGCGAGGGAGCCTCGCCTGAGGCCATTGCTCGGATCATCGTTGACCATTGGCGCGCCCGCGACGACCGCGGTGCCGAACGTCGCTATGAGGAGCGCTTTCGCAGCGCTTTTATCAGCTTGGACGAGCTTCGCCGCAATCCGCATCTGGAGATGCACACGCGCGGAGGTTAGCCCGCGCGCCGCCAGACGCCAACTTCACGTTACCTGCACGGTCAGCTCGCCTACGCCGGCCACTCCGCCGTGAAGCACGTCGCCTTTTTGAACGGGCCCTACGCCAGCCGGGGTGCCCGTGAAAATGAGATCTCCCGGCATGAGTTCAAAGAAAGTGGAGAGACTGGCGATAATTTCCGGGACGCTCCAAATCAGTTGCGAGATATCCGAATCCTGCACGCGCTTGCCGTTCAGGTCCAGCCAGATCGCCCCTTTATTAGGGTGTCCAATCTTGCTGGCCGGCACGACCTTCGAGCATGGCGCGGAGTGGTCAAAGGATTTTCCTATTTCCCAAGGTTGCCCCTTTTTTCCGGCATCCACTTGCAGGTCGCGTCGCGTCATGTCCAGCCCCACGGCATAGCCATACACGTGTTTTGTGGCCTCGCTAGCCGCTAGATCGGATCCCCCCTTGCCCACAGCCACCACCAGCTCAAACTCGTAGTGGACATTCTTTGAAAGCGCCGGATAAGGAAAGTTCTGCCCCTCGGGCAATATCGCGGTGCTCGGTTTCATAAAAAATAACGGAGGCGCCTTGTGTGGATCGCCGCCCATCTCTCGCACATGGTCCGCATAGTTGCGTCCAACGCAAAAGATGCGACTGACCGGAAAGAGATCCGCCGTTCCGGCTACGGGTAACGCTGGTACAGGTGCGGGAGAGAAGATATAGGACATGGCAGTTCCCTTTCTCGAAATTGGTCTGGTTCAATTCTATGGCTCAACACCGGGATTAGAACCGAAATACTATAATTCAGCGGGGCATACAGACTCGCGCACGGCGGTCTCTGAAAGCCCGTGTAATAGGTTCACCCCTCCATCAGCCGGCGAACCTGTAGCCCAGCCCAACGGCGGTGAGAATAAACTGCGGATTCTTGGGGTCTTTTTCCAGTTTCTGGCGCAGCCATGCAACGTGAACATCCACGGTGCGGCTCGATGGCATGGCTCCGTAGCCCCAAACCTCGCGCAGAAGTTCTTCGCGGGAAAGCGTGGTGTCCCTGTGCTCCACGAAATAACGGAGCAACTGGAACTCCTTGGCCGACAAGATCACCGGCTGGCCGTCGCGCACCACTTCCGTGCGCCGGAAGTCTATCTGCACGGCTCCAAACTGATAGCGCAGCGCCGTGGGCGCCCCGCCCTGTACCGCCCGCCGCAGCAGGGCCTCGATGCGCGCAAGCAGCTCCGCCATCTGGAAGGGCTTGGTGAGGTAATCGTCGGCTCCCGTCCTCAAGCCGGCCACTTTATCCGCGAGCTGGCGTCGCGCCGTCAGCATCAGGATCGGCGTGCTCGATCCGAGCTGCCGCAGCTTCCGGCACACCGTCAATCCGCTTTGTCCCGGCAGCATGACATCCAGGACGATCAGGTCAAACTTCTCCCGCGCCGCCAGATCCAGGGCTGTTTCTCCGTCCTTTGTGACGGATACGGCGTAGTGCTCTTTGCGCAGGCGGTCTTTTAACGTGGTGGCCAGCGCCGCTTCGTCTTCGACGATCAAAATTCGTGTGTCCATTTTCCTAGGCGGCCTCTCCCTGTCGCCGGTCGGCGCATTCCGCCACCGGAAAATGGAGCGTAAAATAGGCCCCTTTGCCGAACTCGCTGGCCACGGTTACGCGCCCGTCCATGGCTTCCATCATTTTTTTCACCAGATACAGTCCCAGCCCCATGCCGCGGATTTGGCCGTCGCGCACCGCTTGCACGCGATAAAAAGGCTCGAAAATATGCGAAAGATCCGACGACGGAATCCCGATTCCCTTGTCTTGCACGCTGATCTGCACCTCGGGCTGCCGCCCGTTGGGGGCCGTCCGGGCGCGAATCCCAATCCACTTATTGGGCCCCGCATATTTCATGGCGTTGCTGATCAGGTTTTCGATGCATTTGCTTACGGCCGCCGGATCGGCAAGGACCAGGGGCAGATCCGCGCTGATTTCCTTTTCCACGGAAAAACCGGTCTCCCGCAGCAGCGATTCCGACAGGTCGATGCTCCGGGCGATAATCGACCCGACCTCCACCGGGCGCAGTTCGTATCCCATGCGCCCAAATCGTCCCGCGGCAAACAAAAGCACCTCGTCCACCAGCCGCTCCAGGCGGTGGCCCTGATCGCGAATCATCTCTCCATAGTCGCTGATCTGCCTGGGATCGTCCACCACGCCATCCGCGAGATTTTCCGCCGCCGAATTGATGACCGCCAGCGGCGTGCACAGTTCGTGGGAAACGCCCGCGACAAATTCCATTTGCAGCCTGGCCAAGCGTTCCGCGCGCCGCATCGCCGAGAAAAGCAGAATGGCGCTTCCCGACAGGACCGCCAGCAGGCCAAAGCTGATCGCCAGGTCCCGCCGGCGAAATTGCGCCATGGCCACTTCCAAAGAACCCGCGGAGTGTTGCACCACCAGTTGCCATTGCCGTCCTTCGCTGCTGGCTTCCAGGCCCGGGTGTCCCCGTTGTTTGGCTTCTTCCCCGATGGCATCGAAAAGATTCACCGTGGCATCCGGCGTGGACGTGCCGATCGGGAAATCCGCGGTGGACATATAAATGGCCTGATAAGGCGGGGCGGCGCTGCGCACGCCGACCAGAAAATCCGATGTTCCAAAATTATGGTTTACCAGTTCGGGGAAATACTCGCGCGCCAAAACATCGGCGTTCAATTGAACCACCAGAAATCCCACCGGGCGGATTTCCGTGCCGTAGGAATTGTCTTCGACTCGATTCGAAATTCCGAAAAGAGGCCGAATCAGCGCGGGAGTTTCCTCATGAAAGGTCCACGGATAATAGACCGCCTCGCGATCGGGCATGACGAAGGTGAACTTTTGCGCCTGTTGAGCCAGAAACCCGCGCAGAGATTCCAATTGCGCCGGCCAGGCGACCTGCTGAAAATGGCCGCTCTGGAGGTCCATGAGTTCGAGGTAGGGCCCCCGCGGACCATCGGTCCTCCAGATATACAGGTTGGCAATCAGATCCGGGTGCGTGGTGGTCTTGGTCCAGGCCGAGTACTGGCGCAAGAGCAAGGTTTCGAATTCGGAGGGCGAGGCTTCCGGATCAATCTCCAGCGCCTCGCACATTCGTTGGAAATCGTAGGAGAATTCCTGGGAAAAGTTTCTGACGCTGGTGGCCAGGGCGGCTTTCAACCGCTCCTGCTCGGTCCGGCTGATTTCGCCCGTCCACTGGTATTGCAGCAGCGCCAGCACGAAAACCACCACCACCATCGCGACGATCGCGGCCAACTCCAGGAGCGTCTTGTACGTCCACTTCATATAATTGCCGATCCCTGGACGCCCGTCATCAAAGGCGCTCCGCCCGCCAGGCGATCTATCTGGGCACGTCCATATTGTCTTCGCAAACGTATTCGATCAGGTGCCAGCCGGTCCTCAGCTTGAAGACTTGCTGACCGGTCCACGGTTTGGTGTAGGCCTTGGGGTCATCAACGGTGATGTCTTCCTGCAGGGTGTCGTGATCGACGCGACGGATTCTCTCGATCAGATGAAGAGCGTCGGAATGAGGATGGCCCACCTGGTCGAGCCAGGATTTGTCATTGAATCCGATCGTATCCACCACCAGCGTATTCCCTTCCCATTTGCCAATCGAGTCCCCCATCCACGTCGGGCTCAGGTCCCGGGGATGCTCATGGCGGTCCAGATAGATCTGGCGGACATAATGATCGTACTCGAAGATCATGATGATTTCCGTGGGGGTCTGCACGATCTGCATGGGAAAAGGCATCAGCATGATCCGCGGAACTCCCGGGGGCAAACAGCGCAGAATCGGGTCGGTGGAATCGGGCGAGGAACGCGGTCCGTACGCGGGTTTGCTTTCTTTGAACTTCGCTTCCGCCCAGGGCTGCATGGGAGGTTCCACGGAGCTAAACGTAATCGCGTCCCGCGGCGACTGCCATATCCCCGAAAGATCCATGGCACTCGACCCCGGCAGATGACTCGGCGAATCCCCAAGACCGTTCGCCTGGGCAAAAACAGCGCACGCCAGCACCAACCCCAGCACAAGGCTGGAACCCCAATGGCGATTTTGCACCTGAATCTCCCCTGTTCGTCCAACTTGCCTCAAAGGGTATATACAAGATTATCCCATGCTGCAAGGAGTGGGCAAAGGCCATGGTGCTCACCTATACTGGGCAGCGCAATTTCACTGCCAGTAAGGTTTGCCGGGCCGCTCATTCCCTGCCAAGCCAAACGATGAGAGTTTTTAGCGCATGAATTTTACGCGAAAACTGATGGTTTCGCCGGGCAGCCGGGTCGAGCTCAAGAAGTGGGACCCCGCCGACACGCTGAAGTACACGCATGACCAAAAGACCGAAGCCAAGCTGGACACCACGCTCAAGCGCCTCGACGCGCTGCAATATGTGTTTTACGCGGAAAAAAAACGCGCGCTCCTAATCGTGTTACAAGGCATGGATGCCGGCGGCAAGGACGGCACCATCCGCCACGTCATGACGGGCATCAACCCGCAAGGCTGCCGCGTGACGCCCTTCAAGGAGCCCTCGGAACTGGAACTCGCGCATGATTTTCTGTGGCGGATCCACGCCGCGATGCCCGAAAAGGGAATGTTCGGCATCTTCAACCGTTCCCACTATGAGGACGTTCTGATCGTCCGCGTCCACAAGCTCGTCCCCAAAAAAGTATGGAAAGAACGCTACGACCAGATTAACGCGTTCGAGAAGATGCTGGCGGAAAACCACGTCAAGATTCTTAAATTTTTCCTGCATATCAGCCCCGAGGAGCAGAAGAAGCGCCTCGAGGAGCGCCTGACCGACCCCCACAAATATTGGAAAATCTCCGAGGCCGATCTCGCCGAGCGGAAGTATTGGGACCAGTATGTCGATGCTTATGAAGATGCCCTCACGCGCTGCAGCACCTCCTGGGCTCCCTGGTTCGTCATCCCCTCTGACCACAAGTGGTTTCGCAATTTGGCCATTTCCAGAATCCTGCTGGAGACGCTCGAAGGCTTCGATATGGGAATTCCGCAACCTTCCGCGGACTTCAAGCAGTTGAAGCGGCGCTAGATTTTCGCCGATTCCTTCAGCTGACGCGTGACCTGGCCACGCCGCTGGATCCCAAACCCCAGAAATTGTCGTCGCTCAGAAATTCCAGACCGCCCTCATTCTCGCCGGAGGCCTTGCGGCGCGTCCACACCACGCGGGCTTCGGCGCGCCATCCGTTGTCCGCGCGGATGCACACCAGGATGTCATTGAGTTTTAATTCTTTCGGCGTAGTAATTTTCAAGCCGTGGCGGCTCAGCATGTTCGTCTCGGTCTTTTCTTCCCAGGCGTTGCCCGGCGCCTCCGATCGCAGCAGGATGGGCATTTTCGCCGGCACGCGCGGCCCGCGCCTCAGATAACCGTGCAGTTCGGAGGCCCACAACAAAACGTCCAGGACCTGGGCCTTTTCCAGATTGCTCGGCGACTCCAGCGAGCAGGCCACATCCGCGGCGTAGCGCATGCAATCCTCCAGAAAACGGCTTGCACGCTCGGCATGGCTGGCATGAAATTCCGCCTCCCGGATTTGCCCGGAAATGACATCCAGGCGGCGGTAGGAAAAGGTAAGAAAGTGCTTCCGGCAAAGCGCGCGATCCTCCAGCGAAGCGATCGCCGGTTCCTTGCAGGCTTCCGAAGTGCAATGGTCGGACATCTCA
>Ga0302324_100010682_pt1 | contig 18953 bp, 18 predicted proteins | sample Palsa_T0_1_FD_201949 | JGI IMG/M metagenome (GOLD analysis project Ga0302324, IMG submission 201949) | Peat permafrost microbial communities from Stordalen Mire near Abisko, Sweden - Palsa_T0_1 | ecosystem: Environmental > Terrestrial > Soil > Palsa > Peat permafrost | place: Sweden: Abisko...
CTTGATCAAGGCCTCCGACATGGTCTGCAGCTTGTCCATGTTGGTCTGCAAAATTTTGTACGCGCGCTGATAGTTGCTGTCGATGACGCGGCGGACTTCCTCGTCAATGACATGGGCGGTCACATCCGATACCTGCTTGTGCTGGGTAACGCTGCGGCCGAGGAATACTTCGCCCGATTCTTCGCTGTAGGTCTGCGGACCCAGGCGATCAGACAGGCCCCAGCGCGTGACCATGTTGCGAGCGAGTTCGGTCGCGCGCTCGATGTCGTTGGATGCGCCGGTGGTGACGGCGTCGGCGCCAAACACCAATTCCTCGGCGATGCGTCCGCCGAACAGCGTCGCGATCCGGCTTTCGAGCTGCCGCTTGCTGGTGCTGTAGCGATCGGCTTCCGGCAGGAACATCGTGACGCCGAGCGCGCGCCCGCGCGGGATAATGGTGACTTTATAGACTGGGTCGTGCTCCGGCACGCTCAAGCCCACGATGGCGTGCCCGGACTCGTGGTAGGCGGTATTGCGCTTCTCTTCTTCGGTCATGACCATGGAGCGCCGCTCGGCACCCATCATGATCTTGTCCTTGGCGCGCTCGAATTCTTCCATCGTCACCGAACGCTTGTTGCCGCGCGCGGCGAATAACGCCGCTTCGTTGACCAGATTGGCGAGATCGGCGCCCGAGAACCCCGGCGTGCCGCGGGCTATGACTGAAGGTTTCACATTGTCGCCGAGAGGCACCTTGCGCATGTGAACCTTGAGGATCTGTTCGCGGCCGCGCACATCGGGCAGAGGAACGACCACCTGACGATCGAAGCGGCCTGGCCGCAGCAGCGCCGGATCGAGCACGTCCGGGCGGTTGGTGGCCGCGATGACGATGATGCCCTCGTTGCCCTCGAAGCCGTCCATCTCGACCAATAATTGATTCAGGGTTTGCTCGCGCTCGTCATGTCCGCCGCCCAGGCCAGCGCCACGGTGACGGCCCACCGCATCGATTTCATCGATGAAGATGATGCAGGGAGCGTGTTTTTTAGCCTGCTCGAACATATCGCGGACGCGGGAGGCGCCGACACCGACGAACATTTCAACGAAGTCTGAGCCGGAAATGGTGAAAAACGGCACTTTTGCCTCGCCGGCAATGGCCCTGGCGAGAAGGGTCTTGCCGGTGCCTGGCGAACCCACCATGAGCACACCCTTCGGGATCTTGCCGCCAAGTTTCTGGAACTTGCCGGGATCTTTCAAGAAATCGACGATTTCGACGACTTCTTGCTTCGCCTCCTCGACGCCAGCGACGTCGGCAAAGGTAATGTTGACCTGGTCCTCGCCCAGAAGCCGGGCGCGGCTCTTGCCGAAGGACATGGCTCCACGACCGCCTGAGGCGCCCTGCATCTGGCGCATGAAGTAAGCCCAAAAGCCAATGAGAATCAATATTGGGAAGGCGGATATCAGCAATTGCAGGAATACCGACTGCTGCTTCGGCGGTTCGCCGCGGAATTTGACCTGTTTCTCTGTCAGCAATCCGATCAACGCGGTGTTGCTGGTCTCGGGGTTGTAGGCCACGAATTGATTACCATCGCGGCGCTTGCCTTCGATGATTTCGCCCTTCAGGGTCACCGAATCGACGTTATTGCTCTTAACTTCGGAGAGAAACTGTGAATAATCAATGGTGGCCGGCTGACCCGTGCGCATGCCGAATTGGCTGAAAATCGCGAGCAGAATGACCGCCAATGCGACCCACAAGAGAATTTGTTTCGTCAGATCGTTCAAGTTTCACCTGCTCGCCATCAAAATACGACACGCAATCCTGACGGGCGTTCCCCGCCGTGTAAGGGGGCACTCCGAACTTACACCATCCCAAACTGCCGCGCCAACAGATAGATCTCAGGACTGCGGGTTCGTGACGCCTTTGGCTTTTTGGTCACCACTCGCCCGTAACGACGGCGAGCATCCCGGATGATCTGCTCGAATCCGGCGCCTTGAAATAATTTCACCAGCAAATCTCCTCCTGGCGCCAAAACGCGGTCCGCAAACTCGATGGCGAGCTCCGCCAGGTACATGGAACGGGGCTGGTCCACCGCATCTATGCCTGCCATGTTGGGGGCCATATCGGACATTACAAGGTCCACCTTGTCGGCGCCCAAGCTTTGCAAAACTTGATCCAGAATTGCACTTTCTCGAAAGTCACCCTGCACGAATTCAACGCCCGGTATCGCGTCCATCGGCAAGATGTCGGTTGCCACGATGCGGCTCGAGCCGCCGATGATGCGCGCGGCATACTGGCTCCACCCCCCCGGGGCTGAACCCAGATCGACGCAGCGAATTCCCGGCCGCAACAGCCGCTCGGTCTCTTGAATCTGAGCCAGTTTGAACACGGCGCGCGAGCGCCAGCCTTCCTTCTGCGCGCGCTTGACGAACTCATCGTTGGCATGCTCGGCGAGCCATCGGGCGCTGCTTTTTGAACGCTTGGGCATGCGGGTAAGTCTATAATCCCGACGGTGGCGCTGTCTGAGAAACAAAAGAAACATCTAAGAAGGCTCGCGCACCCGATGAGTCCGATAGTCATGCTGGGAAATGCCGGCCTCACCGACGGCGTCGTCAGTGAAATGGACCGCGCACTCGATGATCATGAATTGGTGAAGGTGAGCGCCCGGGTCGGCGAGCGCGGCTTGCGCGACGCAGCGCTGGATGATTTGGCCGTTCGCACCATGAGCGAGATCGTGCAGCGCATCGGCCACGTCGGCGTCTTCTACCGCTGCCGCAAAGACCTACCGAAAATCCTCATTCCAGACTAGCAGCAGCACGCAGACGCAGGCCGCGATGTACAGCAGCGCCGACACGCCATGCCAGGCGCCGAAGCTCAAACCTGCCGCGCCGCCTTGTGCAAGTGCGCTCTGCATCACGGGCTTCAATAGCCACTCGTTGACGGCCAGCAACCCAGCGGCAACATAGCCCCACAGGAATCGGCTCCTGGCCGCATGCAGGGCCGCCAGCAGCGCGACGCCGATTCCAAGGTAGGTTTCAATGCTAAAGAGCCTCGAGGCCAGCAGGCCCGCCAGATGGCGATCGCCCTGGGCGTAAAACAGCGTCGGTGCGACCCATGCGGCGAGGGACCAGAGACTGCCGGCCCACAGCACCAACACCAGCCGAAAGGCATTGCGCAGCAGTTTCAGTTCGCGCAATTTGGACTCAGACCGCGCAGATTCCGCTACACGTAGCGCACGGAGACGATTTCGTACGTGCGCGTGCCGCCCGGGGTGGTCACATCGACCACATCGCCTTCGGACTTGCCGATCAGCGCTCGCGCGATGGGCGATGAAACCGACAAGAGCCCCTGCTTGATGTTCGCTTCATCATCGCCCACCAGCTGATACACGACTTTGTTGCCGCCGTCCTGGTCTTCCAGCTCCAGAGTTGAGCCGAACACGACGCGGCCATTGGCGGTGAGCCTGGTGACATCGATCACTTCGGCATTGCTCAGACGATTCTCGATTTGATTGATGCGACCTTCGATGAAGCTTTGCTGTTCGCGCGCCGCATGGTATTCCGCATTCTCGCTCAAATCGCCGTGCGCCCGCGCTTCGGCGATCGCCTTGATGACGTTCGGCCGCGCTTCGCTTTTCAGCTGCTTGAGTTCGGCGCGCAGGCTTTCCGCGCCGCGCAGCGTCATGGGGGTGCGCATCACGCCGGCAATTCCTTGTGCAAATCCTGCAGCCGATTCACTTCAATGTCGCCTAAATGATCGAGCGCATCGCAAGTCGCGCGCGCGCCGGCCACGGTGGTGTAGTAGGTCACTCGTCTGGCAACGGCCTCGCGGCGAATCGAGCGAGATTCGCGCACCGCCTGCTTGCCCTCGGTGGTATTAACGATCAACGCCACCTCATCGTTTTTTATCATATCGACGACGTGCGGGCGACCCTCCCGGACCTTATTGACCCGGCGGCAGGTCACGCCCGCCTCTTCCAGCACCAACGCGGTGCCGCCGGTGGCCGCGATTTCAAAGCCGCGTGCAATCAACATTTGTGCGAGCAGCGCGGCGCCCGGCTTGTCGCGATCGCGCACGCTGATGAAACACAAGCCGCGCGTCGGCAGTATCACGCCGGACGCTGCCTGGGCCTTGGCGTATGCCTCACCGAAGGTATTGCCCGTCCCCATCACTTCGCCGGTGGATTTCATCTCCGGACCCAGGATCGGATCGGCTTCGGGAAACTTGATGAACGGGAACACCGCCTCCTTGACCGAAAAGTACGGCGGTATGCGCTCCACGGTGCGGCCCTGCATGGCGAGGGTCTTGCCCGTCATCACGCGCGCGGCGACTTTCGCCAGCGGTATACCCGTGGCTTTGGAGACGAAGGGCACCGTGCGCGAGGCGCGCGGATTGACCTCCAGAATGTAAATCACGCCGCTTTGAATCGCGAATTGGATGTTCATCAAACCAATGACGTTCAGGGCCTTGGCCAGTTTTCGGGTCTGCGCCCGCAATTCGTCTTGGATCGCGGCCGATAGACCGTTGGGGGGCAACGAACAGCCCGAGTCGCCGGAATGCACGCCGGCCTGCTCGATATGCTCCATGATGCCGCCGATCAGAACGTCGTGCCCGTCGCTTACCGCATCCACATCCACTTCGATCGCCAAATCGAGGAATCGGTCGAGCAGCACGGGGCTGTCGTTCGACACCTTCATGGCATCGCTCATGTACTGCCGCAGGTCGTCTTCGTTGAACACCACTTCCATCGCCCGGCCGCCGAGCACGTAACTCGGCCGCACCACCAGCGGGAAGCCGACGTCGCGTGCCATCAGGATCGCCTGCTCCTCCGCGCGCGCCGAGGCGTTGGCCGGCTGCTTGAGCTTCAACGTGGTCACGAGCTTTTGGAAGCGCTCGCGATCCTCGGCCACATCGATGCTGTCGGGGGTGGTGCCGATGATGGGTGCGCCCGCTGCCGCCAGCGCTCTGGATAATTTCAACGGCGTCTGGCCGCCGAACTGCACGATCACGCCTTCCGGCTTTTCCTTCTCGATGATTTCCATGACATCTTCGAAGGTCAGCGGCTCGAAGTACAGGCGGTCCGACGTGTCGTAGTCGGTCGAGACGGTTTCGGGGTTGCAGTTCACCATGAGGGTCTCAAATCCGTCCTCGCGCAGTGCCATGGCGGCGTGCACACAGCAGTAGTCGAATTCGATGCCCTGCCCGATGCGATTCGGCCCTCCGCCCAAGATCATGATCTTGCGCCGGTTGCTCGGGTTCGCTTCGCATTCCTCTTCGTAGGTCGAATACAAATAAGCGGTGGACGTGGCGAACTCAGCGCCGCAGGTGTCGACGCGTTTGTATACCGGATGCAGCCCGAGTCTGCGCCGCTCGCGGCGCACTGCCGGCTCGTCGCGGCCCACCAATTTGGCGATGCGCGAATCGGAGAAGCCTTTGCGCTTCAGGGCCCGCAGCCGCACAAGATTGAGGCTTTCGAAGCCTTCCTTGACCAGCAGCGCCTCTTCGCGCAGCAGATCCTCGATCTGTGCCAGGAACCACGGGTCGATCTTGGTGGCATCGTATACTTGCGCCAGCGTCCAACCGGCGCGAAACGCATCGGCCACGTACAGGATCCGATCCGGACCCGGCCAGCGCAGTTCATAGGACAGCTTCTCGGCGGCCGCTTCGGTCAACGGCAGCGATAGCTGCTCGTTGAATCCGTCATTGCCGGTCTCCAGGCTGCGCAGCGCCTTCTGCATCGACTCCTGAAATGTCCGGCCGATCGCCATCGCTTCGCCGACTGATTTCATTTGCGTGGTCAAGCGGGAGTTGGCGCCGGGAAATTTCTCGAACGTAAAGCGCGGGATCTTGGTGACCACATAATCGATGGTCGGCTCGAAGGAAGCAGGAGTCGCGCCGCCGGTGATTTCGTTTCTGAGCTCATTGAGGGTGTAGCCGACCGCCAGCTTGGCGGCAATCTTCGCGATCGGGAACCCGGTGGCTTTGGATGCCAGCGCGGAGGAGCGCGACACGCGCGGATTCATCTCGATTACCAGCACCCGGCCGTCCTCGGGATTGATCGCGAACTGCACGTTCGAACCGCCGGTGTCCACGCCTATCTTGCGCAGCACGGCGATCGAAGCATCGCGCAGCCGTTGGTATTCGCGATCGGTCAGCGTTTGCGCCGGCGCCACCGTGATCGAGTCGCCGGTGTGCACGCCCATGGGATCGAGGTTTTCGATGGAGCAGATGATGATGCAGTTATCGTCGTGGTCGCGGACCACCTCCATTTCGTATTCTTTCCAGCCAAGCACGGATTCCTCGAGCAGCACCTCGTTGGTGGGCGAGGCATCTAATCCGCGCGCCACGATGGCTTCGAACTCTTCGCGGTTATAGGCAATGCCGCCGCCGCTGCCGCCCAAGGTGAACGAGGGTCTGATAACGGTAGGGAAGCCGATTTCGGACTGGACGGCGAGCGCTTCATCGATGCTGTGCGCGATGCGCGCCCGTGCGGTCTCCAAGCCGATGTCGGTCATGGCGCGCCTGAACAGTTCCCGGTCTTCGGCCATGTCGATGGCGCGCTGCGAAGCGCCAATCATCTCGACGTTGAATTTCTCGAGTATCCCCTCGCGCACCAGGTCGAGCGCAGTGTTGAGCGCCGTCTGGCCGCCCATGGTCGGCAGCAATGCGCTGGGACGTTCTTTCTCGATGATTCGGGCCACCGTGCGCCAATTGATGGGTTCGATATAAATAGAGTCGGCGGTCTCCGGATCCGTCATGATGGTGGCCGGATTGGAGTTCACGAGAATGACCCGATAGCCTTCTTCTTTCAGTGCCTTACATGCTTGAGCTCCAGAATAGTCGAACTCACACGCCTGGCCGATGACAATGGGGCCCGCACCGATGATGAGGACGCTGGAGAGGTCGGTTCGTTTCGGCACGCCTAGCCTTCCGCCGATTTTTGCTTGATCGGATTGCGGCCGCGTGAATTGGTCTGCACGCGCTTCACCATCAAGTACATGAAATGTTCGAAGAGCTGGCGCATGTCGTGGGGGCCTGGGCTGGCCTCGGGATGTCCCTGGAAACTGAAGGCTGGCCGATCGGAGCGCGCCACCCCTTGCAGGGAACCATCAAACAGCGAGCGGTGCGTCGCGCGCAAGTTCTCCGGCAGCGTCGATTCGTCGACAGCGAATCCATGATTCTGGCTGGAAATCAGCACACGGCCCGAATCGATTTCAAGAATCGGATGGTTGGCGCCGTGGTGGCCAAACTTCATTTTGACCGTTTTCGCGCCGCTGGCGAGGCCCAGCAACTGATGCCCCAAACATATGCCGAACACCGGGATGTCGGTTTCCAGGAAGCGCGTAATGGCCTGAATGGCGTAGTCGCAGGGTTCCGGATCCCCTGGCCCATTACTTAAGAATATACCATCAGGATTCATTGCAAGTACTTGATCAGCCGGCGTTTGAGCGGGTACTACCGTCATACGGCAGCCGTGCTCGGCGAGGATGCGCAAAATGGTCCGTTTGGTGCCGAAGTCGTAAGCGACTACGTGCAAACGGCTCTGCGGACGAGGCGGCTTGGCGGCGGTCTTCCAGACAAGACCGTCATTCCACTGATAGATCTTTTTGGTGGAGACCGCTTTCGCAAGGTCCATGCCTTTGAGTCCCGGAAACTTCTTGGCCGCACGCACCGCGGCCGTTTCCTCGATGCTCTCCCCGGTCATGATGCAGCCCGATTGGGCGCCCTTCTCGCGCAGCAGCCGCGTCAATTTCCGTGTGTCGATATCAGCGATCGCCACCACCTTGCAGCGAACCAAGAAGCTCTGCAAAGACTCGGTGGCACGCCAATTCGAATGCACCAACGGCAGGTCGCGAATCACCAGGCCCGCCGCGTAAACGGCGGCGGATTCCAGATCCTCCGGCGTCGTCCCGGTGTTGCCGATGTGCGGATAGGTCAGGGTAACGATTTGCCGGCAGTACGACGGATCGGTCAGGATCTCCTGATACCCGGTCATCGCCGTATTGAAAACCACTTCACCCGTCGTGTTGCCTTTTGCGCCTACTGAGACGCCTCGGAACACGGTGCCATCTTCGAGAGCTAGCACTGCAGGTGTCGACACTCCGGTTCCTCGCTTTGCCCGGCGCTGTGCCCGACGGCGTTGTGGCGTAGATGCGCAAAGCGGGAGGCGCTCCTTAGAACGTCCTCCCGCTTCAGTAGATAACGCGCGATCAGATTCCGGGCGCGAATATTAACGATGCCGGCGATCACTGTCCATGCTTCTTACTAAACAGCCAGTACATCTTGCATATCGTAGAGTCCGGCGGGCCGACCCACGAGCCATGCGGCAGCCCGCAACGCGCCGCGCGCGAATATCATCCGGTCAGTGGCCCTATGAGTGATTTCCAGGCGCTCGCCGGCGGCGGCAAATGACACGGTGTGCTCACCGACGATATCCCCCGCCCGGACCACCGAATAGCGGACGCCGGAAGCCTCAGGCTCACCCCGTGCGCTCGCCACCAGCGCTCCTAAGCTCAATGCCGTCCCCGAGGGCGCGTCGCGCTTCATCCGGTGATGAGCCTCGGAAATCTCGACCTCGTAGGCGGTGCCCAATCCCAACGTCGCCGCCGCGACCAACTTGCGCAGCACCGCCACTCCCACGCTGGTATTCGCGGCAATCAGTACCGGAATCTCGCGAGCCGCCGCCTTGAGTTCAGCACGGGGCGCCTCACCAAGCCCGGTGGCGCCGACGAGAATGGGGACTCGCGCGGCGACGCAGGCCTGCGCATGCTCAGCGACCGCATCTTGCAGGCTAAAATCAACCGCCACGGATGCGTGGCGCAGCGCCAGCGCACTATCCGCCGTGATCAGCACACCGCTCGGCGCGCCATCCGCCGCCGCGTCCAGCCCCAAGCGGTTGCTGCCGCCGGAAGCTACAGCGCCGCTCAAGTGAAATTCGGATCCCTCGCGGACCGCGCGGAGCAAGGATTGCCCCATTCGTCCGGTGATGCCGAAGACCACCAGGGCATGCGCAGCCACAAACAGACTCCTAGTCGACCGTGCGGGTGAAGAATTTCTTGACGCCCTCGAAGAAGGATTGCTCGCGCGGCTGATGGCTGCCCTGCTGCAATGAAGCCTCGAACTTCTTCAACAGTTCCTTCTGCTCAGCGCCCAAACTGACCGGCGTCTCCACCACGACGCGGCAAAACAAATCCCCGGCCGCGCCGCCGCGCACCGGTCGAACGCCTTTTTCGCGCATGCGAAATACCCGGCCCGACTGCGTTTCGCCCGGGATCTTGAGGATGACTTCGCCATCCAGCGTCGGCACTTCGACGCTGCCCCCGAGCGCGGCGGTGGTAAAGCTGATTGGCACTTCGCAGGACAGATGACTGCCCTCGCGCTCAAAAATCGCGTGTTCGCGCACCCGGATCTCGACGTACAGATCCCCGGCGGGACCTCCGTTTCGACCGGCCTCGCCCTCGCCGTTCAATCGAATGCGATCGCCGGTATCGACGCCCGCCGGCACCTGTACCGCCAGAGATTTCTCCTGGCGAACGCGGCCCTGCCCATAGCAGGTGTCGCAGGGATTGGCGATGATCTTGCCGCGGCCTTTGCAGCGCGGACAGGGCTGCTGGATGGTGAATATCGACTGCTGCACGCGAACCTGCCCTTGACCGTGGCAGGTATCGCAAGTCTTGGGAGTGGATCCCTTGGCCGCGCCCGAGCCCTTGCAGGTCTTGCATTCCGCCAGGGAAGGAATTTGAATCTCAGTCTCGGTGCCGAATACGGCCTTCTCCAGATCGAGTTCCAGCTCGAATCGCAGGTCGGCGCCGCGAAAAACCTGGGATCGTCCACGCTGGCCGCCGGAAAAAATATCGCCGAACATCTCGCCGAAGATGTCGCCAAACGCCTCACCCGCGGAGAATCCGCCGCCGCGGCCACCCTCGAGGCCGGCGTGGCCGAACTGATCGTAGACGGCGCGTTTCTTCGCGTCGCACAAGACTTCGTAGGCTTCCTTGCACTCTTTGAATCGGTGTTCGGCCTCCGGGTCATCCGGATTGCGATCCGGGTGAAATTTCATGGCGAGGCGGCGGTACGACTTCTTGATATCGGCTTCCGTCGCGTTTCGCGGTAAGTCGAGGAGCTTGTAGTAATCCTGCTTCGCCATTACTCACCTAAGCGGGGGGCCCATATGAACGAACCGCCGGTACATTCAATACCGGCGGTTCAGTTCGCTAATCTATCTCATCGCGAACAGCGCGTTAGGCCTTCTTGCGATCGCTTTCTTTGACCTCTTCGAATTCCGCGTCCAATACATCGTCCTTCGGCGCCTCGGAGCGCCCCGCTGCTGCGCCGCCATCGCTGCCACCGCCGCCGGCACCGCCGCCGGTGTTGCCCGCCGACTGCTGGTACATCTTCTGCATGACTGGGCTCGATGCCTGCTCGAGATCCGCCGTCTTGCGCTCGATATCGTCGCGATCATCGCCGCTCATCGCCGCCTTGACCGCTGCGACCGCATCGGTTGCCGCCTTCTTCTCATCGGCGGTGATTTTCTCGCCGACGTCCTTGAGCGCCTTCTCCACGCTATGAATGGTCGCATCCGCTTTGTTGCGCGCGGCCACCAGCTCGCGGAACTTCTTGTCTTCCTCGGCGTGCGCCTCGGCATCCGACACCATGCGCTTGATCTCGGCTTCCGACAATCCGCTCGAGGCCTTGATCACGATGCGCTGTTCCTTGCCGGTCTTAACGTCCTTCGCCGATACATTCAAGATTCCGTTCGCATCGATGTCGAACGCCACCTCGATTTGCGGCATGCCGCGCGGGGCCGGCGGAATATCGGTCAGATCGAATCGACCCAGCGACTTGTTGTCGGTGGAGCGGTCGCGCTCACCCTGCAGCACATGGATGGTCACCCCGGTCTGATTGTCGTCCGCCGTCGAGAAAGTCTGCGCCGCCTTGGTGGGAATGGTGGTGTTCTTTTCGATCACCTTGGTCATCACGCCGCCCAAGGTTTCTATGCCCAATGACAATGGCGTCACATCGAGCAGCAGCACGTCCTTGACGTCGCCGGAAAGCACGCCGCCCTGAATGGCGGCGCCCACGGCGACCGCTTCATCGGGGTTCACATCCTTGCGCGGCTCCTTGCCGAACAAATCCTTCACGGCCTTTTGCACCAGCGGCATGCGGGTTTGGCCGCCGACCAAGATGACCTCGCCAACGTCCTTCATGGACAGGCCCGCATCCTTCAACGCGGTTCTGCAGGGTTCCATGGTCTTTTGCACCAAATCTTCGACCAACGACTCGAGCTTGGCGCGGGTCAGCTTCATGTTCAAATGCTTCGGCCCGGCCGCATCCGCGGTGATGTAGGGCAGATTGATCTCGGTCTGCTGACTCGAGGACAACTCGATCTTGGCCTTTTCCGCCGTCTCCTTCAGACGCTGCATGGCAAGGGGATCCTTGCGCACGTCGATGCCGCTTTCCTTCTTGAATTCGTCCGCCAAGTAGTTGACGACGCGAAGATCGAAGTCCTCGCCGCCCAGGAAGGTATCGCCATTGGTCGACAACACCTCGAATTGGCGCTCGCCGTCCACCTCGGCGATCTCGATCACAGAAATGTCGAAGGTGCCGCCGCCCAGGTCGTACACGGCGATCTTGCGGTCGCCGCCGTCCTTGTCCAGGCCGTAGGCAAGCGCCGCCGCGGTCGGCTCATTGATGATGCGCTTGACGCTCAGGCCCGCGATACGCCCGGCATCCTTGGTGGCCTGACGCTGCGAATCGTTGAAATAAGCCGGCACCGTGATGACCGCTTCGGTAACGGTCTCGCCAAGATAATCCTCGGCGGTTTTCTTCATCTTCATGAGGACGCGCGCGGAGACTTCCGGGGGCGCCATCTTCTTGCCCTGTACCTCGACCCACGCATCGCCGTTATCGGCCTTGACGATCTTATAAGAGACCATGCCGATGTCTTTCTTGACCACATCGTCGGTGAATTTGCGGCCGATGAGACGCTTCACCGCGGCGACGGTGTTCTGCGGGTTGGTAACGGCCTGGCGCTTGGCGGATTGTCCGACCAGCACCTCGCCGTCCTTGGTGAAAGCAACGATCGACGGTGTGGTGCGATCACCCTCGCTGTTCTCAATAACCTTGGGCTTGCCGCCCTCCATGATCGCGACGCAGGAATTGGTCGTGCCAAGATCGATGCCGATAATTTTACCCATTGTGCAAACCCTCTAAAGAATTCGAAGTGTGACCGCTACGTGGGGACATCCGACGCATTTTTCAATTGGCGTCGCCGCCCGGCGCCTTACTGACGATGACCCGGGCCGGGCGTAGTAATCGGCCATTCAGGGAGTAACCCTTTTGAATCACCGACAGGACAGTATTGGGGGGCTGATCGGCGCTTTCCTGGGCCACCATGGCCTCGTGCCAGGCCGGATCGAAGGGCTGTCCAACGGGATCGATGAGCTTGATGCCGGCCTTGTCGAAAGCGCGGTACAACTGCTTCAGCGTCCCCTGGGCTCCTTCCAATAAAGCCGGTCCCGGGTTGGTGCCCGCGGCATTGAGTCCCGCTTCGAGCGAATCCGCAACAGAGACCAACTCCTGGGCGAAGCGCTCGATCGCGTACTTGCGCACATTGTCGATTTCGCGATCCATGCGCTTGCGGAAATTGTCCAATTCCGCGACTGCGCGCAGGTAGCTATTCCAATTTTCCGTCGCCTTGGCCTCGGCCGCGGCCAAAGCAGCCTCAGGGCCTGCGGGGGGCTCCATAGCCGGGTCAGCGGCGACCTGGGCCTCGTTGGTGTTGTTCACGTGCAATGCCCCTCGAATGAAATGGCGGTACGCCGCCAGAAGCGCCGTAATTGGGGCTATTTGCGCGCGTTCAAGGCTGAGCCGAGCAGTTTTGCCGTGAGGTCGACGAGGGGAATGACCCGCTCGTAAGCCATCCGGGTCGGTCCTATGATGCCCAAGACCCCCACCACCTGATTGCCCAGCATATAGGGCGCCGTGACCAAGCTGATGTCGTCCAGGATGCGGTGGCCGGACTCCTGCCCAATGAAGATCTGAATCCCATCCGCCCGCAGGCAGCTGTCCAAGAGCTTCAAGATGTCGTGCTTTTCGTTGAAGGCCTCAAACAGCCGCTTCAACCGATCGACATTCGATAATTCGGCGAATCCCATTAAGTTCGTTTCGCCGGCGATGACATATTCCACGCGCTCATCGGCTTGAGTATCGAAGACTTTCTGCGCCACCCCGATGGCGTCCTGCATCAGCTGGTCCATGGATTGACGCGTCTCCTGAAGCTGCGCCAGCAGCTGCGCGCGCACGTCGGGCAATGATCGGCCGGAAAACGCCTCATTGAGATAATTGGCGGCGCGCCGCAGCTCTTCCGCCGAATAGAAGCGATCCAGCTGCACGATCCGGTTCTGAACTTCGCGATTGCTCATCACCATGATGGCGAGCGCCCGGTTCTCCGACAGCGTGATGAATTCGATCTGTGAAAGCGAGATGTAGTTCGGATTCGGCAGCGTCACGAGTCCGGCCATATGGCTGACGCTCGAGAGCATCTGCGACACGGTCTGCACCAGCGAGCGTCCGTTGGCCGCCTCCGAGGCCAGGCGCCGTTCGATCTCCTCGATTTCATCATGATGCAAAGGCTTCAGCTTGAGCAGCGTGTCGACAAAGAACCGATAGCCTTTGTCGGTGGGAATTCGGCCGGCCGAGGTATGCGGCGAGGCGACGAAGCCCAGATCTTCCAAGTCGGCCATTACATTGCGAATGGTCGCCGACGACAAGCTCAACCCGGAGTCCCGCGACAAGGTTCGAGATCCGACGGGTTGGCCATCGCGTATGTAATTCTCGATCAGGGCTTTGAGCAGCAGCTGCGCACGTTCGTTCAGCCCCTCGTCGTCTGCACCTGTCATAGTAGGTCCATATAACATGTTTCAAGCTACCTAGCGCGCAAGGCCGAAGTCAAGTCCGGCGAAAAGCGCCCAAACCCGGTGTTTCAGCGCGTGACCGCCCGATCGCGGTCGTGCTACAAGGAATCGATCATGCCCCACCCATTTCAATCCATCGCCCTGGTGGGCAACGCCAAGGATTCGCGCGTTGCCGAATGTATGCTGAGCCTTGCCGCACATTTCCACGCACGGGGAGTCCGCGCCCTGGTCGACCCGGGCATCGGCTTGGCCTTTGCGCCCGACAGCGTCGTGCGCTGCCCTGAGCAGTCCTTTGCGAGCCGCGCCAATCTGATCATCGCCATCGGCGGCGATGGCACCTTGTTGTACGCAGCGCGGCTGGTGGCCGGGCATTCGGTGCCCTTGCTCGGCGTCAACCGCGGCCGCTTAGGATTCTTGACCGATGTGAGTTCCGATTCGATGCTGGAGGACGTGGACACGGTGCTGGACGGCCGCTACAGCGAAGACCGCCGCTCCCTGTTGGCAGCGAGGCTGGAGCGGCGCAGCGGACAGGCGGTGAGCGCCTTGGCGCTGAACGATGTCGTCGTGAACAAATGGGAAACCGGCAGGACCATGGATTTCGAAACCTCGATCAATGGCCGCTTCGTCAACGCCCACAGCGGCGATGGCATGGTGATCGCCACGGCGACCGGTTCGACCGCCTACGCGCTGTCCTGCGGCGGCCCCATCGTCGAGCCGGACCTCGAGGTGTGGGTATTGGCTCCGATTTGTCCGCACACGTTGAGCGATCGACCGATCGTGGTGCGCGCGGGAAGCAAAATACAGCTGAGCATGTCGGATCGTTTCGAATCACGGGCCCAAGTGACCTGCGATGGCACCGCCATCGGCGATTTGGAAATGGGCGACAATTTGTATGTGGAGCGCGCCGATGCACAAATCACTTTGCTGCATCCCCCGGGCTTTGACTACTATCGGCTGCTGCGCTCCAAACTGCATTGGGGACGCGGCGCCCATGGCGGCGCATCCGACACTTAACCCATGCTCTCGCACCTTCAATTGCGCGATTTAGTTCTGGTCGATCAGGCGGAACTCGAGTTGCACGCCGGACTCACCGCCCTGACCGGCGAGACCGGGGCCGGAAAATCCATCCTGGTCGATGCGCTGCTGCTCATCGCGGGCGGTAGGGCCGGTGCCGATGTGGTGCGCCAAGGCGCCCAGCGAGCCGAGGTGTCGGCGAGCTTTGCCGCCCTGCCCGAAGCCGCCGCGGCCTGGCTCACTGCGCAGTCCATTGAATTTGACGGCGATCTCGTGGTGCGGCGTGTCATCGGCGCCGACGGCCGCTCGCGCGCCTATGTGAACGGCCAGGTGGTTCCGCTGCAGGCATTGCGGGAACTGGCCGAACTTTTGATCGAAATTCATGGCCAACAAGAGTTCCAGCACCTGGTAAGCGGCGGCGCACAGCGCGATTTGCTCGACAGCCGACTGAGCGATCCTAATTTGAAGAGCAGCGTCGCGGCATTGTACGAACGCTACAAAACCTGCCGCAGCGAACTTCAGTCGCTGCAATCGGCTGCGGAAAACCGCGATGCCCGCCTGGATTTGCTGCGCTACCAGCTGCGGGAACTGAAGGCGGAGGTGGGCAGCATCGCGGACATCGAGCAACTTTTCGCCGATCAGAAACGCGTGGCGGCGCGCAGCCGTTTGGGCGCGGCTGCAACCACTGCTTTCAGCGCGGCCTTCGAATCGGATGGCGGCAGCGCCCATGATTTATTGGGCAAGGCCAGCGCCGCGCTGCGCAGCGTGTCGGATATTGATCCGCAGCTTGCCGAGGCCGGGAAGCTCCTGAGTGAGGCCGCGATCCTGACCCAGGATGCCGCCGAGACGCTGCGCCGGTACCTGGACAATCTCGACATCGATCCGCACCGCCAGGATGAGATCGAGCGGCACGCCGCGGCGCTCGAAGCGCTCGCCCGCAAGCATCGGCTCGGCGTGCCGGAGCTCCCAGGGCAGCTTGCGCGCCTCGAACAAGAGCTGGCCGCGCTCGATAATGTTCAGGTCAGTGTGGCGGCTCTCGAAGGCCAGTTGGCGCAATTGACGCGCGACTACCGGGGCGCCGCACAGCGCCTGCGCGAAGCTCGCGACAGCGCGGCGCTCCAATTGCAGCGACAGGTCACCGAACTCATGCAGGCACTCGGCATGGCTGGCGGTGAATTTGCCGTGACCGTGACCCGCGGCGATGCTGAATTCTCGCCCAATGGCGGAGATGAAATCGAATTCCTGGTGAGCGCGAATCCGGGGCAGCCGCCAAAGAGTCTGGCAAAAGTCGCCTCGGGCGGTGAACTGTCGCGCATCAGCCTGGCACTGCAGGTCGCGGGACGAGCGATCAGCGCTTCATCGTTGTGCATGGTATTTGACGAAGTCGACGCCGGCATCGGCGGCGGCGTCGCCGAAATCGTCGGCAAGCAGCTGCGCGACCTGGGGGAGCGCGCTCAGGTGTTGTGCGTGACGCATCTGGCGCAGGTCGCTTCCCAAGCGCACAGCCAGTTTCGAGTCTCCAAGCTGACCGACGGCAGGATTACCCGCACCCAAGTGACGAGCTTGGGCGCCGCCGAACGCGTCGACGAAATTGCCCGCATGCTGGGGGGCATCGACATCACCGAGCAGGCGCGTGCGCATGCGCGCGATATGCTCTCGCGTGCAGCACCCGCGGAACTCAAAAGGAAAAGACAGCCTCGCGCGACCTGAGATAGCGCAGCGTCACACGTCCATCAGGACGTGACTTTGGTGCGTTTTTGGTTGGAACAATTCGGCTTGCGGCAGTGCCCGTATAAAATCAACGCATGATCGCTGATCTCGAAGCCCAGGCGCTTCGCCACCGCCTGCTGGCGCTCTTCAATTCCGCCGTCCATGAACTCTTCCACCTTGCCGCAGTCAACACACACGATGTGATCGTGGTGCGCGCCCTGATTGAGCTCGAACACGGCCATGCCGCCCTCAAAGTGATGGCGCGTGACCAGACCCGCGGCTTCGAATTGGGTCAACACGCGGTACACGGTGGCGAGGCCGATATCCTCATTGGATACCAGGAGTTTCTTGTAAATGTCCTCCGCGCTCATGTGGCGCGCCGACCCATCGGCGAGGATGTCGAGGATTTTCAGGCGCGGCAGCGTTACTTTGAGACCCGCATTGCGCAGATCGTTGCTTTCGCTGGTCGAGTCAGGTTTCAGGCGCTGCGGCATGCTGTGCCCTCGGGTATGATACGGTCCCAATTATCAATCATTTAACGTCTGATCACCACATTCATGAAAATAATTCAGCTACTTGTCCTGGGATCTGCGTTCAGCCTGATCGCCTCCGGGTGTGTCTACCGGATCAACATTCAGCAGGGCAATTTCCTCAATCAAGGCGCCGTTGACACCGTCAAAGAGGGAATGACTCGCAGTCAGGTGAGATACCTGTTGGGAACGCCCATGGTGGCGGACAGCTTCAACAAGGAGCGTTGGGATTACATTTACTATCTCAAGCATGGCCGCAGCCGCAAAGTCGACTCACGCCGTGTGACGGTGTATTTCGACGGCGACAAGGTCGCGAGATTGGACAAGCCGACCGACGCTGAGGCGGCCGCTCAAGACGCCGCGGCAGCCAAGCTGAAGTACGGAAGAATTTACTGACGCGCAGCGCCAGGCAGTTTATCGGCTGCGAACTCGTTTGCGGCGAGCGAGCTTGGGCTCTTGCTGCAGCGGCCGGTAGATCTCGATGCGGTCGCGATCCTTCAGCACCTGATCTTTACGCGCCAACTTGCCGAACACGCCCACCGGGGAATTCAGCAAGTCCACGCCGCTGAAATCGGCATCCGATGCCGCCTCGTTGAGGGCGTCCGCAATGAGTGCGCCCTGCGCCATTCGCAAGGATTTGACGATGCCCCGCTGCGGCCGCGCGTAGACGATCTGAACCACGATCTCAACGGGAGTTCCTGGCATGCTTCAGGGGTTGGTGTAGACCCGTTGTGCGCGCTGCGCAAAGGCATCCACGATGCTGCCGCACAGCGATTCGAATACCGCATTGAATGCCGCCGCCGTCAAACGGTTCTTGAACTCGAACTCGACCCGGAAGTTCACCCTTGTGCCGCGTGTGCCAATCGCGTCGAACGTCCATTCACCCTTGAGGTCGCGAAACGGTCCATGCGTCAGCTGCAGAAGAATCTTCGAATCCGGGCTCAGCGAATTGCGGGTGGTGAACTCGGTTTGCAATACTCCGCGAGCGATTTTGAGTGTGGCGATGCGTTCGACGGCCGAGACATCCTCGATCTTGGCTCCGATGCACCACGGCAGGAAGTCGGGATAGCGCGGTACGTCATTCACTAAAGCAAACATTTGTGCGGGGGTATACGTGACAAGGGCAGTGCGCTCGACTACCAGCATAGCCCATTGTCCGGCAAAAGCAGGGGCGCCGCCATCGACGAATCGGTAAACTTCGACGCACCGTGAAAACCACCGACAAACTGCCCCCCATTGCCGTGAATCGCAAGGCGCGCTTCGACTACTTCATCGAGGAGCGCTTCGAGGCGGGTATTTCGCTGATGGGCTGGGAGGTCAAGAGCATGCGCGCGGGCAAGGCGCAGATCGCCGAAGCCTACGTATACGTCAAAAACGGCGAAGCATTCTTGTTCGGCGCCCACATCAACGCCCTGAATTCGGCATCCACCCATGTGGATACAGATCCGACGCGCACACGCAAATTGCTGCTGAATCGGCGGCAACTCGATCATCTGATCGGCGCCGTGGAGCGGCGCGGCTATACCTTGGTTCCGCTGGAGCTCTACTGGAAGGCGGGTCGCGCGAAGCTCGAGATCGGCCTCGCCAAGGGAAAGAAGCAGCACGACAAGCGCGCCAACGAAAAGGATCGGGACTGGCAGCGCGACAAAGCCAAAATCATGAAGGCGATGCGGCGCTGAGCCGATTTGGTCCGCACCCGCAATCAGCGTAGACTGCAGCTTCGATTTGGGGCCGACCGGTTTCGACATGGGTTGCGAAACTGCAGGGGCGTACCGAGGTGCAGGTTCCTCGTTAAACTATTTGCAAACTTAT
>Ga0302324_100010683_pt1 | contig 18951 bp, 11 predicted proteins | sample Palsa_T0_1_FD_201949 | JGI IMG/M metagenome (GOLD analysis project Ga0302324, IMG submission 201949) | Peat permafrost microbial communities from Stordalen Mire near Abisko, Sweden - Palsa_T0_1 | ecosystem: Environmental > Terrestrial > Soil > Palsa > Peat permafrost | place: Sweden: Abisko...
TCAGAAACGCTGGCCAGACGGGCAAGTCCAGACCCGTTGCCGCCGCCGCAGAGGCTTCGGTTACACCCGAACCCCAACTATTGAAGACACGCCACCAAATGGCCGCGCGGTACCAGGTCAGTGTAAGAACCGTGGATTACTGGTGCGAGGACGGGACGATTCCCTTCTACAAGCGCGGCGCAGTCGTGAGATTCAGCCCTCAGGAGTGTGACGAGGCCATGCAAGCATTCCGGCGCAAATCTCGATGGGAGACATCCAGCGATGGCGGGGACGACGGCGGCAACGTATGAATCCGACCTGTTCAAAGAATCCGCCGACACCGCGGCCCAGGGATGGCAACACTTCAGGAGCGAAGGCCATCGCCGGACCAAATCTGAACGAAGCGGAGATCTGCGTCAAACATGAGTTCATGACGTTGATAATGAAAGGCTTAGGCACCTGTAGAGGTGATGGAATTGCAGGTGCGCGCTGAATAACCGGCCCCAGATCTATCGAGAATGAAAGAAGAAAAATTAAAAAGATTCGAGGGCCTTGACGAGGTAATGGAGCAGGCGATTACAGATGCCGGGTCGTCCGCCGCGTTGATAGCAGATTTCGATGAGGCGTTGGACGCGGCTATCCCCCGAGGCTATAAGCCGACATTCGTAAAGGGTCTGGGGCGATTCAGTTCAAAGGCGCAGAAAAAGGGAACCTCGGAGTCCCGGCAAGTTGCGCGTATTCTGGCGGTTTGTGCTCGTTATGATTGGCCGACACCCACATGGATCATGCTCCGGGGTGTCAGCGGTTGGAGAAAAAGTAAAAATGGGATATCCCACAACCTTGACCCGAAGAAGTCGGAACTCGGGCGATTTATCGCTGCGACAGAGGCTGGACAAGTGCCGGCCGGAACCTTGTTAGCCGTAGACAATCCGGACCGTTTTTCAAGGACGAACCCAGACGCCGCAGACCATGCACTTATGACCCTCCTGCGGCACGGGGTTTCGGTGTTGTTTTTGTCGATGCAGATGCTGCTTAAGGTGGGCGATCAAGACAACGTTAATAAGCGGAAGGATGTTATGGACGAACTGGCCCGCGCCAACCGGGAAGGGAACACGAAATCAAAGTACGTTCGATCGGGACAAGAGATTCAAATTCAAAAAGCAAAAGCCGGCCAGCGCGTGAATTTTGGGGGGCGAGTACCGCGGTGGATTAAGTGGGATAAAACTGCTAAGGATTACGTGCCAAATGGCGAGAAGTGGGCGACGGTATGCAGAATCGTCAAGGAAACCCTCGAACAAAAAGTTTGGGGGCACATAGTGTGCGGCCTTAACACAGACAAGGTGCCGTGTTTGCTCGGTGGGAAAGCCTGGCAACACGCCAGTGTTTACCAGCTGTTGCGCAACCCAGCACTGCGGGGAGACCTGAAAATCAAAAACGAGACGCTCGTGGGTTACATTCCCGCAGTCATTACTGATAAGGCCCAGTGGAATTTGCTTCAGGCACGGTTGTTGGTTGAGAATGGGCAGGGCGGTGGTTGCAGGAGCAGTGATAAGATTCGCAATTTGTTTCCTGGTCTGGTCGTTTGTCATCGGTGTGGTATGTCGATGCGGGTCATGCACGGTGCAGGGCTCGACGGTGGCAAGTATACTTGCATAGGGCACATTATAGGCGCGGCGGCAAAGGATTCGGGTAAACCGGTTTGTGATGAAACCCGCATGCTCAAAGTTAAAGTAATGGAGTTGGATTTCTTTGGACTGTTTATTGAGAAGTTGCCGAGCACCCTATTGTTACAGCGGAACGAGGTGCGGCAAGCCGAGGTCGCACGGATTCGGGCTGAGATTGCAAAGCACGCCGGAAAGATTACTCGTTTGGGTCGGTTATTTGCGGAGATCGAGACCGATACCCAAGACTTGGTGAAAGACGTTAAAGAAGCCCGGGACGCGATTGCTTCGTTGCAGGTGAAAGAGGGCGAGATGCTTACGGAAGCCAATGTCGACGTAGGGACGGATGCAGCTTGGACGGGTGTAGTGCAGCTTTTACAACAGCATTCACCTGCTCAGACAACTGATGCGGCGCTTGATATCCTGCGGGAAGTTAGTGCGAGGCTTCGAGTTCAGCTTGCGGATAATGAGTTGCGAAAAAGGCTCATTGGGCCGCTTAAAATGCTCGTTTCCGCCATCGAGGTAGATGTTAAGGGCATGGAGAAAAAGTATCGTGTGAAGCTGCTCGGTGGTGGTTACACGGAGTGGCGAGATGTTTCGAAGCTGAACGCGGAACTGATCGAGGCCAATGTTAAAATTGGTCATAATAAATCGAGCGCGAAGCAGAGCGCGACGGCGCTGGCACAGACTGCAAAAAAAACCTTGACCGCAGAACATCGCGCGAACATAGCCAGGGGGAATCAGGGGAAAAAGCGGAGTGCCGAAATGCGGGCTCGGGCATCACAATCCGCTAAGGCGCGGTGGGCGGAGCGCCGCGCTATGGCTGCAGCCGCTTAAGGATACTCTTCTCCTCACGACCCCCGGGAAATCCCCCCGGGGTTTTTTGTGTTCATGGCCAAACAGAAAAGCATGAATATAGATCAAGCACAAGCAGAAGATGAAGCCTTTATCATCCACTTGTTACGAACGAAGTGCCGGAGGACCCCGAATCAAACCCCGCAAGAAGCTGCGGATGAGCTTGCGATCGTAAAAACCCGGCTGCGTTTGAGGTTTGAGGCCGAAAAGGCTTCGCCAAAACAATCATCAAACACAAAATCACTATGATAAACTACCAGCGACAGAAATTATCATAAAGGTCGCAGGCGGAGATTCAAAACCTCAGGCGGAGCTTGTTATGGCCCAGGAAACCATCGCTGTCATAATCGCACATGGGTCCGCGGACAGGGTTTTCTCTCGCCCATATTAAGCACGGCAGGCAAGCGCTAAATGAAAAAACCGGCTGGCACCCGCCGGGAGTTCCTTTTTAGTGGCCACGCCTAAGTTGTTGAATTTCAATCTAATAACTAGGACTTAACCGAATATGCACAACTTAAGTCCGCTAAAGACCATTTAAGTTGTGGGTGGGGTAGTTAGTTAACCACCTTAACACCAACGGCGTGAGGGTTGCGACGTGGAAATCCGGCAGCTTCTCGGCCAGGAGGATTATCAGGTGTTTGAGCAATTTGAAAAGAGCCTTCCCGACACGCTTGTAATCGGCATGTTCAAGAGAAAGTCGGCCAGAACGGGCGCGGCGTTGAGCAAGGAGCAGCGGGAGCAACTGCTTCAGGCTGTCAGCGAGGCGCGCGCGTAATACCACTGGAGCACAGACTTGAACCGGCGAATTCAGAGTTCAGCGAGGCGGCGTCGGGGCCTTCATGCCTGACGACGGAGACCTGGTGACAGGGTGGCTTGCCGGAGTCCCCGTTGCCGGGACGGCAGTCGAAGGTTATTGAGTGTTGTGCGAAGGCTACGGTTTTGCACTCTCGATGCCACGCCGGCGCGAACCTTATCAGGGCCGCTGGCCCCGGTTGGGGCGCGGGGCCGCCGGCTAGTGGTGGTTGGCGGCGTCCGGCCAGCGGCTTGCCCGGAGCGGCAGAGGACTGATTTTGGGGGCGTTGTGAGGCTGGAAAGTTACCGCAAGGCTCTGATGCGCGGCGTGCCGGATGGCTTCTTGGGGGTATCCAGTAAACCTCTCATTCTTGCTACCCTTTGCCGACTGGGATACTCTGGCGTCGAATCATATGAAGCCTATCCGCCGGGTGCTGCTTTTCCTGAGCGCCGCCGCCTTGACGACCTCTGCCTTTGGGCAACCAGCCGTCAGTCCAGACCTGCCGGTGATGAATCTCGATGACTTGGGAGTTTACACCGTCGGATATGCCTACCGCGGCCAGGCCGAGCAGCAGTTTCCACTGGGCTGGTCGGGATTTTTCGAGGACCGCACGGGCGTGGCGTGCGAGCCATTCGGCGCGCAAAATGGAGAGCGGGCATTTCTGCTGCACTGCCCCTGGCACAACGGCACGGGCATCGCCTTCCAGCAATTTGTCATCTGCCTCCCGGCCGGGGCGACGCGCATCCTGCTGCGGGGCGCCACCGCGATGCGCTCGCAGAACGTGGCCAACTCCGACGGCGTCACTTTCCGCCTCTACGCCGATGGCACCAAGCTGTTCGACTATCACCAGACCAACGATGTCTGGCGCCAGTTTGAATTCGACTTCAGTGCCCGCTGCGGGTCCAACCTGACGGTGCGCTTTGAGGTGGATCCCGGCCCCAAAAACAATCCCTCATTTGATTACGCGCTGTGGGGCAACCGCGAACTCGTCCTGGAGGGTTTTACCCCGCCCGTTCCAACCCGCCCTCCGCCCCCGCCGCTCGCGCTCTCGAATCTATGGTCCGGACAAACGACGGAAGTAGCGCCCCAAAGCGGATTCCCGGGGACTTCCGCGGTGAGCCTGTCCAACGGCGTGGCCCGCTTCCGTTACACCGGTCCTGACGGGGTCCTTGAATACCAATGGCAGGCCCCGCAGTCGGCCAATGACGGTCTCTTCGGCATACTCACTCTTCACGCGCAGATGGCGGGCGATACACCGGTCACGGTCCCATTGGCAAACTCGGCGGCGCTTTCGTGGAGCCTTCCGGCATTGCCGGGCGCCAGTGGATGGCTCCAGGCCAATCAGGCTGCACGCTCTGGCGAACCTTCAACGTCGGCTCGAGTATTGCCACCGTTCGCATCACCGGGCAAATGGTGGGCAAGAGCCTGGTGCTGGCACTCACCTGCGATCAACCCAGGGTGACTGCGTTCGATGCCGGAACTTGGGGGCCGGTAGTGCGGCGACGGCAGATTGTGGTGCCCTACTTTCCCGGCGCCGTCCATTATCTCCCGCAGGAAGGTCTCTTCGTCGGCACGCTGCTCGACTGGACCGGCTCCGTTGCCACATCATACAGCGGGACCAAAGCCAGCTACGATGTGCTGACTGACGGCACGCGCGTCCCGCTACGGGAGCGCGCCGTTTTCACTGCCGCCTGGCATCTGGCGGAAGTGTTGCCCAATCCGCCGAACCCGTCTTCGCCCTGACGCGATTTTTTGGCCAACAAAATCGTGCTCGACATCTGGGGTGGGAGTTTCGCCAACATCGCCGCCAACCTTAACAATTTGGCCGGTTATGGCATCACCAACTGCGTGGCCCTCATTCACGATTGGCAGCGCAGCGGCTACGCCCGGTCGCGCATCCCGGCGGAGCTGGCCACGCGCCCTTACCTCTGCCGCTTCATTGACACCACCACCGCTTCTCCGTGGAACGAATGCTACGACCCTCGTCACCCGATGACCCGGACGGAGAGCAGGGAATGGAAGATGAAGCTCCTGAGTTACGTCTCGAAAGACTGCAAATTGGTCACCGGCAGCGAAACTGGCCACGACGCGGCCGTGCCGTTTGTGGATTATTTCGAGGGAATGCTCAGTCTTGGCCCGTACCGTGTGCCCGACGCTGGGCGGGACATGCAACGCATTTGGGATGACCCGCCCGAACGCGTCGCGAAATTCCAGCTTGGCCAGGCGTATCGTTTGCCCCTCTGGGAGCTGGTCTATCACGATTGCGTCGTAGCCCAGTGGTATTGGGGCGACTACAACAACAAATTGCCGGCGCTGTGGGACAAGCGCGACCTGTTCAACGTCCTTTACGGCACGCCACCCATGTTCATGTTTGACCGAAAGCTCTGGGAAACTCAGAAGGCCAGGTTCGTGCAAAGTTACACCAACACCTGTCCCTACGTTCGCGCCGCGGGTTACGCCGAAATGACGGACCACCGTTTCCTGACCATAGATCGGAACGTCCAGCAGACGGCCTTTGCCAATGGCGTCACGATCAACCGTGTGATCCTGGTGCGCAACGAACCGCACCTCACACATGACGGAGGTGTGACATGGTTCGGCGGGCACACTTATCCGGCGCCCGGCCAGAAAACCGGCCCGCGTTCCGCCTGGGTTTGCAACGGCCTCGTTGTCACCACCGCCTGGCATTTCTACATTGATCCGTTCGAACCGAACCGCCAGTACATCTGCTACACCGACATCGGGCTGGCCCGGTCCACGGACGCCGGCCAGAGCTGGATTTGGTGGGGCCCGAAGTCGTGGTCGCCATGGCGGAACACCTGTTACGAGATGGCGTTTGATCCCGAAACGCCCGGGAAGATTTGGGGCGCGTTCTCCGACGTGCATGACATCCCCAACGACAACATCGTCTCCGAGCGCCACGGCCATCAGCTTCACGGCGGGGTCTGCCTCTCGACCGACTTCGGTGTGTCGTGGAAGAGCCAGACGGAAGGACTCCCGCGCAAACCGGTGACTTCCATCGTGCTCGATCCCACGAGTCCGAAGAATGCGCGCACACTCTACGCCGGCGTGTTTGACGAAGGCGTCTTCAAGTCCACCGACGACGGCAAAACATGGACGCTCAAGAAGACTGGCCTGGGCCATCCTGACAATATGCGCGTCTATCGTGTGATTCTCCACCACGACGGCACCCTGTTCGCCATCATTTGCGCCAAGCGGCCCGCGTCCGGCCAGCCGCTCATGCCCGAAGGCACCGGCCTCTATCGTTCCAAGGATGGCGCGGAGACGTGGGAAAAGATCAACGCCTCCGAGCCGCTGCTTTACCCCAAGGACTTCTCCGTTGATCCCCGCAACAGCCGGCGAATCCTGCTGGGAGCAGCGGACGCCGGCCGGGGCGACCAATCCGGCGGACTTTACCTCACCGAGGACGGCGGCCAAGCCTGGCAGCGCATCGGCCGCGAAGGACCGCAGACTTTCGGCGGCTATTTCCACCCGAATCATGACGGCTGGATTTACATGACACTCACGGAAGACGCGCCCGGCGCGGGCCTCTGGCTCTCGCGTGACAGCGGGAAAACCTGGCGGGCCTTCGATGAACTGCCGTTCTCGAACATCCAGCGTGTCGAGTTCGATCCCGCCAACGACGCCGTGATCCATGTGACGACCTTCGGCGGAAGCGTGTGGCGCGGGCCGGCGAGGCCGTCTGAACCATGAACGAGTCATCACCGTCGGCCGCTCCTGCGACGTGGACAACTGACATCCGGCTACAGGGGATCAACCTTGTCGTGTAAACCAAGCTCGCGGAGTGCGGATTTTGTCTCGTCAAGCTTCTGCTTCGACACCCCGCCATCGGGAGTGGCTTCAACTTTCACTGTCAGCTTCAATCCGCGCGCAGAGGCGAATTTTGCCAGCACCTTCGTGTAGAAATTCATCCATTTTTGCGGCGGAATTTCGCCCGTCCACGTCAGGCCGGCAGAAGATGTCGGGGATGGAACCGGCGACGGCGCAATCGGAAGTGTCGGCTGAACGCTCCCGCTTGCGCCAATTCCGGGCACTGTCGGGGACGGAGCGGGCGCGGAAGGTGTTGCCCTCCCTTTCAAAAAGGCTTCCGCTGTCTCTTTTGTGATTACGAACATGTCGTCCGAAAATTCCACGTCGGCGGTCATCAACGCATTGTTGAACTCAAACGGCTTGTAAGCCCCCGATGTTGTTTTGCCGACATAGGCAAGCTGGCCGTTTGCGACGCCGCGCGAAATGGTTTCCTTCAGCACGTCCGGGTTGGTGAGTCGCGGGAATTGTGGCGAGGCAAAGAAGGCGTCGCGGACCTCTTTGGTCGGCCATTCCTTGAACGCCGGAGGCCAGTTGCGAATCAGAAACGCCGGGCTGATTCCTTTGGTCTCGATTTGACCGTCGGAACTCAGTCGCGCGATGATATAGGAAATAATGTTATTGGCCGCGCTCGAAGTGACCAGGCCCATGTCAACTCTCTGTATGGCGTTGTCCTTGCCGAGCAACATTAGGTTCTTGTAGGTGCGCCAGATGGTTTCCTTGAGGTCGCGCCGCGCCCTTTTGAGATTCTCATTCAATTGGTTACTCTGAGTCTCGTCGAGATTCAATCCTTCGTCTTTGATGGCTTCCCAGGCGAGTTCTTTGCGGGCATCTTCGCGGAGCAAATCGGGGGATTCTGGCACGCAGAAAACGATGGCGCTCTTGAATGTGCGGGATGATGTGCCATATTCGCGCGTCATTTTCTCCACAAATGCCGTGGTGGCCTTTTCGTCTTGCAACGACTGATCGGGCGGCAATACCACCATCGTCAGGCATGGGCGATCCGCCACCTGGATCGTCTTCTCCGGGAAAAAAGCGCGCTCGGCTCCGGCTGCCGCTGGAAAGAGTTGCTGGATTTCCGCCCGTATGTGTTCCTCGATTTCGGCGGCTTGAATCGTCGCCCGTCGGTCGGCGAAACGCTTGTTCAGATTCTCCTTGAGGCTGAAATGGTAGCGGTTGCGCTCAACGGTCAAATAATAACATGCCTCCGTCAGTGCCTCCAATGCCGTCTCGACGTTCCCGATGTCGAGGCCCGGCTCGGCCACGGCAAAGCGAATCTCCGGCTGCGTGGCATCGGCCTTGGCCTGCCCGCCGTTGGACTCGAAAAAGATGGTTGTGGCCACCTTGCGATGAATCCGGGCGTTTTTGATGGTCTCCTGCGCTTCGGCATCAAGCCGCGTCGCGTGTGAATCGCGTTTTCCGCAAATGTCCGTTGTCACCGCGCCTTCCAACTTGGTTTCGCCCAACTGCTCAAAAGTTGCAGAACGAAACATCGCATCGTCCAGTGGAGCGGTACCGAGTCCAATGATGGCGTCTTTGTGGGCGCCCTTGAATCCTTCCTGGTAGGCGCGGGATACCCAAAGCGCCAGCAGGCGCAAGACTCCGCGCGTCTGCTGAAAGCGCGGCAGTGCCTGCCATTTGCGCTCGAACACGGAAATCAGGGCGGGATGGAATGGGTAACTGGCGATAAACGTCTCGCGGGCTGTTGCCACGTTGAACTGAGGGGGCAGTTGCTGGCGATGTTCAACGGCCCAATCCGCATATTCCCCGCACGTTTCCAGCGCATCCTTTGGCAGCATCACCTTCCCTTCGCTCGTCACCGCGCGCTCATCCCACTCAAACAACCGTCGCCGGATGATTTCGGAAATTTCCGCGTCGGATGACATGACGATGGCCTTTCCGAGCCGGTCCAGCACCTTTTTGAATCGCTCGAAATCAGATTGATCTTCCGCCGTCATTTCCAATTCTGACGCCGGGATCGACACTGCGAGAACGACATTGTCTAGCCCGCGCACCGATTCCGACAGATTGTGGAGAAAGTGATAAAGCTGGGCGCCCAAACCGCTCCGGCGATTCCGGCTGACATAATTCATCAATTCATCCATGAGAATGAGGCTCGGCTTGTCCTTGGGAAGGAATTGACGGATGACCTCGCCCCCAGGCGCTTCGCCCTTTTTGTCGTGCTCGGCCACGACTGCAAACCCGGACTCGCGGCCAAGCTGCCATGCGATCTCGCCCCAGGGCGTTCTGCGTAATGGAGTGCCGTCTTTGCCTCCACGGCCGGTGATCGAATCGAATTCCGTGCCGACGAAGACCGCAGCTTCCGCCTTCGGGACGCCGGCCACTCCCGCGCGGGCTAGCAATTGGGAAACTCCGGCCCACTTGTTCGCAGCGGGGCCGTGTTTCGCCAGATGATAAAGGAGCGTGAGGGCGTGGGTCTTGCCTCCGCCAAACTGCGTCGCGAGATTGAACACGGCGTTGGTCTCTGTTTTCTCCCCACTCAGTCGGCGGATGACTTCGCTGGCGAGAGCCGTGAGATTTTTTGTGAGATATGTTCGGTCGAAAAATTGTTCGGGCTTCTGGTAAACGGCGGGTGCCCGGCCTTCGCGCACCTGGTCAAGATGCACGGCAAATTCAGACGCATCGAGCGGTTTGCCCTCACGGAGGTCCTCGCGCGGGGTGACGATCTTATACCATGGCTTGAGGTTCACTGTGCCCAACCCTTTTCCTTGAGTTGTGTCCAAGCCAAGCCAATTTGTGCCGCATTGAAAATCTCTGCCTTGCGAGTGTTCCAAGAATGCACCTCGGATACCGTCTTCGGAAGATTCTGTCGGCATTCCGGCGTTTCTTTCAGAATCCAATGTATCGTGGACAACAACTCCAAGCCGAACGGCGTCTCGAATCCCTCGATTAAGCTCTCTACGCGGTCAGCGCGCTTCAGCGTGTCTGGATACTCCGCTTCCAATACTTGCATGGCCTTTTCAATAGCCGTTGGGACCACTTCGACACTGGCATCGCGGCTGCGGTCGCCATAGCCACGGATGAAGTGGCCTTCGATGCGCTGCAATACATGATGCAACGTTTCGGCGTAGGGTCCGTATTTTTCTTTGACGAAATTCAACTTCAGCGGCTCGCCAGCTTCTTGGAGGAAATACGCCAGCTTCTGAATCTCCAACATCGTAAGCTCGTAACCAGGAATCAGATATTTGCTCAGAATCCCAAGCAGCGCCGCTCTACCGCGGCTCATGTTAGGTTCCTTGGTCGCAATCTTCATTTCGCGATTGGCAGGCGCGCCGGCTGGTTCGTAAACCAACACCTCCACGCCTTCCAACTCGCCGAGTTTCCGCTGAATCAGCTTCCGGACAACACCCCAATCCAGCCCCCCGTTGCCGCATCCTAGCGGCGGTACGGCCACTCTCTTGATTCCATTGGCGCGAATCACTTCCGCCAGGGCGTCAAGTCCGTTGTCCACGTCCTCAATCTTGGATTTACCTTTCCAGTGCTTTTTCGTCGGGAAATTGATGATGAACTTCGTTCCCATCAAATTTCCTGTGGCAAAGACAAACATCCGGCCGGGCTTCACTTCGCCGTGTTCGCAAGCCAGCCGATATTTCTCGTAGTTCTCCGGGAAAGCCTGCTTGAATTGAAGCGCGATGCCCTTGCCCATCACGCCGACACAATTCACAGTGTTCACCAGCGCATCCGCGTCGGCTTCGAGTAAATTGCCTGTCGTGTATAGAATCATTTTGCTCCGAAACGCGTTTAAAAATACCACTCCCTGCGCACGCGAATCAATGGCCGAAACGCTGTCGGCGCAATAAAATTTTCCACCCTCTGACGCGTCCCTTCATCCATCACTCCGATCTCCCGCACCAACTCGAGTGGAAACCGGTCTTTGACGAGGAACTCCGATTGACGGCGGCAGCGACCGTCCGCAAAGTTATTCCAATACTTGGCCTCGATCACGTTCCAAGGCACCTTCGGAAGGTCCTCCAGGCTATGGAACTGAAGCACATAGCGCATGATTGCATGACCGTCCGTGAATACGAATCCCAAACCCGCCTGTTCCACCGTTTCCGCATCTGTAGCCAGATAAACCATCTCGCGTTGGTTGTGGCAGCCCTCCACCTTTCCACCGTTGATGGCATACAACATAGGCGAGAGCGGGCCGAAATAGAATGCCACGTAATCGGCCACGTACCCTCCTGGTCCGACGGACACAACCGTCTGTTCACGTTTGGCCATGATGTCGAAATGAACGGCGGCGCGCTTCTCCAAGCCTTTGACCTTCTGGGCATTGGGCGACCAATCGCATCCCCATTCCAGCAGCCTGGGGAGGTTCTCAATGTGGACGATGCGATAAATCGGGTGCAATCTAAAACCCCAGTCCTTTCTTTCGCGCCAATACGCCGTCAACCCAGCGCTTTTCTTCGGTTTGGGAAGGATAAAGGGCCGAGAGGGCCTGGGCAAGTCGCCAAAATCTCTGATCTTGGCCTGCCCCCGTGAATTCGAGGAATAAGGACAACAGCGAAACCTGCCCTCGTGAAAACAGTAACATCGCCTGGTGCAGGCGGTCGAGCGTCGTTGAACCGCTCCCTGCTAAACGCTCAAGAAGTGGCTTCCGTTCAAGTTTGGGATTTAACGTAGGCAACGGAAGCTGATTCGGGTCCTCCGGGTTTCTTGAACTTGGGCGGTCAAATAAGTCAGCCTCTCGGCCGCTAACGCTCCGCAAAGTAGCCTTGGGATCAATCGGCATGCGCGGCTGCTTGAGCGACATGTGTTCATCGCTATCAAACAAACTCTGTTGGGACGAGAACAGGAATGATTCGCGGAGTGACACGCGATTCAGTGAAGCCTGCTTCCCTGATACTGTTAGGATTCCTCCGGGGCCGCTCAACTCTTCGAGATGGACGCCCATTCCCTGCGCCAGTTTTCTTGCTGCATCGTATTCCATCACAATTCCGGAATTTGTCGTCTTGGGAGCATCAACTATCAGGCTCATTTCGTCCTCTGATGAATCAGACTCATCTTCATCCGTCGGCGGACTCTCACTCTTGCCGGCTACTGCAACCCATAGCCAGATGACAGTAAGACGCGCGTCAGCTTCAAAGCCTTGCGCATCCGTCGTGCCAAGAACGGTAGCCAACGCTTCATTGGCAACCGCTGCCCATACTGATTCCAAATAATCGGCCAAAGTCACTTGTTCACCGCTGGCCTTCTCAACTCGCTGGTAACGGGAAAAAACTTCCAATGCGGGGCCGAGACAGGCGAAGATGGCGTCCGCACCGACAACACCTTCCTCGGCTAGGCGCGGCATCCATTCGTGGATGCGTCGGGGTAACTCTTGCACCACATCGCGCCAATCGCCGATTGCGTCCGCGCGCACCGAGCCGTCAGGATTTCCACGCGGGCGGCAGACAAGATGGACGGAGGAAGCAAGCCGCGCTTGACCTTGCGCGGAAACGCGCGTTTCCATTTCCGTGTCGATAGGCCATGAGCCGGTGATAATCCAGCCAGCGTCCACGACGGCTTTCAATATCGCCTCCCAACTTGCCGTCGTTTTGCTGGCAAAAACGATAGTGCCGAGGCCTTCTGGTCGCAGAATCCGTCGGCCCTCCGCGAATGCTTTCATCAATTCCCGCTCATAAAACGCAATGTTGTGAGTGGAATTGCTCAATTCGTGGGGGCGGTCAACGACAATCTCGGCATCTTTGGGAACCGCATCGGCACTGAATAGACTTTCGTCCAAATTGTAAAGTGAACGACGGATCCAAACATAAAAATAATCAGAAAGATAGGCGTAAGGCACGGCATCATAATATGGCGGGTCCGTGACAAGGAGGTCCGCGGCGCCTGAGGGCAAAGGGTGCTCGGTGGCGGAGGCTTTCTGTACCGTGCCAAGATTCGGAATGATGATGTTCGCCTGGCATACCCTGAAAATCCAGTCCACTGCGCCCTCAAAATCGCCAGCAGAACCAGAAAATGGGTTTACTTCCGCAAAATCCCAAACCATTGGCAGTGCTTGGCGTGCAAATGTGTGTCCAATAAGTTCGCGTGTTAGATGCCAACTACAAAGGGAACTGGTATAATCGGTTTGGCGACTAACAGCGAGGGCGAGGCACACTTTCACTGCGTCCGCCAGTCCTTGGTCATCGCTTTGCGTGGCAGAAATACTGATGCTGGACAGAAGCCGCTGTAGGGTAACGAGCGCAAGTAGCTGCCGGTTGGTATAACAGGAATCCCAAGACTCGAAGCCATAAATCATCGACCAAGTGTGACGAACACCGCGAACGTCCAATTTCTCCTCCGGGACGAGACTTAATGGACCTGTGTGCATTGCCTTGCGCGCTTGAAGTTCAATTCCAGCCTGGCTTACGGTCCTCAAATCGCGCTCAGTTGGTAACCGGTATGAACGGCCATGTTCATTTTGGCGAGTGATGACAACGGCCAACATTCGTGCGTCATTGGCCCCGCCATGCTGAACCTTCAATTGCTCCCGGACGCGAGCAACGGGCGTTGTATAGCCGCAGCATGGACAAGTCGCAGAGCCGCGCTTCGCCGTGCCTCCAAACATTGGATTCTCAAATTCTATTTTGGTGTCATCTTGGTCAACCCAAAGGCCCTTTTTCCTAATGATGATCCGAAAATCGATGCGTTTTTCGCTTGGTTTGGGCAACAATTGGAACGCCACAGGATGTTTGATGTTCTTTGCAAGCCAAAGTGAGCGGATGAGAGGCACTTGCGCTCCACAGCCGGGACCTTCGCATTGAATAGCTCGCGCCCAAAGGTAGGCATTGGTCGTGGCACCGTCCCTGTCCTTGGGATAGAACTCCGCCAGTTCCTTCCCTGCTTCGCGTTTGATCCACTCACCCCATTTGCGGACTTGATCTGCGAGACGCTGGCCGTATTTAGGGATGTATTCGAGCACGACTTTGTTGAGAAGTACAGGAATAGGATTGAGATCACTGGCAAAAGCATCCGCACCGACGCGCAAGGCTTCGAGCGGAATGGAGCCGCCGCCGCAAAACGGGTCCACAACAAGCGGGCGTGTGTCCGGCGCGCCGCCCAGCGCCTCATGCGCAGCCTGGGTGAGCGCGCGGCTGGTGTCGAGGTATTCGCGGACGGTGGAATTGTCCCAATTGGCAAAGTCGGCGATGAAATCAAGCAACGCGGTACGCAGTTCTTTTGCATCGTCGAACTTTTTCGGATTCTGCCGCGCGGCTTCAAATCGGATGCAACTTTCGGCGCTGAGAAGTTTCTGGCGGTCATGCGAAGTCCATGAAAACATTTCTTCCCGGGCCTTTTCAAAAAAGGCGGGCGGGCAGGTCGCGTCAGCCGGGTCCGGCCACAACGCCGCGCAAATGACCGCCCGACACGCCGCCAACGGCCGCCGCGCCCACCATATATGTAGCGTTGAAATGTGCCCGTGCCGAATGGACTTCTCCCGCCGCGCGTGCGCAGAAATCCGCTTGATCGGCAGGTCCACTTCGATGAGGCGTTTGGGGTAGGCGGTCATTAAATGCAAAATTCAAAACTTGAAAGGACGGTCAAGCGGCGGAATCCACTCTGGATTTATCGTCAGTTCGATGGCGCGCGCCTTGCGATGGAGTCGGCGAATAAAACCGCGTTGCTCCAACCGGACGAGCATTGAGTTGACAGAGGGAGGAGAAAGATTGAAAAAGCGCTGGAACTCGGCATGGCTGGGAGCGACTGCCCCTTCGTTGCGCAGGATGAATTCCCGGATAAAAGCCAGGAATTGCCCTTGCTGTCGAGTCGGGCCGCCCGGAATGTCCCGGTTTGGCGTCTCAAAGCCGGTCACGGTTCCAAGCTGAGAAAGAGACGAGATGATCGCCTGCTGGGCCGATTCGATGGCCGCCTGAACCTCAACCGGTGTTTCGGCCATCATGAATTCGTCCTGAGTGACGCCATGCAAATGTCTCGCAGCGGCTCTCAGCAGGGCCTCAATCCCCTCTTTCGTCCGGGAAAGACGGTTCATGAGATTTTTTTGGGGCTTCATTGGCTGCTTCCTGTCCGGTAAGGCGGCCCGTCCTCCTTCAGCTCGACCGGGTGTTTCATCGAATCCTGCTTCAAACGGTAATGTTCCACTTTGATAATTGGTTGCCAATCCAGGGTGGACGGGTCACGGAGAATGTTCAGCGACGGATTCGGCGTGGCGCAGTGGCAGACGACGTAGAGCCAATAATCCTTTCGCAATCGTTTCGCGGTGTTGTATTCATTGCTGGTCAGCGCGATTTCGCCTGTGTCAGCCCGCCCTTTCACTTCGATGAATCGTACGTCAATGGCGGTCTTTGGATCTTCCGGGTGCGGTTTGCGGGAAATGAGGTCAAACCCGCGATTGTCGGCCTCGACGCTCTCCACGACGCGGCCTTCGGCTTCTTCATGCTTGATTGCAAATTGGACTGCAATGCGCTCGATCTCCGGGTCCGTGACCATTTCACGGATTTGGGGCGAGTTTCGCTCCGGATGCGGCAGCACCCACGCCCGCCCGATGTGCCGAATGTCGCCAATGGTGCATTCGGCTTCGCGCCGCAATTCAGCAGTGCGTTTTTCCAAGCGCCCGTTGAGTTCGTCCAGCTTGTCCTCAACTTTCTTCATGTTCGCGGCCATCAAAGTCTCGTCGCCGCCCTGGCCCTGCTCGCTCAACTCCGCCATGCGCAGATTCTGCCGGTGGATCAATTCGTGGAGGCTGATTTTCAAGTGGCGCGAGATGGTGGCCGTTTCGCGGGCGCGTTGCGCGGCGACTTCCGCGAGAAATGGGTTGAGCGCGGTTGTAATCAGGAAGCGTTCGGCGGCGGTCTGGTCGGGCATGCCGTCGCCATCAGGAACGGCGTTGCCTTTCGGGGCCAGGGCCAAATCCAAGAAAATGGTTGGCTGGCGAATGCTCATCGTTCCGGCCATCTCGGCCTGCACGACAAACAGCCGGCGGTGAAGCTGATTGCCACGTCCATCTTTGATGGAGGCCGCAAATGTGTCGAGCCGATATGGGGCAGCGTGATGCAAATCGAAGAACACCGCCCCGCGCTCGAGATCCTCGCGGACGTGCTCCGTCACGTCCTCGCGCACGGCCTCGAACAGGGGATGGCCGGGAGTGACCCATTCCAACGTCGGATCGCGTTTTAAGTGTTCTTTGTCAAAAACAATGGACGGGTATTCACGACCGAGTTTGCCAAAGCGCGGTTCCAGCCGTTCGCCAACGGGCCAAAGGGTGCGCGGCACTTTCCCCAGGCGGTAAACGTGGCTGTTCTCGCGCGTTTCTTTCGGCTGAACACCGGAAATGGGTGCGGCCTGGGTGAAGAATTCTTCAATGACCTCCGGCACCAGGCGGCGTTCTTTCGCCTCGGCCGATTTACCGACGATGGCGGAAAGATTGAGTTCGCGTTTGGCCAAGCCTTCCAGGGTGGAATTGGTGATACGCTCCAGTCGCTTCGTGTCCACCTGCTCAACGATCCGCTGTTTGATGAGTTCTTCGGTCATCTGATTGCGGGCGTACATGTCCCGAATCATTTTCTCCAACTGGTTCGCAGGGAACACGTCGCCCAAGACGTTGAACACCTTGCCTGTTTGTTGGGGATCGAGATCCTTTTCCGCGGCCTTCACGCTCTCAAATATCTTTTGCATGACGCGGCCTTCCCGCGTATTGGTCGAAATGAAATTGAGGATCAGGCAATCTTTCTCCTGGCCGTAACGGTGGATGCGGCCCATTCGTTGTTCAAGACGGACAAAGTTCCAGGGAACATCGTAATTGACCATCAACCAGCAGAATTGAAGGTTAATGCCTTCGCCGGCGGCTTCGGTGGCGACAAGCACCTGGGCCGATTCGCGAAATTCGCGCTCGGCAAAGATGCGTGATCCGGGCGTGTCCCGGTCGCCAATCTTCATGCCGCCGTGAATTTGGGTTACAGATAGTCCCCACTCCTGCAATCTGCCGGCTGGACGTCCGTCCTTTCCGTCGCCGCACAGGAAATCGAGTGTGTCCTTGTGCTCGGTGAAGATGAGCAACTTCATCTTGGGGTCTTTGAAGATGTCATACTCTTTGATCAGCTCTTTCAGCCGAACAAGCTTCGTCTCGATCTCCCGCTTCTCGAGGGCGTGGCCAAGTTGGATGAGCTTGCCAAGCTCGATGATTTCGTCGCGCAATGCGGCCGGATCGTAAGACGCCACGAGGTCTTCAAGGTCAGCAACTATTTCCTGCTGCTCCTCGTCGGTCAGGTCTTCGTAATCCTCTGGCAGGCGCTTGGTGATTTGGGCCTGCCGGTAGGCTTCCGGGTCCTTGAGGATGAGTTCACGCTTGTCCTTCATACGCTGGAGACTGCGGCGCACGGCGTAAATGCTCGAAGCGAAGCGGCGTTGCAACATGGCCATTGTGAAGCCGAGGGCGCGGCCACGGGCGGAATCGTCGGTCGCGGCTTTGATGGACTGGTCTTCGACGAATCGCGTGAGGGCGTCGTAGAATTCGAGTTCGTCGAAACTGATTTGAAAGTCGGTTGTCTTGACGACTCGCTTGGTGAACAGCGCCTTCACAATTCCCGTGTCGGGATCGGGGAAGCTGACCAGCGCTTCCTTAACGCGGCGGAGGTAGAACGGAGCCTCGTGCTTTTTCATCGCTTCCTCCAGGCTTTTCACGTCTCCGTAAACATCCCGGTCAAGCAATTCGAGGAACAGGCAGAAATTGTCCGGGTCGCCCTTGTGCGGCGTGGCGGTCATCAGCAAAAAATGGTCGGTCATCTGCGACAGCGCCTCGCCCAATTGGTAGGCGAGTGTCTTTTTGTCGCGACTGGCCGCGCTCATTTTGTGGGCTTCATCAACGATGATGAGATCCCAATTGCTGCGGAGCAGGCTTTCCTTCGCGTCTTCGATGCGTGAAACCCACGACACTGACGTGATGACCTGGTTTTTGTCCTGCCACGGATTCGAGCCGTAATTCGCGCGCAACACGTCGCTGCGGACGATCTCGAAGTTTTCGCGAAACTTGTCCTTCATTTCGCGCTGCCACTGGAAGGAGAGATTTGCCGGCGTGATGATGAGCGTTCGGGAGACGAGGCCGCGAATTTTCAACTCTTTCAACAACAGGCCTGCCATGATCGTCTTGCCGGCGCCGGGATCGTCGGCCAGCAAGAACCGGATGCGGGGCAATGCCATGAAATACTGATACACCGCTTCAAGCTGGTGTGGCAGCGGATCAACCCGCGCGATGGAAAGCGAGAAATAGGGGTCGTATTCAAAGGCCAGTTCCAGCCGCATGGCTTCAATCGCAAGCCGGAATCGCAATGGGTCACCATCAAACGGTTCAGTTTCCGGGCTGGTTTCGAGCGCGGCGATGTTTTCCGGCGTCAGGATCGGCTCGTGGACGCGCGATGTATTGAGACCCTTGGCAATCAACTTCACCCCGTCGCCCATTGGGACGACGACGATAACTTGGACCGGTTCAGGAAAAATCGGCCCGCGCAGAACCCTGCCCGGCTTTAGCTGTTCGATGGTCATTCCTTCGTTCGCCCTACGTTTAGTGGAGTGGGCAGGACTTTGTAACTCCCATTATTGGTAATTGCACCAAAAAACGCCACCTTCGGAACACGCTTTGGGAATCGCGGATGTGTCGCGTGGCCGAACACCGGTATCAGCCACATTGCACTTCTCGTGGAGACCGACCTCACCTCGCCGCCCGAAACGGGTCCGGCGGACGAAAGTCCACATGAATTAAACCCTGCTTCCCTGGGATTTGCGAAACGGCCATAAATTGGACTGGATTCGGGCCAACCCTCGCAAGCCCGTCAAAGGCGGTATCGAGATTGTCTGCCAAAATCACATGCCGAGTTG
>Ga0302324_100010684_pt1 | contig 18951 bp, 18 predicted proteins | sample Palsa_T0_1_FD_201949 | JGI IMG/M metagenome (GOLD analysis project Ga0302324, IMG submission 201949) | Peat permafrost microbial communities from Stordalen Mire near Abisko, Sweden - Palsa_T0_1 | ecosystem: Environmental > Terrestrial > Soil > Palsa > Peat permafrost | place: Sweden: Abisko...
CGAAGAACTTTACTATCGCCTGAGTGTCTTCCAGATCTTAGTCCCGCCGCTGCGTGAACACAAAGAGGACATCCAGCCGATCGCCGATGTCATTTTGCAGAGTCTGAACAAGAAACACAGCACGCGTGTTACGGGTGTCGATTCCGAGGTGCTGGATGTTCTTCATCGATATGATTGGCCTGGCAACGTGCGGGAGCTGCGCAATGTTCTGGAGCGAGCCGCCATCATGGCAGGCGCGGGTTCGATCCGGTTGACGGACCTTCCTTCACCTGCGTTCGGCACAAGTTTCGGCCCAACCACCAAGCCATCGCCGGGTTATCAGGCGTCTAGAATGCTCCGGCCTGGCCAGCCCCTCATGAAACTCGAGGAAACTTACATCAAACTCACCCTCGAGCACCTGGGCGGTAATCGCAAACTCGCTGCTAAGATGTTGGGGATCAGCCTGCGGACGCTGCAGGACCGGATTACCGCACTGCGCAAAGTGGCGAAGACGGCGCCCGGCTCATGATTGCGCGCAAACCTAATTTGCTGAGCAGGGCTAATAAGTGATGCCGGCCGGGCCGTTGAAAATTTAAATTCGTGCTGGACTGCGACGATGTCCACGTCACTGGAGTTCAGCAAGCCGGCGGCGCGCCGGTAAGAAACAGTTTCTGCTCCTCAATCTGGAACAAACGACCTCGGGATAACGATAGCGCCCATCGAGGTCATTGACCGGCAAAGTCGAAGGTCTCGTGGGTGTACTTCCAGATGTATTCGCCATCGATAACAAAGTACCTGCCAAACGCCGGCGAGAAGCCGGCACGGAAACTCATTGCGATGGCCGGAGCTCAGGGATGTCTCACGACGCGAGCGCCGCCGGGAATCAGCGTCTGGAAGGCGGCGATCACCGGGTCGTTGCATTCGAGGCTCACCAGCACCAGATTCTCGTTGAATCGATTCTCCATGGTGAGGGCGTAGGATACTCGCAGAACCGTGTTGGTAGGCTTGATATTGTAAGCCATGCCAAGGCGGGGTTCCCCTTGCGCCGCACTGGCAATGCCATTGCATTTGTCGAAGCGCACGCCGAGATTGAAGGTCCAATGGCGGAGCGTGATTGACAGTAGTGCTCAATTTGGGCCAGCTGTTTCGAACGACTGTCTGCATTGCCTCTTCGAGCCGCGGCGCATGGCGTGCGTTACTATGACCAGTCCAACTCAACGCAGGGTAGACCTCAAACCGCTCCATTTGTGAGCTAGAATCCGCAATCGGGAAGACCAGCCCCGGGCATGCTCGGTCTGCCGTTGAAGGTCGAATGTAAGCCGCCGCTATCTTACGATGGAACCCCTCTTGTTGAACCGGCCGCCTTCGTGGAAGCGGTGACGCACCATGCTTTGTGCAAGGAGAAAAAAGACCAGTGTCAAAACGACTACGAACAGCAACACTCCAATCCCAAACCGGAGTGGCTTTCGCCCTTTAGAGGGCGTCGTATTCGAATCGGTTGTCATCAGAACCGCCTCTGCGCCAAGTCAACCGCCTGCCATGGGACCGCCATTTATAAATCAGGTCCCAGATTTCTCCTAGTCCGCTACCGCGATTGGAGACACGGCAGCTCTCAAACGCTCAGGACTGGGATATGCGACTCCCGAATGATTCCATAGCCGTTGCCATTGTCCCCCAAATGGCTACGCCCGGGGGTGTGTCCGACGACCAGGACATCAGCCTTCGTTTGTTCTGCCGCCCGGCTCAACAGCTCCGGGACATTGCCGCTATCGATGATTACTTCCGCCCTCGTGCCCACGTCCCGCTGAAGCCTGGCAATTTCATTAGTGGCGAAGCCGACGATCGTCTCCTTCCACACGGGGTCGACAAAAGGTCCGCCGGGGCCGTAGATCGCTACGCCAGCCGTGATGTGGACAAGCGTCAGCGTCGCATCGACGCGCCCGGCCATCTCGGCGGCCAGCGCCGCGGTATGGCGAGAGTGAGGGCTCAAATCCACCGAGCAGAGGACGTGGCGGATCGAGAACTCGCGAGACGCCGCCTCTTCCAGGTGCGCGCCTGTCCAGACCGGGCAATGGCTTTCGTGCAGTACCTTCGCTGTCACTGATCCCAGCAGAAAGCGGTAGAACGTACCATCGCCACGAGTCGACATCACGATCAAGCCGACATTCTGGTCGCGAGCCGTCTTCACGATCTCGTTGGCCGGGTCGCCTCTCAGCAGCACGCGTGTGACCGCAATCCCGTCGAGCTCTGACCCGAGCGCTTGATCCAGATCTTTCTGAGCCCGCTGGACGATATGCGCGTGCAAATCCCGCGCAGTGATCTCGTGACCGCTTTCCAGTATGCCGGCGGGGTAGCTGAGAGGTGTCACCACGTGTAGTAGGACCAGTTCCGCATGAAAGCGCCGAGCCAACCACGCGGCCTGGTGCACAACGTGCCGGGACGTATCCGCGAGTACAACAGGCACGAGAATTTTCTGGATGCTCAGCATCATGGTTTCATTCAGCTATGCTACTTCTTCTAAGACGTTACAGTTAACATGGAATCCACAAACCTGTCCAGCTCGGCACTTTCGAATCCGATACGCATTCAGTTGTCTCGATGCGCGACCGACCACTCCATCATGTTAGGCGCACGGCCTGCAAGGAAGCGTCCATCACCTCTTTGGACTTCTTGTCCGGTCCTCTCGACCCTGGACCACACCTGTAGCCGCCTCGGCCCCCCGCAGCCAGGAGGTCAGAACTGCGGTCATGGTACCGGCGGTGTTGGGGGCGGCAAAGAGGCCCATAGCCAAGCCATCGGCCAGTACCAGACGGGCGAACCACGTGTAGGAGAAGTTGTCGGGCAAGAGCGTGGCCCCCTCGACCTTGCCGATCTCCCGGAGACTCCGGTATGCCCAGACTGTGCCGAATAGCCCGATCGGAACCCAGACGTAGAAGATGAGGTGCCAGTCCACCGCAGCCAAGAGGCCACCGGCAATCAGCCCGATGAAGGACCCAGCGATGCCCGCCAACGAGTTGATGCCCCACGCCATATCCCGCTCATCCCCGGGGAAGGCGTCGGTGATGACGGCTGTCGAGTTGGCCATGATCGTTGCCCCGCCCACGCCTTGGACGATGCGCATGGCGTACATCTTCACTCGTCTGAACATGTCCCGGATTCGGTCGAAGGACACCACAAGGACCGCGGTGTCAACCATGTATCCCATCAGCGGCTACACCAGGTAGCTGTTCGGCTCGTTCGGATTGCGGGCAACGGAGGGCTGGCCGACGCGGGGCATGAGCGACGCAGCCTTCATGGCTCTTCCACGACCAGCGCCCCGGCGAAGCCAGGGGCAAACGGAGGGCCGAGGTATGCGACACCAACAGCTACTGCGAAATGAACGATGAGGGTTGGTATGTACCAGCATTCGTTTGTTGAAATGTAGATGTTTCCACCCCTGACGAGCACGTACTTGCCACCCTCAACGTACGCCAGAATGCAGTCCGCATCCGTCATTTTGGCGCTGCGTCGGACATTCTCGTGTGACTGTTCCTACACATGTTGTAGCTGATCTCTCCCGTCCGCGTTTTCTCGGCGCCTTGGGGAAAGCAACGAGGCCCACGAGCAGGCCGACGCGGCACAGATTATTTTAACGGGCCCTTTAGGTTCGTTCTGCGATTGGTCGGCTGTAGCGGAAAACGTAGCGACTCCAGCTCAAAAAGGGTCGCTACAGTACAATCGGGCAGCCGCCAAGTTAACTCACGGTCGCTGTCTTGTATTGTAAGATAGCTACTTATAGCAATAAGTCGCAACGCATCATAAGGCCGACGAGCTGTTAACCGAAGGGTTGTGATTTTTCATGAGCGCGCTCTCGTGGCCCCATCGAAGCGAGGTATGCGGCGCGGAATGACAGCGGTGATGCGATGAACCAATGGTACTTACCTGTTGCCAACCGGCTCCCACTACACATGCTATGCAACAGGGCGAATTTGGCAGGGGTCAAATGTGGTCAGGCGGGTTGCGTGGTAAGCTCTTGCTGTTGGGTGAGTTTGATGGTTCTGCTTCCGGCTACGACAGATGGCTCGCAGGAGCCCTACTGAAGTGTCACCAACTTTCGCCCCTCGCTTAGAGATGTTCCGGCCGATCTCAATGGTTATTATAGCCGGAATGAATCACGCGGGTCCACAGAAGCGCTGGACGATGAGCAAAGCTGGTCGCGCCAGGGTCGCCGCCGCACAGAGGGCGAGGTGGGCGGCCCAGAAACAGCAACAGGCCCAACCGGAAAGGCCCAAGAAACGGAAATTGTCAGCGGCCGGTTTGAGAGCCATAAGAGAAGCCACCAAAAAGCGATGGGCGGCTTACCGCAAAGCTCACGGATCTCTGGCGTAAGCACTGAGCACGTTGTCGGCGAGGCGAAGCAAGCCACTGAGAGTGTAACTACAGACCGTTACCGCCCCACCACTGCTTCGGAATTCCGCGGAACAGCGATCGGCGTACCGGCACCGAGGGCTGGCTTGGTTCACGATCGACCGGTCGGAAGCGCCGGCAGTGGCCGCATGCGCGGAACGGGAACAGCCAAGAGGCCGCGATTCTAGAAACGCCGGCGATGTCTACAGTGTGCCCATTTTGAAATTTGGTATCTTCGGCCGATGGCAGGCTTGCTCGCTGTCACCCTGAACCCGGAATCCGCGTTTCGCGACCTCGCGTTTGGTGGGACATTGCGCCGAACGAAACCCGGGTGCTGAACAGCACGAACGGACTCGAACGCAACGCGCAACAGCGCAGCTTTTCGTAGTATGTTGAAGGCGGTTAAAATCAGTGTTGAGAACGGCGGACAGAGCCAGCCGCTAGCAGCTAGACCGACGCCTCGGTGCATTTATGCATCGGGACGTTGGGGTTTCTGCAGCTCAGACCTCCAGCGCCTCTTCCGGATATTCCGGTGCCGGAGCAGAGCGGACGTTATCAGGCGAGGTCGAGCCTCGCGAACCGGATCGAACGGGGGAACCTCGACCGTTGGCGGCCACTCATCCGGCGAAGCGCGTAAGTGGAGGTACTCCCATTCTCCGAATCCTGTTCGGCGCTCTGATTGCTTTCGCACTCCTGACGCCCGGTTCGGCGTCGCCGCCGTCGTCTGGAATGCGTCGACGGCCCACGATCCGTTACTTCATTGCCACCGCGTATTCGGTGGAGGGCACGGGCGCTTCCGGCAAGTGGTCGCATCCAGGCACTGTGGCCGCCGACCGGAAGGTATTGCCGCTAAACAGCCGCATCCGCATTTATGGCGCTGGCCGATATTCCGGCGACTATACCGTGGAAGACACCGGTGGAAAGGTGGACGGCCACCACATCGACGTCTACATGCCCAGGCAAGCAGAGGCAAAAAAGTTCGGTCGTCAGCGGGTGAAGGTGGTGGTCCTCAAGTACGGCGATGATGAGGCCGGTCCACCCGATCCGCAGCAAAAGGCCGAGGCGGAGGCGGTAAACCGAAAAGTGCGCGCAAAACCAAATGCGGCACCGACACAATGATTGGACCGGTCCGAGTGATTCAGAACTCGCCGCCGAGTCGGCCCCTGCCCATTGATCCCCGGATGCATTTCCAAGGTGCCCCTCGGGTTCACATCCAGGCCGCGTCAGCGCGATCCGAAGCCCGACGTCGCTATACCGAGCACCGGGATTAGTTCCCGACAAACGCTATGACCCAATCGGACGTGCAAACGCCGCAGGGTCGGTTAGCCACTTGGCCACAACCTCGGCGTTCTGCTCCTACGCAGCCGCACTGCCCTGGAGACCTGGATGAGCTTTTCGCCTCCGCACCCCTCCGTCTTCGTCGCCCACCACGACACGCCGCTCATCGGCGAACACGCCGCAACGCGGGGGCGCAGCGCAACGGAAGGTAGCGACTCGACCAACTGAAGCGCGTACGCTACTCTGCCCATCGCCCAGAACCGCTTTTCGGCACTCTGTTTTCATGCCGCATAAATGTGCGAGAGCAGATTCCGGGCGTAAGAGCGAACCCGGAACTCCCGCGACATCGAGAAACAACGGCATTGCGCCTGCATTCTGTGACGGACAGCCGCCGTGGGTTCCATCTGGCCAATCGGAGAAACCGCCGTAACCTCGTGAGTAGAGTTGGAGACGCAGGCTTTATGTGCATCGACGGGACCAGTCGCTCGCCGGTGCTGCACGTACCGGCCCAGTTCGCGCGCGGGTGAATCTTCCGGAGGGGCCGCAAACAACCGCACGACATTCGTCGCCGACTGCCAATTGCCCGCCACATCGCTGCCAATATGTTCCAAGGCCCAGTTCAGCACGGGTGGAACGGGCGCGAGCGCCAGACTGGCCAGCGACGCCGAGCGTGTTCAAACCGCGGTCGTATCCGGGAATTTCTTCGACGTTCTGGGCGTGAAGCCGCTCCTGGCAGGACGTTTGTTGACGCCGACGATTGAGTGGGAGCCGCCCCGCTGATCGTGCTGACCTACAAGTACTGGCGACAGCATCGCGGCGGAGGACGACGTCGAATTTGGCCAAATACTCACAAAGGCCGGATCAACTTCCCACGCTCACCACGAACTTGATGCGTCATATCAGGGCGATCCATGGCGTAGTATCGGCGTGTATGGCCTCCAACGCGCCGCTCAGCCCCTTCGGCGTTGCGTCCGGACCGGGCAATGTCGACTTTAACATCGCCGAAAGACCGCTTTCTCAATTGCGCGGCAGTCTGACCGCAAAGTTGCCGTCGGCCCGAGGGGTTACTAGCGTGAATCGCTATGCTCGGCCGTCAGCGCTAAGTCTTCACGGGGCAACCGAGATAGTGACTTGGTCCGTCGTTGTCACGCCGCCAATCTGTATCTGTATGGACACCGCGTCGCCCGTGCGCGTGCTGGGATCCGGTATTACGCCAATCTGATACTCGCTCACGTATTGCGGCGAGAGCACGGAGTAGACGAACTGCGCCGGTACACCGCCGATCAAGACAGTCGGCTGCAGCAAGCTGTTCCGGATGGTGCCGTCCGACGCGGCCACGTAGTCGTCGATTGACGGGGTCACCGCGCCAAGTCCGGTGCAAGCGATGATCAATGCGTGCCCTGAACTCACGGAGATGGGGGCCGTGGTGAAACTTCCCACGACCGTGCCGGCGGGCGCGGCGATGGCTCCCGTCGCGTTGTCATAGGCGAAAGCCTGACCGAGCCCGTTTGCCGTTGTCGTGAAAATGCCGGGCGACGCCGGCGCCACCGTTACATTCTGCGGCGCCGATGTGCCGGTGCCGCGGGTAACCACGATGTTCACCGTGCCGCTGCCCGCCGGCAGCACGTCAAACGGAAGTTGTGCATTGATCTGGTTCTGACTGACAAAGTACAGACCCGCGGGAATGTTGTTGAATGTCACGGAGGTTACATCGCTTAAGGTGGTCGGAAGCGGGATAGCGCTTGCGGTGGCCGTTGAGGCAGCCAGGTTTGTGCCAAAGATGGACACGATGGAACCGGGCGCGACGCCTTGCGCAGCGTAGCTACCGGAATTCACGACACCTCCGCCGTTGACCGCCGGCACGGACGGGCCAACCGCCGGATTTGTGGCGGGCCAGAGGGGGAGCTGGGAACTGCCGCTTAAATATGAATCCTGGTAACTGTTGATCGCGAAGCCGCCAAAGACTTGGCCAGCAGCGTTGAACTGGGTGGCGACAGATGTCGCTACGGCGTTCATCGTCGCTTGACCCATGCTGTAAAACGTCTCCTCTGGGTCACTGCTGTTGTCATCCGTATCCAAGCCGACCTGGATCGTGTTGCCTCGGGAGACGGTGTTCGCGTACGCAATCACATTCTCGTCAACGCAGACCACCCCGTTTCCAGTGCAAGCCAAAGTGCTTGGATCCAAAATGCCTGCGGAGTTTCTGTAGCCCATCGCCACTACGCCGTTCAGATTCAAATCGACAATCTGTCGGTAGGGTGCCTCGGTCTGGCCAGTAACCGGCGGGCTGTTGAGGACCGAAACGCTGATGGCGACCGAAAGGCCCATTCCAGCCCCCTGGAGCTGCGTCTGAATACATTGATACAGTGTCAGAAGCGCTTGAGAATCCACCGGTTCCGGTTCGACGTCGAGAATGACGCCGTCGAAGGCAGCGCTTGGGTACAGGGCGTTATACATGATCAAGTCCGTCATGCGGCTCATCGGACTCGCGGTCATCGCGCAGCCGTCACCCGGCCAATTGGGGGTTCCGGAAGCGGCATACACCTGCATGCCTTCTGCGTGGGCCAAGTTAATCAGGTTCTCGATGTCACTGTCCGGGTACAGTAAGAGGCCGTCGCTGTTCGGCGTGGAGCTATAGACGCTGACGTAGAGCATGTTGACACCGCTGGCGAAAGCATTATTGACGAGGGTAGCGCTCGCGGAACCCGTCGGGTCCGAGAGGGGATTCGGCACTTGATCCGAGTTAACCCACAAAGCGTTCAGAGCCGGGTTAGTAGGAGGTTGCGACGGTCTCAACGAGATGGGGAGCGCGGCCAATGTTAACGCCACTCTTGCCACGCGCCCGAGATGATAACTGCCTCCGGGCCAGCAACTGCGATTTCTTTTCATAGGCGATTTCCTTTCTATTCCGGAGAGAAAACCCATCGACCGTTTTGCCAATAACCGCGGTCTGTCCTGTGTTGATAGTGAAGAAACTCGGCGATTCGTTTCAGTTCGGTTTGGTCGGGGCAGTACCCCAATTGCCAACTTGATGAAAAGCCTATTCTTCAACTCCTTTGTTTTCAGGTTGGTCGCGAATGCAGCCTGGATTGGCGGATTCGTCGAACTAGACGGCCTTGGCGAATTGGGATGAGGACGTTTCAAAGGAGCATACTTCATCGGCGTACGCGCGACAACGCGCGGCGAATCGCAAATGGAAGGTGGCGATGAGCGCGACGGTGTGGCGAAGTCGTTCCGAATCGACTGAAACACGTATGCCAAACCCCAGGACACAGAACCCGGTACTCACTTTTCGCCCGGCCGTGTTTCGTGTCTCCTTCGCAAGCGAGCGACGCTCCGGGTCACCCGCATCGCCGCGTTGCTGAGGTAAGCCTGGTAGTCGCATCAGCGCGATGTTCGGAATGATGCGGTCGAACTGCTGCTCGACGCGACCAGGGGCGCACGCTCGTCGGCCGCCGGAGTGGACTACCAGGGAGACTGGATGCGCCTTTCGTGCCCCCAGTTTCTATTGGTCATTTGCGGCAGGAGCAGCTCAGCAGGAGACTCTTCAACTCGTCGGGAAGTGAGGTAGAGTGCACACCGCTTTACTTCATCGTTTCTTCCACCGATCCGCCAGCGCGGCCACCTTGTCGTCCATGGTGGGCTGCGGCTTGGGGGACGGAGCGGGCTTCTTCGGTTGGGCCTCTGCACCTTGCGCCGGCTTCGCGCCGGGTGTCTTCATCGACAGCGCGATGCGCTTGGTTTTCGCGTCAGCGCTGAGCACATGGACCTTCACGATCTGGCCAATCTTGACCACATCGCCCGGTTCCTTGATGTAACGATCCGATAGTTCGCTGATGTGCACCAGTCCATCTTGATGAACACCGACGTCGACGAAGGCTCCGAACTTGGTAACGTTAGTGACGATGCCTTCCAGCGTCATGCCCACTTGCAGGTCCCCGATCTCCTTCACCTGGTCCTTAAAGCTGGGCGCGAGAAACGTATCGCGCGGGTCGCGTCCGGGTTTGCGGAGCTCTTCCAGAATGTCGTTCAGGGTATACACGCCGGCGACGAGCCTGCTCTTGTCGAGCTTCTCCAGCAGCGCGGGCTGTTCGATGAGCTGCTCGATCGGAACGTTTAAGCTTCTGGCGATTTGCTCGACCACGGAGTAGGACTCGGGGTGAACCGCGGTGATGTCGAGGGCCTGATCGCCGTGACGAATTCGCAGGAAGCCTGCCGCCTGCTCGAAAGTCTTGGGGCCGATGCCGGGTACGACGGTCAATTGAACGCGGGAGCGGAAACGGCCATGTTCGTTGCGGAACTCGACGATTTTCTGAGCAGTGCGATCGTTGATGCCGGCGACATAGCGCAGCAGGGCCCAGGAAGCGGTGTTGAGGTCCACGCCGACGCGGTTGACGCAGCTTTCAATTACCGTCTCCAGGGCTTTGTGCAGCTGCTTCTGATCGACGTCATGCTGATACTGGCCGACGCCGATGGACTTGGGATCGAGCTTGACCAGTTCGGCCAGTGGGTCCTGTAAGCGGCGCGCGATGGAGATGGCTCCACGGACGGTCAGGTCGAGGTCGGGGAACTCCTGGCGCGCGATTTCGGAGGCGGAATAGATGGAGGCGCCAGACTCGTTGACCATTACGCAGAACAGCGACGAGTGGCCTTCTTTCTGGAGAAATTCGCGTACGAAGGCATCGGTCTCGCGAGAAGCGGTTCCGTTGCCGATCGCGATGGCCCGGACGTTGAATTTCTCGATCAGGGCTCTCAAGGTCCGCTCCGCGCCGGCGACGTCGTTTTTGGGGTGGAACAGGTAGATGACATCGTGAGCGACAAATTTCCCGGTGTCGTCGACGACGGCGATCTTGCAGCCGGTGCGGATGCCGGGGTCGAGTCCTAGTACGGCGAGTTGGCCCGCGGGAGGGGCGAGCAGCAGGTTCTGGAGATTCTCGCGGAAAACTTGGATGGCATCGCTGTCAGCGCGCTGCTTGAGTTCCAGGCGGACTTCCGAAGTGATGGAAGCATTGAGCAGCCGCTTCCAGGCGTCCTCCGCCGCGAGGTTCAATTGGGGAGTCCAGTCGCCGGGCTGTTTGTGGATCTTGCTCTGGATGAGGTCGAGCGGGCGTTGCGGATCGAGTTCGATGAGGAAGCGGAGGACGTCTTCCGTCTCGCCGCGGCGGATGGCGAGCATGCGATGCGAGGGGATCTGGCGGACCGGTTCGCGGTACTCGTAATACATCTTGAACTTCTGCTGTTCGTCGACCGCATCCGTCGCTTTCTTACTGACAATGGCGCCTTCCTCGAACATGGCGCGGCGCAAGAGCTTGCGAATGTCAGCGTTGTCGCTGATGGTTTCGGCAAGGATGTGACGCGCCCCTTCGAGCGCATCCGCCACGCTGGCGATGCTCTTTTCGGCGTCCACGAAAGACGCGGCAAATGTTTCGAGCGGCGTGCCTGTCGGCTCTTGACTCCACAAATAGTCCGCCAGTGGCCCAAGGCCTTTTTCCCGGGCGATGGTGGCCTTGGTGCGGCGCTTGGGCTTGTAGGGGAGGTAGAGATCTTCGAGTTCGCTCTGGTCGAGGGTCTGATCGATACGGGCCTTCAACTCGCCGGTCAGCTTGCCTTGTTCCTGAATGGAGGCGAGGATGGTCTCTTTGCGGGAGACCAGCTCGCGGAAATAGAGGAGCTTTTCTTCGATGGTGCGGATCTGAACCTCGTCGAGGTTGCCGGTGGACTCCTTGCGGTAGCGAGCGACGAATGGGACGGTGGAGCCTTCGTCGAGGAGTTCGACTGTGGCGAGGAGGCCCTTCAGGGGGACTTTAAGCGTGCGGGCAACGTAAATCAAAAGATCGGGAGATAGAGACTGAAGTTCAGCCATGCAAACTATTTTAACGTCACTTAGACAAAGCTCCCGGCGTCTTCAGCCCTTTTGACCGCACGCCTTAGATTGACACAACGCAAGCTGTGCGGAACGATGGCCCCGGAGGACCTTGACACCTTGGTTGTGTGAGGCCTGTTCTTCCGTCTCAGTCGGCGCGGGAATCCTCCATGATAAGAGCGATGGTGAGATTTCCAGCGCGTCGCATTGGGCACCGTCGTGAATACGATCCGCTCGTGGGCGTCTCGCGTCGACGGATCCCGTTTGTCGCCGACCGCGCCACTCTCTACTCTTGTCACTTGAGGCTAATAGACTATCGCAGACGCACTACACTCGCCATCTCATTCTACCGATATGGAATAAGACGGAGCTCAGCGCCATCCGCAATTGGACTGCAGTCGATCGCGCAGACAGGACGGACGAACCGGTGGTCATCAAATTAGTGCTTATCTACGAACCCAAGCCCGCGGTGCCGGCGGGATCGAAAGGGCCTGCAATAGAGAAAGTCACCCAAGGCCATCTTTCCGATGGATCGCTCGAAGAATACTCGCTCGACAGACTGCCGGAATCCAGCCTTGCTACGGCCGAGGAACATCTGCTGGTCTGCGACCAGTGCCGCGCCCGGCTGCAGGGAATTGAGCCCATCAACTACATCCACCACACTGAAGACGGGCCGGTCTATGAGAGGGCCACTCGATTAACGACGGGTAAGCTGATGGCCCGGCATTGGGGCCAGGACTTGCACGCTGGGAGGGCCTTTGGTAACTTTTCTGCCGCAAAACAATACCTGAGCGAGTCGTTCTCTCAGATGTTTCCTAAGCACACCTGTAACGGCTTATGTGGCTCACCGCAAATTCGCCTGGACAAGCCGGACTCACAAGATTACCCAATTCAAGAGGACGCGGAGATAAGAGCGAAGTTCACGGGAATGCCAGATGAGCACCTCGGCGGCGCTGAGGATTCCACCGGCTTTGTTCCAGGGCCATCAGAGCCATCCTGAACGTGTAGGCGGCCAGCCACGATCCGATCCGAGGTCCTTTTTCTTCTCGCCTGCTGGCAACTCCTCCCGGCTACCGGCCCGAGATTTCGTGGCGGCGGTGGAGGCCGGCAAACACATCTTCGCCGAGAAGCATTTCGGCACCGATCCGGTGGGTGTTCGCAAAGTCATGGCCGCGACCAAGAAGGCCGAGCAGTTGAAACTCATCGTGATGTCCGGCGCGCAGCGGCACCATCGGCGATATCGCCGCCACCTATGCGTATTGAGTCGGCAGCCCCGTGATCCAGCAGCACGAGCGCGATCGAAAATGGTCTGACATGGTTTGGCAGCATCGAGCCTGGTATTCCTTCGTGTGGATCTGCGGCGACCAGATCGTGGAACAGCACCTGCATAACATCGACGCTATCAACTGTTCATGGGCTCGCATCCGGTGAAGGTATTCGCTTCGGGCGGCGCGGCCCGGCGCCTCGCACCGAGATTTACGGCAACATCTACAATTGTCCAGCCACTGCCGGCAGTTTCCGAAGGGCAGCTATCAAAATGTTTCCGAGATGATAGTGGGGACCAAGGGGCGCACCAATTGCAAGAACATGGTGAGAAGGGCAAGCACCCTTACGGGCAGGAAAACATCGCACTGGTCAAAAGCATCCGCGGCCTGGGGCGTGGCGGGCTAGCAACTGGGCATGGTGACGATCTCGTATGACGAGAAGCCCGGGCCTCCAGGCTCTCGCGGTGACAACGCCAGACCGCCGCCCGTGGCAGGCCAGCATGCCAGCCACCTGCGGGATTACGAATATGAGCGCCTGGCCATGGTGTCGCTGTTGGCCGGCCTGGATTTGCACACCGGGACAATCACGGAAACGTAAGCGATACGCACAAAAGCGCCGACTTCATCAGCTTCCTGAAGAAACTCGACAGCGCCTATCCGGAGCACCAAAAGATCCGCTTGGTGTTGGACAACCATTCCGCGCACATCTCCAAAGAGACACGGAGCTACTTGGAGACCATGCCGCAACACTTCGTCTTCGTGTTCGCCGCGCACGGCTTGTGGCTGAACCTCATCGAGAATCAATTCAGCAAGATGACGCGAACGATGCTGCGAGGAATCCGCATGGCCACCAAGCAAGAACTGATCGATCGCATTAATCAATACTTCGAGGAGATCAATGCCGATACAAGATGGACAAAACATTCGCTGTATAGTTATTAAGAGAAAGATGATCCAGTCAAAAGCTTTCGGTTGCAGATCGAGAGTGGAAGCCATCATCTGGTCCGACGTAATCTCCTGGCCTGCGTACGCCGATTTGCGCGCTATAATGCAGGTCATGGTGCTCTCCGCCACGGGGAATGCCGTCATTAGTGTAGGCTCCCGCCGATACTCGTTGACGATTTCCACCTCTTTGTAAGACATGTAGCACACTCACCATTTTGGCCTCGAAGGCGGGATCGCGCCTATCGAATCTTGTGCGGCCGCAGTTCGCCCTGGCGCAGGATTTTATGAAGTTTGGAGCGGCTCAGCTTCTGCGGGGCCGGATGCCCCTGTGCGGCGCCCTGCTGGCGAACATGGGCAGTCAGCAACTTGTAAGTCCACAGTTCGTAGGAAAAGCCTAATTCCTTAGGCTTCTGGCAGGCACAATGAGCACCCAGGCAATCGCGTCGTCCGGCAGTTGGAGCGGCCCGGTCCGGGGCAATTCCGCCAACGCTGCGTCCAGACCAAATTGGAGGCACTTCTGAATGCACAGCACCACCGTGCCACGACTAACCTGACGAGTCAGAATATTGAGGCCCTGGAGATCACAGGTTTCGGCAACGGTCAACAGATGAGCTGTGGCCAACTCGCCCTGGCGCCGCGGTTGCCGAAACAGATTTTGCGCCACTGCACACCAATGCGGAGCGCTCGTTCGGCGCTGTTGTTGCTGGGCTCAACGCCCTCTTGTTCGAGGAAAGTAAACAGCCGCCCGTTGTGCTTAAAAAAAGCCCTGGCGAGATTGCGGACCTCACGGTGAGGGCTGTTCAGATGCCGCTCGGCCAGAGCGCCGATCCGCTTTTGGATCGGGATCGAGCGCAGCAGCAATTGACCCCGATCGATCTGGCCACCGCGAAACTTGTGCACGAGACGCCCTTACCGGGTCGGGCCGCTGTGGATCCGACCGCTTTCCTGCTGGCGTTCGCCAGCGTGCGCCAGTGTTGGACTCTGCGCATTACTGGCCGCCTTTTTCGCTCTGCCGACTCGCGCCGGCGGCTATGTCGTCCCATGGAACGGCACCGGGCTTATAATCACGCGATGGGCAAAGATCGAAAGAACCCCTACCTATGCGTTCACGCGGTTAACATTTTCGTTCGAGATCAGGATCGAAGCGTGCGATTCTACCTGGATCAGCTTGGATTCGATCTGGCCTTCGACGCTCAGCTTCCATCCGGCCGCTGGGTAGCCGTCGCCCCTCCCGATGGCACCGCGGTGCTCGCGCTTATCGCGCCCAAGCCCAAGTCCAGAGAATACAAGCTTATCGGCCGGGCGACCCAGGTAGTTTTTGTAACCGAGGATGTCACAGCCAAGTTCCACGAATGGCGCCAGCGCGGGGTTCGCTTCCTGCATACGCCGCGCTTGAGGCGCGTCAAGTATGAGCGGCAGGCGTCGGACTCGCATTCGACGGTACCGTCGATTTGGGGCGGAGTGTTCACCCGCTTCCAAGATGTGGACGGGAACTCCTATGCGCTGGTGGGCCTCGACGAGGTGAGCCGCGAAGTGGAAGCGCAACGCCGCGCAGTTGCGGAGAGGCTCGAATCGGAACGCCGCTCTGCACAGGAACTCGAAATTGCAAAACAGGTGCAGGCCAGGCTTTTTCCCCAAACGCTGCCGCCGCTTAGCACGCTGGATTATGGCGGCATTTGCATACAGGCGCGCCAGGTCGGAGGCGATTACTACGATTTCCTCGATCTCGGCAGGGACCGGCTCGGGTTAGTGATCGGCGACATTGCCGGAAAGGGAATCGCCGCGGCTCTCCTGATGGCCAACCTGCAGGCGAATCTGCGTAGCCAGTGTGCCATTGCTCTGGATCAACCGCAGCGCTTCCTGCAATCGGTCAACCAGCTCTTCTATGAAAATTCGATCGAGAGCGCCTACGCCACGCTCTTCTTCGCCGAATATGACAACCACGCGGGGCGCTTGCGCTACGTGAATTGCGGCCATCTCTGCGCTCTGCTTCTGCGGCGCGATAACACTCTTGAACGGCTTGATTCCACGGGCACAGTGCTAGGACTTTTCAAAGAATGGGAATGCTCGGTCGGGGAACGCATGCTCTTGTCGGGAGACACACTGGCACTCTATACCGACGGCATAACCGAATCGTTCAACGATGCGGGAGAAGAATTCGGAGACCAGCGCCTGATCGAGGCCCTGCGCCGATATCGGGAACAGTCTTCACGGGACATGGTTGCGTCGATTGTCGATGAAGTACAGCGGTTCAGTGCTCATGAGCAGCACGACGATATCACTCTGATCGTTGCCAAGTGCGGAGGCGGCTGAGCAAGATTCGGATAGCAGGGGGCGAGACCTACCTTGTTACACTCATTGCTGTGACTTCCCCGGCCTCACTACTTAGTCCCGCCTTGAATTAGGCTTTTGATTCGGCACTGGGCCACCTCGTGGATCTCGATACGCCTCACTGCCGCGCCGCTACGCAAGCGAAGAATTCTTGTGAATCAATATGAGGGACTACTCAATCGTAAGGGCGGGGAGGACAGAGAGATGTGGCGACGTGGACAATTGCGGATATTCCATCCCAGAGCTGACAGTCGTGACCGGTGCGAACTGCGGGATTGGCTGGCATACTGTTAGGGGCGGCGAAAGACGGTGCCATTTTCGGCGGGTTAAGGCGGACCCAACGGAGCCAGAGTACTGCAGTCTTGAAAAGGGCCGATGGGTAGGCAGGCCAATGGGCGGGGACGCGGTATGCACTCTACAGTTAGTTTCTATAGATTTTGTCTTGGCTCGTGGGTGTGGGATGCGCTATGATCCCAGTCTGCGCCAACTGCTGATGCTCTGAACGGATGGAGAACTCCGCAACAGAGGCATCGATGTTCGCCGATTCGCAATGCCGACAAGAGACACGCCAACCATGGTTAACGCCTGGTGTTCGCTGCGACCGAACCTCATGCCAAGACACAACCGATTCTCCAATTCTGCGGTTCCTGTTGACGGCGCGGGAGGGCGGCCTGTGCGCTGATTGGCTTCGGCAGGGAATAAACTCAGACCGTGGTCGCCGGACTGGCGGCGGTTGCGGTTGTGTGTCCGCTCATCGATCATAGCTACTTGGCACCCGGTTAACCCGCCTAGAATGGCTCCCTTTTACCCCGCCGCTAACAGGCATACGGCGCTGACGCAGAGTTCGCCGAAAAACCGGTTCGTCCAGGTTCAGGCCGACCAACCACCGGAACAACATGTTGTACTCCAATTGCTCCATCAGCATGCGCTCGCTGCGCACGGTGTGCAGAACCTGTAACAGCAAGGCCCGTAGCAGTTTCTCTGGCGGAATCGACCGGCGGCCGAATTTGGCATAACCTATGATTGTAATCGAAGACAATAGTTTCTGGCTGGTTTGCGATGCGACCTGCGCGTTGCGGCGCGTTCGGCGCGGCTCCGCCGACTTACAAGAGCGGAGCGCTGACGTTACGTCCGAGTGGCCGCTAGAACGGGCCTGGGTCGCCCATCTTCACGGAACGGCGTTTCCCGTTCCTAATCTGGTTAGGACGACAGTAAAGAACTGATTTTCCGAGAGTTTGACCCGTGGGCTCTCCACAACGAAACCAACGGGAGTGGATAGTTAAAGTGGCCTGTCAAGACCTTTTGTTTACACTGAAGCGATAACCATGGGGCGCTTGTGCACGGTCCGCACCGGCTGGGCAGCCGAGCGCCTAGCGCACTATCTTCTGTCGCGGTTCAGCTTCGTCGCACAGCCCACGACCATCGCCGACGACGTTGGCTCTGATTTCTATTGCACGATATTCGACATCCTCGGTTCGAGCCCGCAACAGTCGAGTCGCGAACCTCGTTCGCCATTCAGGTCAACAGCAACGCTCAGAAAATCGAGCGCACAACAAGGTGCAGTACCTCAATCATCTGGAGATTCCGTTCTTCCTCGGTGTAGACCAAAGCGCCGCGGAACTCAAAATCTATTCGGCGGAACGCTTTCCCATGATGACTGCCGTCTTTGAGCTCCCAGAAAAACTGTGGTTGCGACCCGTTGGCGATGACAGTTACAAGTGCGCCTGGGGGGGAGCAGATGCGAAATCAGGAGTGACGCTCAATTGCTACCACGTCTGCACCTTCTCCGCATCTGAAGGCCGGAACGAAATACGACCAAAGGTTGCGCAACTTTTGAAGCTTTGCAGGAGAGCCGCCAACATCGTCACGCGTCGAGCAGAGGAACACATCTATCAAATCGACGACGAGGGAAAGAACTCCTCGATTGTGGCGGGATGCAACTCCGTCGATTTTTTCCGCGACAACATTTATAGGCGTTTGGCTGAAGCCTTCTACAATTTTGCATATATGTTGAAGCGGGACCAGCACTCTTCGATCTCGCTGAGTTTCGAGTTTACGAGGCGTTCCACTTGGCCCTCGTGTCCCCACATCCCCGAGAATCGCTTGGCCTCGCGCATGAAAGGTATCAAAGGTTGATGGTTATTCGTGGCCAGCTTCGCCTCGCTGCAGACTTTCCCGGCAAACATCCCTACAGACCGCAGCCTCGCCAGATCCAACACCTCGAAGCGCCCCTTGGCCTGCGGAAGCCGCCGCCGAATCCGCTCCACGCCCCTTCACCTCTGTCCAGGTTGTCAGAATCACCTCACTGCCCACAAGCGCCAACTCCGCGCCAGTCGCCCACATCGAGCTCGCTATAACCGGCCTGATCGAGCAGGGTGAGCAACTTGTCGGTCTCAGCATAGCGGAACGGCGCCGACTCTTCGGGATCGGCGACGGCAATGCCTGGTGGACGAAGTTGCGAATCTTCATTGGCGCGATTCCGGCCAGGGGGCCATCCACATCTCCGAAGGACTTCAACCAGTCCAAGTGGTCCAGGAGATCTTCCAGGTGCTACCGCGACGGGCGCTGCGGTAGTTTCTTGAGTCTGTGGAACTCCGTCTGTCGTTGTTCGAACTCCACCACAAGCAGGAGATCAAGCGGCTGGGTTTGCGCAGTCGTGAGGCAGCTAACTAGCCAAGGCTCCGCCTTGATATCCTTCGCATCGAGGATTTTGTGCGGTTCCCGTAGAAGCGTTCATGGCGTTATGCTCCTGGTATCTGATTACGCAGGAGTTCGCCATGAACGCTTTCTATGAACATCACCAAGATAGCATCCGATTTGGCTACCGGTGCTTCGACCGGCTGCTGCTCAACGGGCTGATTCAGCCGTTTCAGCAACCGGAACGAGTGATCGGTTTCTTTAACA
>Ga0302324_100010686_pt1 | contig 18950 bp, 21 predicted proteins | sample Palsa_T0_1_FD_201949 | JGI IMG/M metagenome (GOLD analysis project Ga0302324, IMG submission 201949) | Peat permafrost microbial communities from Stordalen Mire near Abisko, Sweden - Palsa_T0_1 | ecosystem: Environmental > Terrestrial > Soil > Palsa > Peat permafrost | place: Sweden: Abisko...
TATTCAGGGCTTCTGGGTTGAACATACGGATGAGGTTTTTCCCACGACGCGTATTCGTTCGCTATCGAAGCCTGATGTTACGCTGGTCTGCTATGGGGGCACCTTGCATGAGGCGGAAAAGGCAGCGGACAAGCTGTTTGATGAGCATGAATTAGTGGCTGAGATTGTTTGTCCGATCCAGATTTATCCGCTGAATTACCGGCCAATTGTAGATTCGGTCAGGCGTTCGGGACGGCTGCTGGTGATTGAAGAAGGGCAGGCTTTTTGCGGCTTTGGCGCGGAGGTGGTTGCGGCTGTGCATCAGGCCCTTGCAGGCGAACCGTTAGTTGCGCGAAGGCTGGGCGCAAAGCCTCATCCGCTGGCGTCGAGCAAGGCGGCTGAGTTAGACAGCTTACCCGGAGTGGATGCGATTGTTGCTGGAGTGGTGGATATGGTGAGTTATGTCTGAGATAGTCTTCGTAACCATTCCGCAGGAAACGGTGAATGACGAAAGCGTGCGCATTCTTTCGTGGAAGGTGGCCTCTGGCTCCAAGGTTGAAAAGGATCAGCAGCTTTGCGAGGTGGAAACCAGCAAGGCTGTGATGGATATCGAGGCTCCGGCGGCTGGTTTGGTGATGTATTCGGCGGCTGCGGGTGATGAGGTGCCGGTGGGGTCTACGATCTGCCAGATCGTGCCGGAGGGAATTTCTGTCCCTGCCGTTGCGCAATCAGTGACAGACCTGGCGCAATCGGCGACGAGCGTTGGGCAATCCATGACCAGCGCTGTGCAATCCGCGTTGAAGAGTAGCGTGACGGCGGAGGAGACGGTGGTGGATGATCGGGATTTGCCTCCGGCCCGGTTGACTCCGCTGGCGGCGAAGCTGGCTGCTGAGTTTGGATTTGCCAAGGAGTCTTTTGCGCGCGGGTCACTGGTAAGGCGCGATGATGTTTTGCGGCGGGCCGGGAAGTTGCCGCCTGAGGCTGATCCAAAGAAGACGGTCAAGGCTTCAACGATCGCCACGTCTGCGGAGCCGGTGGAGAATGCGCCGGTGGCTGGTGTGGCTGTTGCGTGGGCTGATCTGCCGCGTCGGAAGATTTTCGAGGCTAAGGTGCTGGGGCAGGGTCAGGCGCGGACGGTGCAGAGCCAGGTGACTTCTTCGGTGCGTGCTCCGAGATTGCGGGCGCGTCTGGAGCGGTTAGGGCTGACTTCGCTGGGGCTGGGGGCGCTGACGATTTTTGAGGCTGCTCGGCTGCTGCGGAAATATCCGGAGTTGAATGCGGTGCATGACCGTGGGCGGATTGGGACGTACAGCGATGTAAACATAGGCTGGGCGATAGACGGTGGTCAGGGGTTGATGGTGCCGGTGATTCCGCAGGCGGATAGCAAGACGGCGCAGGAGATTGTGGAGATCATGCAGCGGCAGGTTGACGGCTATGTCGAGGGCAAGCTGGCGACGTCGGATTTTCTGGGCGGGACGTTTACGATTTCTGATCTTTCCGGGGATGGAATCAGCCATTTTCATCCGCTGATCAGCCAGGGGCAGGCGGCGATTCTCGGGGTGGGCGGCGAAGTGGATGGGGCGGGGAATGAGACTCTCTACCTGACGCTGGCCTTCGATCATCAGTTGACTGAGGGACGCAAGGCGGCGCAGTTTGTGCGGGAGCTGGCTGGCCGGCTTGAGGCTCATGCAGCGCTGGAACCGGCTCCGGTGCAGGCTGCTCCGGCGGAGGGTGAGCCTTACTGCGCGCTTTGCCAGCGGGATCGCGCAGGGCTTCGGGCGATTCGCGGGATTCTGGTGCGGTCGGAGATTCCGGCGGGATTTGTCTGCTCGGTTTGTTTGGCGGAGTTGTCATGAGCCAGAGTCCAGAGTTGCAAGAACAGCTCAAAGCAATGATTGCGACCATGCTGATGGTTTCGCCAGCTGAGGTTGCGGATGGGAGTTCGCTGGCGACGCTGAATACTTCGCTGGGCTCGGCTAAGGTTCGGCTTGGGTTGAAGCGGCTGGGGTTGGCGTTGCCGGTTGGGAGCAAGCCTGCGACTTTTGGTGGGTTGCTGGCGGCGCTTTCGGGTGGGGCTGTTGCGGTTACTGCCGCAGCGCCGCTGACGATCGCGACTGCGGGGAAGAGCGGCTTGCAGGTCGGGCTGGATGTTGAAGATATTAGTTCGCTGCCGTTGGCTGCGGATTATTGGGAGCATGAGTTTTATCGCGGGACGTTTGCTAAGTCTGAGATTGCTTATGCTGTTTTGCAGGCTGAGCCGCGTACGCATTTTGCAGGATTTTGGTGCGCGAAAGAGGCTTTGCGCAAGTGCGATTCTGGATTTCGCGATGTCAGTCCGGAGCGGACTGCTGTGGCGCATGATGTTGACGGACGGCCTTATCTGACGATGGAGACTGAGGCCGGTCCGGAACGGCTGGCTCATGCGGTGAGCATTTCTCATGCGGCGGATGTGGCTATGGCGGTTGTTGTTTCGGGCTCGGCTCCAGCGGCTGTGGTGGTGGAGGTGGTTGAGCAGCTGCTTGTGACTGCTACTGCGCCGGAAGCGAAGAAGTCGCGTGGTTTGGCGAGGTTGTTTGGGATTTAGAGTGTCTTCGGGTCATGGGATGAACAACGGGATGAACAGCAGAGTCCCGATGGAATGACGGAAAGAATGCAAGAGCAAGTGAAGGGGAATGAGCGTTGGCTCATTCCCCGTTTTGCTTGCTGCTTTGTAAAGGCTTATGCGTTGACGGATTCTGCGGCGTCTACTTTGACTGGGGTGAGCCAGCCGAAGCGGTCGGGCTTGAGGCCGTTGGCGATGCCGAAGAATTCGTCGGCGATCTGCTTGGTGATCGCGCCTGGTGTGCCGTCGCCGATGACGATGCGGTCGATGGAGCGGATGGGCGCGACTTCAGCGGCGGTGCCGGTGAAGAAGACTTCATCGGCAATGTAGAGCAGTTCGCGAGGGACGGACTGCTCGACGACGGGCAGGCCGAGATGGCGGGCGATGGTCAGCACCGAGTCGCGAGTGATGCCGGAGAGCGCGGAGTTGGCCAGCGGCGGAGTGTAGAGCACGCCGTTGCGGACCAGGAAGACGTTCTCGCCGGAACCCTCGGAGACCAGGCCGTTGACGTCGAGGGCGATGCCCTCAGAGTAGCCGTTGATGTCGGCTTCCATGCGGATGAGCTGCGAGTTCATGTAGTTGGCGCCGGCTTTGGCGAGCGAAGGCATGGTGTTGGGCGCGAGGCGGTTCCAACTGCTGACGCACACGTCTGCTCCGCCGTGGCCGCCAGCGACGTACTTGCCCCAGGGGAAGTTGGCGATGAAGACGTCAATGGGCGAGCCGGTGGGGTTGACGCCGATTTCGCCGTAGCCGCGAAGGGCGATGGGGCGAATGTAGCAGGGCGCGACGCCGTTGTTCTCAACCACATCGACGACGGCTGCGCATAGCTCGTCGAGCGAGTAGGGCAAGGTCATGCGATAGATTTTGGCGGAGTCTATCAGGCGCTGCATGTGCTCGGGAAGGCGAAAGATGGCCGCGCCTGAGGGCTGGCCGTAGCAGCGGATGCCTTCAAAAACGCTCGAACCATAGTGGATCACGTGACTCATCACGTGGATATTCGCCTGTTCCCAGGGAATGAGCTGGCCGTTGCGCCAGATTTTTTCCGTAGGCTGGATGGGCATGGGTTTGGGACCTCTCTTGGTTCACTTTACAGTTACCGTTTAGGGTATCGCGAAGAGGGGTATGGTGTCACGGAGAAGCGAGCAAAGGGAAGATCCATGGTGACTCGTACTGTCTCAGTATGGAATCAATGCCAGCGATGGACGCTGGCGTTTTGACAATATTTAGCTTTACGGGATATCGCCGCTCTGGCTAGTCCTGCGCCGTGACTACTGCCTGGTGGAATTGATGAACGGGCGAATCACGAAAATCGCCATAAGCAGCGGAATAAGCCCCGGAATGGCCGCAGCCCAAGGCAACGGATGGGCCACGATCAGAACCACCAGGGCGTCGATCAGCGTAACAACGACAAGTATCGCCGCCATGCGCCAAACCCACTTCATTTCAGGATGAAGTTTCATGGTGCCTCCGCTTAGAAGCCGATTGGGCTCATCTTACGCGAACTTCGGCTACTTCATCCACAAAAGTTTGATTCCGGCAGGAGATCCCAGGCCGAGTTTCAGAATGCTTTTACCGACTTCGGATTGGGTGGTTATGCGCCTGGGGGGGCTTCGTCTTCGAGAAAGATGGATTCGATGGTGGTTTCGAAGAGGCGGGCGAGTCGAAATGCCAGCGGCAGGCTGGGGTCGAACTTGCCGGTTTCGATGGCGTTTACGCTTTGGCGGGAGACTTCGAGTTTTTGGGCGAGGTCGGCCTGACTCCACTCGCGCTCGGCGCGGAGGACGCGGAGCCGGTTCTTCATTGGTTCCTCCAGAGCTTGATTTCCAGCGTGATCATAGCGGTGACGACGAAGATGTCCATGCTGATGCTGCCAAATGGAATGAGAGTGGAACGGAGCTCGATAATGTATCCGAAGAACGTGTCCGCGACCAATGCCACGCCGAATCCCCAGAGGATCGACTGGACGACGAGGTTGCGCAGGTACTCATCTTTTTCGCCGCTCAGGTAGCGGGCGATCAGAATCATGGTCATGATGATTGGGGCGACAGAGATCACTGCGATTCCATAGTGCGTGAAAGTCGAGAGGTTATAGCGGTGGACGACGGCCTGCAGCACGAGGCTGAGGGCGAGGCAGATTCCCATCATGATTCCGATGAGACGCTTGGAGTGGCGCTGGAAGGCGTTGAGGGGCATGTTGTTGCAGGTATGCATGTCTGGTTTCCTTTTCTTTAAGTCAAGTAAACATTACATACATAGACGAAGCAATGTCAAGTTAACTTGTCTATAGAGGTTTTTCTGGATCTACTTTTTGCCGCCGCTCCATTCGAGGTAGGACTTGAAATCGGTCTGGCCGGAAATGCGCATTTGGAATTTGCCGGAGAGGATGGCGTCTTTTCGTTCGTAGACCAGCCGGAATTGCGGGCCGGGATTTGCCGGGTCAGACAGGAGGACGGCGGAGGTTGGAGTTGGCGTGGTGACGTCGTAGTGGATGACGTGGCCTTCGCTGTCGAGGTAGATGGCCTTTATCTTTGGATCACTGGCCGGCCCTTCAAGATAGAGATAGAGAAGATCGCTGTGTTCGCAATTGAAGTCGGATGGAGCTTTGCAACTGGCGCTGCTGCTGTGGCGGGCGAGGACGTGGTTCTTCAGTTCGAAATCGAAGGAATAGGCGCCGGTGACCTGTGCCTCGGCCGTCCCTGCTTCCGTTTTTGCTTCCCAGGTGCCGGTCAGGAATTTAAGCGGCTGCCAAGGATCGGAGGCGCTCATTGCGCTCGTTGCTGGAGTTTGGGCGGGGCAGAGAATAACGCAAAGGAAAAATGCTAGAAAGATAGCGGTGAATCGCTTGCGCATTGGATAGGCTCGCTTGTCGATTGGGATGGGATGGACGGCGCGACTGGATGCGACTCGATGCGTTTGACTTTAGCATGAGGAGTTTGCCGCGTCGATATTTTGTAGGGCGAGGTTCGTAGCGCGAAAAGATCTGCTGCCTTCCTTGGGCTAGTCATAAAATCGAGTTGGCATTCACGCTAGGGATGGGCTGCGAGGGGATTCTGTGCATACAGTTCTGGGTATTGGGGAGCTGCTCTGGGATATGTTGCCGGCCGGGCCGCAACTGGGCGGTGCTCCGGCGAACTATACGGTAATGGCTGGCCGTCTTGGGAATCATGCGACGGTGCTGAGCCGCATTGGGCGCGATGCGCTGGGAGACGAGGCGCTGCGGATTTTGCGGTCTTTTCCTGTGGATTGCGGTGAGTTGCAGACGGATTTGGAGCATCCGACGGGCCGCGTGACAGTGGAGCTGGAGGATGGGCAGCCGAGCTATACGATTCATCAGCCGGTGGCGTGGGATTTTTTTGAACTGACTGTGGGCTGGCGGGATGCGGCGGCGCGGGCGGATGCTGTGTGTTTCGGTTCGCTGGCGCAGCGGGGCGAGCAGTCGCGGCGGACGATTCATGAGCTGGTGCGGGCGACGCGCAGGGATTGTTTGCGGATTTTCGATGTCAATTTGCGCGCGCCGTTTTATTCAGCGGAGATTGTTCGCGAATCGATAGCTCTGGCAACGGTGGTGAAGATGAATGACGCGGAGGTTCCACTGGTGATGGGATTGCTTGGCCTGCCTGCGCCGGGATCGTTGCGGGATGGCGCTGACCGGCTGCTTGCGGAGTTTGCCGAATTGAAGCTGGTTGCGATTACGCGGGGTGGGGAAGGCAGTGTACTGGTTGGGCGCGGGGAGTGGGACGAGCATCCAGGGGTTCCGGTGAGGGTGGCGGATACGATTGGGGCGGGGGACGCTTTTACGGCGGCGTTGACGCACTATCTGCTACGCGGTGCGCCGCTCAAGACCTTAAATGAAGCGGGAAATCGCTGGGGAAGCTTTGTGGCTTCTCAGTCCGGGGCGATGCCGCCAATCGATGCGGAGACGCTCCGGCGGATTGCGGCGGAGATTGAAGGCTGAGTCTATAGATGCTGAAAAGAAGAGAGACCCATACCGGACACAGTTTTGGTGGCGTCTGGCGGGGTCTCTGGCTTTCCCTTGGGGGAGGGGGTTGTCTTCGTCAACTGAGAGAGCGTGCCCTTAGAGGACAGTTCGTCTGCCGACGATGAGGTTGTAGATTAGCATGATCACTGCGATGACCAGGATCAGGTGAATGAGTGCTCCGCCCACATGGAGCGTAAAACCCAGTAGCCACAGAACGAGCAGAATTACAAAGATTGTCCAAAGCATGTCACTCTCCACTGCTCCCTTCATGGGGAGCTGCGCATTGGGGATCGGCGCGAAGAGATCGTCTCAGATTCCAGTTGAGGGCGCTGATCAGGATTGCTCAGGTGGCAGGAACTTGTGCCGGAGCGGCTGCGGGCGGCGGGATGGGCCGGTGTTTGGCGCGGAGGAAGGCTACCAGCTCTGTCAATTCAGTGGGCGAGACCGACTCCTCGAAGCTTGGCATCTTCTGGCCGCCGTTGAGGATCTGATGGGCAATCTGTTTGGCGTTGAGGGTCTTGCGAACATTGGCCAGGGATGGCCCCTTTTGGGTTCCCAGGCCGGCTGGTCCATGGCAGTATGCGCAGCCTTTGTCGCGGAAGAGGACGGCTCCTGCTTGCTCCGAATCCTGCCTGGAAAGCGCATGCGCGGTAATGGAGAAAAAGAGGAGTGGCAAGAGCAGAGCGGTGGCTGCGTGGGGGCGGGAAAGAGTCTTCATAAATGTCGCTTACTCAGTGTAGCGGGTTACGGCCTTTCTGTTGCTGCGAGCGGGGAGATTTAGGGGTCGGTTACGAGGGCGGCTTTTGATGCAGTGGCGCAGCGAATGGTCAATCCGGTAGGATGAAGTGCAAAATATGGGACTGGTTTGTGATGTGGGACACTACCAGTTGCCTTGCGCGGTGGGTAAGCTGGTACCGTATCCGTGTACCACTTTTGCAGCAAAACCATGGCCTCTAATCCTTATTTTCCATTGGCAGTTCTGTTTGTGGCGGCGCTCGGCTTCGGCCTCGCTCCGCTGGGGCTGGCGTGGGCGTGGGCGAGAGTGTTTTCGCCGGCAAAGCCGAACGCGGTGAAGAACGCGATCTACGAGTGCGGATTGGAGTCGCGCGGGGATGCGTGGGTGCAGTTTCGCTCGGCCTATTATCTGTACGCGATCATTTTTTTGATTTTTGACGTGGAAGCGGTGTTTCTGCTGCCGTTTGCGGTAGCGTTTACCGGTTTGGGCATGGGCGCGTGCGTGGCCATGCTGGTGTTTGTGTTGCTGCTGGCCGAGGGGCTGGCGTGGGCTTGGGCCAAGGGCGTGTTGACCTGGGCTTAACGGCAAGGAACAGGAATTCGGGAACGGGTGGCGCGGATGGCGGTTGACGAAGGACTCAAGATCGAACTCGGCAAGCAGGGCATCGTTGTCACGACGATCAGCGAGATCTACAACTGGGGCCGCAAGAACTCAGTTTGGCCGATGCAGTTTGGGCTTGCCTGCTGCGCCATTGAGATGATCGCTACGACCATGGCCCGCTATGATCTGGCGCGGTTTGGCGCTGAGGTTTTTAGGCCTTCGCCCCGGCAGGCGGATCTGATGATCATTTCCGGAACGATTACGAAGAAGATGGCTCCCCAGGTGGTCCGGCTGTACAACCAGATGGCTGAGCCAAGGTACGTGATCGCGATGGGGGCATGCGCGATTTCAGGCGGTCCGTTCAAGCAGGGCTACAACGTGCTGAAGGGGATTGACCGCTATATTCCGGTGGATGTGCATATTCCGGGATGCCCGCCGCGGCCTGAGGCGCTGATTCATGCGTTTATGACGCTGCAAGCTCAGATTGACGCGCAGCCGCTTACGGGCGGTGATCGTCCGCGCCATCTGGATGCGGAGGCGCAGGGCGAGTTTCCTGTTCCGCATCAGGGTGCGCACGATTTGGAGCCCCCGGTGAACCGGCTGGTGTGGCCTCTGCCCGCGCCTGCCGCAGTTGCCAAGCCCGCGGGAGACTGCGGATGAAGTCTGCTGAAGAGATTCTCGCTGCAATCAAAGCTGCTTTGCCCGACGCGGGCGTGGAACTGGTGCTGAATCCCAGTCCGTCGGCGCAACACTCGTTGCGGCTGGCTCCGGCGACGGCTGTTGCCGTGGCGAGTTTTTTGCGTGAGGATGCCGAGCTGGCGCTTGATTACTGCTCGAATGCTACGGGCGTCGATTGGCCTGGCAAGGAAGTCACTGAGAAAGTGAAGGTGACGAAGGTCGTTGATGGGGTCGAGACGATGACGGAGGAGACGGTCAAGCGTGTCGAGCCTGGCTGTCTTGAGGCTGTGTATCACTTGTTTTCGATGAAGCACAAACATGGACCGGTGATCTTGAGGATGCGCACGGTCAACCGCACGGATCAGGTCGAATTGCCTTCGCTGACGCCGGTGTGGCGCTCGGCGGAGTTTCAGGAGCGGGAGATTTTTGATCTGTTTGGAATCGTATTCACGGGGCATCCCGATTTGCGACGCATTCTGATGTGGGATGGTTTTGAAGATCATCCTATGCGGCGAGATTATGTCGATCCTGATGATTACGAATACGAGCCGACGCCGCATGATGAGGTGCTGAAGCGAGCCGAGGAGCATAAGACTCATGCAGAGGTGACGACATGAGCGCGACTGCATTGAAGAGCTATCGGCCGCCAGTGATGGACGTTGCAGAAGAAGGCGATGAGTTGCTCGAAGTTGCCATGGGTCCGCATCATCCATCGACCCACGGTGTCTTTCGGATGGATGTGGCGCTCGATGGCGAGCGCGTAGTGAAGCTGAAGCCGGTCTTTGGATATCTGCATCGCAATCACGAAAAGATCGGCGAGAAATCGAGTTATCTGGCTTCGATGCCATATACGGATAGGCTGGATTATTTCTGTTCGCTTACGAATAACTGGGCCTATGCCCTCGCGGTTGAAAAGCTCGCCGGAATCGAGGTTCCGGAGCGAGCGCAATACATTCGCGTGATTACAGCAGAGCTGACGAGGATACAGAATCATGCCAGCGCGATTGGCTTTCTGATGCAGGAGATGGGCGCCAGCGGCACACCGCTGATGTATGCCTTTCGCGAGCGCGAGAAGATACTCGACTTATTCGAAGAGCTAACTGGTTCGCGCATGATGTGTAACTATATGCGCTTTGGCGGCTGCCGGGTGGAGCTGCCTACGGGCTGGCTGGACAAGGTCAAGATTGTAGTCGCAGGATTGCCTGAGTTTATTGATGAGATCGAGGCGCTGCTCACCGGCAACGAAATTCTGATGGCTCGCGCGCAGGGCGTGGGCATCCTCAAGCCGGATCTTGCCGTCAACGCGGGAATTACAGGACCGATGCTGCGCGCATCTGGTGTGAACTACGACATTCGCAAGGTGGATCACTACGGAATTTACGACCGCTTCAAATTTCGCGTGCCGTTGGGCGATCATGGCGATATCTATGACCGGTACATGATTCGCGTGCTGGAGATGCGTGAGTCGATAAAGATTCTGGAGCAGGCTTTGCCCGAGATTCCTGCTGGGCCGATCATGGATCCCAAGTCGAAGATTCGCGGCTTTCGTCCCAAGGCCGGCGAGGCTTATGGACGTATTGAAGCGCCGAAGGGCGAGTTGGGTTTCTATCTTATAAGCGATGGCAGCGGCAACCCTTACAGATATCGCGTGAGGCCGCCATCGTTGATCAATCTTACGGTGCTCGAAGATATGTGCCTGGGCCAGAATGTGGCGGATGTGGTGTTGATCTTTGGCAGCGTGGACATTGTGCTTGGCGAGGTGGACCGCTAATGCGAATCGCGATGGAGGCCCGATGCTAGGCGAGGGAATGCTCAAGGGACTGGCGGAGACTGCGAAGAATTTCGCCGGCAGCTTTGTCTCGAAAGAGCGCATGACTACGGTGCAGTATCCCGAGGAGCGGATTGCGCCGATCGAGAACACGCGCGATTTTCCATTCCTCATCTTTGACGGCAACGATCCCATGGCTGGGCTGCGCTGTGTGGCATGCCAGATATGTGAGAAAGAGTGTCCACCGAAGTGCATTTACATCACGAAGTCGGCAGACAAGAAGCCGGACTATGTGGGTAAGCCGCAGAACTATCCGACGCGGTTTGATATTGATATTTCGGTGTGCATGAGTTGCCAGATATGTGTCGAGGTATGTCCGTTTGAAGCGATCAAGATGGACACGGAGTTTGAGCTGAGCACGACAGATCGCTTTGGCGGTCTGCTGCTGGATCGTGAGCAGCTTTCCAAGTCGAATGAGTACTACAACGCGATTCATCCGACGGAAGCTGCTGAAGTAGATGAACGGCTGGCTGAAGAGAAGGCCAAGTTTGAGGCCAAGGCCAAGGCGGCTGCCGAGGCTGCTGCAGCGAAGGCCGCGGCTGTGGCTGCTGCTCCTGTTACACCGAAGGAAGCGCCACCGAAAGAAGCTACGTCGAAGGAGCAGACTTCGTGAGCTTCCTGGCTAATTTGGATCAGGTGTTTGTGCTGTTGCAGCATTGGATTGCAGGGTTCTTTCCGCTGTGGTTGCAACCGGTGGTGGCGACGATTCTCGGAGTGATTGCGATCGTGGCAACCTTCCCCGGCATATTCGCCGTGACGACGGTATTGGAGCGCAAGGGACTGGGCCGTATGCAGAATCGGCTGGGCCCAAATCGCGTGGGGCCGTTGGGTATTTTGCAGCCGGTTGCGGATGGTATCAAATCGCTTACCAAGGAAGATATTGTTCCGCTGAGCGCGGATGCTGTTGTGCATTTTCTGGCTCCGGTGCTGCTAGTCATTGCTGTTTTCCTGGGCTTTGCGGTGCTGCCGGTGGGTCGCAACATGGTACTGGTCAACTTCGATGCAGGGCTGCTGTTTTTCTTTGCAATTGGCGCTTCGACGGAGTTGTCGATCTTCATGGCTGGGTGGTCGAGCCGCAATAAGTATTCGCTGCTGGGCGCGATGCGCGCTGTCGCGCAGATGATCAGCTATGAGGTGCCGCTGCTGCTGTCGAGCGTAGTGGTAGTGATGATCACCGGGTCGCTTTCGACGGTGAAGATCGTGGAAGCGCAGAGTGGATTCACGGGCTGGTTTCCTCATTGGTATGTGTTCACACCGTGGGGGTTTGCGGGGTTTGCGTTGTTTGTAGTTGCGGCACTGGCCGAGACCAACCGGTCGCCTTTTGACTTGCCCGAGGGCGAGTCGGAATTGGTGGCTGGTTACTTCACGGAGTATTCGGGCTTCAAATTTGCGCTGTTTTTTCTGGGCGAATACCTGGGCATGTTGTCGATTGCGGGCTTTGCCATCACGCTATTTCTGGGTGGATGGGGCGCGCCATTCTCCTTTCTTGGATTCGTGCCTTCCTGGGGCTGGTTCTTCCTCAAATTGCTGGCTGCGATTGCCTTCTTCATCTGGCTGCGTGGGACGTTGCCACGGCTGCGCCAGGATCAGCTAATGAACTTTGCGTGGAAGTTCATGCTGCCGATGGCGCTGTTGAATCTGCTGGTCGCAGGCGCGTGGCGCTTTCTCGGAGATGGATGGGGACGTTGGGTGATTTGCAGCATTGTATTGTTGACTGCTTACGCATTGCTGGGCCGTGTGTTGATGCGCAAGCAGGGACTGGGCGCAAGGAGTTACCGCTATGCAGAGTAACCAATACAGGAGCTTGCCCAAATGATCGCTGGAGTTGGAGTTGTGTTTCTGCTCATCTCAGTGCTGACGGTGGCTGGCGCGCTGGCCGCAGCGCTGTTGCGCAATCTTGTGCACTGCGCGTTGAGTCTGACGGTGACATTTGCCGGACTTGCATTGCTCTATCTGCAGTTGGATGCGCAATTCGCGGGGTTCGCGCAGATATTGGTGTACATCGGCGCGGTTGCGATTCTTGTGGCCTTCGCAATTCTGCTGACGCGGGGAGCGGGCGCTCCGGAGTATCGCAATTTCTCATCGAGCTGGTTTGCAGGGCTGTCCATTGCGGCTGCTGTTTTTGCGTTGCTGGCATGGGCGGTGACGAAGAGTTTGCCTGTGCGCGTGCCGGCTGAGACCGCCCCGGCTGTAACTGTGCAGTCGATTGGCGCGGCGCTGATGAGTAGCTATGTGCTGCCGTTGGAAATTGTCGCAGTGCTGCTCACAGTGGCGTTGATTGGCGCGGTGATAGTCGCGATGCCCGAGGCCAAGGCAACTAAGCCGCTTCCGGAAAAGGCAGGTGGGAAATGACTCCACTTGCAGCTTTTCTGATTGTCGCGGCGCTGGTCTTTGCTATCGGTTTGGCGATTGCTTTGACGCGGCGCAACGCGATCCTGGTGCTGATTGGCATTGAGCTGATGTTGAATGCGGCGAATTTGAATCTGATTGCTTTCTGGCGATTCGGACCGCATTCGAGCGGGACCGGCGACGGTTTGACGGGCATGATGTTTGCGATTTTTTCGATTGCCGTTGCGGCGGCTGAGGCTGCGGTGGGACTGGGGTTGGTCATTGCCTATCATCGCCATGCGAAGACAACGGATCTCGATGCCATGACGCGGATGAAGGGATGAACGAGTGATGATGGCGGGGGTTGCATCCTTCATGGCAAGTGGAATCGCTGGCGACGCATCGCTGCTTACGGCTGTATGGATCGTGCGCAATCTATGGCTCATTCCTGCGGTGCCGATGCTGGCTGCTGGTTTGATTGCACTGTTGAAGCAGCCGCGGCGAAAGATAGCGGCAGCGCTGGCGATCAGTGCGCTTGGCTTTTCGCTGCTGCTTTCGATTGGTGCGTTTGCGCATGTGCTTTCTGCGTGGCACTCGTCGTCTGCCACGCGCGAAGTGATCAACTTCAACTGGTTTGATCTCGGCTCAACGCATCTGCAACTTGGTTGGGTTCTCGACCCATTGGCCGCGGTGATGCTGGTGATGGTGACCTTTGTCGGGTTGCTGATTTTTATCTACTCGACGGGATATATGGCGCATGATGAGAACTTCACGCGCTTCTTCTGTTTTCTCTCTCTGTTTGCAGGAGCGATGCTTGGCGTGCTGATTGCCAACAGCCTTCTGCTGCTGTTTATGTGCTGGGAGATTGTGGGGCTGACTTCGTATCTGCTGATCGGCTTCTGGTATCACAAGCCGAGCGCTGCAGCGGCTGCGAAGAAGGCTTTTCTCACCACGCGTGTGGGCGACATCTTCTTTCTTTTGGGGATTGTGTGGCTCTTCGCGCAGACGGGAACGCTGCTCTTCTACAACAATGGGGCGGGCGCGATGGAGCCGGCTGCTTTGGCTACGCTCCTGGGCCAGCCTGCGGCGTGGGGGCTTACGGCTGCGGGCGCGATTGGGTTGCTGATCTTTGCCGGAGCTGCGGGCAAGAGCGGACAGTTGCCGCTGCATGTGTGGCTGCCGGATGCGATGGAAGGTCCGACGCCAGTTTCGGCGCTGATTCATGCGGCGACGATGGTGGCTGCGGGTGTGTATCTCGTGGCACGGGTCTATCCGCTTATGAGCGCGGGCGCGTCGGCAGGCGGCACGACCATTTCGCTTACGGTGGTCGCATGGGTAGGCGCGTTGACTGCATTGTTTGGCGCGCTGGTGGCTGTCGCGCAGAATGACATCAAGCGCATTCTGGCTTACTCGACGGTATCGCAACTTGGCTACATGATGGTCGGTCTTGCGACCGGCGGGGTTGCTGTCGGGATGTTTCACCTGATTACTCATGCGTTCTTCAAGGCGCTGTTGTTCCTGGGCGCGGGATCTGTGATTCATGGGTGCCATGAAGAGCAGGACATTCGCCACATGGGCCGTCTGCGCCTCGATATGCCGCTGACGTTTGTGACGTACTCGGTGGGCATGCTGGCGCTGAGCGGCTTTCCAATTTTCTTTTCTGGCTTCTGGAGCAAGGACGCGATTATCGGGGCAGCGCACAGCTGGCCGGTTTCCAAGGGGCCATTCGTGATGCTGATTGCTGGGGCGCTGCTGACAGCTTTCTACATGGCGCGACAGGTGGCTTATGTTTTCTTTGGACGTTGGCGCGGCCCGGCGAACTCACATGCGCATGAGAGCCCGCTGGTGATGACCTTGCCGCTCTCGATTCTGGCTGTCTTCGCGATTGCGCTTGGGATACTTGGAACGCCCGCGTGGCCGTGGTTCACGAGTTTTATCGAGAGCAAGCCGGTGCTGTTGGATCTGCATGCGTTCGCTGAGCCGGGCCTGTTGCCACTGATGAGCTTCGCGAGTCTGCTTGTGTTTCTGGGGCTGGGTCTTGGCTGGTGGTTCTATGCTCGCAAGGCGATCGAACGGCCTGCTCTTGCCCCAGTTCACAGGCATGTCAGCGAACATGGAGATGAGGATAGGGACGAGGAAGGCCGCGAGTTTGGCGAGATCACCGATGTGCTTGAGGTTGCTTCGCCGACCGTGTGGGGCTGGCTTGCGCACCGACTGTATTTTGATGAGTTGTATGCGGCTACGGTGTTGCGCTGGTATGCGGCTCTGGCTTGGCTTTCCGACTGGCTGGACCGGCGTGTGTGGGGCGGGATTGTGACGGTGGTTGCGAATGGATTTCGCGGCATTGGATGGATGAATCGGTCTGTGGATTCGCAGTGGATTGATGGCACCTTTGATAAAGGCTGCGAAGAGTTGGTGACGGGCGGCGGCGTGTTGGCGTGGCTGCAGGCGGGCCGCGCGCCGGGCTATCTGCGTGTGTTGGCGGTGGGCCTGCTGGTGCTGGCTGGGCTGGCGTTGGTGGTTGCCGCGGCGACCGGGCAGGTGCGCCTATGACTCCGTGGCTGACTATAGTGACTGCTGTTCCTGCTGGGGCCGCAGTGGTCGCATTGCTGGCGGGGAATCGCGCGGTCGCAGCGCGCAGCGTGGCGATTGTGGCTGCGTTTGGGTCGCTGGTGCTCGCATTCTGGATATGGCTGGGCGTTGGTCCGGTCGGCTCCGGTGGCCAGATGAAGTTTGTGGAGCGCGCAGAGTGGGTGCCTGGATTGGGGATTGAATATCACCTGGGCGTGGATGGGTTGGGCGCGTTGATGGTGTTGCTGGCGGCGATTGTTTCGCTGATGGCCATTGCCGCTTCGCGGAAAGTCGCGAGCCAGCCGGGGTTATACTTTGCGCTGATTTTGTTGCTTGAATCGGGGCTGTTTGGGACGTTCACGGCGCTGAATTTCTTTCATTGGTTTTTGTTCTGGGAACTTAGTCTGATTCCGGCCTTCTTTCTGATCAAGCTTTGGGGCGGTGAAGGACGCGGCCCAGCGGCGACGCAGTTTTTTGTTTATACGATGGTGGGGTCGGTGGCGTTGCTGCTGGCCTTTCTGGCGCTGTTTGTGGCTACCGGCAGCATGGACTTCGAGCGGCTGGCGCAGATGGCTGCAACGGGTGAACTGGCAGCGGCGATTCAGCTTCATCTGGGGCCGATCGCTCTTTGGCTTGCGCTTGCTGTGCTGCTTGGATTTGCTGTGAAGGTTCCGCTGATGCCGTTTCACACATGGCTGCCTGCGACTTATTCCAAGGCGCCTACGCCGGTTACGATGCTTCTGACGGGCGCGATGTCCAAGATGGGCGTGTACGGCTTGCTGCGATTAGCGCTGCCTATCTTCGGCGCGCAGCTTGCGCAGGTGCGAACTCCGCTGCTGGTGCTTGCGGTGCTCACGGTGGTGGCAGGCGCATGGGCCGCAGCCGTGCAGAAGGATTTGAAGCGAGTCTTTGCTTACTCGTCGGTGAATCATCTTGGGTATTGTCTGCTGGCGATTTTTGCAGTGGCGTTGCCGTCGTCGAACGCTGCTGTGCAACTGAGTCAGACGGCTGCGCTGGATGGCGTGGTGTTGCAGATGTTCAACCATGGGCTGACGGCTGCTGCGATCTTCTGGTTTCTGTCGATGCTGGAAGAGCGGTCTGGTGGGCCGTTGGGTGTCCATGATTTTGGCGGACTGCGCAAGCCTGCGCCGGTCTTCTGCGGGTTGATGGGGATTGCGCTATTTTCGTCGTTGGGCTTGCCGGGATTGAATGGTTTTGTGAGCGAATTCCTGATCTTTCGCGGAGTGTTTCCGCTGACGTGGCTTTCGGCGACGGTCTCTGTGCTGGGACTGCTGATTACGGCGGCTGTCATTCTTACCGTGATTCAGCGCGTGTTCAGCGGACCGCTGCCGGAGCGTTGGAAGGCTTTTCCTGATTTGACTTTGGGCGAGCGCGTGGCCGTCGCGCCGGCGCTGCTGCTGATGGCGGTGCTGGGGCTGGCGCCGCAACTGGTGCTGGGCACGGTGAATGCGACAGTTATGCATCTGCTTGCGGGGTGGAGATTCTGATGCTGGCGTACACGATCTATCTCTCATTTGCGGGTGCGCTGGTGTTGGCTTTGTGGCCGCGTGGACGGATGCGGGCTGCGCGGGTGTTTGCGCTGGCTGTGGCGTTGGGTGGGCTGGCCGTGGGGCTTGCTGGTTTTGTGGCTGCGGGTTCGCAAGGCGCTGTCGCCATCGCGGATCTGGCATGGGTTCCGGCGATGGGGATTCATTACACGCTGGCTGCGGATGGTATCAGCCGCGTGCTGGTGCTGCTGACAGGTCTGGCTGCGGTTGCGGGCATTCTCTTCTCCTGGAACATTGGCGACAAAGAAGGTGATCGCGCCAACGAGTTCTTCGCGTTCTTCCTTGCGCTGATCGGCGGAGTGTACGGGGTCTTTCTTTCGGTCGATCTCTTTCTGCTGTTTGTCTTCTACGAGATTGCGATTGTGCCCAAGTATTTTCTGATTGCGATATGGGGATCGACGCGGCGCGAGTATGGGGCGATGAAGCTGGCGCTCTATTCCTTTGCTGGTTCAGCGATGGTGCTGATCGGATTGCTGGCTGCTTATGCAACCGCGGGCAGCCACACTATGAATCTGCATGAGCTGGCGCAGTATCCGTTTCCGGTCAGTTTTCAGATGTGGGCGTTTCCGCTGGTGTTTACGGGCTTTGCGATTCTGGCCGGCATGTGGCCGTTCCATACCTGGGCGCCTACGGGCCACGTAGCCGCGCCTACGGCTGCCTCCATGTTGCTGGCAGGCGTGGTGATGAAGCTGGGCGCGTATGGCTGCCTGCGTGTGGCTATGACGCTGTTTCCACACGGCCTCGATCCATGGGGATTTTCGTTTCTCGGGATCGGATCGTGGAGGACGGTCTTTGCGCTGCTTGCTGTGATTGGGATCGTCTATGGCGCGGCTGTGGCGCTGGTGCAGAATGACTTCAAGTTTGTGATCGGCTATTCGAGCGTGAGCCATATGGGCCTGGTGCTGCTGGGCCTGTTGACGCTTTCGCAGATCGGCATCGACGGCGCGGTGCTGCAGATGTTTTCGCATGGAGTGCTGGCGGGGCTGCTCTTCGCTACGGTTGGGCGCATTGTGTATGAGCGCACGCACACGCGCGATCTGGGATTGCTGAGCAAGCTGCAACTGGGCAAGGCTATGCCATTTGCCGCGTGGCTGTTTGTGATCGCCGGCATGGCGTCGATGGGGCTGCCGGGCTTTAGCGGATTTGTGGCTGAGGTGCAGGTTTTGATTGGCGCATGGCATGCGTTTCCGTGGTTTGCGGTGGTGGCCGGCGTGGGCATTGTGGTGGGCGTGGCGTATACGTGGCGGGCTATGCAGCGAGCCTTTTTCAGCGATACGCCCGCAGTCGATTCGAACGGCGCGGCCATCGCTGTGCCTGAATATGAGCCGGTGACTTGGGCAGAGAAGGCTGGCGTGATTTTGCTTGCAGGAACGAGCCTGCTGATTGGGCTTTATCCGCGCTTGCTGCTGGATGCGATTGAGCCTGCGGTGCGGGCCCTCCCTCATGCATTGCTGATGGGGGGCCGCTAGTGAACAGTATGAATTACGGCAACCTGTTTGCGATTACGCTGCCCGAGACGATTCTAGAAATCGTCTCGTTGCTGGTGCTCATTGTCGATCTTGGCTGGCTGCGCAAGAGCGCGCAGGCGGCGCGGATGGCGGTTGCTTGCTGGTTGGGTGTGCTGGGTTGTGGCGGCGCGATTGCGTGGCTGATGCTGCATCCGGAGCCGGTTGGCATTGCAGGCGGCGCGCTGGCGGCGAGTTCGCTGGTGGCTGCTGCGCAGATCGGAATTCTGGTGCTCAGCGCATTGGTGTTGCTGCTGAGCGTCAGGGTGGAGTTCTCGCGGAATCCGGGCGAGTTTGTGGCGATTGTGCTGCTGGCTACTACGGGAATGCTGCTGGTAACGGCGGCGCGCGATCTACTGGTGATCTTTGTTGCGCTGGAACTGCTCAGCTTGTCGCTGTATGTGTTGACGGCATTTGCTAAAAGCTCGGCGCAATCGTCTGAAGCGGCGCTGAAGTATTACCTGTTTGGCGGCATGTCGGCTGCGCTGATGCTTTTCGGTTTCAGCTATTTGTATGGGTTGACGGGAACAACGAGCCTGACTGGAATTGCCGCTGCGCTGGCTTCGCAGAGCGTAA
>Ga0302324_100010688_pt1 | contig 18948 bp, 15 predicted proteins | sample Palsa_T0_1_FD_201949 | JGI IMG/M metagenome (GOLD analysis project Ga0302324, IMG submission 201949) | Peat permafrost microbial communities from Stordalen Mire near Abisko, Sweden - Palsa_T0_1 | ecosystem: Environmental > Terrestrial > Soil > Palsa > Peat permafrost | place: Sweden: Abisko...
GTGGCCCAAGATGTTCTCCTATCCCGCACCCGTAGCGGGACAATCCGACCCCAAATGGAAGCACGGCATCAGGATTAACCTGGGGCGCAGCAGGCTGATCCCAAGCGGCGTGCATGTTCATCAAAGTGTCGTTGATCGCATCCGCGGGGTATCGAGCTACAAGCCGAAGAATCTACCGCAACAGCACTTCCCGCAACCTGAGACTCCCTGTGAACTGGCGCCGCGACCGGTCCACGGGCAGCCGATCGCAGCACCGACGAGGCGGTCCTTGCTAAAGCGACCAAGCGTCGTCAGTGCGTTGGCGCTACTGGCGGTGCTCGGCATCTGCGCGGCAGTCATCGCGCTTTTCGCCATACACAACAGCCTGGAGGTGCCGAAGATTGAGAGACCCGGCGAAGTCGCATGGGTTCCGCAGAACTGGACGGAAGATCAGCGTCACAAGTATTACCACATGGCGCAAGGAAGTGAACTCATGCCGTATGCCTGGTTCCTTGCGATTGAGCAGCCGCGACTCACCATCACGGGCGCGCCCCCGTTCAGGGAAAACTCTTACCTGCAGGGCTTCGGTTTCATTCCAGACTCCGCCTACCTGCAAAATCCCGACGGCTTGCCGGTTGGATTCGCGCGCGATGATCATTTTGTCGATCCTTACACCGGACAGAAAAACGTCGTGCTTGGCATTACGTGCGCGGCTTGCCATACCGGAGAATTGTTTTTTGCCGGGAAAGCGATCCGGATCGATGCGGGCCCGTCCTTGATCGATCTGCAGAAGTTCACTGAGGCGTTGGGCTTGGCTGTGACCTGGACTTATTATGATCCGCTCCGCTTCCACAGATTTGCCAATAGGGTGCTGGGCCCCGACCACTCGCGAGCAGATCAACTTCTCCTGCGTCGATCGCTCAAATATTATCTCGATACCAGCTTTACCGAGTTCAAAGCGACCCAGCATCTGTTCCCCACACCCGAAGGTTACGGCCGCACCGACGCACTGGCTCGGATCGGCAACTTCGTCTTTGGAACCGAATTGCATAACAGTAAGAATCTGGTGATCGGAGATGGTCCGGTAAATTTCCCCCCAGTTTGGGACGCATCCTGGATGGACTGGGTTCAGTACAACGGTTCGATCCAGCAGCCGATGGGAAGAAATGTCGGCGAGGCCCTGGGCGTGCGGTCGCGCATCAACCTTCTGGGCTATCCTGGAGAGCAATTTCAGAACACGATCCACGTCGAGAATCTGCACGAGATCGAGCTTCTGCTTGGCGGCACTGAGCCAGGTGCGGGTGTGTGGTCGCCAAAATGGCCGGAAGACATCCTCGGGAAGATTGACCGCGTCGCTGCAGCGAAAGGCGAAAAGCTTTACAACGAATTGTGCCTGCACTGCCACCAGCCGCCCATGCTTTCCGACGAAGGCCGCAAAGTCGAACACTGGACAAACAGTACGAACTCCGCTGGAAGACAATTTTTCAAAGTAACCATGATTCCGTTGGGCGAGATCGGAACAGATCCCAAGGAAGCGCAGAACTTTTTTAACCGAGTCGCCGATAGCGGGCCGCTGGGAAAAGGAACCGTATCAGCGCGCGATGGGCTTAAGTACATTACCCAAAAACTGATCGATCAGTCATACGCTGAGCTGAAGCTCTCGCCGCAACAACAGGAGGAATGGAACGGCTACCGGGAAAACGAGCTGCTGGCGCCTCTGGCGTATAAAGCGCGGCCTCACAATGGCGTTTGGGCAACGCCTCCGTACCTTCACAATGGTTCTGTTCCCAACTTATTTTCGCTGCTGTTACCGGTTTCGGAGCGGCCGAAGGTGTTTTATCTCGGGAACAAACAATACGACCCTGTCAAACTCGGCCTCAATACCGAGCCCCTCAAAGGCGCCACCGAGTTCCGCACCGACATGCCAGGGAATTCGAACGCCGGGCACGAATTCAATGACGGTCCAAAGGGCAACGGCGTGATCGGCCGCAAGCTGTCCGAAGAGGAGCGTATGCAGATTATCGAGTATCTGAAGACGCTGTAAGGGAGCGGGCACTGTAGGAAATCGCTCGTGTCTCTCAATCTATGTCGTGATTCTGATTCTCAGTAATTCAATTGATTTCAGGAATTCTCGCGCGGAGGTTGGTCCGATAGTCTCGAACTTTCGGACGGCAGGGCAATGGCCGGTTGAGCTATGAGCTGTCGCGCTGGATCCACGATCAGCCAGCTCGCGGCACCAACCAGGCACAACCCAGCTGCCACTAGGAATGAGGTCGTCCAACCAAATCGTGCCGCGATCCAGGGAGTGAGCGATGCCGTGAGCGCCGCCCCCAATTGGTTGCCCATATTCATGAAGCCCGATACCGAGCCCGAGGACGCGCCAGCAATATCGGCCGTCACTGACCAGAAAGAACTCTGCGACAAATAGAGCGCACCTGCCCCCCCGGCGAGCACAACGCTGGCGAGGCGCGCGCTTTGAACCCGCGAACCGAAGGCAATAAATATCCCTGCCGCAGCGATCGAAAATGCCGCGAGCCCACAGCGTCCAACACGCAGTCCTCGCCATTTCGTCAGCCGGTCGTTGATAGCTCCTCCGAGCAGGCAGCACACCAGCATCGCCAGAAAGGGCAACATGGTGTAGAAGGCGCTTGCTTTCAAATCGAGGCCGCGTACCTTGGCAAGATAGCGGTAGAACCAACTAAAGAAGATCCAAGCAATGTAGCCGTAGCAGAAGTAGCTTACCGTGACCGCCCAAACTTCTTTGCTATGCACGACGCGCACCCAGGGCACGAGATCCTTCGGATTATTTGTCACTTCTCTTTGAGTAAGCCCGGAGCGAATCAAAGCCAACTCTGAAGGCGATACTCCGGGATGTTCGCCGGGCGTGTCGCGGGCAGCAAGGAACCAGACTGCACCGGCGGCGAATCCGATTATTGAGCAAACCCAGAACGACGACCTCCAGCCGTAATGGACCATGATGTAAGTGATGATAAGCGGCGTAAGGCCAGCGCCCGCTCCCACTCCGGCAAAGATCCAGCCGTTGGCGATGCCGCGTTCTGAGATCGGAATCCAGCGCGCGACGAATTGATTGGCAGAGGGGTAGATCACCGCTTCGCCTGCGCCCAAAAGAAAGCGGATCGCTACAAAAATGAATAGTGCGCCCGCAATTTTTGACGGGACCAGAGCGGTCAAGGCAGTGAAAACTCCCCACCATGCCACCCCCCAGGCCAGGACACGCCGCGGTCCGAAGCGGTCCGCCAGTCTTCCTCCAACGGTTTGGAAGAGTGCGTAACCAACCAGCATGGCGCTGAAAACTTTTCCGAGTTGCACATCGCTGAGTTGGTATGCGTCAGCGATGGATCCGCTCGCGATGGAAATGTTCACCCGGTCGAGATAAGAAACGGCGCTTAGGATGAACAGCCAAAAGACCAGAAACCAGCGCACGTTGCTAGTTCTCACACCATTCATCGGAGGAGGCATCGCTTATGCCGCGTGCTCGCGCAATAGCCGCGAAAGCTGGTCGGCAACGATTTTGTCTTCACCCGGTTGCAACATGAACGAGTTCATGGCCAGCCCCGGCCGGTCTTCACCGGTTCCCAGCACAATCGACGGCTTTGAGCTGCGAAGCAGTTTTGATGCCTGCTGAGGCGTTAAGGAGATACGTGCCGCGTCCCACGTGATGCTCATGTGCGGCACATGATTGGCGATGTCCGGAACAAAAAACGATGTGCTGACCCCCGGAACCTTTTTGATTTCGCGGGAAATGCCCTCCAGACGATCCTGCCATTCCCTGGCCAGTGCGTCATGATCTTCCGCGAGAAAAAGTTCGAGCGCTTTGACCATTCCGATGATTTCTTCCTTGCCCACCTTCTGGCTGCGGCCCAGTGTGTCCTCGTGCGGGCTGTTGTTGAGCAGCGCGTTTGCCACCATGTCTTTGCGCCCGATCAACAGGCCAGCACATTGCGGGCCGCGAATCGCCTTGCCTCCGCTGAAGGTCACCAGGTCGAATCCCATGTTGGCGTAGTCCCAGAGATGAGAGACCGGTGGCGTATCGGCCGCGGCGTCGTTCATGCAGGGGATGTTGTGTTGTTTCGCCAGCTTGACCCATTCGTCCACTTTGATTTGTCCGGCGGCATTGGCGAAGTTGGAAAAATGCATCATCGCTGTGCGCTCATTTACGGCAGCTCGAAATTGATCCGGCGTTTCAATCTCGACGAGTTTGATCCCGGTGGATCGCAGTTGGTGATCAAACGGGTTGCGATGCGACTTCTGGATGATCACTTCCGACTTCATGCCGGTGAGGTCGGGCAGCTGACGAATCAGTGCCTCGTTTCCACCAGTCAGAATGCCCGCCAGTCCCGATTGAATCGCCGCCGCCGCGCCCGACGTCACCAGCGCGGTGTAACCATCCGGCAGCTTGAGCATTTCCGCGATGCGCTTGCCCGCAGCTACTTCCAACTCCGGAATGCTTACAAAATGGCGCCCCGCCATAGTCATGACCGCTTCAAGCTCGGGATGGGGGAGGGAGCCGCCCAGCATGGTCATGGTTCCTTCACAATTAATAACGGTTGTAACGCCAAGCTCCTCGAAGGGGTTTCCGGTCTGTCCGAAACCGCTCACTGGAGCGCTGGCTCTCGCTGCGCGATTCCTGGCGAAAAGTTTGCGTGGCGTCAGGACGGCACTGGAGAAGATCGAACCAGAAACGATCGAGCCGGCAATGGCTCCGGCGCTGCCTAGAAAAGTGCGGCGGTTCCACTTTGAGTTGAGTCGCATGAACGAATCTCCTTGGCTGGTCACTTGCCGGGTCACTTGCCAACTGCTGCGGCGATGCAATTGATTTCCACCAGCGAATCCCCCGGAAGCGCAGCCACTGCGACGGTTGTGCGCGCCGGACCGCCATGGGGAAAATATGTCGAGAATACTTTGTGCATTCCGTCCCAGTGTTCAATCTTCACGAGGTAGACGTTCAATTGAAGGATGGTGTCCATGGTCCCGCCGCCAATTTCCACATGTTTCTTGATCTTATCCATGACCATGGTGGTGTGGGATTCGATCGTCCATTCCTTGGAATCTCGGCTATCGTGAGCGCCCTGCCCGGAAACATAAATCAAGCCGCGATGGATAATCACCGGCATGATTGCGTCTTTCTCGTTGCCGGGTTTGCCGTCGCTGTTCAGCTTCCGGATTTCACCGGCATCCTGCGCGGCGGAACTCTCAGCTAAGGCACGATTGGGCAACACGGCGGCGCTTACTCCGAAAGCGGAAAGTACGGAAGCGAACCGCGTGGCAAACGTTCTGCGAGTAACAGTTAAGTTCATGTCAGTCTCCTTTCAAATTGGCTATCGGAACTCTGTATGCGATCAGGGCAACGCGAAGCTGAAAACGTCACTGCCCGCTGCAATTGCGACGTACTGTTTGTCGGCGATTGCATAGCTCATCGGGGATGCACTGATGTCTTGCCCGGTGTTGAAGTGCCACAGCGGCTTGCCGTTTCGCGCATCCACCGCTTCAAAAGAACCGGCATCGTCCCCGAAGAACACCACGCCGCCGGCCGTTGTCATGGTCCCACTCGACGATCGTCCCACCCCGGTTTGCGGGTATTTCCAGGCGATCGAATATGTATCCAGGTTGAACGCGACCAAAACCTTCTGGTCAACTTCGCCCGGGATGCGCTTGACTCCGGTTGAATAATACCCCCGACCCTCCTGAAAAGCCTGCGGTTTCAGAAAATACGTTTCGCACTCCTCGAGGGCCATGAAATAAACCGAGTGCGAAGATTCGCTGTAGGAAGGTGCGAACCAGTTGGTGGCTCCCGAGTAGCCGGGACAAACCCGGGTTCCCTCTGCTGTCGGCTGGATGCCGGTCAACAGCGGCCGGCCCTGCGGATCGACCCCTTTGGCCCAATTCAGCTTGTCTACGAACGCCGTTGCAGAAAGAAACTTTCCGTTGGTGCGATCGAGTACATAGACGAAGCCATTCCGGTTGGCCTCTACAAGCAGTTTTCTAGCCGCGCCCTGGTAGACCGCATCGATCAAAATCGGAGTCTCGACTGCGTCAAAGTCAAAAAGATCATGCGGCGTGAACTGAAAGTACCATTTCAGTTTCCCGGTATCCGGATCGAGCGCGAGCACACAGTCGGTGTAAAGGTCATCTCCAGGCCGCACGCCTCCTTCGAAATCCGGCGCGGGATTGCTTGTGCCCCAGTAAATCGTGTTGAGTTGCGGATCATACGTCCCTGGCATCCACGTTGTTCCGCCGCCATGCAGGAAGAGTTTTCCGGGCCAACTTTCGGACCCGAATTCGCCGGGCCCCGGGATGGTCCAGAAGCGCCAGGCGAGTTTCCCCGTCATGGCATCGTAGGCGGCGACCAAGCCCCGCACTCCGTCGTCGCCGCCCGAGGTCCCCACCAGCACCTTGTCTTTAACCACAAGCGGCGCGCCGGTTGCGCCGTAATTCTTGTTCCAATTCGCATAGGGCACGTCCCAGATGAGGTTGCCCGAGCGTACATCCAGGCAGAGGAGATGGGCGTTGTCGGTTTCCATGTATACCCGGTCGTGCCATACAGCGACACCGCGATTGATGTGCCCCGATGCATCGTCGATTAAACCCTCCGAGATCGGCCAAGCATGGTGCCACACCACTCGTCCTGTACGAGCGTCAAGGGCGAAGGCATCATTCGCTGCGGTCGCCAGCATGACTCCATTAATCACCACCGGAGTGACCTCGAGCCGTTTCGTATTGCCGGCATGAAACACCCATTCCGCACGCAACCCCGAGAGATTGCCCGGGTTGATCGCGGAAAGACCACTGTAACGCCGGCCAGAATAGTCTCCGTTGTAAGAAATCCAATTCGCCGAGGGCGGTTGATTCAGCAGATCCTCCGACCGGACATCGATCGCCATGGATTTGACAGTGGGCGTATCGTTTGCCGCCTGCACTCCAAGGCACGTGAAAACGACGGTGATCAGCGCTGCCATCCGCATGGTTCGAGTCCTGCCCCAGCAAAGAATTCGGCATCCGAAAGTGCTCGCAGCGTGCTGTTTAGAGAGGCTTCGCAAGTCCCGCCTCTCGACCATCAGCTTTTCGCAAAAGCGGGTGGCAACCACCGGCCGGATACCCCAGTTCCCGCGAGATTTGCAGACCCGCTGCCTGAATCAAAGGCGCGAGCTGGCGTAAACGGGCGACTGTCATGCGAACCATGGGCGCGGTAATGCTGACGCTGGCACTCACCTCGCCCTGATGATCCCAGATAGGAGCAGCGATGCAGCGGATATGGAGTTCGTGCTCCTCGAGATCGCAGGCATACCCGTTTTTTCTCACCCGGTACAGTTCAGCAGCCAGTTCCTGGAGGTTTCCCACCGTGTTCGGGGTCAACCGCTTGAGTCCAAGTTGCGGGAGTACTCTTTCGCGCTCTTCATCGGGCATGTAAGCCAGCATGACCTTACCCACCGCGGTGCAGTACAAGGGAACGGCAGCGCCGATGCGCGAGTGGATGCGCAATTGTTCCGGTGAATCCAGTTTCTCAACGTACACTGCCGAGAGTCCGTGCCGCAAAGTCAGATGAATCGTTTCGCGGGTTTTCCGATTGAGCTCCTCAAGGTACGGGAGGCTTACCCGGCGAATATCCAGCTGGCCGAGCGCTGCCTGGCCGATGGCGAAGCACGCGATTCCCAGTTGGTAGACGCCATCTCCGCGGCAGTTCAAGAATCCTGCGCTTTCCAAGTTCGCCAGAAAGCGGTGGAGAGTACTCACTGGCAGCCGCGACCGGCCCGCAACTTGTTTGGCCGTGAGGCCGTGCGGTGACTCGCTGAAAAGTTGCAGCAGCCGCAACCCGCGCTGCAGCGTCGTGATGTTGTAGCTCCGTTTGGGATGATCAGCCATTGAAAGTCGTGGTCTGCAAAATGAAAGTGCGAATTATCTAATGAAAATCGATTCTCTACAAATGTTTTCTTAGCCTACAGTCTGCCAAACTTCTTGACCGCCTCTACGATCGATTTCATCTGTTCGATCACGGGATACATCGAGTGTTCCTTGAAATCCATCTGTTGCGCGAGGGTTAGTACGTCCTGGGCCCTCGCCCTCGGCACAACCACCACACCGTCGCTGTCTGCAGCGACGATATCGCCTGCATTGACCATTACACCGTCACAGACCACCGGAATTTGGGATCCTGCGAACCGGTAGTGATGCACCGAAGTGGAAGGCACGATGCCAGTCGCGTAAACCGGAAATCCAATCTTACGCAAATAGGCTACGTCGCGGACTCCGCCATCGATCACGGCGCCCGCGTACCCCCGAGCAGCCATGGCCGTGCCCATGAGTCCGCCCATGCCTGCTATGTCCTCACCGTCCTCGACCACCATCACGTAAACGGAATCGGTGGAACCCGCATCGATGGCCGCGAGCATTCCGTTCAACGCAGAAGGATCACTGTTGCCCTCGTCCTTCTTCAACTGCACCGTCCGCGCCAAGCCGGCAAACTTTGTTGTGAAAAGCGGATGCATGCGGTGACTCATATACATTCGCTTGCCAGTCAGTTGTTCCAGCGCATCCGAGACCGACGCCACTTCGACGCGGCGATAATCCGCAAGCAAAGCGTTGTCCGACTGCGATACGGTTGTTCCGTTGGACTGCGCCGGAACAAGTTCGGCTCCACAGAAGATGGCACATAGAACCCCAATGGACAGAAGAGATACCGTAAGAGAGTGGGATTTAACAAACCGGCGAAACTTGTTCATTTCGTCCTCCAGGCTGTATATATGTGCGCGGACTCTAACATGGTTTTCCGCCATGCGGAAGAGCCAATCCACTGATTGCCAATCTATGATCCAGAAGGAGCAGATATGAAAATTATGATACGCACCAGAACAGCCCGGCTGCTTATGTCGTCCCTTGCCATCGCACTAACCGTTAGCACTGTGGCACGGCCGGGCTTTGCCCAGGAGCGAAAAGCTGTGAATCTATCCTCGACCAGAGGACTTCCTTTCAGCGACGGAATCGTCGCCGGAAACACGCTGTATGTCGCGGGCCAGGAGGGGACGGACGCGTCCGACAAACTGGTTGCAGGGGGAATTGTTCCCGAGACGACTGCGGCGCTTGAGAATATCAAGAAGGTGTTGCAGGCCGCCGGCTTCGAACTGAAAGACGTCGTCAGCGTTACGGTGTATCTGGCCGACATTCATGAGTTTCCGGACATGAACAAGATTTATAGGGGCGTGATGCCCGATCCCAAGCCGGCTCGCGCCACCATCCAAGCGGCGGCGTTGGTCAATAACGCTCGAATCGAAATCTCGGCCATCGCCGTGAAACAGAAATAGCTCGCGCCTGTGCCGTCTGGAATTCTACGATGCGGGTTTTGGGTATGTGATTTCGGCTCGGGATCCGCCATCATGCAACTCGCCGTGCTTTCGTGTTCTAGTTCGCGGGCGCCAATTCATCCACGGGGTGAGCTGGCTCTGACGAGATTTCAATGCTCTCAAGCTCCCGATTACATTCCGTGCTGGCGGTAATGCTAGTGGTGCTGTCGGCTGCCAGTAGCTTCGCCGCCTGGCCGCAGACCCAGCCACCAGGCCTCCGGCAGAAGGGCGCTAAGCCGGACTCGGCGCGGGGCAGGCAGATTTTCGCGTCGACTTGTGCAAACTGCCATGGTCTGGACGGCAGAGGCGGTGAACGCGCGCCCAACATTGTCGAGAATCCAAAAGTTCAGAAGCTGTCTGATGCACGGATCGCACACATCATCGAGAATGGCATTCCCGGCGCCGGAATGCCGGCTTTCCACTCTCTCGAAGCTGCTGACGTCCAAGCGGTAGTCGCGTACGTGCGTACTCTTCAGGGGACAAGGCAAACGGTGAAGCTGCCCGGCGATCCACTTCGTGGGGAGACGATCTTCTTCGGGAAGGCGGGATGCTCCGGTTGTCACATGGCCGCTGGCAAGGGCGGCTTTATCGCCTCCGATCTCTCCGGGTACACCCACAGTCATACGGCAGAGCAGATTCGCCTTGCGATCACCAGCCCTGCCCCTGGCAACGACCGGCAGGCGCGATTGGTGACAGCAATTACTCGCGGCGGCGAGAAAGTCGTCGGCAGAGTTCGCAATGAAGACAATTTCTCGCTGCAATTACAAACGCTCGATGGGACTTTCTATTCTGTAACCAAGTCAGAGCTGCAGGGACTGGAATACAATTCGCAAACCCTTATGCCCTCTGACTACAATTCCACGCTCAGTTCCGACGATCTGAACGATATTGTCAGCTATCTGATGAAGGTGGCCAACGTCGGAGCTGGCGAGGTGGTAGTTCCATCAGAGTTTGAAGACGAATAATCGTGCCGTCTTCCCTTCGGACTGATGGTCAGTCAAGTAAAGCTCAACCGTTTATTTCACGAGAGAGGCACTCTTATGAATCGCAGCATGAAAATCTTGAGCACTCTGATCATCGCAACCTCATCGCTGCTGGCGTTTGGAGTGCTTCGTGTCCTGGCCGCACCACGCTCGCCGCGGGAATTTAAATTGCAAGCCGAATCGCCCCACTTTTGGGATTTTGTGGATCCCAACGCCAAACTCGGCGTTGTGGGCACAGGCTTTGGCTTTACCGAAGGTCCGGTGTGGGACGAAACGGGGTTCCTCTACGTAAGCGACGAAACCATCAACAAGATTTTCCGGCTTTATCCCGACGGCAAGAAGGAGGAGCTGATTGCGCTAGGCGATCCCGACGGCAACACTTTCGACCGGCAGCATCGCCTGATCGACTGCGCCAGCGTGTTGCGAGCGATCATCGAAGTAACTCCCGACGGAAAATACAACATCCTGGCGGATCATTACGACGGCAAGAAGCTGAATAGCCCAAACGATGTGATCGTTGGTCCGGATGGCGCGCTTTATTTCACCGATCCAAATATGGACTTGGTAGCCGGAGAGAAGCAGGAAATCCCGTTTCAGGGCGTCTACCGCCTCGACGCCAAAGGCAACGTGACCTTACTCACCAAGGACCTCACACAGCCGAACGGCCTCGCATTTTCGCCGGACGGCAGTCACTTCTACGTCGATGACAGCGAGAAGAGAAACATTCGCGTGTATGATTTCGCCGCCGACGGAACTCTCACCAACGGCCGCATCTTCGGCGAGGAACCCGGCGGGAAGGGCGACGGCGTGCCCGATGGAATGAAAGTGGATAAGAACGGGAACCTCTTTGTTACAGGGCCGAAAGGCATCTGGGTCTGGGACGCCAAAGGCAATCACCTTGGAACTATCGTCATGCCCGAGCAGCCTGCGAATCTGGCCTGGGGCGACAAGGACCATCGCACTCTCTACGTCACGGCCACAACATCGGTCTACCGGCTGGCGATGAAGACGCAAGGCTTCGTGCCGTATCGATGACGAAACTGCGCCTCGGTCAGATTTGCCTCACCAACCCTTGATTCGTCGCCTCGTTGTTGCGAACCAACAGCAAGACCAGAATCATGCCCCCTAACGGAACCAGGCCCGCAATAACGATAATGGGGTCGAAAGAATGCGTGCCGGTGGCCAGTCGGGCATCGGAAAAGTAACCGATCAGTTTGAAGGCAACAATCGTTCCAATGCCGGCCCCCGTACCGCTCAACCCGCTCACTGATGCCACCGACTCGCTGTTATAAAGATCCGACGGCAACACGTTGGCCATAATGGTGAAACCCGCGTAGGTAAAGGTCGCGATTGCAAACAGAAGGGCAATCAAGTAGACGTTGGTCGTGAAAATCGTAGGGATGAGCATGGTCATGCCGATGCCGCCATAGACCATAGGCATTTTGCGCGCCCAACCCAGCGACCATCCCCGCTCAATCAAATAGCCGGAAATGCCGCCCGCGAAGAAGCTCCCGAGATCGGCAGCGATAAACGGAATCCATACGGCAATCAATCCACTCCGCAGATTGATTCCTTTGGCGACCAGGTAAATGGGGAACCATTCCGTGATGAAAAAGAAAACCGGGTCGGTAGACGCCTTCGCAATGATGATGCCCCAGGTCTGCGGAATCTTCAGCAGTTCACTCCATCGAGCCGGAGATTTAGTTTCTCCAGGCGTCTCCGAAGCGTTCCTGTCGGCGACGATCATTTCGAGCTCAGCGTGGCCGATGCGCGGGTGCTGCTCGGGCGGGTAGTACAGCCATCGCCATACGATCAACCAGAGAAATCCAAGAATGCCCGGGATCATGAATGCCGGGCGCCATCCCCAGCGGAAATAAATCCATAACACAATAAATGGAGCGACGGCTCCGCCAATCGAGGAACCGCTGTCAAAAAGTGCGGTGGCCAGCCCACGCTCGCGCTTGGGAAACCATTCCGACACGGCTTTCGTCGCGGCCGGCCAATTGGCCGATTCGCCCGCACCCAACAAAAAACGGAACGTAGCGAAGCTATAGAAGCCGGTCGCCAGCGACGTCAACATCGAGACCACCGAATACCAGATCACGGTCAGGGTCAGGCCGCGGCGCGTGCCAACGCGGTCGATGGTCCTGCCGAAGACAGTTTGTCCGATCGAATACGCCACTCGGAACGCGATCGCGATATTCGCATAGTCCGAGTTCGTCCAGTGATACTCGATCTTCAGATAAGGCGACAGAAGTGAAAGAGTCTGTCGGTCAATGTAATTGATGACCGTTGAGGCAAAGAGAAGGCCACCGATCCACCAGCGCAGTGAACGGATCGGCTTTCGGGAGGTCATGTGTGCCTGTCGAAGTGAATATCGAAGTATGCCTATCGAAGAGTGCCGGTTGAAGACCCGGCGCTAAGAACCAACCATGATCTGCGATCGCTCATCCAGCGCCTTTTGTAGCGCGGGGCTCAGGAGCGAAGCCGAGTGCTTATCGAGATAGATGGTGGCGTTCGGATGCACGCGCAGAATCGATGCCGGCGCCATGGGGCTGATCGCACCTTCAAAGCAAGCCTTCACTGCCTGGGCCTTGCGCGGACCAGGCACGACCGCCAGAATCTCGTTGGCCTTGAGAATCTGGCGCGCCGACATTGAAATGGCGCGCTTCGGCACCTGGGAAATATCGGCGAACCACGCTTCCCCCACCTGCTGCTGCCTGCAGGCTTCATCCAGATTCACGATGATGTAAGGGTCCTCAACCTGGAAGTCGGCTGGTGGATCGTTGAACGCGATGTGTCCATTCTCGCCCACACCGAGGAATGCAATGTCCACTGGCGCCGAAGCCAGTTGTTTGCCCACGCGATGCACCACTTCATGCGGATCCGCGGCGTCACCGTCGAGCAAGTGGTAATGCACAATTCCCGTTTTCTGTACCAATTGTTCCAGCAGCATTTTGCGGAAGCTTCCCGGATGGGCAACCGGCAAGCCGATGTATTCATCGAGATGGAAAACGTCCACCTTGCGCCAATCAATCCCGGGCGTCTTCGTCAAAGCATCCAGAAATTCAAGTTGCGATGCAGCGGTTGCTGCGATGATCCGTGCATGGCCACGCTCGGCAATGGCACGGCGAATCGCAGCTGCCGCTTGTTCGGCGGCCGCCCGGCCTAGCGCCGCGCGATCATTGAATACTTTAAGCAACATAAAGAATTCCGCCGGCATAGTGCAGGAATTTTGCGCTCTTGAACCGGCAAATTATACAAAGAACCAAGTTTCATTCCGTGAAAGCGGCCTGCTTCCTGGCTGCGTAGCATTTCCGACAGCCCCTCAATGAAGAAGCGAGAAGCTGATAACGTCACTTCCGGCAGCAATCGCCACGTACTGCACTCCATCGACCGCGTAACTCATCGGCGAAGCGCGGATGCTCTGACCTGTGTTGAACTGCCAAAGAGCAAGGCCGGTTCGCGCTTCAACCGCTTCTACACCTCCAGTATCATTCGCGAAAAATACCAAATCGCCGGCCGTGGTGAGCGTCCCGCCCCAGGAGTTGCCGTGGCCGACTTGAGGATAGCGCCAAACAATCTTTCCCTCGGGCACGGAGTAGGCCAGCAGAACTTTTTGCGCGTGGTCATCAGTTGCCTGCTTCGTGCCCGTACCGTAGTAGGTTTCGCCTGGAGCAAACGGTTGCGGACGAGCGAGGAAGACACTACAACTCTCCAGCGCCATCACATAGAAGAATCCGGTGTCGGGATTGTACGAAGGCGAAAACCAATTCGTGGCGCCGTCGATGCTCGGACAAATGTCGGTGCCCGTCGCGCTCGGTATTCGGCCCGACAATATGGGGCGACCCGAAGCGTCAATCCCTTTCGCCCAGTTCAGCTTCTCAACAAACGGCGTTGCTTTGAGGAATTTTCCGTCGGTCCGGTCGAGAACATAAAGAAACCCGTTGCGGTTGGCCTGCACCAGCAGATGACGAGCTGCGCCCTTTGCCTGGAGGTCCACCAGCACCGGTGTTTCGTTGGCGTCGTAGTCGTACAGGTCGTGAGGTGTGAACTGGAAAAACCACTTCAACGCACCAGTAGCTGGGTTCAGGGCTAGGACGCATGCGGTATACAGGTCGTCACCGGGGCGAGTTTCTCCCACAAAATCAGGAGCCGGGTTGCTGGTCGTCCAGTAGAGAGTATCCAGCTTGGGGTCGTAGGTGCCAGGCATCCAAGTCGTGGCCCCGCCATGGAGGTAGGAATCGCCGGGCCAACTGGAAGATCCAAACTCCCCCGGCCCGGGAATGGTCCAGAAACGCCATTTCAGGTTGCCGGTGGCGGCATCGTAAGCGGCCAGAAAACCGCGCACGCCGGAATCTCCGCCAGACGTCCCTACGATCACTTCATCCTTCACAATCAGCGGAGCGCTGGTTGCGCCGTAGTGTTTTGCTTTGTCGGCGTAGGTCACATCCCACAGCTGGCGTCCCGAGCGCGCATCGAGACAAAGCAGGTGGGCGTCGTCAGTTTCCATGTAGACGAAGTTCTTCCAGACTCCGACTCCGCGGTTGTGATGAGCCGCAGCATCATCCAGCAACCCAGTGCTCACCGGACGCCCGTGATGCCAAATAACCCGCCCGGTTCGGGCATCGAGCGCAAACGCATCGTTGGCCGAGGTCACATACATTACGCCACCGACGACCACGGGAGTCATCTCCAGCCTCTCGGAATTGGAAAGATGGAAGATCCACGAGGCCCGAAGCTGCGCGACATTTGCAGATGTGATTTCGTGCAGGCTGCTGTAACGTCGCCCGGTGTAGTCGCCGTTATAGGAGGTCCAGTTGGCGGCGGGGGGTTGCGTAAGCAGATCGTCCGCGCTCACGTTCATGTCGGCAACCACGGGAGCTTGCCCCTGTTGTCCCGCGGCGGAACCTACAGACAAGAAAACTCCCAATGCAAGTACGGTGACCTGTTTACAAAATAATTTCATGTCAGTGAGTTTCGCCCGAGCCGACTGAAACTTCCTGAAGAGAACCGCGATCCAGTCCGTTGCCGTCTTCCAGATGAAGTGAAATCCTGGCGGGCTTTGCAGAAGGTGTTAACTCTGTCTCCAGTTCGACGAGGGTGGTTGGGTCTACTTCGGTTAGAGGCATGGTTGCGACGCTGCCACCGTGTTCGTCGTAGAAGTGCGCGACCAAACGTCCTGCGAAAAACACTCCGAAGGAACCGGACAGCCGAATCCCACCTTTCTCCAATCGGATTGCTCGAAGCGGACGTACGACAATGCCAGCCTCTTCCGCGCCGTGGAATCCGTCGCCAGTGCGGGTAGGAAACCACTCCGTATCGAGATCGCGAGTTTCGCCCGGCTGCAACCGCACCAGAGGGCTGTTGATCTCGGCCTCCAGATAACGCGGGACTCCGTCGCCTCCAGAAGTCAGCGAAGGCTCACCCTCGGGACTCAATCTCGCCTCGGGGCCATTCATCCAAAAAATAACCGATGCCTTGCCCGGATAGGTTTCGTTCTTTTCGTAGCGGAAACGTTCGACCATGGCATAGCGGCTTTCTCCATCCACCACCGCCAGCCAGCCGGGCGTCGAGTCGAGCCACAATTCGGCGGCCATGTGCGCGTAGTGCAGCGCGAAGAGACCGTCGTCCCGGACCGAAACGGCTGGATTCTCTGCCGGACCAAACCGAACGTGGTAGCGGTTGAGATAGCTGCTGAATGGATTCGCCGGAGTGAAGGTCCAGAAATTGCTGTTGCTGCGCGAGGGATTCGTCGGGTCCGCAGTGTTGTACTGCGAAACAGATTGCATCGACCACTCGATAACGTGTCCCGTTTTGTTTTGCATGGTTGCGTGAAAGCGGATTCGCGGTGAATCGGCGTCCAGGTGAATCGTGCGCCGGATCTGAATCCCGGTCTGAGGATCGGCGGGGCCAGTCAGTTCAATTTCGCATTCGCGCCCTTCCGAAACCTTTCGAAAGGCGTAGGGCCCGTCATCGATCAAATCGGAATTACCCACCCAGTGCTGCTCATCGTCGTTTCCTTCTGGCAACAGCCAGAGCTTGTCGCCGCCGTAGTTGAACCATCGGGATGGGTCGGGCGGCAGGTATTTTCCTTCGTACTTAGGATTCACGAAAAGGAAAGAGTGTCCCGCGAAAATCACCTGCATGAGCCGTCCGCCATTTTGCGGCACGATTTCCAGCTGTACCCAGCGGTTGGAAAGTTGTTGGGCGCTCCAACCCTTGTAATTCGTGGCCTCGACGCGGCAAGACGAAGCGGGCTGATTCGGCTGACCTGCTGCCTGGGCAAGAGCAAGGTTCAGGTTCAAGAAGCAGGAAAGCAAAACGATTGCGAAAGACCGCATCATGTTCTCACCCCGGGATACGACACCCCATGATACCCCGCCGTCAACGATAGTATTTTCCCATCTGCCGGCGAATATTCCTGAAATCCTCTCCCGCTGAATGCCAATCGCGACGAGGTTTCAAGAACGAAATGAAAACCAATGAAACGAAATAATTTGATTTGCGTCAAGCAGATTCTGTGATATATCAAGTTTTCGGTTATGAGAAGCGCGACATGACTTGGCGAGTCGTCCCGAGGGTTGGATTGGTGCTGATGTTTTTCGCTGCAGTCGGCACGGCCCTGTGCCAAGTATCGAACACCGAACAGTTCTCTCCCACCTCTAAACAGGAAAGCAGAGGAAAAAGTGTTTTCGAAGTGACATGTGCGACATGCCATGGGCTCGACGCGCGCGGGGGTGAACATGCCCCTGACATAGTCCGCCGGACCGAGGTGTAGACGCTGTCAGATCAGGCGCTGCTCAAACTGATTCACGACGGCATTCCGCAGCGTGGAATGCCCGGATTCAGCGATATGGGTGCGGAAGACAGCCGAGCCGTGGTTGCATACTTGCGCTTCTTGCGAGGAACTCCACAAGGCGACTCCCAAGGCCCCGCCGGGACTATGCAAGGAGATCCAATTCGCGGCCGGAATATCTTCTTCGGAAAGGCCGGCTGCTCAGCTTGTCATCAAATCGCGCGCCACGGAGAATTCACCACCGAAGACCTCGCCGAATTCGCGCGAGGTCATCAAGTCAATGAGATTCGTGAAGCGATTCTCAATCCAACCGGAAGCCCGCAGGAGGCGGCAACTGCCGTTGCGCGTGATGGTCGAAAGTTCTCTGGCATGATCCGCAACGAAGACAACGCCTCTCTGCAGTTGCAGGATGGAGATGGCCGCCTTTACCTGCTCATGAAATCGTGCCTCGTGTCTGTCGAGCGGAAAACCGCAGAGCCCATGCCGGTCGACTACGGCCAGCGACTCGACGCGACCGAACTCGACGATCTGGTCGGTTACATCCTGCGCGAGGCTGGCGCCCCGAACGTTCCCTCATCTACCACTGGAAAGGATGAGGAGCCTCATGTTCAGAATTGAATCGCGAGCAACAAACGTGAAAAGGCTACTGCTGTTCTCAGTGTTGCTGGCACATGGGCTCTGCGCGCAAGACCGGCAAACAGATCCCACATGGCTGCATCGCTACGTTCCAGACCTATCCGAGAGCAATGCAGGCCTTACTTCACCAACTTGCCACTACCAGGCTGTTGTCGGGGAAGGTGACAAACAGAGCCAGTCCCTCCAAACCGTAACTCGCTTCGGGGAAGTCACTCTGGATCCGAATGGTAGTTGCAAAAGCGTAAGCTACGACCGCCAGGAGGAAATTTATTTCGTCGTCGAGGGCGGAGGCGTCCTGCACTACATTCTGCACGATGACGATCAGGTGCAAGCGTTGCGCAAGCACGACTTCACGTACCTGCCTCCGGGCGTGAAACATTCACTTTTCAACAATACAGAGCAGCCGCTGCGCGTGCTGGTTATGGGGTTCAAGATTCCGTCATCAATTTCAATTGCGGCGCCCTCGCCACGTCCGAAGGTCGCAAACCTTGAGGAATCTAAGGAGGAGACCGTCAGCGGTCATCCCAACTCAGTCCTGTATAAACTTCTGATCGGACTGCACACCGGCAAGCGAGACTTGATTGATCAGGCCTACGTGATGGACAGTTTCTTCTGGATGGATTTCGCTCCAGGCGGCACGAACTGGCCTCACCACCACGAGGCAGCGGAAGAAATCTACCTGGTGATAGATGGCCAGGGAGAAATGGTAGCGGGCAGTGGCACGGACGGCATCGAAGGCCGTTATCCCGCGAAGGCGGGAGACGCTTATTATTTTCGTCCCAATTGTACAGTCGGCTTCTACAACCAGAACAAACCGGGGGCCAATGCCTATATCCTGGCCGTTCGAGCACGCGTCCCATTGCATGAAGATGAAGAGTAGGTAGTCAATCCTTAGTTAGGTCAACCCTGGAGGTGTCGAAAATGCATTCCTTGAATTCGAGCCGGCGGTCGTTCATGAAATATGTAGCGGCCGCCCCGCTGCTCAGCCAGATCGCGATGTCTGACCTTTACGCGAAGGCAGCCAGCGCCGTGGGCAGAGACCTTCGGCAAAATGTCTATACACGCCTTGGGGTAAAAACTGTCATCAATTGCCGAGGCACGTGGACCTATCTCAGTGGGTCTCTGGAGTTTCCTGAGGTTCGTGAAGCCATGATCGAAGCGGGCCAGTATTTCGTAAATATGCTCGATTTGCAGC
>Ga0302324_100010690_pt1 | contig 18947 bp, 10 predicted proteins | sample Palsa_T0_1_FD_201949 | JGI IMG/M metagenome (GOLD analysis project Ga0302324, IMG submission 201949) | Peat permafrost microbial communities from Stordalen Mire near Abisko, Sweden - Palsa_T0_1 | ecosystem: Environmental > Terrestrial > Soil > Palsa > Peat permafrost | place: Sweden: Abisko...
CCTTTGATAAGTGTTAAAAGTTAACCCAAAAGGATAGAAGTCCTCCTGCTGTACCACCGGACTGGGGGTGTAGGTCATGGTGACGTCATCAAAATAAACATCCATTGGTCCTGCGTCACTTTTTCGCTGCAGATTTCGGATCAGGCGAAGGGTTCAAAGAACGTTTTTGCAAGTCAACTACTCGCTAAGTAAAGATAGCTTTCTTCTTTCAATTGAAAAAGAAAAAATTGGTTCTGCGCTAGGATCAGACTTGAACTACTAGAGCAAAAGGTGGTCACGTTTTTTTGAAGGGCAAGTGCTTTGGCCGTGCGGTGGGCCAGCGCGGCACTTGGCCTTCAAAAAAATGATGCAAGCCCACGCTCTGCCCTTCGTGCTGGCTCTGATTTATCCTGGCACGCTAAGCAGCAATGAACTAATCTTTCGTCAGGGGTGAACGTCGAAGGTGCGGTGGGCTGCGCGGCTATTTTACATAATGTGCTTATACAACCCGCAACCTAAAAATAAACGTCAGGCCAAGCGGCGTGAGGAGTTGTATAAGATCACATTATGTAAACATAGCTTGGGAGGGTTTTGGCTGGCGCATCTTTTTGCTTCGCTCTTGATCATCGAAGCTATACGCGGAAGATGGCGGGATGCAGCGCTTTGCTTTTTTGTTCTGCTACTCAATCGATCAACTCAACTGTAAACAAAAAAGCAATGGGCTGCACGATTGTCGGCATAGGCAAAAAATGTGACAGCCAAAACCCGGGCGCGTCGGGCGAGCGCAGGGGTGAGCGGGCAGGAGATCACTTCAACGGATGGAACTTCATCACTGCCGCGGTTAGCTCTTCGATCCCTGTTTGTTGATATCGCTCCGTAGTCATTGGACTTCTGTGCCCTGAAAAAACTTGTACAAACCTGACGTCCTTCCCCGCTTTCAAAAGATTAGCAATCACACTTTGGCGGATGGTGAAGGCTGTTAAATTTTTGTTCGGGAACACGTGCTTGTGCTGGGTAATTATTTTCCGCATGGCGCAACCGCTCTCTGCATTTCCTCTTTTAGTCACAATCAATTTGCCAACGTTATTCCGGTTTAGGGCCGGGCGTTCTTCGCTGAGATAGCGGCTGATCATCATGATCTGTTTGGGGTGCAGCTCCAGCGTACGTGCATTTAGCGTGGTCCCTCCTTTGATGTATACCGTAGCCTCTTCCAAATTTATTTCTCTTACTTCAAGGTTTACAATGTCCCGGCTCGTCAACCCCTGATAGATGAGTAAGCTCAGGATCACTTTGTCCCGGATGACCAGATTCTCCGTATGCCAGGTTTTTTCCTGCTCATGCTCTAAAAGAAGATCCAGTTCAGTTGAAGAAAAAAGGTCCTGCACATTCACCCGTGGATCGATCCGGTCTTTCAATCTCATGTGTTTGCAAGGGTGGTCTTTTCTTCTTCCGGCCCTCTTCAGCCAATCGTAATACGTTTTGATCGCGGCCAGGTAAGTTAACAAGGTATTGGCTTTGCGGCCTTTGCTTCTCTGTTTCTCCAGATAGCCAAGTACGTCTTTGTATTTAGCTTGCTCGGGGTGATTCACCTGGTCGCAATAGTGTTCAATCAACAGAGCATATCCGTGTGCTGTTCGCTTGGTGAAGCGTTCATGCAGATATTGTTTCAATTCCATAGGCTGTAGTCTTTTTCATTTGTGTGGCGGTAATGTGCGTGTATGTTTGTGTCGTTTCAATGCTCATGTGTCCCAGGAAGTCTTTCACGTGCCCGGTCTTCATTCCGCTTTCCAGTAAGTGCGTAGCTATTGCGTGACGGAAGTGATGCAGACTAATCGATTCACTCAAGCCGGCCTTGCGGATCAGTTTTTTAATATCTTCCGTGTAGGTGAGCGCTTTCATTCTTACTCCGCGTTTGTTAAGCATAAAGGCTTCCTTGCCGTCGTCATTGTTGTAATTGATTTCTCCCGGCCGTTGGTTGTAGTAATACTCTTTAAGGTCCTCAAGGACTTTTCCGTTTATCGGTATGGTCCTCTTTCTGCCTCCCTTGCCCTGGCGTACATAGAGCATCGCATTTCTAAAGTGCACGTCTTTTACGTTCAGCTTCACGGCTTCCTCTCTACGCAGTCCGCACCCGTAGAACATTGCTAACATCGCCCTTTGCCTGGCCGTGTGGCACTCATCGTAAAGTTTTCCAATGTCCCGGTGGCTTAACAGATTCTCGCGTATGCGCTTGTAGTCGCGTCCATAGTTAAGATTGCTCATGGGGTTGACCTCAAGCTGTTCGGTATCTATAAAGTACTGGAAGAATAATTTCAGCGTGTACATGTGTATCGCGACCCGACTCTCACTCAAAGGACCGCCGGTGATGGAGCGCGGCCGCTCTTGCTGATAAGTGTAAAAACTTTTGATATCGCTTTCTTCCACCTGGCCCACTGTGGTGATCTTCTTCTTTTCCAGCCACCATAAAAACTCCCGGATGCCGGTATCAAAAGTCTTTTGACTGGCCAGGCTGTAGCCGATCGCTTCCAGGTACTTCATGAAGCGCTGGTAGTGGTAGAGGTTCTCTCTTGAGTAAATAGTAAATCTTCCCATAGCTATATTTTTTGATTTTCTCTTTTAGGCATCGAAGCTTTAGCGTAGGCGCTCTTACCACTTTCTTGGAACGCGGAACGCCAGGGCCAATCTGGCCTTGGAATCTTTGTTCCTAAATCCGGTTTGTAGTTTTGATCCGTGTTCTGGCGTTCCATCTGGCGTTCCATGTCTTTGGAACACCAGGTGTTTTTTTAAGCAGTGACCAACTCGAGTTGATCTAACTGGCCTTGCAAGTGTCGCTTTACTTTTGCGCGTAGTGCCTGAATATTGTCCCAGTACAGCACTTTGTAATTGAACCCACGGTTGGCATACCCTCCGGATTGGCGGATGTACTCCAGTGTCATCAGGTCATTGAGGTAACGATGCAATTGCGTCTTGCTGACATGCAGCGCCTGCCTCACTTCTCTTTGTCCGAACTCGTAGCTCTCATGATGTCCGTTGCCTTTCGTTTGGATGTATTGTTTCAATCGCTCATAGAACTGTCTCAGGCTTCCGTCCAGTTCATCTACTTTTAGTAAAATACTTTCAAACAGGATTTCCGCTGCTACCTGCAGGTCCTCCTTCTCGCTGATCAGGCGGCCGCGCTCGTCCCTTCGTCTCTGGTATTGATGCATCAGCGTGATCGCTTTCACGAAGGCCTGGTAGAGTCCATTCAATCGTCTGATCTTGTGTGCTTCTTCGGGCAGATGGACTTTATCGGCATACGGATTAACCACGTCGTAGCTTTTTAATAGGTTCACCATGGTGAGAATAAACTCCGTGCATTGCCTTTCTTTCTGCTCATCAATCTGCCCGGATGCCTTCATGTTCTGGTAGTGGATCACTTTTTTACTTTGATCATGGCTTTCGTCCACGGCAATAATAAAACAGCGGCTCATGTTGTCTTCGTAGATTTCTCCTTTCGTAGTACAAGACATGCTCGCGATCGGGCCGTACACCGTTTTCTCCTGGGCGCTTATGTTTCCGTTGTCGTCTTTGGTCGAGGTGCTGCTAATAATTACTCCTTTGCTTTGAAGCTCTCTAAAGGCGAACTGTGCTTCCTCTTTCATCCCGTCCAGATCCTCGATGCAGATCAGTTTATTTTGAAGGTCATACATGCCATAGTTGTACAAGCTGCCTTCCGTCACGCGTGTAAAATTCTTCTTGTCTTCGATAGGGATAAAGTTGTAGATCCTGGCCATTAGGTGCGTCTTACCGCTTCCGCTCGAGCCTTGGATGAGTGCGTGCAGCGGCTCTCTCATTTTGTGCGTGATGGCAATACCCATTAAAAATATCCGGTTGTTTTCCTCGCCCACGACTCCGGCCTTGCCGATTAAATCATTCCAGCGTTTGATTAGGTTCGGTTTGCTTAAAAATTCTATCGCCTGCTTTTCGTACTGCGGCGACGTTTTTACTTCCACCGGTGCTTCTTTGGGTTTGCTCTGGCTGTCCCGGTATTGCTCGAGTAGTTCGGTGAACAACTCCAGGTCAAGTTGAACAAGATCGCTGCGTAGTTGCAGCTTCTCGGCTGCTTCCCGGGCGATTTTCTCTACCTGCTTATCTTCGTACAGGTCAACTTTGCTGCGGCTCTTGCGGTGGTTCTGTGGATGCTCGACGTCCAGGCTTACGCGCATGCTGTCAGCTTCATTTCGTAAACCGCCTTTCACGTAGTAGTTAGCCGAGATTGTTCTGTAAGTCAGCTTGAAGGGGTTTGATGTATCGAAGCTCCCTGCCGAAGCTTTAGCGTAGGCAGGCTGTGGATTGACTGCCGGGAGTGGATTTTTCTTTTCAATTGAAAAAATAAAAGTTGTCCTGCTTTCGATCAGGTGCGTAAAGATTTCCGCTTCGTGGGAAGTGGATAAGCTGTTCACGTCTTCACCTTCCGGGGTGTTGACCGAACTGAGTTTTATTTCCGGTCGTGCCTGATGCACCTTTTCCGCTATCCGCCTGGATCCTTCCCGGCCAGCTTCGTCTCCGTCAAAGAAGATTATAACTTCTTCCAGTTGCTTTAGCGCTCTGATCGCCTGCTCATGGTCTACCGTAAATCCATTGGTTCCATAGCAGGCCAGGACCCCGTAGTTGGTTTTAATTGAAGTGATCTGTAACAAGGTGGCTGCATCGATCAGCGCTTCGGTAAGGATCAACTGCCTTGTGTCTGATTTCGGGTATCCTGGATAAAGTCCTTTCCGGTTTCGTGAGTAGTAGTGCTTGCCTGTCGTTTTCTCCTGGTCAATGCCTGGCTGGATCGTGTTGTAAATATTGCGCCCGTACAGGCTTACGATTTTCTCTTTCTTGTCCCGGAGCGGGAAGATCAGGCAGTAGCGCATCTGCTCCCAGGTCGTATTATTGTAGCCGATCTCGAGCTGTTCCGCATTCAGTCCGCGCTCTTTCAGGTAGGCTTGCGCTTTGTCCGCTTTCCTGGTGTTAGTCAAAAAGGTTTTGAACAGTTTTTCATACGGCGCTTCCGGCTCGTTATATCCGGCAAGGTCCTTGGCTTTCAGGATCGCTTCGTGCTTGGTGACTTTTTCCATCTTCATGATAAAATCAATCACGTCTCCGCTGCCAGCATTGCAGTTGGAACTAAAACAGGTCCACGTATTGGTCTGCCGGTAAACCTGCATGCTTGGGGTCTTGTCTTCGTGGAAGGGACAGTTCAGCATGTTGTGAGTGTTGGTCTTCAGACCGTAATGGTCCAGGACCTGGGCGATGGTGAGTTGGGCTTTAATTTCAGCGATCTCCATTAGTCTTGTTGTTTTTTTAACAGATCATCGATGCGCAGCATTTCTGAATGAAGTTCTCCGGCAATGTGCTGGAGCTTACCAAGCTCACCCATGATATCTTCTTTATCGAATGGCTGATAGCCACGTGCAGCTATCTTCTCTCGGATCAGATGCAACTGGCTCACGGGGCTGGCAATCTTCAGGCTTACTCCGAACAGAGAACCTATCCGGCGGTGGAGTTCGCTTTGTTCTGCTTTCATCTTAAAGAGGTTTTATGATGATCTCCTGGTCTTTGATGGTGACCTGTATTTGCTCCCCGATCTTGAATCCTGAGCGCTGCAGCCATTGTCCGATTAACCTGACTTCCGGAACGGCTTGCTTGTCCCGGCTGCGGTAAGAGTTGTAAACTTTCAGCTTGCGGTCTGCCATAAAGAAAAATATTTGTTTCACTACATATCTGTAGCAAACGTAACAGATGTATCGTCAACTTGCAAGCACTATATGATTTGATAACGACTTTTTTGTTACCTACTTTTGACTTTCAGCCGTTTTACGTGTAGTTTCTAATACAGATATGAAGCAAATAACCTTTGGAAAACGCCTCGGTGAGGTCCGAAAAGACAAAAAACTGTCCCAGGACGATCTGGCTAAAAAACTGGATATGCAGGGTGCCGTCATCGGCCGCTACGAGCGTGATGAAGTAAAACCTTCTATTGAAGTGGCTGCCCGGATCGCCCAGGTACTCGGCATTTCTCTTGACTACCTGGTAGGCAATACTGACCTGTTACTCGATGCCGACGTGATCAAAAAAATTCAGGAGATTCAAAGGCTCCCCGAAAAAGACCGGGACCATCTCTTCTATCTCATGGAGAACATTCTCCAAAATGTTAAAGCTAAAAAGGCTTTCGCGGCTTAAAAAGTTTGCTACTGTAGTGATCGGGGAACGTCAAAGTTAATTTAAAATAAGTCCTTTAAGCCAAGGTCGCCATAAAACTTGCCTTCCATGGATTTATTTATGTAAAAAAGTGGGTAAGATTTCATCTCTCCATTTCTTATAAATGTCATCATGCAGGTTATTCCATTAATTGGATCTCCTTTCCCGTTAAATTCCACCTTAAACTTATCCATCTGTTTAAAAGAGTATTCATCCCGTTTTGATTTTTTCACTGTCCTTTTGGCGCACTCCACTTCAAAAAAATAATCCTTACCTTCTTTCTTTAAAATATAGAACTGGTAATCGTTGCAATAACCCGCTGAATAAAGCTCAAGTAAGCATGTTAAGTTTGTACTTGCATCATAAAATATACGTTCATTGGTCTTCCTTAAAATCGAATCAACTGCCATCGCACGCAGACTTAATGAATAATTGGAAAAAAAATATCTGGATTCCTTAAGATGATTCAAATATTCAGAATCATTTCCTGATGCATTTAAGAGCGAATCAATTGATCTTAGAGTTGAAGTCTGCCATCGATAAAAAAAAGTGGTATCTTTTCTCAGTAAATAAGTTGCGCTTTGTTTAGATGTGGCACAAAACAAGCTGGATATGATACAGCACAGTAAAAGACAAAGCAACTTCATCAAATTATCATTTAATGATTATTTCTGGAAGAACTATACCTGAATCTTTACCAACTGGGGCAGCTCTCATATCGGTCATTCCTTGTTCCTTCCTCAAGACATTTTCGGCCTGCCGAGTATTTATTTCCTCATTTGTAAGTGGAGCGCCAGCGCCTCCAAGATCAGGATCATAACTTGAACCTTTAGGATCTGCCGTGCCTGGAACAGAAGACCCATTATCGATATGCGATGCATGGATTAATTCATGCCCAAGGACTATTTCGCTTGGTGTGACCTTCGATTCCCCACTCGTTGTTGTGGCTTCTACTTTGCTATTAGGATTGATATTAATAATTGCCGTGGCTCCTTTTCCGTTACTAACATCGGGGTTAGTTGCTCCACCTGGATATACACTTGTTGAATTCTTGCCGTCAGTTTTAAAAATTCCATGACCCTTATCAGAATTCACTAATTGTCGTATCGTAGCAGTTCCCAGTTCTTTGCCGGTACCATTTCTCGCTTTTAGATGAACCTCTCCGTTCTTGTCAATCTTAACTTTATCTGTGGTTAATTTTTGAAGTTCTTGCTTGGTCTCCTTTCGAAATTGCTTGTCCCCACCAACTACGAGATCCATTCCACTAGGATCAATGAAATGCATTGGATTATTTCCTGCCCAACTGTAAGGACTCATGCTGAGGTAATTTTGAGCATGTGGATCTACGCTAGTTGTTCTCAACGTCCATGGATCATACTGGCGAGCGTGAAAGTCGTAGAGATTTAAACCGAGATCATCTTGATATTCCTTGCGCTGATACCTGTATTTGTTGGGAAGAAAACTTTGGCGAGAGAAAGTACTTGCGATGGCACCTCCCGGGTAATAATCAGTGGTCTCTACAACTGCACTCGGAGTAAATGAGATAGTAATGTCATCGAAATAGACATCTGTCAGCACCTGCTGCTCATTGCTCACATACATATAAGCATATCCCGCTTGCTTAACCGTATAAGTGGCCGTCAAAGATCCCCAGCCCGAAGTCGATGCCAGTTGCTGATAAGCCACATCCAGAAAATTGTAGTTCCTGTCAAAAAGAAGAATCGTTACAAAAATTCTCGGATCGGTTTCGTCAGAACTTCCATCGCCAACCAAGGCACCCTCACTTGCCACCCATTTGTTAATAGCATACGATGGCGTTCCGTCAACCCCTACAGTGGTAGAACCGAGGAATGCCGTCAGCAGGGCGTTGGCAAAAGCGGCTATGTCGCTGCTCCCCGTGTGGGTCACGTACTTGGCATACGCCTGGATTTGCAATTGATCCCCGGCCATCACGCTGTAGCTTTTGCCGATGCCCACCATACCCATATACCCTCCGTTCAGATACTCTGAACTTGTTCCTCCCGTGGTGTGATTGAAGGTGCTTACGTTATTTATTCCCGAACCACTTGGATAGTTCTGAAAGTTTTGTGCTTCTGTCGCCTGGGAACTGCTTTCGAAAGTAGCGGTGACCTGCTGGGAAGTAATTTTCGTGGTAAAGGTCAACCGCACATTACCCAGATGGTCCTTTAAGTGATATTGGTATTCCGGGGTTCCCGTCTTCATCACTACCCTGCCTTCGGCGTGGTTAATGAATTGCAAGGTATCATTTTGGTAAATAAACTCCCCGTCATATTCCGTTGTTTTGGTCAACGTTCCCGATGCGTTATACACTTGCTGGGTAAGCTTCCTGCCTGCCGCATCGTAGGTGTATTTGATAAGTTCTCCGGTATGTTTCTTTACTCTCGCCGGCAGGTTCAGGTAATTGTATTTGATGGAGTCAATGGTTTTGTTCTGGTCCTGTGTCAGATTCCCATTGCCGTCATAGCTGTAATCGTTGCCCGTATTAGTACCATCCGTAAAACCTTGAGCCCCGATAGACCCTGTCGCTGAATCGGAAACCTTACCGAGCTGGTTGCTGATGGTCGTACCATAATTATAGGTAAGTCCGTCTATGGTGGCACCGGTGGAACCATTTCGGGTCAGGGCAGTGATGTTCCCGTTCTGGTCATAGGCGTATCCGCTTTCGCTAAACCAGTTTTTCGGATTGCTCCAGGAAGAAAGCGTGTCCTTCAGGTAGGTAGCCGAAAGGATCCGATTGAGCGGATCATAACTGTAGTTGTAGGCCACATCCTTAACGGCACCCAGGGCCAGGTTCGAGCTCCACTTCATGGCGCTGATATTGCCATTGAATTGTACCGTGTTGCCGGTACTGACTCCCGTGCCGAAGGCCGTGTCGTAGGCCAGTTCCATGCCAAACAAATCGGTATAATCGTCGTTGGTCACTCCGCCGTCGTTAGTCAGTTTTGAATTATTCATGGTCTGCATCCAGCCACGTATGTTGTAGCGATAATCCACGCTCTGCTGCACTGTACTGCCGCGATGCCAAGACTCGCAAAGCGCACGCTGCATAAAAACAAAGCCCGGATTGCTCCGGGCTTGTTGCTTACTCATTCCTGAATAAAGTACTTTCTCGTTTGCCCTTCTTGCTTTAATCGTTCAAGTATTTTCTCCTTGCTGTTCAGTACTACCGTATCGCTGCCCTGAATGATTTCTATGTAATCAAAAGGCAGTTCTTGCAAGGAAGGATTAAAACCAATGTGGCCATAAATTTGAAAAACCCCACGTGGTTCAACTCGATAAACTGATAGCTTACCCTCCTGATCTACTTTATATGAAAGGACTGAATCGTAATGAGTGGATTGCTTATCAAATAACGACTCAATCGAAGGATGGGTCTTCAAGTATAAAACCGAAGACGAATCATTGCGCACATAGCAGTTATAGCTCGGATCGCATCCGTAAAAAATAACTGTCAGCAAAAAAATGTATATACAAGGCTTCATAATTATTTCAGCTTAATCGTCTCCCCAAAACTTTTGACCTAATCTGGTGGCTGATCTCTCTGTATAAAACGCATCATACTGTACATTCTGGAACCCACCAAACATCCATCCTACAGATAAAACGGATGCCCTGGCAACACTTGGGACTGCAAAAATGGGAATGTACCCGGGACCAAAAATTCTACTCTGCATGTAATGACCGTACTCATGTGAAATTGTCGACTGAGAAGATCCAACTCCTACGGTTAGTATGTTGCCAAGAGTATAGCCAACATTAGCACCAATAAATTTACTCTCAAGGACTAACGCCCCATCTTTGAAGTATGCATTCTTTATTCCGCCAACTGCATTGACGACTTCCGCACTTACAATGCCAGCAAGTTGTTGAGGCAATTCCCATGTTAAATGACTAAGTATCTGAAGTATCTTACCTCCTAAAGTTTTGTTTTTGCTGACCGCGAACAACGATCCTAATATTCTCAATGCGTTACCAATTCTTGTTCCTCCTTTCTTTCCACCACCCGCGTCTGCATTGGATTCGGAACTGCCTCCATCACTTTGTTTATCGTTGCCTGCGTACTCGCCAAGCGATCCAACCCGTGGCATTCTCATGCCTCCCCCTGACCAACCTTTTCCATCATCGTCAGACCTGCCACCTGTCTCAAAAAAGTCGTGGAGCGATTGGGGTGGCTCTTCGGGTTTGTATCCAGCTGGACCAGCACAACCTATACAAGGTCGATCATTCTCAACCATGTCACTCGGTATCATTCCATCGGGATCGGTAAATCTTACAGGATTGTTGAAGGAGTAAGCGTAAGGAGAAACCCTTCGCATCAACTCTGCAGCTGGGTCAACTGACAAAAATCTAGCTATTGTTGGATCATATTGTCTCGCGCCATAGTCAAGCCAATTCAAAGAAAGATCATTCTGCAATTCCTTTCCGTTGTATTGAAAATTGTTAATCAAACTGTTTTGCCTTTGATAAGTGTTAAAAGTTAACCCAAAAGGATAGAAGTCCTCCTGCTGTACCACCGGACTGGGGGTGTAGGTCATGGTGACGTCATCAAAATAAACATCCATTGGTCCTGCGTCACTTTTTCGCTGCAGATTTCGGATCAGGCGAAGGGTTCAAAGAACGTTTTTGCAAGTCAACTACTCGCTAAGTAAAGATAGCTTTCTTCTTTCAATTGAAAAAGAAAAAATTGGTTCTGCGCTAGGATCAGACTTGAACTACTAGAGCAAAAGGTGGTCACGTTTTTTTGAAGGGCAAGTGCTTTGGCCGTGCGGTGGGCCAGCGCGGCACTTGGCCTTCAAAAAAATGATGCAAGCCCACGCTCTGCCCTTCGTGCTGGCTCTGATTTATCCTGGCACGCTAAGCAGCAATGAACTAATCTTTCGTCAGGGGTGAACGTCGAAGGTGCGGTGGGCTGCGCGGCTATTTTACATAATGTGCTTATACAACCCGCAACCTAAAAATAAACGTCAGGCCAAGCGGCGTGAGGAGTTGTATAAGATCACATTATGTAAACATAGCTTGGGAGGGTTTTGGCTGGCGCATCTTTTTGCTTCGCTCTTGATCATCGAAGCTATACGCGGAAGATGGCGGGATGCAGCGCTTTGCTTTTTTGTTCTGCTACTCAATCGATCAACTCAACTGTAAACAAAAAAGCAATGGGCTGCACGATTGTCGGCATAGGCAAAAAATGTGACAGCCAAAACCCGGGCGCGTCGGGCGAGCGCAGGGGTGAGCGGGCAGGAGATCACTTCAACGGATGGAACTTCATCACTGCCGCGGTTAGCTCTTCGATCCCTGTTTGTTGATATCGCTCCGTAGTCATTGGACTTCTGTGCCCTGAAAAAACTTGTACAAACCTGACGTCCTTCCCCGCTTTCAAAAGATTAGCAATCACACTTTGGCGGATGGTGAAGGCTGTTAAATTTTTGTTCGGGAACACGTGCTTGTGCTGGGTAATTATTTTCCGCATGGCGCAACCGCTCTCTGCATTTCCTCTTTTAGTCACAATCAATTTGCCAACGTTATTCCGGTTTAGGGCCGGGCGTTCTTCGCTGAGATAGCGGCTGATCATCATGATCTGTTTGGGGTGCAGCTCCAGCGTACGTGCATTTAGCGTGGTCCCTCCTTTGATGTATACCGTAGCCTCTTCCAAATTTATTTCTCTTACTTCAAGGTTTACAATGTCCCGGCTCGTCAACCCCTGATAGATGAGTAAGCTCAGGATCACTTTGTCCCGGATGACCAGATTCTCCGTATGCCAGGTTTTTTCCTGCTCATGCTCTAAAAGAAGATCCAGTTCAGTTGAAGAAAAAAGGTCCTGCACATTCACCCGTGGATCGATCCGGTCTTTCAATCTCATGTGTTTGCAAGGGTGGTCTTTTCTTCTTCCGGCCCTCTTCAGCCAATCGTAATACGTTTTGATCGCGGCCAGGTAAGTTAACAAGGTATTGGCTTTGCGGCCTTTGCTTCTCTGTTTCTCCAGATAGCCAAGTACGTCTTTGTATTTAGCTTGCTCGGGGTGATTCACCTGGTCGCAATAGTGTTCAATCAACAGAGCATATCCGTGTGCTGTTCGCTTGGTGAAGCGTTCATGCAGATATTGTTTCAATTCCATAGGCTGTAGTCTTTTTCATTTGTGTGGCGGTAATGTGCGTGTATGTTTGTGTCGTTTCAATGCTCATGTGTCCCAGGAAGTCTTTCACGTGCCCGGTCTTCATTCCGCTTTCCAGTAAGTGCGTAGCTATTGCGTGACGGAAGTGATGCAGACTAATCGATTCACTCAAGCCGGCCTTGCGGATCAGTTTTTTAATATCTTCCGTGTAGGTGAGCGCTTTCATTCTTACTCCGCGTTTGTTAAGCATAAAGGCTTCCTTGCCGTCGTCATTGTTGTAATTGATTTCTCCCGGCCGTTGGTTGTAGTAATACTCTTTAAGGTCCTCAAGGACTTTTCCGTTTATCGGTATGGTCCTCTTTCTGCCTCCCTTGCCCTGGCGTACATAGAGCATCGCATTTCTAAAGTGCACGTCTTTTACGTTCAGCTTCACGGCTTCCTCTCTACGCAGTCCGCACCCGTAGAACATTGCTAACATCGCCCTTTGCCTGGCCGTGTGGCACTCATCGTAAAGTTTTCCAATGTCCCGGTGGCTTAACAGATTCTCGCGTATGCGCTTGTAGTCGCGTCCATAGTTAAGATTGCTCATGGGGTTGACCTCAAGCTGTTCGGTATCTATAAAGTACTGGAAGAATAATTTCAGCGTGTACATGTGTATCGCGACCCGACTCTCACTCAAAGGACCGCCGGTGATGGAGCGCGGCCGCTCTTGCTGATAAGTGTAAAAACTTTTGATATCGCTTTCTTCCACCTGGCCCACTGTGGTGATCTTCTTCTTTTCCAGCCACCATAAAAACTCCCGGATGCCGGTATCAAAAGTCTTTTGACTGGCCAGGCTGTAGCCGATCGCTTCCAGGTACTTCATGAAGCGCTGGTAGTGGTAGAGGTTCTCTCTTGAGTAAATAGTAAATCTTCCCATAGCTATATTTTTTGATTTTCTCTTTTAGGCATCGAAGCTTTAGCGTAGGCGCTCTTACCACTTTCTTGGAACGCGGAACGCCAGGGCCAATCTGGCCTTGGAATCTTTGTTCCTAAATCCGGTTTGTAGTTTTGATCCGTGTTCTGGCGTTCCATCTGGCGTTCCATGTCTTTGGAACACCAGGTGTTTTTTTAAGCAGTGACCAACTCGAGTTGATCTAACTGGCCTTGCAAGTGTCGCTTTACTTTTGCGCGTAGTGCCTGAATATTGTCCCAGTACAGCACTTTGTAATTGAACCCACGGTTGGCATACCCTCCGGATTGGCGGATGTACTCCAGTGTCATCAGGTCATTGAGGTAACGATGCAATTGCGTCTTGCTGACATGCAGCGCCTGCCTCACTTCTCTTTGTCCGAACTCGTAGCTCTCATGATGTCCGTTGCCTTTCGTTTGGATGTATTGTTTCAATCGCTCATAGAACTGTCTCAGGCTTCCGTCCAGTTCATCTACTTTTAGTAAAATACTTTCAAACAGGATTTCCGCTGCTACCTGCAGGTCCTCCTTCTCGCTGATCAGGCGGCCGCGCTCGTCCCTTCGTCTCTGGTATTGATGCATCAGCGTGATCGCTTTCACGAAGGCCTGGTAGAGTCCATTCAATCGTCTGATCTTGTGTGCTTCTTCGGGCAGATGGACTTTATCGGCATACGGATTAACCACGTCGTAGCTTTTTAATAGGTTCACCATGGTGAGAATAAACTCCGTGCATTGCCTTTCTTTCTGCTCATCAATCTGCCCGGATGCCTTCATGTTCTGGTAGTGGATCACTTTTTTACTTTGATCATGGCTTTCGTCCACGGCAATAATAAAACAGCGGCTCATGTTGTCTTCGTAGATTTCTCCTTTCGTAGTACAAGACATGCTCGCGATCGGGCCGTACACCGTTTTCTCCTGGGCGCTTATGTTTCCGTTGTCGTCTTTGGTCGAGGTGCTGCTAATAATTACTCCTTTGCTTTGAAGCTCTCTAAAGGCGAACTGTGCTTCCTCTTTCATCCCGTCCAGATCCTCGATGCAGATCAGTTTATTTTGAAGGTCATACATGCCATAGTTGTACAAGCTGCCTTCCGTCACGCGTGTAAAATTCTTCTTGTCTTCGATAGGGATAAAGTTGTAGATCCTGGCCATTAGGTGCGTCTTACCGCTTCCGCTCGAGCCTTGGATGAGTGCGTGCAGCGGCTCTCTCATTTTGTGCGTGATGGCAATACCCATTAAAAATATCCGGTTGTTTTCCTCGCCCACGACTCCGGCCTTGCCGATTAAATCATTCCAGCGTTTGATTAGGTTCGGTTTGCTTAAAAATTCTATCGCCTGCTTTTCGTACTGCGGCGACGTTTTTACTTCCACCGGTGCTTCTTTGGGTTTGCTCTGGCTGTCCCGGTATTGCTCGAGTAGTTCGGTGAACAACTCCAGGTCAAGTTGAACAAGATCGCTGCGTAGTTGCAGCTTCTCGGCTGCTTCCCGGGCGATTTTCTCTACCTGCTTATCTTCGTACAGGTCAACTTTGCTGCGGCTCTTGCGGTGGTTCTGTGGATGCTCGACGTCCAGGCTTACGCGCATGCTGTCAGCTTCATTTCGTAAACCGCCTTTCACGTAGTAGTTAGCCGAGATTGTTCTGTAAGTCAGCTTGAAGGGGTTTGATGTATCGAAGCTCCCTGCCGAAGCTTTAGCGTAGGCAGGCTGTGGATTGACTGCCGGGAGTGGATTTTTCTTTTCAATTGAAAAAATAAAAGTTGTCCTGCTTTCGATCAGGTGCGTAAAGATTTCCGCTTCGTGGGAAGTGGATAAGCTGTTCACGTCTTCACCTTCCGGGGTGTTGACCGAACTGAGTTTTATTTCCGGTCGTGCCTGATGCACCTTTTCCGCTATCCGCCTGGATCCTTCCCGGCCAGCTTCGTCTCCGTCAAAGAAGATTATAACTTCTTCCAGTTGCTTTAGCGCTCTGATCGCCTGCTCATGGTCTACCGTAAATCCATTGGTTCCATAGCAGGCCAGGACCCCGTAGTTGGTTTTAATTGAAGTGATCTGTAACAAGGTGGCTGCATCGATCAGCGCTTCGGTAAGGATCAACTGCCTTGTGTCTGATTTCGGGTATCCTGGATAAAGTCCTTTCCGGTTTCGTGAGTAGTAGTGCTTGCCTGTCGTTTTCTCCTGGTCAATGCCTGGCTGGATCGTGTTGTAAATATTGCGCCCGTACAGGCTTACGATTTTCTCTTTCTTGTCCCGGAGCGGGAAGATCAGGCAGTAGCGCATCTGCTCCCAGGTCGTATTATTGTAGCCGATCTCGAGCTGTTCCGCATTCAGTCCGCGCTCTTTCAGGTAGGCTTGCGCTTTGTCCGCTTTCCTGGTGTTAGTCAAAAAGGTTTTGAACAGTTTTTCATACGGCGCTTCCGGCTCGTTATATCCGGCAAGGTCCTTGGCTTTCAGGATCGCTTCGTGCTTGGTGACTTTTTCCATCTTCATGATAAAATCAATCACGTCTCCGCTGCCAGCATTGCAGTTGGAACTAAAACAGGTCCACGTATTGGTCTGCCGGTAAACCTGCATGCTTGGGGTCTTGTCTTCGTGGAAGGGACAGTTCAGCATGTTGTGAGTGTTGGTCTTCAGACCGTAATGGTCCAGGACCTGGGCGATGGTGAGTTGGGCTTTAATTTCAGCGATCTCCATTAGTCTTGTTGTTTTTTTAACAGATCATCGATGCGCAGCATTTCTGAATGAAGTTCTCCGGCAATGTGCTGGAGCTTACCAAGCTCACCCATGATATCTTCTTTATCGAATGGCTGATAGCCACGTGCAGCTATCTTCTCTCGGATCAGATGCAACTGGCTCACGGGGCTGGCAATCTTCAGGCTTACTCCGAACAGAGAACCTATCCGGCGGTGGAGTTCGCTTTGTTCTGCTTTCATCTTAAAGAGGTTTTATGATGATCTCCTGGTCTTTGATGGTGACCTGTATTTGCTCCCCGATCTTGAATCCTGAGCGCTGCAGCCATTGTCCGATTAACCTGACTTCCGGAACGGCTTGCTTGTCCCGGCTGCGGTAAGAGTTGTAAACTTTCAGCTTGCGGTCTGCCATAAAGAAAAATATTTGTTTCACTACATATCTGTAGCAAACGTAACAGATGTATCGTCAACTTGCAAGCACTATATGATTTGATAACGACTTTTTTGTTACCTACTTTTGACTTTCAGCCGTTTTACGTGTAGTTTCTAATACAGATATGAAGCAAATAACCTTTGGAAAACGCCTCGGTGAGGTCCGAAAAGACAAAAAACTGTCCCAGGACGATCTGGCTAAAAAACTGGATATGCAGGGTGCCGTCATCGGCCGCTACGAGCGTGATGAAGTAAAACCTTCTATTGAAGTGGCTGCCCGGATCGCCCAGGTACTCGGCATTTCTCTTGACTACCTGGTAGGCAATACTGACCTGTTACTCGATGCCGACGTGATCAAAAAAATTCAGGAGATTCAAAGGCTCCCCGAAAAAGACCGGGACCATCTCTTCTATCTCATGGAGAACATTCTCCAAAATGTTAAAGCTAAAAAGGCTTTCGCGGCTTAAAAAGTTTGCTACTGTAGTGATCGGGGAACGTCAAAGTTAATTTAAAATAAGTCCTTTAAGCCAAGGTCGCCATAAAACTTGCCTTCCATGGATTTATTTATGTAAAAAAGTGGGTAAGATTTCATCTCTCCATTTCTTATAAATGTCATCATGCAGGTTATTCCATTAATTGGATCTCCTTTCCCGTTAAATTCCACCTTAAACTTATCCATCTGTTTAAAAGAGTATTCATCCCGTTTTGATTTTTTCACTGTCCTTTTGGCGCACTCCACTTCAAAAAAATAATCCTTACCTTCTTTCTTTAAAATATAGAACTGGTAATCGTTGCAATAACCCGCTGAATAAAGCTCAAGTAAGCATGTTAAGTTTGTACTTGCATCATAAAATATACGTTCATTGGTCTTCCTTAAAATCGAATCAACTGCCATCGCACGCAGACTTAATGAATAATTGGAAAAAAAATATCTGGATTCCTTAAGATGATTCAAATATTCAGAATCATTTCCTGATGCATTTAAGAGCGAATCAATTGATCTTAGAGTTGAAGTCTGCCATCGATAAAAAAAAGTGGTATCTTTTCTCAGTAAATAAGTTGCGCTTTGTTTAGATGTGGCACAAAACAAGCTGGATATGATACAGCACAGTAAAAGACAAAGCAACTTCATCAAATTATCATTTAATGATTATTTCTGGAAGAACTATACCTGAATCTTTACCAACTGGGGCAGCTCTCATATCGGTCATTCCTTGTTCCTTCCTCAAGACATTTTCGGCCTGCCGAGTATTTATTTCCTCATTTGTAAGTGGAGCGCCAGCGCCTCCAAGATCAGGATCATAACTTGAACCTTTAGGATCTGCCGTGCCTGGAACAGAAGACCCATTATCGATATGCGATGCATGGATTAATTCATGCCCAAGGACTATTTCGCTTGGTGTGACCTTCGATTCCCCACTCGTTGTTGTGGCTTCTACTTTGCTATTAGGATTGATATTAATAATTGCCGTGGCTCCTTTTCCGTTACTAACATCGGGGTTAGTTGCTCCACCTGGATATACACTTGTTGAATTCTTGCCGTCAGTTTTAAAAATTCCATGACCCTTATCAGAATTCACTAATTGTCGTATCGTAGCAGTTCCCAGTTCTTTGCCGGTACCATTTCTCGCTTTTAGATGAACCTCTCCGTTCTTGTCAATCTTAACTTTATCTGTGGTTAATTTTTGAAGTTCTTGCTTGGTCTCCTTTCGAAATTGCTTGTCCCCACCAACTACGAGATCCATTCCACTAGGATCAATGAAATGCATTGGATTATTTCCTGCCCAACTGTAAGGACTCATGCTGAGGTAATTTTGAGCATGTGGATCTACGCTAGTTGTTCTCAACGTCCATGGATCATACTGGCGAGCGTGAAAGTCGTAGAGATTTAAACCGAGATCATCTTGATATTCCTTGCGCTGATACCTGTATTTGTTGGGAAGAAAACTTTGGCGAGAGAAAGTACTTGCGATGGCACCTCCCGGGTAATAATCAGTGGTCTCTACAACTGCACTCGGAGTAAATGAGATAGTAATGTCATCGAAATAGACATCTGTCAGCACCTGCTGCTCATTGCTCACATACATATAAGCATATCCCGCTTGCTTAACCGTATAAGTGGCCGTCAAAGATCCCCAGCCCGAAGTCGATGCCAGTTGCTGATAAGCCACATCCAGAAAATTGTAGTTCCTGTCAAAAAGAAGAATCGTTACAAAAATTCTCGGATCGGTTTCGTCAGAACTTCCATCGCCAACCAAGGCACCCTCACTTGCCACCCATTTGTTAATAGCATACGATGGCGTTCCGTCAACCCCTACAGTGGTAGAACCGAGGAATGCCGTCAGCAGGGCGTTGGCAAAAGCGGCTATGTCGCTGCTCCCCGTGTGGGTCACGTACTTGGCATACGCCTGGATTTGCAATTGATCCCCGGCCATCACGCTGTAGCTTTTGCCGATGCCCACCATACCCATATACCCTCCGTTCAGATACTCTGAACTTGTTCCTCCCGTGGTGTGATTGAAGGTGCTTACGTTATTTATTCCCGA
>Ga0302324_100010692_pt1 | contig 18947 bp, 14 predicted proteins | sample Palsa_T0_1_FD_201949 | JGI IMG/M metagenome (GOLD analysis project Ga0302324, IMG submission 201949) | Peat permafrost microbial communities from Stordalen Mire near Abisko, Sweden - Palsa_T0_1 | ecosystem: Environmental > Terrestrial > Soil > Palsa > Peat permafrost | place: Sweden: Abisko...
TGATAGTTTGCCCTTCCTCAAACCACTTTCTTTTCGGGAGGATGCCAGACCTCTCTCTCCTCAGCGAAATTGAGAACCTTACCCTCGGCAATGACTCTCCATTGACAGCTGAGGGAGATCTCTTGGACGAGATCCGCTTCGCTATTCGTTTTTGCAAAATACCACCCCAGGTTGCCTATCGCATGGTGACTGGGGCCCCCGCCGCAATCCTCCGCACCAGAAGAGGAGAGGGGTTTATAAGGGTGTCCGGCATCGCAGATCTAGTCGCAATTCGAGATACAGGGGACGATGCCTCTGAGAGACTCAAGACTCTTTCGATGGTTGACATCGAATTCGTGATGCTAGGAGGCCAGGTTCAGCTTGCCTCGAAAGGAGTGTTGGAACGGCTTCCATCTCAGGTAAGACAAGGACTGGAACCTCTTTCGATTGATGGCACGATCCGCTGGCTGCGCGCACCGGTCAAAGAGCTATTGCGGCAAACGGAGGAAGTGCTGGGTGTGGGACAAGTGCGGCTTGGAGGCAAGCAGATAACAATTCCATTGTGGACAGAGCCGGAAAATGTCTCGCAACTGGAGGAGTGCGATCTCCCTCTTCATTAACGTGAAGAAAATGGCGGCGGTTGCTTTGCTCAACTAGAGCAAAACCGCGATAACTGTGCCCCGAAAAGCTTTGTTCAGGGGTATTGATTGCGCAAACCACAGCAACCTTCTGTTCATGCTTGATCTTGATGTGGTGGAATTCACACCAAGTCGGAGCTGAGTCTTTAAGATTCTAGAAGGACCGGATGTCACACTTTGGAGTTCTGTCCCACAGCGGCATGGGGCACTTAAATCCGTTGATCGCTCTGTCCCGGCAGCTAACAGCACGAGGACACAGGGTTACTTTCTTTCAGAGGCGCCAGATTGAGTCTCGGGTGTGTCAGCAGGAAATCAGATTTTCCTCGATTGGCGAGAGCACGCACAGTTCTGAAAAGTATCGGGGGAGTAATGATACCAAGAGTTCCAGAACTCGCGTAGGCACTCTGTGTGACAGTGTCAGGCGTATCGTCGGAGAGATGGAAATATCTCTCAGGGAAGCTCCTGTTGCCATAACCCAAGCTGGAATTGACATCCTCATCATCGATGAAATCATCTTGTCAGGTCCGACCTTGGCTCAGATGCTGGATATACCGTATTTCGTAGTGTCGACGTCGGTTCCCCTTAACTTTGGGTGGTCTATCTCGGGTCGATCGTCGAGGTATAGATCTCCAGCCTCTTTTTTTTCATGGTTAGAGGATGCGGTACTACAGGTTTCGGCGCTTCGCATGCAGGGACCCGTCCGCTGGAGACTGGACAGCTACAGGCGACAAATTGGCTTAGGTCCCAGTCAAGAGATTCAAAAAGTATTCCCAGCCCTAGCGCAAATAACGCAGCTACCGAAGTGTATGGATTTTCCTCGCCTAAGGTTGCCCCGCAACTTCTACTACACCGGACCCTTTGTGGATGAAGCTGCAAGACCCCCGATCCAGTTTCCATGGCGTCAGCTCGACGGCCGACCTTTGGTGTACGCGTCGCTTGGGACTGCGCGAGCAGTCAAGCCGGCTATCTTCCGCTTCATTGCCGAGGCATGCAATGGGCTTGACCTGCAACTTGTGATTTCGTTGGGTGGCCGTAGCGATCCTGAGATCTCTGAAGATCTTCCGGGAAGGCCGCTGGTGGTGAAAGAAGCGCCTCAGCTTCAACTTTTGAAAAAGGCAAAGATTGTCATTACCCACAGCGGCCTAAACACTGTGCTGGAAGCGCTTATGGAGGGCAAGCCCATCCTTGCCATTCCAATCGCTTACGACCAACCCGCGGTAGCAGATCGGTTGGCTTGGTTAGGAGTCTCCGAGGTGCTTCCCCTTGACGGGCTTGCAACGAAACAGATCCGGATAGCGCTGGAAAGGCTTCTCAACAACGAGAGCTATCGAAATGCCGCCGTCGATCTGCAAGGCAGGATTCGAAACGCCTGCGGCTTAAGGCGTGCCGCTGATTTGATAGAAGCGGCCCTCGAGAAAATACGGGTTGCCGCGGAGCCAGTGCCGCTGGTGAAGTGATCCTCGCCCCTCTTTCGCTCGCGATGGTCCTTAAACCTGTACATTCCCCTGGACTAAGAAATCGAGGAGCCGGATGGCATCGTCCAGGTGACAATAACGCAGTTCGTACGTAGGAATGTCCGAAAGCGCCTCTAAGATCTTCTCGTGCTTCTCGCGAATCTCACCGGCGGAATAAAGTTCTTTACATGCACGCTGTGTCGCAGTCCCGGCCGGTAATCGGATGAGGCTCCCTGCTGCCGAAGGATATCTATTCAGGTAAAGGATGGCATCCACCGTTGCCTGGCTCTTTGTCCTCAGGACTGGAAGTTCCGAGATGGGGATTTCGATGGAAGGTTTTCCTTCAAGACGCGGCGTCAGTTCACGATCTTCCAATTCCGGAAAGAGAGCCCTTGCAGTCGGACGGAAGCGTACTCGATGTGAATGTCCGATGACGCTCGGAATATCCGAATCATTGATAAGATAGCTGGTGTCGTCCGAGGTATAGGTCCATCCTGCCCGCGCACACGCATACGAGAGCGTGGACTTCCCCGCGCCCGAATCCCCGCAGAACAGAATACCCTTTCCATTCTTGCTGACACATGCGGCATGCAGATCGGTTACTACGCATGCGCCGAGCAACAAATATACGGTCTTTTCGAGAAAATTGTATCTTAGATACAGCCTGTTATTTACCGCGGCCCTAGTTAACCACATAAAACTCGTGCAGGTCTTCAAATCCAGCAGCGCTTGGTTATCAACGTCCGCAACCAGCGAATACAAGTGGTTATATTCACGTCGCGTTGGCTCTGGAGGACACTCAGAGCCACGTCCGTCGCTGACACCAATGCGTATCTGCAATGTGGCGCTTTTTCGGGAGAAGCGCGCGTGGCTGAAGCTCTCGCGAGCGGCTTCTAGAACCGCCGGATCATTGGTGATGATCTCAACAGCATAGCCTAGTGGGTAGAATGTGCTGCGGAGAGGCAACTCCATATTGAAGAGCAGGCTATCCTGTGGCGCAGTCGGAGTGAAATATTCAGCTTCTTCAGTGCTTACCCCTTGCATCAGTTTATTCCCCATGACGGTTTGTTTCCCATGTGCAAGACTCATAACTTGAGATTTTTTGGACTAAGACACGTCGATTCGCCGGCTATGAACCGCTATTGGTCTGTGACTGTTTGCGACGCTCCCTTAAAGGAAGCATTCAGTTCGGTAGGCGGATAGGTGCGTAGCCCTGCGAGTTGAAGCGAGATGTGCCACAGGAAAGCTGAATTGTTGCGAAGATAGCGCCAGAACAAACGACGTGGATCCTGAATAAGCCGGTGTAGCCACTGCAGTCCTGTACGTTTTACCCATTGTGGGGCATCTTTAATGCGACCCGTGTGAAAGTCGAACGCGGCGCCAACGCCGAACATCAAACTAGAATCGAGCAACGGGAGAATGCGCATCATGAAACGTTCCTGCTTGGGCGTGCTGATGCCCACCCAGATCATGTTCGGCTTCAAAGCTTGAATCCGCGCCGCCACGGACTCTATCTCCTCTAGCGTAAGATCGCGAAAGGGCGGTGTGTATGTGCCGACGATTCGTGCCCAGGGGAAGCGTTGCGTGAGGGTTGTATATAGCTCTTCCGCTACGCCTTCCTTGCCCCCGTAAAGGAAGTGCGTGCAGTGGGCAAACTCTTTGCGACGGAACAGTTCCAGCATCAAATCAGGTCCGGCGACTCGTTGCATCTTGCGAAAGCCTTGCCAGCGTCCTACCCACACTGTTGGTGTGCCATCGGGCACCATCAAAGTCGCACGTGCATATACCTGTGCGAGCTCCGAATTGCGGTGAGCCTCCATAATGCCATGCACGCCAATCAGGCAGACATAACCTTTTCGTCCTGCCTCGCATTCAGCTTGGATGCGCGCGATTGCGCCCTCCATATCGAGCGGTTCCACTGGGATGCCGAGAACCTTTACGGTTGCGTGTTCTGGTTCGGATTTCATATGGGGTATCGTCTTTCTCGAGAAGATAAAAATGATGTCTCCTGTAAGTCGGCAGCGGCCTCGGGAATAGACAACAGTGACCTATAAAGTTGCATGTATTGGTTGGCAATGACCTGCGCTGAGAGTTGAGGCATGGCAACGGACTCTCGGGGTCCTCGGCCAGCCGCAGCACTCACTGCATTGGCAAATGCTTCGATCTGATGCGGACCGAGCGGCACATAGTCGCAGTGATTTCCGCCTAACTCACGAAAGGCCGGGATATCGGAACAAACTATCTGGCAGCCGGCCAAGAGCGCCTCCGCAATGGGAAGACCGAAGCCCTCGATGGCGGAGGGCGCCAGCAGCAAAAGACAGTTGCGATAACACCACTGCAGTAGTTCGTCGGAGATTCCATTCAGAAAACTGACGCATTGCGTGAGGCCTGCAGTTGAGACGAGTTGCTCGATGGCCGATGTCTCCGGGCCCGGGATTCCTACGATGAGCAAGCGTGTGTTTGAGGGAAGTTGCCCCGTGTGCAAGAGTCGTTCAAACACTCGCAGCGCAAGCGGAATGTTCTTGTTGCGGCGATGCTGCGCTACACAAAGCAGGAAAGGCTGACTTGCCCATGGCGGTCGAGCGGTCTCGGATAAGTGCATCGCAGGTTGCTCGACTGAGTTGTAAATTACCCGAGTCCGTGCAGGTGGCAGGTTCGGGTTCATTCTTTTTAGCCGCAACAGTGTGCACTGCGATACGCACGCAATCACATCGACGAGGTCTAGACATCTGCGTAGAACAAGGCGATTGAAAAGCACCTTCGGGAATCCGAAATTTTCTGGAATGTCGTAGGGGTACAGATCGTGAAGCGTGACGACCGTAGGGCAATGGAACGCTCTCCGTTTCACGGGCGCTGGATAGGCGAGATGAACAATGTCGGCCTCAAGCTCTTTCGCCAGCCTTGGCAGGCTGTTGTAGTACCAGAGGTTTCTGCTAAGAGCATCGTTGCCGATGGGGGTGCTGTGTAAATGAAATCGTCCGTCGGCGACCGGAGCAGAATCCTGAACGAACTCCTGCTGCCACGGCGCTGCCAGTAAGTGAACGGCAGTGATTTCTGGGCGTATGAGCAAGCAGCGGGCTAGACCGATGGCGTGGCGCTGCACACCAGAAAGCTGGCCTGAACTAGAAGCGAGTGAGATCACTACCTTCATGCGACGAGGTCTGCTCCTTCCTGTGCATGCGCGATGGGACAAGTTGTCATGACGATCGCTCGAATTGGCAGGAACGATTCGATGAACCTAGCGCAAATCGCACACAGCTCAAGCGGGTTTACAGCATGGATGAAGGCAATCATGATGTTCCCTCGATCGCCTCACAGACCCGCTGCGACTGCAATAATGTGTCACCGGAGGACGACTTCCTGGACAGACGGCGTAACAATGGGATGTACAAGAACAGTGGAATCACGGCATAACTTAGTCTGGCGATTGCTATGCCCCTGATCCCGATACGCGGCGTGAGAAAAAGCATCAACAACATCATTGAAGTGCCTCCCGCCAGGTTGAACCAGGTGACAATCTGGACGCGACCCAGCGCCAGCAGCGCGTATGTGGCAGTTACGTTCAAACCCAACAATGCAGAGCTCCAGACGATCATGGTCAGTACTGGAGCTGCTCCTTGCGCGATTTCCGCTCCCGCCCATGCGCGCAGAATGCGATCGCCGAGCAACAACATAGAGGCGGTGCTGACGACGACGAAAAGCAGGTTCCACGCGAAGGCGGTCAGTAAAGGACGCTTGAGCGAAGCGGAACTCGACGACGAGTTGAGACTGGAGAGATAAGGAAATAGAAAGTGCAGTCCCGATGCTGCAAAGCCAAAGATCGGTTGCGCCATCTGAGCGCAAAGCGCGTAGGAGGCGACAACTCCGGCGCCTAAAGTAACACCAAGCATCAGACGGTCCACTTGGCTGAACACGACTCCGGCTACCGCCTGCAACCAACTGAAAATCCCAAAGCTAAACAGAGCCCGCCCGGAGCCACGATCGAATGCCGGCATCAGAGACTCTGCCGATAGAAAGTTCTTAAGGTGGGCAATTTGAAGCCACAAGCCTGCAGCGGTCAGGATCCCAGTCGTCAGGACCATTGCAACGACGCTCTGGCATACGAAGGACAACCCGGCAGCGACGGCCAAGGCAATAAACCGGGCCACGATGCTGATGCGAATTGCGGCTCCATAGCGCTCGAATGCGCGCTGTGTACTGATGCAGACGCTTTCAATCGCTCGAATGGCGATCATCAGACTCGCGATGCGCAGCGACCATAAGCAAGATTGCCGTAACTGCACATCTGCAACGGTCATGTGCGCGGCAGCGAGAGGAGATATCAGCCAGCCGATCGCGGCAAACAACACGCCGATTATCAGGTTGATACCCATCATGCTGCGCACAGCGCGTATAAGCATCTCTTTATTGTCTGCGCCTCGTCGACTGGCTACATGTTGAATGTTCGCATCGCCAAAACCGGAGGCAATTATGCCACCCGTGCTCACAGCGGCAGTTGCGAGCGTCCAAACCCCATATTGCGCGAGACCGAGGTTGTGCAACGCTACCGGCGCAACCACGAGCATACCGATTGGATAAGCACCGTAATCGAGTATGCCGTAGGCCGCATTCCAAAGGTGCGCCTTCATTGCGCACCCCGTTCTCGCCTCAACGATCTCTTGAGCCGCGTCTGCACACTCTTGCCGATCTCACGCGCCAGAGCCTTGCGTGGATCGTTCGCCGGCACTTGCAACCACTGATGTTTGGCAAGAACCAGCGCCGAAGCCACCACCGCCGAGATGGCTGTGATCAGAAGAGCCAGAAGCAATCTTGGAGGAAACGACTTCTTTTCGGGAATGCCTGGTGCGTCGATCACACTTACAACCGGAACATCCTTTGCTTCCTGAATACGCGCCAACTCATATTGCTGTGTCAGCAACTCGTATACCGCCTCCTGAACCTGGACCTCCCGGTAGAGATTGGCATACGGTACGGCCAGACGAGGCAATTGACGCAGAGGCGGATACAAGTCCTCGTTGCGACTCGCCGCATCGTCAGCGTTTGCGCGACCGCCGTCATCTGCGGACAGAGCCTTCGACGACCCACCCATTTTTGAGATCTGCGCCTGTAATTCAGCGATACGTGCCTGCGCAGAGCGAATACGCACGTTCCCGTCGCCATACGTCTGCCGCAATGAGTCCAACCCCGATTGCTCTACAATTAACTGCGCCTGCAGCCGCGAAGCCGCATCTACCATTGCACGCGCCTGTTCTTTGATATCGACCGTTGAGTGTGTGCTCGAGAACTCGCTCAACTGCTGCTGCGCCTTTTGCAGGTCGTCCTGGACTCCATGCAGCCGCTTTTCAATGAAGATCCGCTCTTGATGAGCAGATGATGTATTTGTGCTGGTTACCAACCGGTTTAACTCATCCAGATAGCCTTGCGCAATGTCGCGTGCGCGGGCGGGATCGGTATCGGTCACTGTCAGCGTAATCACGCCGCTTTTTTTGTCATCCACGATTTTTGTGTGATGGGCCAGATACTTCTGGGTATCGATACGATAGCGCTTGTGATAGATGTGCTGCAGGCCGAAGCGATCGATAAGGTGTCCACTCACGCTCCCGCTTCGCAGCAGATCGATGAATAGCGAGGTATTACCTCCGCCGCCAAGAAAGCCGCTCGCCAAAGCACCAAGACTGCCGAGGCTTCCACCGGCACGCCCCGCAAGCGCGGCCAGCACTGCGGCGCCGCCCATGGAGCTACTTGGGGGCATGATTCGCGCGCTCGACTCATACTGCTTTGGCATAATGAAAGCGATCGCCAGCGCCAACGCGAATGAGACTCCCGCAGTGCGCGCGAGTATGCGCCGCTTCTGCCATAAGATCGAGGCATTGCCGACCCAATTCGGAGCCAGCGCGGAATCAGGTGCTGTCCTAGCCAAGGAAGAGAATGGTCTCTGTTCGCTTGAAGCAGTGTCTTCTATTTCAGGCGATACGAGTTGAGATGGATACACGGTGCTCATAGCAAACCCGCCACAGCTGCGGTAATTGCGATCGAGGACGTGATCTGTGCAACCGTCAAGAGATTGCGCCAGAAGAGGGATGCGCCGATGATCTTTTGAGGCACCACGACCACATCGCCTGGGTCGAGCCGCGTCGCTAGTACATCATGATCGAACCAGGAGCCTGAGCCCCGGCCTATCACCGAACCATTGGCGCGGATGATAAAGATAGCTCCCTTGTTGGCGATCTCAGTCGCACCGCCGGCGCGACGCAGATACCACGCTGCGGTCTTATCTGGCGAAAACGTGATAGCAGTGCTGTTATAGACCTGCCCGCTCACCAAGACGAAACCTGGCCGCTTGGGGATGCGCAACACATCGCCCGCGCGCACTTCGATATCGGCGGCTGTGTTCTCCCAGCTTGCAATGTCGGCGGTTATGCGGATCACCAGTCGGCCTGTGGAAGGCTGACTCCTCAGCCGCGCCAGCACTTGATTTTGCTGTTGAGCAATCAGTTGGAGCGTTCCCGACTGATCGCCGGAGCCCAGGTTGGGGCTGATACTAGCGGCTGTCGAGCTTGTCTCGATCTGACGAATCAACTCCTCGCGGCTCCTCTCCTCAAGTCGGCGCACTTCCTCTCGCAACAACACCGCTCCGGCCGGGTAGCTTGTTTCTCGGAATCCTCCTGCGCGCCGCAGGATGGAACTGAGACGCTCGCCTTGCTGGATGCCGTAACTTCCAGGATGTGCGATCTCCCCCTCGACAGTGATAGAAGAACCAATATCGTTCCATCCTGCGATCGGGTGAACAGTCAAGACGTCCCCAGGCTTGAGCTGTATGTCTGCACCAGCTTCGCGATGATTCACAGCAGCGCCAATGCTTACCGATGTGTGCTCGCTGATGACCTTGCGGCCTCCGTCGACGTGATAGCTGGTCAGATCTGCTGTGTCTAAAAGCGCATCGCGCTTGAATCCGCCAGCCATGCGCACAAGTTCGGCTGCTGTCATACCGGCTGAAAGCGAGTACGTTCCGGGTCGCAGTACTTCTCCGCCTATAGTTACCTTCGGGGCGTCAGCCTCATAGCGGCCATAGACATGAATCGTGTCAAAAGGTTGCAGCGCGAGGTTATTGTTGCCAACCAGAGCATCGGGTACGTTGAATTCGATGGTCTCCGGATGCAGGTCGGGCGGAGTGAGACGCACGATCTCACCCCTGTCCGCAGGCTCCGGTAGCAGGTCCTGGTAACTGTGCAGAACATCGCTCAGATGCATGCCGTCACGATACGAAACCCGGCCCGGTCGCAAGACATGTCCCTGCACGTAGACAACACGCTGGCTGTAGGGAAGGATAGGTGAAACGTGGACGCGGTCTCCGTCAAAGACAGGGAAGACGGCGATCGCCTCTCGCGCCTTGCCCGCGTCGCTTGCTGCCGGCAAGTTGAGACTTACAGTCTCGCGCTGCTGATTCGCGTCAATGCGTTCGATTTCAATATGGCTGAGTTCCGCTGCCACCGTGACGCCCCCCGCATCCTCAAGCACCGAGGCCAGCGTGGAGCCACTCTTGAACTCATAGATGGCTGGCCGCTTTACCGCGCCGTCGATCGCAATCTGCGGCCCGGCAGCGGGCACCAACACCGTGTCGCCGGCTTGCATGCGATCCTCGCTCTGCACGCCATGCAGCAGGAAGTCGTACAGATCGATTTCCCCTATCAGTTGCTTGCCACGATAATGCCGTAATGTCCGGAGCGATCCAACGCTCGTTGGACCGCCAGAGGCGTACAGCGCGTTCAAGGAAGTTGCAAGCGAACTTATTTCGTATGCACCCGGCCTTTGTACGTCGCCCACGACGTACACGCGAATGCTGCGCAAATGAGCAATCGTTACTGCTACCTGGACATTGCGGTATTGCTTCTTGAGCGTCTCCGCAACTACGCCCTGTAACTGTTCCAGAGTGAGACCAGCCACTTGGACAGCGCCGGATTCGGGCAGCGCGAGGCGGCCCTCGCGGTCGATTGTGCGTGTGATGGTTTGTGAGATGCCGCCCCACAGGTCAATGGACACGCCATCTCCAGGTCCGACAACGTAACCCGGCCCCGCCGGAACATCCAAAGACATCTCGCGCCCACTTAAAGCATTCTGATTGGCCCCCACCCCATTGCGGCGAAGAAAGACGTCTGAGCCAAAACGTTTCAGCGTGTTAGCCGTTTCCGGCAGTTGTGTATACAAGTCGTGCAACGAAAGCAAGTTGTAGGGCGTCGGTAGATGTAATACTTGGGGCGGGCTGGTGGTATTGCGGGCCGCTGTACTGGGCGAATTGGAGTGCGTCACGATGTCTCTTCCGTTAGCGCTGGTCCTGCCACCAGCCTGTTGGCCAGAGGCGCCAGAGGTAAGAAGACCTGGAAGAAGATCGATGCTTTGAGAGTCTTGCCCAAGAGTCTGTGTGGCCGAAGACGTTGACAGATCGCCGCTCTCAAAGTCGGTTGCGGCAAAGCTTTGCAGGTCGGCGTCCGAAACGTATCCGCGCGCGCGAAGAAACGTAGTTATATTGGCGCGAAGCTGGGGACTGGATGCGATCCTGCTGTAGAGCATCTCGTCAGAGATTGAGTCAGGCTGCACCGGTGTGCCCTGTTGTGTTGCCATGTCTGCCACGAGCGACTTCAATTCCACGAGCGCGTCCGGCTGCTCCTGCAGAACAGCCATTATCTGATCGGTTGAAAGGGATATCGAGGTATCTAAACTTCGGCCGTCGCCTGCGCCGGTGGAACTTCCGGTTCCAGAGCCAGTGTCATTTCCGGTGCTCGACCCAAGGCTTGCTCCTGATACCGGGTTTGCATTCGCAGACGACCCTGTGGTGCTGGCGGCACTTCCAGTCACCAGGGATCCTGCCAACGGGTCAGCGCTTTGTGATGAGCCCTGCGGCGCCTGCGCCTGCAAATGGGAACATAGAGCTGCTGCCATCATGACGCCGTGCAGACTCAGTCGTCGCAGCGTTCGAAAAAACGAGTTGGGTTCAGCAATCATTGGAAAAGTCCATTCATGTATCACAGCCAGAGGGTCGAATCGCAGAGCGATCGAGGCACCTCGATGGCAGGAAGATGGTACGCGACAACAATCTGCCGGAGTCGCCGGCGATAACACCAATCAAAAGCAACTTCCGCGCCGTACGCTCACTACGTGACATTCAGAGTCAGCACCATAGCTCCATAGCGAAAGCGGCAGAATTCAGAGCAGTGGCCAACGAATGTGCCGATCTTGTCCGAGTAAAGGCGATCTCGCCTGGAGTGAATTCAAATCGCTTCGCGGGCACGGTAATCCTGGGCTTCATATTGATATCCTCGATTTGAGTTTTCAGATTGCACACTTCATACCACCTCACCCATCCCCCCTTTCGTCTTTCGCGCAAGATTCAGTTCACAGGCGTATTCGGAGAAAAAAATAAGCAACGAATTCGACTCTAACCGGGTCGCGCTGCATATTTGTCATGCCTCTGTAAGCCGATTGTCATCGTGTTGTTGCAGCTCGTATTTTTGGAGGTTGCGGCAGAAAAGCCGAAACGCTGGATGGGTCGGCAGCTTTTTTGGAGCGATACGAGATGATCTGTTCCACGTCAAGCGGATTGCCAGCCAGCGGACGAGCGAGAGGCTTTCCAATGACACCTCGCTCTGCACCATCGGCTAAGTTTGCCAGTATGTTTGGACCGGTTTACGGCCTCAACTCTCGTATCGTCAGACGCGCAATTCGCAGTTTAAGATTCGCAGTGGCTGTCCTCGCGGCTGCGCTTCATGGCTCTGCGCAGAATACGCCTCTCATCTCTGGCTGATGCGGCCCTTGTCCAGCAACAGTGGTGATAGCACTTCGTATCTGCCGATCATCAGGCCGTCGCTCGCGGCAGCAGGCTGGTCTGCTTGAGCCATCTGAAGGCCCCTCTCGATCAGCCATCGCCGGCTCAGGCTGACGGCATGGCCAGGCTGCCGTGTGGTTCTGTGGTCCAGATTGCCGCTGCGGCCCTTGCCATTCTTCGTAACATTGGGTGTCACGTTCAACTCCCCGCACCATGCGCGCAAAATCCTTTGTGTCGTAAGCCTTAACCCGCTCCTTTCATGCCAAACTTACTGGTTCCGTTTGTTGCGGCGAGGCATTACTTTGTTGTCACTGGACGAGCAAGGCGCGCAATTTGCGAACGGCGGCGGGAATTTGCTTTGCCTCTGTGCTTCCATAGCCAAGGTTGAAGCCTTGACGCGCCGGGCGGTCGAGGTAATTGGGAGACAGTGGCAAGAGCCATAGCTTCTCCTGTGCCGCTCGCAATGAAATCTCCTGATCGCGCAAACCTTTAGGCAGCGTGACGGCCAGGTTTATGCCGGCCTCTGTTCCGTGAATTTCCAGGATGTCGCTGCACTCGTATTGGAGGCACTCGACCAGAACAGTTCTGCGTTCGCCGTAGATCTGCCGCATCTTTCGGATGTGGCGGCCGAAGTGGCCCAGATTCATGAAGTCCGCAAGCACCTCCTGATAGAGATAGGGAGGGTATATGTCCATTGAGAAACGGACGGCAGCAAAGCGCTCGACGAGGTCTGGCGGGATGACGATGTATCCGATACGCAGGGAGGGAAAGAGGACTTTGCTGAAGGTGCCGATGTAGATGACGCGCGAGTTTACATCCATGCCTTGCAAGGACGCGATTGGCATGCTCTCGTAGCGATACTCGCTGTCGTAATCGTCTTCGATGACCCACGCTCCGGAGCTTTGGGCCCAATTGAGAAGCTGAAGACGCCGCGACGCACTCATTGTCGATCCCAGCGGATATTGATGCGATGGCGTCACGAAGACAGCGCGCGGCTTGCGATTCTGCTTGATGCCGGCGGCAACATTCATGCCCTCTTTATCGACAGGAACAGGAATAAGACGGCAGCCGGCCGCGTTGAGCACGGTTCGCTGGAGAATGTAGCCCGGCTCCTCGACCCAGACGGGATCGTTTTGATCGAGGAGGACGCGGGCTGTTAGATCCAAGGCCTGTTGCGAGCCGGAGACAACCATGATCTGATTTGGCTCGCACTTGACCGCGCGCGCAGTGCGGAGATAACTGCAGATGGCTTCCCGAAAACGCTGTGAACCGAGCGGGTCCACATGACTTAGCGCATTCGCATTCGGGTTCTTGCTGTGCTGATTTACGAGTGCCGCCCAAATCTGAAATGGGAAGAGTTCATAGGCCGGTTGATGCACGCCAAACGCGCCCCAACCGCGGGGGATGTGGGTACCCGAAAAGGTGGGATAGAGCAAAGCACGCTTTGCAACGTGGCGGGGTCCGGAATGCGACTGAACCGGCTTGACCACAGGCTTCTGCACCGACATCAGTTGCTCGGGCAAGGATGCCGATACAAATGTGCCCGCACATGCGCGGCTCTCGAAATAACCTTCGGCCTGTAACTGAGCATAGGCATTGAGGACTGGAAAACGAGATACCTGGATTTCGAAAGCCAACTCGCGGCTGGATGGTATCTGCTGTCCGGGACGAATGTCGCCCCGCAGGATAGCCGTGCGAAATGCGTTGTAGATCTGCTTGTGCAGAGGAGTCGCAGCTTTGCGATCGACGACGATGATGGGTGAGATTCCGGTGGACGGGTTCTTCATTCCTGCATTTTACTGGTTAGTTCTTTCTAGCTCAACTGGCTATGGTTTCCGACCAGTTTTTAAATGACACTGGATAAGTTAATAGATTCACAAAGATTGTGAGACAGATAATAACTTAGAGATGTTCGATTAGCGTTTGCGTTTCTTTGAGCGGCGGGTTCCGACCTTCCTTAGCCCGTCGCGTTTTTTACATGCAAAGAGGCGATCAACATTTTCTTACTTATCTGAGGATTTTAGGGCTGCTCCAAGCCCGTTTCTTAGAACGGGCTCTTGCATAAAGACAACGAGTCTCAGATTCTTTGGATTCATTCCCGACTTGAACTTTAATTGCGGTCCCGGCTGAAAGCTTTGCTTTTTCGAGCTCGCCTATCACGACGCATCCAATTCGGACGAGTTGCGATCTCTTGCATCATAGGTGGGAGCTTTGAGCCTTGCAAGACGAACAGGGCGCCGCGGGTTTTAGCCCGCGGCGCCCAGGTTAGTGGTTTGGTTAGAAAACGAACTTGCCGCCAAGTTCGAGCACACGAGGGGCCCAGTCGCTGGTGGCTTGACCGTAGTTGCCGCCACCAGTGGATGTGCCGATGTTTTGGAACTCGGTGTGGTTGAAAGTGTTGAAGGATTCGGCACGGAACTCGAAGTGAGCCCGCTCAGTGACGTCGAAGGACTTGTAGAGCGAGGTCGTGAAGTTGACACGGCCCGGGCCTATGAAGCTATCTCTTCTGCCGTCTCCGAAGCCGAGGTTGGGACCATTGAGGTAACCGGGTATCGGCGTGGCTTGAGGATCGGTTCCGCCGTCGGTTGCAGGAGTACTGAACCAGTTGTTCACCTTGCGGTGATACTGGATTTTGCCCACGATGTTGGCGCGGTTGGTGTAGCCGCCGCCCAGAGCGATGGTATCTGTGACACCGCCAAAGCCAGAAGCGAATGGAAGACCGGTCTCGTCGATGAAGGTACCGGCGAGATCCCATCCACCCAGCGTGGAATGAAGCAGACCATTGCTGTGCCTGAAGAGCGGCAGCTTGTAGATGTAGTTGGCCTGAAGAATCTGACGACGGTCAAATCCGCTACCTGCCTTGTCGTACTTGAGGTTCCACGGGTTGCTGACATTCGAAAGATCGGTATCGGTCAGGTCAATGTTGTGGGAGTAGGTGTAGTCTAACTCGCCGCTAAGTCCCCACTTGTTCTGGAGGCGAAGAGCGGTCTGGAAGCCATTGTAGGTTGAATTGGTGGTGTCCTGTACCTGAGTGATGCCGCTGAAGCCCTGGTAGGTGACGAGAGCATTGTTGAGGCCATTCACACCAAGTCCACCGGAGGCGACGGGGCCGAGGCTCAGCCCGTTGTAACCTACGGATGCTTCACGGAGGATGTTGGAGGTGGTGAGAGGGAAATTATCGATCGGGCGATCGATGTTCTGATGCCAGGCAAGATTGCCAACGTATTGCACGATCCAGATCACAGAAGGCTTCAATTCGTACTGGATACCAAAGCTGAATTGCGCTACCGCAGGAGCCTTGTACGTGGTGTCCAAGGAGATGAGACTGGCGGGAAGAATGGGCAAGTCGGTGACGCTCAGACAATTTGCCGGATTGGCTGTCGTGGTTGCCGACGACCATGAGCAATGTGGATTGCTGTAGTAGACGTTGTTGACAGCGGGTGTGTACTCGTAGGGTAGATTGCTGTTCGCGACACCGTAGATGTCGTTGCCCTGAAGACGCTCGTAGAAGGTGCCGAAGCCACCGCGAAGAATGGTCTTGCCGACGCCGGTGAGGTCGTAAGAGAATCCGACGCGCGGTTGCAGCGTGTTGTAGTCGTTGTTAACCACGCCACGGGGGACGCCGTTGGTTCCGGGAATGACCATGCCGTTGAGATAGTACGAAGCGCCGCCGAAGCCGGCGGGAGCACTGACGCCAACACTAGCTGGGTTGATGGAGTTATCCGTGTTCCAGATAGGTGGCGTGTTGATGTCGAGATTGGGCTCGAAATTGGCCAACTGGTTGTTGCGCTCCCAGGCATGCGGCAGCGCATCGTAGCGAAGCCCTAGTTGCAAGCTCAATCGGGGACTGACCTTCCAGTTGTCGTTGACGTAGACCGAGGGTGTCTGGTTGACGTAGTGACGAATGGACATGGACTGCGGTTGAGCGTAGCCGGTGGAAAGACCAAGCACGAGACTCATGAACGGGTCGCCCGATGTGCCGCCATTTCCGTTGCCGGTCTGGTTCTGGGTGAAGCCGAAGATTCCGGCAGCGTTCGATTGCAGTTGCTGATTTTTGGTGTAGCGGTTATAGCTGAAGCCGAACTTGAATGCATGCCGCCCACGGGAATAGGAGACATCGACTTTGGGCTCGTAATCCTCGGCTGCGTTATGCCAAGCGCCATAGCCGGTTTCTTCGTTGGTTCCAATGCCCTTTCCGTTCAATCCATTACCGCTGCCGCCGACGCTGCCGAGACCGGGATATTGTCCGGAACCGGAGTTGGTGAAGAAGTTCGCAGTGGTCCAGCCGCTGGATGCGGGAATGTACGCGTCCTGGGAGTTGGTGATGTTGATGATGTTGCCGTCGTAGTTGATGGATGCTTCGACGAGCAGGCTGGGAGATATCTCGCCACTGACCTTGATGGCCGCGGTCCGCGACGGGTTGTTCTCTACGCTGCTGATGGTGTTGTAGGATTCCGCGTTCCAGCCGAGGTCAGCTTCTCCACTGCCCGTGGCCTGTGCATCATTGATGAAGTGGCCCAGGATCTGCCATTTGTCGTTGACCTTATGATCGATGCGCACGATCTCTTCGGTGGCCGTAGTGGGCGTGACGAGCGAGGAAACGCTGTTATCTGTGGAGGCCTGAGCGACCCTGGGGATCAAGGACGACTGCAGATAGAGCACCGAGTTGGAATCGAAGAGCGAAGCGGGTATGACCTGGTTAGGGAAAGGTTGTCCGCGATATCCGGAGAGTCCCGCTGCTGCCAGCTTTGCCGCAAATGCAGGATCGGGCACTTGCGCTACGGTGGGCACGACAATCTGCTGGCCAGGCGCGTACTTTGGAGCGACATATTGCAGGTCGGTTCCGGCCACCGGGCGATCCGCGTCAGGAATGGTAGGTTCAGTATTAGGCGACCCGCCAGCGACTATTCTGCGCCATTCCTGATTGTAGAAGAAGAAAGTCTTTTGCCTTTCCTTGTTGTAGACATGCGGAATGACCACCGGTCCGCCGGTATTGAAGCCGAAGATATTCTGTCGCAACTCCGGCACCGGAGAATAAGCGGCGGGACTTGCTCTGTTGTATTTGTTGAAGTAGTCGTTGGCGTCGAAGTCATCGTTGCGAGCGAACTCCCAGAGCTCACCATGGAACTTTTGCGTGCCGCTCTTGATCGCGAGGCTGAACGTAGCACCGGAGGAGATGCCGTAATCGGGAGGGTAGTTGCTGGCCAGCACTTGGAATTGGGCGATGGCATCCATCGAAGGCATAACGCTCATGCCGCCCGCGCCGCCACGGTCATCGGCCTCACCGCCATCGATCAACCAGATGTTGTGGCTCTCGCGCAGACCGTTGACGCTGATGGACGCGCTCGATGCCGATGCGGTGGGTGTGTTGTTGTCCGGTAGCATTGAGCTGACGCCGAGGCCGAGAGCCGCGAGGGCGGTGAAGTTGCGATTCTCGGTCGCAATCTCAGTGACCTGCTCTCCGCTGATCAAGGTGCTGACTTCGTTGGATTCCGACTGTACCTGCAAGGCATCGGCGGTTACGTCGACGTTGACTGTTTCCGCGCCTACTGTCAGCTTCACGTCAGTAGCTAGAGTTTGCGAGACGTTGAGCGTGAGACCCGCCGCGGTGTAACTCTCGAAGCCCTTGGCGGTCGCCTTCAGTGTGTAGGTGCCGACGTTGAGACCGGGGAACGAATACCCGCCGGTTGCGTTACTAACTGTGTTGTAGACGAAGCCGGTTTCATTCTGCTTGAGCGTGAGATTCGCGTCTGGAACGGCAGCTCCGGTCTGGTCTGTAACGGTGCCGATGATCTCGGAGTTTTGCTGCGCCATCGCTGCAACGCATGCAAACGCCAAGACTAAGGGCAATAGAAACACCCTGTATTTTGTGTGATTCATTTGGCCATCCTTTTCAAGCTTGTTACCGGTTTTACTTCTGTTGGTTGTTTTCGAATTTGCTTGCAGGAGAGATTTCCATTGAGGGATACGACGCATCCAGTTGAGTTGCGCCGCTTGCACGGAGCTTTGCGCTTTTTTGCGCACAACCTTTCTCAAGCACACGCGAGATGGACGCGATGTAGCGAATGCTTATTTGTCAGCGCAATGATTGCGATGGAGTCTCAACTGGAATCCATACCTAGTTTTCTATCTATGCAGAACTCCTTTCCGACGCAAGCCAGCACAGGAGGCGTTCCAGAGATGAATTCATCTGGGACTGCGCTGTGGTGAGGATCGCAAGCACAATCACCATTTATTTATCCAAAGATGGTCGGCGGCAATAGCCAGTCGCTACCCTTATGTCATAGCCAGAAAATTGGCAAGCTTTTCCATGATGTGGCGAGCATGACGCAGACGAAAGTGGATATGGAGGCCACGCACTGTGCACGCTACCCTAAAGAACGTGCCTGATAGTGAACCTTGTGGTTCGATATTTCAACCATGCGCCAATGAGATGAGACGGGAAGATGCAAGATGAATTCGACGCAATGCAGGCGCAAGTCAGAAGTCTGCAGATGCTGGTGAGTGAACTGTTGTTGATCAATCAGAAACTGCGGCTGGAAGTGATAGACCTGAGGCAGAGGTGCGGCGCCGATGACGAGACGGCCGAAACTCAGCCACGCCTGCATGTTGCGTTGAGGAACGGTGATTGAAGGACTACGAGAAGCGGCCTCGTTTTAGAGATCGCATTTCGAATCACGGCGTGAAGTGCGATGCCGTTGTCCTGAGCGCAGCCTGCGACTGATTCCATAATATTTCGATCGCGATGAAAACGAGGATCGCGTTGCCGTGCTAACTTCGGTTTGTGGACGCATCCCTTTGTTTCGCCAGCTTTATCCTTGTAACGCGCGATCTTGACCCTGAGTTCGCGGATCATATCAAACCACTGCTGTCCGGTTTAAGTCGCTGCCGTGAGCTGCAAGATGTTGCAGGGTAAAGGTTTAAGCGGTGTTTGTTCTTGCCGCGATTTGAAATGTCCGCGAGCCATTGGATGCATCGGCACCTGTGTTTGACGATGGTGCATGAACCAGGGGCACACAATCTTCCAACAACTGATTTCCTTTGTTCCCGACCGCG
>Ga0302324_100010693_pt1 | contig 18944 bp, 13 predicted proteins | sample Palsa_T0_1_FD_201949 | JGI IMG/M metagenome (GOLD analysis project Ga0302324, IMG submission 201949) | Peat permafrost microbial communities from Stordalen Mire near Abisko, Sweden - Palsa_T0_1 | ecosystem: Environmental > Terrestrial > Soil > Palsa > Peat permafrost | place: Sweden: Abisko...
GCGGCGAGGTTCGTTTCGACACCGGGACGCGTGCGATGTACGCGACCGACGCATCGAATTACCGCCAAGTCCCGATCGGACTCGTCGTTCCCAAAGACGCCGAGGATGTGGAACGCACCCTCGCCGCCTGTCGCAGTTTCGGTGCGCCGGTGTTTTCGCGCGGCGGGGGGACGAGTCTGGCCGGCGAGGCCTGCAACGCGGCCGTCGTGATGGACTTCAGCAAATACATGAACCGCATCATCGAGATCGATTGGGAAGGGAAAACAGCCCGCGTCCAACCCGGTTGCGTCAACGACGACCTGCGCAATAAAGCCGAAGAACGCGGGCTCACTTTCGGTCCAGACCCCGCAACCCACAACCGCAACACCTTCGGCGGGATGATCGGGAATAATTCTTGCGGGATGCATGCGCAGATGGCGGGCAAGACGGAAGAGAATGTCGAGGAGCTCGATATCGTCACGTACGACGGCCTGCGAATGCGCGTCGGGCGTACGTCCGACCACGAACTCGCGCAGATCATCGCCGCCGGCGGCCGCCGCGGCGAGGTATATGCGCAGCTCAAAGCGCTGCGCGACAAATACGCCGATCAGATCCGAGCGCGCTTTCCGAAGATCCCGCGGCGCGTCTCCGGTTTTCCACTCAACGAACTCTTGCCCGAGAACGGGTTCAATGTCGCCCGAGCCCTGGTCGGCACCGAGAGCACCTGCGTGACCGTGCTCGAGGCCACCGTTCGACTGGTGCCGAGCCCGCCGCATCGGGTGCTGTTGATGCTGGGCTTTCCTGATTTGGCGACCGCCGGCGACCACGTCCCGCTGTGCGACGAGCACAAGCCGATCGCGCTCGAAGGGATGGCCGAATCCATGTTTCACTACATGGAGCTCAAAGGCGCCGCCGATACCGGTCGCTCGATGTTTCCCGATGGAAAAGGCTGGCTGATCTGCGAGTTCGGGGGCGACACCAAGGCGGAAGCTGCGGAACGCGCGCGCGGCTTGATGGAAAAAGTGAAGCATATTCCAGCGCCGCCGACGGTGAAGCTCATCGAAGAGCACGCCGAGCAAGAGCGGCTCTGGACGTTTCGCGACAACGCGCTCGGTTCGACTTCGAAGATTCCCAACCAACCCGACTACTACCCGGGTTGGGAAGACTCGGCGGTCGATCCGAAACGGCTGGGCGACTACCTGCGCGTGTTTCAACAGAAGCTTGATGAATACGGCTACAAGGGCTCGATCTACGGACACTTCGGTCAAGCGTGTGTCCATGTCAGCATCGACTTCGATCTTTTCACGGCCGCGGGCATCGCCAAGTACCGCAAATTCGTCACCGAGATGGCGCACATCTGCGTTGCGCACGGCGGTTCACTTTCGGGCGAACACGGCGATGGGCAATCACGCGGCGAGCTGTTGCCGATCATGTACGGCGACGAGCTCGTGCAAGCGTTTTGGGAGTTCAAGTCGATCTGGGATCCGAAGCACAAGATGAACCCCGGTAAGGTCGTGCACCCCTACAAGCTCGATCAGAACTTGCGCTGGGGTACGAACTACGAGCCGTGGGAGCCGAAGACACACTTCGCCTTCGAAGACGATCACGGCAGCTTCGCCTTCGCCGCGAATCGCTGCGTCGGTACCGGAAAGTGTCGCAAGCATGACTCCGGGACGATGTGTCCGAGTTATATGGCGACCAAGGAAGAAGCCTACTCAACGCGCGGACGGGCGCGCTTGCTCTTCGAGATGCTCGAGGGCAATCCGATGAAGAACGGCTGGCAAGACGAAGCCGTCAAGGACGCGCTCGACTTGTGCCTATCGTGCAAGGGGTGCAAGGGCGAATGTCCGGTCAACGTCGACATGGCGACGTACAAAGCCGAGTTCCTTTCGCACTATTACGAGCACAAACGGCGCCCGATCTCCGCCTACGCTTTTGGCTGGATGTATTGGTGGGCGCGGCTCGCGTCGCTCGCACCAGGCGTAGTGAACGCGCTCACGCAGATGCCGGTCTTGCGCGACGCCGCGAAGGCCGCCGTCTCGATCGCGCCACAACGACGGATCCCGCTTTTCGCCGCGCAGACCTTTCGCGCATGGTTTGCGGCCCGCCCGGTATCGACGCGCCCAGCGCCGAGGGGCGAGGTGCTTCTCTGGCCTGATACCTGGAATAACCACTTTCACCCCACAACGGCGCAGGCCGCGGTCGAAGTACTCGAGGACGCGGGTTTCCTCGTTACGCTGCCGGCGATGCAGCTCTGCTGCGGGCGGCCGCTCTACGACTACGGCATGCTGCCACTGGCCAAACGCATGTTGCGCCAAGTGCTTGATGCGCTACGTCCGCAGATTCGCGCCGGAGTGTGCGTCGTCGGTCTCGAGCCGAGTTGCATCTCCGTCTTTCGTGATGAGCTGGTCAATCTGCTCGGCCCCGATGAGGACGCGAAGCGGCTCAAGGCCCAGACGTATCTGCTGACCGAGTTTCTCGCGCAAAAGGCGCCGGACTACGCGCCACCGCGCCTGCACCGCAAGGCGCTGGTGCAAGAGCATTGCCACCAGAAATCGATCCTGGATACCTCCGGCGAGCGCAAACTCTTCACCGCGCTTGGGCTCGACTACGAGCTACCGGATAGTGGTTGCTGCGGCATGGCTGGTCCGTTCGGGTTCGATGCGCAGCATTACGACGTTTCGATCGCGGTTGGCGAGCGGGTTCTGCTGCCGAAGGTGCGCGCGGCCGACAAGCAAACGCTCATCGTCGCGAACGGGTTTAGTTGCCGTGAACAGATTGCGCAGACGACGAACCGCCAGGCCTTGCATCCGGCCCAGGTGTTGAAGATGGCGCTCGACGATCGCGACCATGCGAAGAATGATGCCTTTCCCGAATTGCGTTATATGCCGGATATTGGAGCCGAATCGAAGCGCGCCGGGCTGCACGGAGTGATCGCTTTCGGGCTTCTGGTCGGGGCGGCGGCGAGTGGGCTGCTCATCTGGGCGCGGCGCAGATGAGCGTTGCGGCGCGCGTCGTTATCGTCGGCGGGGGCTTTGCGGGCGTCGCGCTCGCTCGCGGGCTCGAAAGTGCGGGAAAGCGGGAGCGGCTGCGTATCACGCTCATCAACCGGCAGAACTTCATGCTCTTTACGCCGATGTTGCCCGAGGCGGCCGCGGGTTCGATCGAGCTGCAGCACATCATGCAGCCGTTACGCGTTGAGTTGGAGACCGATGACCGCACGGAGGGCGCGTCCCGTTTCGAGCTGGGTGAGGCGATCGGGATCGATCTCGAACGGCGGACGGTGAGCGTGCGGCATCCGTTGACGCACGATGTGCGACTCATCGAATACGACGAACTCGCCTTGGCGCTGGGCGCGACGGATTCGACGATGGGCGTGCCCGGCGTTGAGAAATTTACGATTCCGCTGAAGACGATCGGCGATGCGGAGCTCGTGCGTAGCCGCGTCGTCGGTTCGCTTGAGGTGGCCGCGAAGACGAACGACCTGCTCGAACGGGACCGGCTCTCACGGTTTGTGGTCGTGGGCGGAAATTTCACCGGCGTCGAACTCGCGGGAGAGCTGCAGGCTTTCCTGCGCTCGATCTTGCGCTATTACCCGAGCATCGATTCCGCGACTGTCGAAGTTGTGGTCGTTGAATCGAGTGATAAACTGCTCGGGCATCTGCCCGAGAAATTCGGAAAGTACGCTGCCTCAGTATTGCGTGCACGAGGGACGCGACTGTTGCTCGGGCAGGACGTCAAGGCGGTGGATTCGCGCGGCGTCGAACTCAAAGATGGCGAGCGCATCGAAAGCGCGACGGTGATCTGGGCGGCGGGCGTCGAGCCGCCACCGCTCGCGAAGCAACTCGGAATCAACACGAATAAACACGGTGCGATCGAGACCGGTGGCGATTTCGCCGTTACCGGCACGCCGCACGTGTGGGCGCTGGGCGACTGCGCCGCGGTACCGCGACCGGAGGGTGGAACATACGCGCCGCTCGCTCAGAACGCGATTCGCGAAGGCAAACTGCTTGCCGCGAACATTCGGGCCAGCTTGCGCGGGAAACCCACCAAGAACTTTCGCTATCACGAGCTCGGCCAGATGGCGTCGCTTGGCGACCGCAACGCCGTCGTCAAATTGCCCGGTGGGCGGATGCTCACCGGGACGGTCGCATGGATGGCGTGGCGCACGTACTACCTCGCACTCCTGCCGGGGTGGAACCGCCGGACGCGGGTCGCACTCGACTGGACGCTCGCGCTGGCCTTTCCACCCGAGACGGCGCGCTTACCGCTGGTCGGTAAGGGCGCGTCGTCATTTGAGGATCTCCATGCGACTAGCAGATAAGGTCGTGGTCGTCACCGGCGGCGACAGCGGCATCGGGCAGGCGATCACGCTCGCGATGGCGCGTGAAGGGGCGCGCGTGATGATCGACTATTTCGGCGACGTGGCACCGGCGAACGCCCTGGTCGAGCAGATCGAGAACTTCGGCGGCAAGGCGGCCGCCTTCGCCGCCGACGTGTCAAAGCCCGACGAAGTCGCGGCGCTCTTCGCGCAGACTGTGAAACATTTCGGCGGCGTCGATATTCTCGTGAACAACGCGGGGATCGAGCACCGGGCGCCGTTCCTCGAGACACCGTTTGACCTGTACCGCAAGGTCATCGACATCAATCTCACCGGCGTCTGGCTCTGTTCGCAATCCGCCGCGCAGCAGATGGTGAAACAAAAGCGTGGCGGGCGAATCATCAACATCTCCTCGGTTCACGAAGATCTGACGATGCCCACCAACGCCCCGTACTGCGCCTCAAAAGGCGGTGTGCGGATGTTGATGCGCACAATCGCGGTCGAGCTGGCCCCGCACGGAATTACGGTCAATGACGTCTGCCCGGGCGCCGTTGATACGCCGATGGACGCCGAGCTCAAACGCGACAAGCGCAAATACGATGCGCTGCTCGCCGAGATTCCCATGCACCGCATGGCGAAGCCGGAGGAGATTGCGGCGCTTTGCACGTTTCTCGCGTCGGATGACGCGGCGTTCATCACTGCCTCATCGTATGTTATCGACGGTGGGATGATGCAGAAGTCGGGAAGTTTGTGATCGCGAAGATATCCGGTTCGGGCGAACGCATTTCAACCTACGAAGTTTCCGACAACCAGATGGCCGCCGGCAGTACCTTCGGCTCACCCAAAGCGACGCTCGTGATCAAGGCGACCGGGGCTATCGAGAAACTGTACTCGGTCGATGCCGGGAAGACGCTCGTGGGGAGCGTCGTGCTGCACCACTTCGATGAGCGCAGCGGCATCCCGCTCACCGCGTACCCGGGCACATTCATTATCCATCCGGAACGCCAGGAGCATCACTTCGAGTTATCGAGCGGCGTGCAGGTTCACGAAGAGATCTTTCTGCTCAGCGGGGAGCCGCAGGGCGACCGGGTCGATCCGCCGGCCGCGTACTATACGGTGACGCTGACCAACGCAACGGATACAGAGCAGGTTGTTAGTACGTTCGCGGCTGCGCAGCTGCGGGGTGATACGTCGCATGGTGTGGCGACCGCCTACAGCCCGAAACATCGTGCGCTGCTGGCCTGGAACACTGCGCACCCCCAGTGGGTGCGCGTCTTCGGGTGCTCGGTCAAACCGAGCAGCTACGAAACGACGCGGGATATCGGAAAGCCGAGCCGCGCGTCGTTCCCGGGAAAACTGAGCGATACGACTTTGGCACGGGCGGATGATCCGCTGGGGATGTTTCAGCTACGTCACCGCATGAAGCCGGGGGAAAGCGTCTCGTTTTCGTTCACGCTCTCATTTTCGGTGAAGGGGCGCCCCGCGGCGCTGCGCACCTACGCGCGCTGCCCCACTCCAGCTCGCGCCTTAGCGGCAACGCGCGAGTACTACCACGAGGTTTTGGGGCGCGCGGTCGTGTTGACACCGGATCAGGAGGTCAACCGCGGCGTTCTTTGGGCCAAAGCCAACATGCTGCGAACCCAGACCCTCGCCGACACCGGCTGGTGTTTCGTCAACGACCCGACCCGCTCCAACAATAGCGTTGCGCGCGACACCGCGTGGTTTGCCTTTGGTTCGGATTACATCACGCCGGAGTTCTCCCGCGCATCGCTGCTGTGGTACGCGCAGCACCTTGAGAAACGGGGCATGGTCGTCGAGTACTACGACGTGCGCAACGGCAAGACCGAAGACTACGGCCTCAATATCAACGACAACACGCCGCTCTTGATTCTCGCGTTGTGGCACCATTACGGCGCGAGCGGGGACGGCGCGTTTCTCAAGAGCGTCTACCCATTCGCATGTAAGGCTGCGAATTATATTCTCTCGCAGCGGAATAAAGCGGGGCTCGTGTGGTGCACCGCGACCGGAACCTCCGATTACGGTATCGTCGGTTGGCGCAACGTGATCACGAATTATACCCTTTCCGGCGCGACGACGGAGGTGAACTCCGAGTGCTACGCCGCGCTCAAGACGGTGGCCCAGATGGCGCGCGTGCTCAAGAGAGAGCAAGATCGTGCGACGTTTCAGGCGCAGGCGGAGCAGTTACGCCAGGCGATCAACGAGCATCTTTTCGACAAAGAAACTGGGCTCTACTATCTCAATATCGATACTGACGGTCATGCATGCACGGATGTCACCTCTGATCTCGTCTTTCCGGTGATGTTCGGCGTCGCCGATGAGCCAACGGCAGCGCATATCATCAGCCGCCTGTCCGCGCCGGAGTTTTGGAGTGAGGCCGGCATGCACACCGTGCCGCGCAACGCGATCAACTATGGTCCAACCCACGGCTACGGTCTGCTCGGCGGCGTGTGGATCGGCGTGACCTTTTGGTATGTCTTCGCTGCGGCGCGCTTCAATCCGGAGTTCATGGCCTACGCGCTGGCCGCCGGATTTCGGCACTATTCGATCGATCCGCTGCGCAATAACACGGTGCCCGGCCAGTTTTCGGAGTGGTTGCACGGTGAGTCGCTGGCGAACCAAGGGATGATGCTCTCACCGTGGTTTCCGCCACGATATTTGTGGGCTGCGATCGAAGGGGCGGCTGGGTTGGACCTCTCGCACGATGCGCCGAGGCTGGAGCCGCGCCTGGCGCCCGACTGGAAGTGGATGGGCGTGCGCAACTTGCCGCTCGTCGGCGAGCGTGCGACGTGGTTCGTCGCGCGTGTCCCCGATCTGACGATTTATACGAACTTCGCCTTCGAGGGAACGACGCGGGACCAGCTGTACGACGAGGACATATCGCCGCGCGTGCGTTGCAGCGATGATGCGACGGTAGCGCTGGCCTTGCGCAAGGGTCAACATCTCACGATCTTCGTCGGGAATACGATGGTTCGGACGGTGACGACGGCGCTGTGTCTCGAACTGCCCGCGTGCGCAAAATACGCCGTGCGGACGTACAGCAGCGTGCGACCGGAGTGGGTCGAGAGTCGCACGCACGATGCGCGCGATTTCGAGCGCGGCCTTGCGGTGCAACTCGACCGTAAGGGGTTCTGTGTTCTCGAGCTACGCCGGGAGGGATGATGGGATCGTCGCTGCCGTTCGGCGTCAGCCAATTCACCACATGGCCGTGGCCGTTCGAGCGCGATGTGGAGCGGTATACGGCGCATGGGATTCCAGCGATCGAGATCTGCGCATTCAAACTCGACAAGTGCGATTATGCGCCGCAACTCAACTCGATCACGGCCGCGGGCCTGCGGGTAAGCTCAGTGCAGGCGGAGGTGCACTCACTCTTTCCCGATAGCTTGGCGGGTCAGCCGACGGCACCCGACGACCGCATACGGCACATCAAGACCACGATTGAGCGCGTGGCTCCGCACGTGCCGGAGCAAACGCCCTTTGTCGTCATCACCGGCGCCGCGCCCGGCGGCGATACGGCCGCCGTGTACGAGCAGGCGCTGACGTCGTTCGCAGAGCTGGCGCAGTTCGCGGCACGGCGCAAGATGCGGATCGCCTACGAGCCGCTCAATCCCGTCCTTTTCAACACGGATACGGCACTGTGGGGGCTCGATCAGGCGCTCGAGCTGGTCGAACGCGTTGGGCATGAGGCGCTCGGCTTGTGCGTCGACACGTGGAACATCTTTCAGACCCCGGCCCTGCATGAAGTGATTCGTCGCTGCGGCGATCGCATCTTCGTCGTACAGGTCAGCGATTGGCACCGCCCGCGCTCCGGCGCGGACCGGATCAGCCTCGGCGATGGTATGATCGACAACGCGGCGATCGTGCGCACTATCCGCGCGACCGGTTACACCGGTTTGTATGTCCTGGAAATTTTCTCAGGCGAGTCACTGCCCGACTCGATCTGGCGCTCGGATTTGGATGCGGTCCTAGCGAAGAACCGCGGAGTGTTCGAACGCATTTGGAAGAAGAGCGCAGGATGAAGCTCCCGACACGCATTCACGACTTGAGCCAGCCGGTCTTCAGCAACTGCCCGCAGTACCCGGATAAGAACCCGCGCCCCGCGCAGACTCGGCTCTTCTATATGCTGGCGGTGCAAGGCGTCAACAAAGAGATCGTGGAGTTAAGCACACACACCGGGACACACTGCGATGCCCCGTATCATTTCTTTGATGACGGTGCCACGATCGACCAAGTGCCGCTTGAAACTTACGTTGGTCGGGCGACGATTCTCGATCTGCGAGGGAAGCAGCCGGGGTCCGCGATTGAGCGCGCGGAGGTCGAGCGCTCTGCGCCGCGGATCGCCGCCGGCGACATCGTGTTGCTCAATACGGGCTGGGGGCATAAGCGCGCGAACACTGCGGAGTTCCTCACCGAGTACGTCTACTTGAGCGGAGAAGCGGCGCAGTATCTAGTCGATCGTGGTGTCAAAGGCGTCGGTATCGATGCGGTGAGCCTCGGCGGGTACAACGATCCGAAGAAAGCTGGGCCGCCGCACAGGACGCTGCTCGGGAACGGGCGATTCATCGTCGAGGAGTTGTATTTTCCGGACGCCGTGATGGACGAGACGGAGCGGCTCTTCGTGGCCGCGCCGGTGAAATTGAAGGGCACGAGCGGTGCCTGGACACGCGCGATGCTGTGGGAGTTTTAGTGCCCGAGCTCTTCGGCCGCACCTCCACGCGCCGCGAGCTGGAGATGCGCATCGGAGATCCGCACCAGTTGGGCGGGATTACACCGATCGTGTACGACGAGGGACGTGCCCGCGGAGTGCGCGGCTTTCTTTTGCGTACCGGCGGTGGTCTAGAGGTTGAGATCGCTGCGGATCGCGCGTTGGATGTAGTGAGCGCTGCGTATCGCGGCATTCCGCTGACGTGGCGTGGCCCGGGCGGTCTCGCCCACCCGGCATATTCGGAGTTGGGCACCAACGCGTTCGAGCGAGACTTCTTCGGTGGCTTGGTGACGACGTGTGGACTCCAGGCGTTCGGTCCTGCGGGCCACGATGTCGACGGAGCATGGCAGGAACACGGCTACATCAATCACGCGCCGGCGCAGTCGGTCGGGCATCGAGCGCTGTGGGATCGCGACGACTGCACCTTCGAGATTACGGGGACAGTGCGCGAAGGCGGCATGTTTGGAGCGGCGCTGCGCATGGAGCGCACGTGGCGCGCGGCACTTGGCGGCACGACGCTGCGCCTCCGTGATCGTGTTACGAATGAGGGCGGAGAACGCGCTCCGCACATGCTGCTCTATCACTGCAATGCGGGCTTTCCACTGCTCGACGTAGAGACGGAACTGGCCGTAACCCATAAAGCGATGCGCCCACGTGACGATGACGCGCACGCCGCGCTCGCGCTTTGGAATCGCGGCGGCCCGCCGCTGAGCGGATTCAAGGAGCAGGTGTTCATTCACGACCCCCTTGCGGGTGAGGGTGGTTGGGCGCGAGCGAGTTTCTCGAATCCGCGGCTCGATGGCGGCCGCGGCGTGACACTGACCGTGCGGTATCGGCCAGAGCAATTGCCGGCGCTCATGACATGGCGCATGCTGGGTGTGAAGACGTACGTCATGGCGATGGAGCCGGCAAACTGCGCTACGATCGAAGGGCGTACGGTCGCGCGCGCGCGCGGAAACCTGCCCTTCCTCGAACCGGGCGAGACCCGCCAGTACGAGCTGGAGTTCGCCGTAACCGAAAGCGTTGGTCACCAAGCCCCCGCATAACGCCAAAACCGAGGTAGAAGCGCCACACCGAGTGTGAAACGAACGCACGTCGGGCGCCTAGACTGCAGGGATGACGCACTCGGGTTGATTTATGTGTCGCAGGCGCGACTCGTTGGCCCTTACAGCTATGCGTAAGAGAAGTGGAGGAAAAATGAATGATTGGACGATGAGTTGGGGCCACAATGTGTGTCCCGCGTCCGCGCAGGCGGTCCGCCCGACACGCAAGTTGGGACATTCTCGGCCGCGTTGATGGATGAAGCGCGATCACGGTGCTGGACGGTGATCGCATGAAGAACGATTGGCGCCGTATCTTTAGCTGCGAGGGATCGGCCTAGCGCGTCCGCAGTCGCAGTTCGAGCGTAGCGTGAGCGTCGGCCCTATGCGCCTTTCCATTCTGGTAGGCCCAACGGGTTTGACGCCCGCCTTATAGCGGTTCCACCCGGTCCCGTGCGGCACGGGAAGGGACACAGAGGCATCGGGTAAGACGCTCACGGCCTCTGAGGAGGCGATCTCAAGCGGCCTTTTGGACCGCGCTGGAGAGCTGTGTGACTAAATCGTGACACAGGAAGCAAAAAACCCTTGTAAAATAAGGGTTTTTTGGTAGCCCCAACGGGATTCGAACCCGTGTTACCGCCGTGAGAGGGCGGCGTCCTAGGCCTCTAGACGATAGGGCCGCGATGGCTCCCGGGCAAGGATTCGAACCTCGATAGGCAGGTTCAGAGCCTGCAGTCTTACCATTAGACGACCCGGGATCGGCGGTGTTCTGAGTTGCGGGCTGCGGAGTTCTCCGTTCGGCGTGGCTGCTGCGGATTCGGTCGTCCGATTTTGAATCGACACCGGCGAGCCCCTCCATTCGCAGGCATTGGCGCTCGACGCACCGATTTTCAAGTATACCAGCCCGGGCAAGCGGCGTGGCCTCCCCGCACCTCTCCCGGCCGACCGCCTCGCTCCGCCCCCCGGCCTCCGCCCCGATCGGCTGCCGCGAAGCCGGCAGCCACCTCACCGAACGGATAACCAACCCTGCGCTGGTCAAGCCTAGCGGCAGGGGCGGCGCTGTGGGGCCTGTGGTACCATAAAGGGTACATGTCCCCAGGTCGCACCCGCCCGCTTTCTCCCCCCTCAGGACTGCGGACAGGCGTGCCGAACCCCCGATGAGTCGCCTAGTTGCCATGCGGAGGCTTGCTTGCAGGCAGTTGTCTTAGTTGGCGGGGAGGGGACGCGCCTACGTCCCCTGACCTACGGCACCCCCAAGCCGATGGTCCCCCTGTTCGGCGTCCCGTTCTTGGAGCGGACGCTCTCGCGGCTCAAGCACGCGGGCGTCGACCACGCGATCCTCGCCGCCGGCTACCTGCCCGAGGCGATCCGCGAGCATTTTGGCGACGGCACCCGCCTCGGCATGCGGCTCACCTACGTGATCGAGGACGTGCCGCTCGGAACGGCAGGCGCGATCAAGAACGTCGAACGTTTCATCGAAGGTCCGTTCTTCGTCCTCAATGGCGACGTCCTCACCAGCCTCGACCTGCGCGCGATGTCGGCGTTCCACCATGAGATGGGCGGCCTCGGCGTGCTCCATCTGATCCGCGTTCCGGACCCCTCGGCCTTCGGCTGCGTCATGCACGACGGAGCCGGCCGCGTCACCGCGTTCGTCGAGAAGCCCGCCCGGCACGAGGCGCCGACCGACGAAGTGAACGCCGGGACGTACCTGCTCCATGCATCGGTGCTCGACGCGATTCCGGCCGACACGGTCGTCTCAATCGAGCGCGAGACATTCCCCGCGCTGATCGCAGGCGGCCGCTCGCTGTACGCGCGCACGACCGACGACTACTGGCTCGACATCGGCCGCCCCGAGCACTATCTGCAGGCGCACCGCGACGTCCTCGACGGGAAGCTGCGCCTCGATCCCCTGGCCGATCCCGAACGTCACCGTGGACAGTTCTGGCTTGCCGGCGATACCGGCGCACCTGCGGGCGTGCAGGCGCCGTCTTTCCTTGGCGACGGAGTCGAATTGGGGCCCGGTGCAACCATTGGTCCCTATGCGGTGATTGGGAACGGTGTACGCATTGGTGCTGAAGCAAGCGTGTCGTCCTCCGTCATCTGGGCCGACGCTACGGTCGGCGCGGGGGCGCGCGTGGAAGGATCGATCCTTGCAAACAACGTGCGCGTCGGTCGTGGTGCGCACGTGCTCGCTGGCAGTGTTGTGGGGCATGACGTCGCCATTGGAGCCGACGCCGTGATCCCAAACGATTCCCGTATCGTCTCGGAGCCCGCGATCGTCAAGACGTAGCCTCGGGTTTGTCGGTTCTGAACCTCGGGTACCTATGACGACACGGGACCATCGCCGGAAGCGGCGAGATTTCGCGCCAAAAGGTGGAGACCCACACGTGCAGAGCCGACCCTCATACAGCCGTCCGTTCCAGTCACCCCCGCCTCGAACGCTGTTCATGGGCTCGTTCCCGCCGCGCGAATGCGGGATCGCGACGTTCACGAAGGACGTCGTCGACAGTTACGATGCCGCGTTCGGCACGCGCAGCCACGTGATCGCAATCGATGAGCCCGGCGGCGAATCGCGCAAGTACCCGTCGAACGTGATCGCCCGCTTGTCACGCAACGATCGCGGATCGTATTCGCGCGTCGCGGCGCTGGTCAACGCGCATCCGGCCGAGTTGCTCAACGTCCAGCACGAGTACGGTCTCTTCGGTGGCTCCGACGGCGCTTGGTTCGCCGACTTCCTCGAGTTCGTGCGCAAGCCGGTCGTCGTCTCCATGCACACCGTGCTGCCGAAACCGACCGACGAGCACCTCGCCCTCACGCGCCGCATCTGTGCCCGCGCCGATAACATCGTCGTGCTCTCCGAGACGGGGAAGAAGATCCTCGTCGACCTGTACGGCGCCGATCCGGCGAAAACGTCCGTGATCCACCACGGCGTACCCGACGTGCCGTTCATGTCGACGGCCGGGCCGAAAGCGTCGTTCGGCGTCGCCGATCGCACCGTAATCTCGACGTTCGGCCTCATCAGCCGCGGCAAGGGCCTCGAGTACGCGATCGAGGCGATGCGCCTCGTCGTCGAGCGGCATCCCGAAGCGCTGTATCTCATCCTCGGCGAGACGCATCCGGAAGTGCGCCGGCAAGAGGGCGAGTCATACCGCGAATCGTTGCAGCAGCAGGTCGCCGCGGCCGGCCTCGAGCGCAACGTGACGCTCGTCGATCGCTACCTCGAATTCGACGAGCTCGTGAACTACCTCGCCGCGACCGACGTCTACCTCACGCCCTACCTGAACCCCGTGCAGATCGTGAGCGGCACGCTGGCGTACGCGGTCGGTTGCGGCAAGGCGATCGTCTCCACGCCGTACCTGTACGCGCAGGAACTGCTCGATCAGCATCGCGGGTTTCTCGCGGAGTTCCGCGACGCGGAGTCGATCGCGCGCATCGTGTCCGCGCTTCTCGACGATTTCGGTCTGCGCCGCGCGACCGAGCGGCGGGCGTATCGGTTCGGGCGCCAAATGACCTGGCCGAACGTCGCCCTCGAATACGGGCGCCTGTTCCTGTGCCTGGTTCCGCCGCGCATCCCGACGCTGTTGCTCGAGCGCCCTGCCTAGTCGCAACGGGGCGGTGCGCCCACCGCCGCTGACCCACCTCCGCGCGCTCACCGACGACACCGGTGTTGCGCAGCACGCGCACATGGACGTGCCGAATCGCGCGGAAGGCTACTGCACCGACGACGTCGCGCGCGCGTTCATGGTCGCGATCCAGGCCTCGGCGCACGAGGCGACGCGGCAAGAGGGCATCGATCTGGGCCGCGCCTACCTCTCGTTCGTGGTGCACGCCCAGCGTGCGGACGGTCGCTTCCGGAACTTCATGGCGTACGACCGGCGCTGGCTCGAGGACGTCGGTTCGGAGGATTCGTGCGGCCGAGCCGTCTGGGCGCTCGGCTTCGGGGCGCGCTATGCCCCGATCGAACGGTGGCGGACGTTGTGCAGCGCCGCGGTGGTTCGTGCCCTCCCATCGATCGAGACCTTCTCGTGGCTGCGCGCGCGCGCGTACGCGATGCTCGGTCTCTCCAGCGCGGCGTCGGTGGAAGGGGCGCCGCCACCATTCGCGGAGACGCTCGCCGGCCTCGGGCGCGATCTCGTCGCGCGCTACCACGCCGCGCGCGCACCAGGCTGGGACTGGTTCGAAGGAACCATGACCTACGACAACGCGCGCCTCAGCGAGGCAGCCCTCCGGGCCGGCGCCGCCCTCGGCGATGCGACCCTCGTCGAAACCGGCCTCGCGACGCTCGCCTTCTACGAGTCGGTCGTCTTCGAGGGCGAGCGCTTCGTACCGATCGGCAACCGCGGGTGGTATCGACGCGGGGAGGCGCGTGCTCGCTACGACCAGCAGCCGCTCGAGGCGGCCGCGATGGTCGACGCCGAACTCGCCGCACACGCGGCGACGGGCGACGAAGCGCGCCTCGCGCGCGCACACGAGGCGTTTTCCTGGTATCTGGGTAAAAACGACCTGGAGACCACGCTCGTGCGAGACGGCGGCTGCTCCGACGGAATCGCGCCCGATTCGGTCAACGAAAACATGGGCGCGGAGTCGACGCTTGCATACTTGGCAAGCGCGTTTGCGCTGGCCGAGGCGGAAGAGGCCCGCGTGGCGAAGTATACGCGCGATGATCGTAGAAATCGACGCCCTGAGCGACGTCCAGCGTGACGCTGTCCTCCACTCCGACGGCCCAGTTCTCATCTTCGCCGGAGCCGGCAGCGGCAAAACCAGAGTCCTCACCCACCGGATCGCCTACCTCCTCCAGGAAAAGAAGGTCTTCCCCGACCGTATCCTCGCCGTCACGTTCACCAACAAGGCGGCGGGCGAGATGCGCAACCGGCTCGAGCGGATGGTCGGCGCCGCCACGGCGCGCGACCTCTGGGTCGGGACCTTTCACTCCACCTGCGTGCGCATCTTGCGCCGCGACGGCCGCAAGATCGGCATCTCGCCGAACTTCGCCATCATGGACGAGACCGACCAGCGGTCCATCGTCAAGGACGTCCTCCACGACCTCGACTACGACGAGCGGCAGATCTCCCCAGGCGCCGCGCTCAGCGAGATCAGCAAGGCGAAGAACGCGCTCCTCTCGCCCGACGAATACGAGTCCAAGAACACGTCGTTCCTCGGCGAGCGCTTCGCGAACGTCTACCGTGAGTACGACCGGCGCCTGCGCGAGAGCAACGGGCTCGACTTCGACGACCTGATCTCGCAAGCCATCGCGCTGCTCGAGAACGATCTCGAGACGCGCACGCGCTACCAGAACAAGTTCCGCTACATCCTGGTCGACGAGTACCAGGACGTCAACTACGCCCAGTACCGCCTGTGCGCGATCCTCGCCGGCGAGCACAAGAACCTGACCGTCGTCGGCGACGACGATCAGTCGATCTACTCGTGGCGCGGCAGCGACTACCGCAACATCCTGCGGTTCGAGAACGACTTCCCGGGCGCGAAGGTCTTCAAGCTCGAGGAGAACTACCGCAGCACGCAGACGATCCTCGAAGTCGCGACCGAACTCGTCACGAACAACGCGACGCGTGCCGAGAAGACGATCTTCACCAAGCGTGCGGCCGGTGAGAAGATCACCGTCTACGGCGCCGAGACGGAGCGGGCCGAGGCGCGCTACGTGATCGAGAAGATCAAGGAGCTCGTGCGCGAAGGCGCCGCCTACCGCGACTTCCTCGTGCTGTACCGCACGAACGCACAGTCGCGCGTCTTCGAAGAGGGTTTCCTCGGCGAAGGCATCCCCTATCGGGTCGTCGGCGGCGTTGGCTTCTACGCGCGGGCCGAGATCAAAGACATGATCGCGTACCTGCGCTACATCGTGAACCCATCGGACGCCGTCGCGTTCCGGCGCATCGTGAACGTGCCGCGGCGAAGCATCGGGCAGCAGACGCTGGCGAGCCTTGTCGACGCGGCGACCGCGGCCGGCATGTCCGTCGGCATGACGGTATTCGACAAGGATCTGCTCCATCGCGCCGTGCCGAAGAAGCAGCGCGAGCTCGAGCGCTTCGCCGACCTCGTCACCGACCTGCGCACGCGGGCGACGAGCGCGTCGATCTCGGATCTGCTGGTCGCCGTAATGGAGGAGTCGGGCTACATCCGCGAGCTCCAGGCGGAAGACACGCCCGACGCGCGGCAGCGCCTCGAGAACCTGCAAGAGCTGATCGGAGTCGCACGCGAATTCGAAGCGCAAGAGAACGGCGGCTCACTCGGCGACTTCCTCTCGAACGTCGCGCTGATCAGCGACCTCGACGCGCTGGCGGCGGACACGTCCTACGTCACGATGATGACGCTGCACGCCGCCAAGGGCCTCGAGTTCCCCGTCGTGTTCTTGACGGGCCTCGAAGAAGGCGTCTTCCCGCACAACCGCGCGCTGACCGATATGCCGGAGCTCGAAGAAGAGCGGCGGCTCGCCTACGTCGGCATCACGCGCGCGATGGACCGCCTGTTCCTGTCGTACGCGCAGCGGCGCACGCTGATGGGCAATACGTTCGCCCACCCGAAGTCGCGCTTTCTCGACGAGATGCCGAGCGTAGAGTCGGTCGGGGGCGTGCTTCCCGTTCCGCGTCCCGCAGGCGGCCGCTGGCGCGAAGTGTCGATTCACGAGAACGCGGGCGCCGGCGTGTCGCTCGGCCTGCAAGTCGGCGACCGGGTCCGGCATCCGAAGTGGGGCGAAGGCCTCGTCGCGGCCGTCGGCGGCGTCGGTGCGGACGGAACGCTCACCATCAACTTCCCGAACGTCGGGCAGAAGATGGTCGTCCTGAAATACGCGCCGCTCGAAAAGGTCTGACCGCACGGAGCCGCGCCGCGATGGCGCACCGATGATCCGCGTCGCCGTCGCAGGCGCGCTCGGCCGGATGGGCCGCGTCGCCTGCGAGGCGATCGCCGGTGCCGGCGACCTCGAGCTCGTGGGTGGGGTCGGGCGTTCGGCCGGCGACGACCCGGTTGTGGGCACGATCTATGCCGACGTTGCCTCGCTGTCTGCCGCGGTGCAGCCCGACGTGCTCGTCGACTTCACGGTGCACCCCGTGACCGTCACCATCGCCGGCTCGGCGATCGAGCACGGCATCGCCGCCGTCATCGGGGCCACCGGGTGGACGGTGGGCCAGCGGGCGGCGCTCGCGCAGCGCTGCGTCGACCGCGGCGTGCCCGCGTGCCTCGTCCCCAACTTTGCGATTGGCGCGGTCCTGATGATGCGGTTCGCAGAAGAAGCCGCCCGGTTCTTCCCGACCGCGGAGATCGTCGAGCTGCACCACGACGCCAAGCGCGATGCGCCGAGCGGCACCTCCAAGCTCACGGCCGAGCGCATCGCCGCAGCTGCCGGGCGTGCGGACGTGCCGATCCACAGCGTCCGCCTGCGCGGCCTCGTGGCGCACCAGGAGGTGCTCTTCGGCGGCACCGGCGAGGTGCTCACCATCCGCCACGACTCGATGTCGCGCGAGTCGTTCTCGGCCGGGATCCTGCTCGCGGTGCGTGGCATCCAAGCGCGAACCGGCCTGACCGTCGGCCTCGATGCCTTCCTCGATGCCCCGCCGACGGCCCACGCCGATGCCCCGTAGCACGGCCCCCGCCGACCCCCGCAGCACGGCCCACGCCAATCCCCGCAGCACGGCCCACGCCAATCCCCGCAGCACGGCCCACGCCGGCTATGGACCTGCGAGCGCGGTGGCGAAGATGGTAGCCTGGCACAGAAACGTGACGGAGCGGTACGTGAAGCTTGCGGTGATCGGCGCGACTGGCGCAGTGGGCGAGATGATCCTTCGGGTGCTCGACGAGCGAAACGTCGCGCTGAGCGAACTCGGTGCGTTCGCGTCGCGCGATCGCGACGAGCCCCTGCGCTTTCGCGGCCGCGACGTCCCGATTCGCAAAGCCGTGCCCGCTGCGCTCGCGGGCTACGACGTCGTGATGTTCGCGAGTAGCGACGACGCGAGCGCGGAGCTGGCGGAGCAGTGCGTCGCCGGCGGCGCCATCGTCATCGACAACAGCGCGACGTTTCGCATGGACTCCCGCGTGCCGCTCGTCATCCCCGAGATCAATGCGAGCGCGGCGCGCCCCGACGACCGCATCTTTCCCGTCGCCAACTGCACCGCGATCGTCCTCGCGATGGGCATCGCGCCGATCGCGCGCGTCGCCGGCTTGCGCAGCGTCCGCGTCGCCTCGTACCAAGCCGTGAGCGGCGCCGGTCGAGCCGGGCTCGACGAACTCGCCGCGGGCGAGCGCGCGCTCGCCGACGGCACTCCGGAACCCGAGCCGCGCACCTTCTCGACAGCGATCGCGCGCAACGTGATCCCGCAGGTGGGGTCGTTCGACGAGCACGGCGACAGCGGCGAGGAGCGCAAGGTCGCCGAGGAAACGCGGAAGATCCTCGGCCTGCCGGGCCTACACGTCGCCGCGACGACCGTGCGGGTGCCCGTTCGGACGGCCCACTCCGAAGCGGTTTTCCTGGAGACCGAACGCGACGCAAGCGTCGCGGGCCTTGCGGCCGCCTATCGCGACGCGCCAGGCGTCGTCTTCCACGCGCGCGGCGTCGTCACGCCGCGCGACGTCGAGGGCAGCGACGACGTGCACGTCGCACGCCTTCGTGCCGAGGGCGGCTCGCGGCGGCACTTCCAGCTGTGGGTGGTCGGCGATCAGCTGCGCAAGGGCGCCGCCACCAACGCCGTCCAGATCCTCGAGATGCTCCTGGCACAGGGCCGCGTCCGCAGCGGCGGACTCCAGCACGCGTGAGTGGCCCGAGGGGGGCGCGGAACACAGCGACCGAAATGAGAGCCCTTCATCGATGAAGACCGTCGTCCAGAAGTTCGGGGGTAGTTCGCTCGCGACCGCTGAGCTCCGCGAGATCGCGGCG
>Ga0302324_100010695_pt1 | contig 18940 bp, 16 predicted proteins | sample Palsa_T0_1_FD_201949 | JGI IMG/M metagenome (GOLD analysis project Ga0302324, IMG submission 201949) | Peat permafrost microbial communities from Stordalen Mire near Abisko, Sweden - Palsa_T0_1 | ecosystem: Environmental > Terrestrial > Soil > Palsa > Peat permafrost | place: Sweden: Abisko...
TGGAACAAAATTTCTGAGCGGACATACCGACCTGATCTGCGGCGTGGTGGCCGGCCCCGGCAATCTGATCGAAAAAATTCACGCCACGCGTACAACGCTGGGAAACTGCATGGACCCCCACGCTTCCTGGATGCTGGCGCGGGGGCTAAAAACGCTGGCAGTGCGGGTCGCGCGACAGAACGAGAATGCTCTCCAGGTGGCTCAGTTCCTCGAGCAGCATGCCAAGGTGCGGCACGCGCACTACCCGTTCTTGAAAAGCCATCCCCAATACGAAATTGCCAAAGAGCAGATGACCGGGGGCGGCGGCGTTGTTACGTTCGAGGTCAAAGGCTCGGGCGAGGACGCACGCCGGGCCAGCGAATCCATGCGGTTGTTTACGCTGGCGCCGAGCCTGGGCGGCGTGGAGTCGCTGGTGTCCATCCCGGTGTTGACGTCGCACGCCATGATTGAACCCGCACACCGCGTCCAGATGGGCGTGACCGAGCAGATGATCCGCCTCTCGGTCGGGATTGAGGACGTCAACGACCTGATCGCCGATTTGGATCACGCGCTCGAAGCGGTGCGGGCGCCGCAGGCCGTGGCCAGCGTTTAGCTCCGATCTAACTCTTAGCCGAGCGGCTGTCGCCTCGCGAACAAAAAAGAAATCCCGGCCTCTTACAAGGCCGGGATCATTTTTTGCTACCACTCGCGCGGTTAGAACAGGAACTTCAGGCCCAACTGCAAGATGCGCCCAAGGTGTGCCGAGTTGATCTCAAACATGTTGGCGCCTCCCGGACCCAGGCAGCTCGGATCTCCGGCAGAGTTATTCGCTCCGCCAGTGCAAGTCATGCCAGCGCCAAAACCGCTCCATTCGGGATGGTTGAAGATGTTGAAGGCCTCACCACGGAACTCGATGGAAAGTCGTTCCTTAATGGCAAAATGCTTGAACAGCGCCATATCAAAGTTGATGCGGCCCGGATTGTTTATGTCGTCTCTACCTGAGTCTCCAAACGTGAGTCCGGTTGGCAACGCAAACGCCGCCGGATTGAGCGCAAATTTGACGTAACTGCCACCCGCGAGCGCACTCGGTCCTGGGATATTGGACTTGGGATTGCCAATCACGTCGGCGTAGGAGCCTGTTCCGACGCCGTTGCCCACGCCCGCATTGTCCCCATACGTTGTGCCATTGGTGACGGTCGCCGGCGTTCCGGTGGAGAAGATAGCGATACCGGAATACTGCCAGCCACCGAGCAGAGAATGGCCAAGACCGGCCTTCCGCATGAACGGCAGATCGTAGACGTAACCGACGTTGAACATGTGGCGTTCGTCAAAAGTGGAACTCGCACGGTTAGAGGCGGGTGAGTAGGTGTTGACAAACGTCCCGTCATAACGATCCGAGGAGTCGTCGATGGAGTGGCTGTAAGTGTAAGCCGCGCTCAAGCTCAACGCTCCGACACTCTTGCGCAATGAAGCCTGGAGAGCGTTGTAATTGGAGGATGCGGCAGGTTCAAGTCGGGTAATGGTAGAGATGCCCTGGAATGGCCGGTACGGGTCTGCGTCGTTGCCACAAGCCGTCTGCAGGTTGGCGGCCGTCCCACCTGTAACTTGTTGCCCGTTAACCACGCCGTGCACGCTCGGAAGTCCGATGTTGACCAAACTGTTGCAGTCCGCAGCACTGATCGGCTGGTGTGGCTGATACGGGTTCTTCGAGGCAGGGGTCGGGTAGAGTTGGTTGAAGTCACTCTGCCGGCCAAGATGCGTACCTTTGCTGCCCACGTAGGAAACCGTGAGCACCGAGTGGCCGGACAGTTCCTGCTGCACATCAAGGTGGAACTGTTGCATGTAGGGCCAAATCGCTTGGTTGGGAATAGATATGAAGCTCAACGGGAAAGTAGGAGGTGTGGCATTGCTCGGATTTCCAATATTCGTGTACCCCCCGTTAGGTCCGGTCCCGACGATGTTGATTTGCGATGAGCTCTGGAGCAGAGGCGAGGACTGGCCTTCCATGCCCTCGGTGTTGGCTTCGTTTCCGTTGGCATGCTCAAAGAAGATGCCGTAGCCGCCGCGAATCGCAAGCTTGCCCTTCCCTCTGGGATCCCAGGCAAAACCCACGCGGGGAGCAGGGTTAAACAGGTGCCCCTTGGAGCAGCCGACGGCAGAGACTCCGCCGACCGACGCGTTCGGGAATCCAGCGAAAGTGGCGGGCCCTCCCGGACCTCCGCATTGCACAAGACCAACAAACGGATTACCCAACGGGTTGCCACCCATGCTCGGAGGAACCAGCGCGCCCGCATTCTGCGTAATCGAACCGTCCCCGTCGATCGTCGGTGCGCTTGCGATGTTGGCGGCGTAAACCGCGGGGTCCCAGTTATAAGCGTGCTGGTACCGATCGCGGTAAGTCCCTTCCAGGCTGATTCGTAAGCCTAAGTTCAAGGTCAGACGGTCCGTCGCGTGCCAATCATCCTGGAAATAGGGTTCGACGATCTTGTACCGGTTGTAGAACTTCAACTGGTTGCTTCCCTGGGAGAAGCTCGCGATGTTTCCCAGCAGCATGTCTGCGAAAGCATTTTTCGTGCTGACTGGAGAGCCAATGTCGTACGTGAGTGAGCCATTCACCTGCACGCTGCTCAACTCGTTCTTCTGGGCGGCTACAAAGTAAGCGCCAAACTGCAGGTTGTGGCGTCCGACAATCTTGGTGACGTTGTCACGATAAGTGTAAGTGGGATTGGCGTTATAGGGTCCTTCGGGCCAGATTCCGTCAGGATCCTCGGCGAACCCGCCTCCGTAGGCGGCTCCGCCGCTCACATTGATGGCGGGCAATTTACCAGCGGCGCCGTTAGGGTAGATATACCCCATTTGGAAGCCGGCAGGAAGTTGCCATGCCCCCTCGGACTTGAAGGCGATGTGATCGGTGGTGTAACTGGCTACAAATTCATTGAGCAAAGTGGGGGAGATGGTGCTGGTAAGGCGCGCCACGAAGCTTACGCCCGGCCCGTTGAAGAAGGTCTGTACGGTCGGGAAAGACGCGGAATCCCAGATGGGACCGGATTCCAGCGTGTTCCACGAATCGTGAATATAGCGGAACGTTACGCGGTTGTGGTCTGTAATGTTGTGGTCAACACGCGCCAGTTCTTCGCGCCAATTCGTCGGAAGCAGCGCGTTGGAGTTGTAAATAGCCGCGCCCTTGACATCTGAAGTTGCCACCGGAATCAACGCGAGCAGAGCCGTTCCCGTAGCGGTGGGAGTAATCAAATTGCCAGGGTAATACGTGCCCGTGGTGGGATTAATCGGACAGTCGATGTACGACCCCGACAGTTGGTTGGGGCACACGTCGTTGAAGTCGCCAGCACGCTCTTTGCTGTAAGGCACAGGGACGTTGAATGAAGCCGGGACGCGATCACGCCGCCACTCCTGCGACCAGAAGAAGAACGTCTTCTGCCGGTCCCTGTTGTAAACACCGGGAATATAGATCGGTCCACCGAACGTGTAGCCGAAATCGTTCTTCTTGTAGGGAGGAGTAACGCCAGTGCCGCCGGCAACTGTGCTATTGAAGTAGTTTTGCGCGTTGAACATATCGTTGCGCACGAACTCATAAACATCGCCGTGGAAGTCCTTCGTCCCGGATTTGGTTTCCACTTCCACCGTGCCCGATCCGTTGCGGCCATACTGCGCGCCGTAATTGGAAGTCAGAACTTTGAACTCCTCAATCGCATCAATGCTGGGATACACGTTCAATGTGCCGTTACTGCCGTTGTCCATGTTGTCGCCGCCGTCGAGTTCCCAGTTGTTGTATTCGACGCGTCCACCGTTCATGCTGAAACTGACGCTGCCGTTGATGCCGACCTGCGGCTCATCCATTCCCGTCTGGTTGCTCACGCCGGGCACCAGCGTAACCAGCGTCGTAAAGTTTCTGCCGTTCAACTGGAGTTGGGTCAGTTCTTTCCCCGTGATGGTACCCGCGAGTTCGGAGGACTGAGTCTCGACCTGGGCTACGTTTGCGCCCTCGACCAGCACTTCGACCGTCGCCGCGCCAACCTCGAGCGACACGTCGACGCGGGACTTCTGCGCCACGTCAAGCACCACGCCTTTAGCCTCGTACTTCTTGAAGCCGCTCGCGCTCACGATGACGTCGTACGAACCCGAGGGCAACGCCGACTCGTTGTATTCGCCCGTGGAGTTGGTGACCATTTGCCGATTGATGCCACGCTCCGGACTGGAGATGACGACAGTGGCGCCGGCAACCGCGGCTCCCGACTGATCCTTCACCGTGCCTGTGATCGAACCTGTAGTCTGACCCCAGGCCGCGACGCAGGCGACCATCACAACCAGCACGCTCCGCAACAGTTCCCGAGACGATTTCATGATTCAGTTCTCCCCTTTAGCGCGGGCACACCGGCGCGCGCTCCAATGAACCGCGCCGCCTGTTCGGCGGCACGGCGGCGTAATTTTTCAAACTCACAACGGTCGGCAGGTGATTCGAGACCCCAACAGCCTGCTATTAAAACGTATGAATAGTGCTTTTCGAAGGCATCCGCTGTCAAGAAAAAAAAACGAAGCAGCAGCCGGATCTTTTCCTTTTCTCCCGCTTTTCGGCGGGACGCCAGCCCCGCACCACCGCTCCCGGCTCGACCAAGCAGCCAGAAAAACCCAATTCTTGACGCCTACAGCAAACTTCGCGTGGATTCCCGCACCACCAGTTCCGGTGCCACCTTGCGGTGGTCGGCGGCCACTTCGCGTTTCTCGAGCACGCCGTTGATGCCTTCCACCACAATCCCCACCGCCGCTCCGCCCATGGACTCCAGGGGTTGGCGGACCGTGGTCAGCGAGGGCGTGTAGAGGGCAGAAGGAGCTACATCGTCGAATCCGATCACCGAGCAGTGCTCGGGCACTCGCAGGCCGGCCTTCGAGAGCGCACGAATCGCGCCAAAGGCGGTCATGTCATCAAAAGCCAGCAGCGCAGTGAAAGAATTCTTTTGCTTGATCAGCTCATCCGTCAGCCGCTGGCCGGCCTCGAAGCTCGAAGTAAAGTCCCGTGACTCGGGCAGATCCACAATCAGGCGCTGGTCGAGTTCCAGCCCGCAATCCTTGGCGCAGTTGCGGATTCCCCGCCAGCGCGGCGAGCTGTCGGCCAGAGTCTTGGGCCCGCGGATAATAGCAATTCTGCGATGTCCCATCGAATGCAAATGCTCAAGCGCCAGATAACCGCCGATTTCATTGTCCACGATCACGGAACTGATAGAGTCGGTGTTGAGCTCACAGCCGATCATGATGGTGGGGATGCTGCTTTTTTCCAGGTCCCCAAGCAGATTAATATCGAGAAAGAGCCAGTTGGCCACAACGATCAGCCCTTCGATGCGGCGGTCGAGCAAAAGCTCAAGATAGCGCTCGAAACGCGCGCGCTCGTTGTGCACGTCGGTGAGGATCGGAAGATACGAAGACTGGTAAAGTGTGTTCTCAATGCCGCGCAACACCAGCGTGCAAAACGGATCGGTCATGTCGAACACCATGACTCCGACGGTATGGCTGCGTTTGCTGCGCAGCGAGCGGGCAAACTGGTTTGGACGGTAGCCGAGTTTCTCGGCGGCGCGCTCAATCCGTTTCTTCGTGACGCTCGGAATGTAACGCGCCAGAGGAGCGTTATTCAGGACGATGGAAACTGTGGTGGAGGAGAATCCGCTCTCCTTGGCAACGTCTCGGATGGTGACCATCGAAGCCTTCAGCCTTGTCCTTAGCCCGCGCAGCTCGCCGGCGGCAAAAGCCGCAGCAAAAACCGCGGCGTTAAAACCGAAGCGCGAGTCTCCGATTCCCCCTCAGATTTCCACGCATCCCCGCACTTGAATTCACGGGGAGGCTGGCGGACACTACAGCAGAGACTACATCCAGTGTCAAGCATTCGAATCAAGCACGGGGTTCTTAGCACGTTGCTGGGCCTGCTCTCGCTCGCCGCCGCGACAGGGCAAACGAGCGCGCAGAATTCCGCTTCGACTTCAGCAGCCAAGCCGCAGCCAGCGTTGATTTTTCAGCATGGGCAAGATGCTCTGAATCACGGCAGACTAAGCGAAGCCGAGCGCGATTTTCGTCAGATTCTGGCTCTTGATCCGCAAGCGGGAGCAGCCTACGCGAATTTAGGCGTGGTCTACATGCGGCGCAAGCAGTGGAACAAGGCGCTCGAAATGCTGCGTAACGCCGAGCGCCTGCTCCCGCAAATGGCCGGCATTCGCCTCAACATCGGCCTCGCCTACTACCGGCAGAATGAATTTCTGCTGGCGATCCCTCCTTTTGAATGGGTCGTCCGCGATCAGCCCGACGCGCTGCAGCCGCGCTATCTGCTCGGGCAATGTTATTTTTTCGCCGATCGGTGGGCCGATGCCGCAGACGCTCTGGAACCGCTGTGGACGCAGGAATCCACGCAGCTTAATTATCTTTACGTGCTTTCGATCGCAGCCCATCGCGCTGGCCGCAAGGAGCTTGACGAGCGAGCAACCGCGCAGCTGGTGCGCGTCGGAGAGGGCTCGCCCGAATATCATCTCTTCATGGGCAAAGCGCACTTGAATCTGGAACAATATGACCTCGCGTTAGAGGATTTTCAGGCTGCCGCCGCAGCCGATTCCAGGCTGCCCTTTGTACATTTCAACCTTGGCCTGACCTATTTGAAGAAGCAGGATTACGAGCACTCGCGCGACGAGTTCCTGAAAGATGCCGCGGTGGAGCCGGACTTGGCACTGAACTACGACGAACTCGGCGACGTATATACCCTCATGCAGCAGGACAGCGATGCCGAGAAGAGTTATCGCAACGCGCTGCGCCTCGACTCGCGTCTGATAAATTCGGAAGTTGGGCTCGCCAAGGTCTACGAGAGACAAGAAAAATACACGCAAGCGCTGGCGGCCATCGAATCCGCCGGAAAACTGGATCGGGACCGCACCGACATTCACTACCTCCGGGGCAAGATTCTCTTGCACCTAGGGCGCAGGGCAGAAGGTCAGAAAGAACTCGAAACCGCTGTACGCATCGATAACGAACGTCGCACCGAACACCAGAAGCAGATAGAAACCGGAACCATCCCCTCGCCCGAACTCCTGCAGCAAGACCAGCAGTGACCCTTCCGCGACTACCGCAACCCCATGATGTTACTATTTAGAATTCGTTTCATCCCTGGAGAAACTACCGGGCACCCTTTACTTTATCCTGTGAATCGAAGGTAAGAGACCAGACCTGCTCATGTTGAAATCCAGCTTCTTGAAATCCCGAATCGCCGTTCCCGTCCGCCTGCTGCACCGGTTCTTATTTCTGGCTCTTCTGGCATCGCCCCTCATGGCTTTTGGGCAGGACTTTACCATGCTGGTCACGGAACCCTACCCGTCCGCGGTGGACGCCGGTCAGGACTCAAAATCCTACATAAACCTCGGAACCGTGAATGGCTTCACCGGCAACGTTTCTCTCAGTTGCACCGTGTCCCCGTTAGTCGCGAACGGCCCAACATGCACGCCCCCGGCCACAGCGACTCCTCCGCAGCAGGTCGCGATGTCGATCACCGTCGGCGACCTTGCTCCCGCCGGCTTTTATACCCTCACCGTGACCGCGACGGGCCCTGCCCCTAGCACCGCAAAAACTGCCAACATCTCCCTGACCGTGCTGTCGATAACCCCTGACTACACACTGGCGGTGACAACCGCGATTTTCCCCACCAGCGTGCATGCCGGTTACCCGGCCACGGCAACGGTGACCGTAAGCCCGATCAACGGCTACGCGGGAACTGTCACTCTTTCCTGCAGTTCCATCACGCCATTAGCTACCCCCGCTCCCTCCTGTTCGTTCAGTCCCGCTGCCGTTGACACTGGCCTGGAACCGCCTTACACCGCCGTCCTCACCATCACCACCACCGGACCCACGGCACCGCCGCCGCCAACTACAACGGCTTCGCTTGGCCGGAGCCCTGGGATCAACGGTGGAGTACGGCTCGCATCAAGCTCTAACAGCCTCTGGTTCGCATTCCTCGGACTGGGATTGGTCGCGCTCGCCCTGGCCACTTCTGGTCCACGGCGCCGCAGGCTCGGCCTGTTGTCAGTTCTCTTCCTAACTGTGGCGAGCTTACTGTTCGTGCCCGGCTGTGAGAACTACACCAACACCGGCCTGAACGGAAGCACGCCGAAAAATACCTACGTCTTCACACTGACCGGCGCGGACACCCAGGGAGTGGCGCCCAGCAACGAAGCCACGCCTGCCACCGTAAGTCTCACGGTAAACTAGCGCCGGTTGCAGCTATGGGCAGCTTCCGGTTACCGACACTTTCCCGCTCAATTTTTCGCTCAACGCGAAAGCTGGCCGCGGCATGCCTTTTCTGCTCTTACTTCTGCGCGATCCCCGCTGTAATCGGCAAAGACAAACCCAAACCAACTACCGTGCGCTGGGACGAACAACGTCCGGGCTGCACCTTCTCCCGTGGCGACGACGGAAAGTACCATTACGGACTATGGTCGGGCGACCTCGGCATCACGCTCGCGCTCGACGCCCAGGAGCTGGAAAAAGTCCGGCGCCGCCACGAGCCGTTTTTCGGCGTGCTCCTCGATATACGCTATCGCGGCCAGACTTCTATCGATATCGCCACGGAAGGCATTTCGCTGCAATTCCTCAAGCACTTCAAGGTCATCCAACCCGCCCTCGACCCGGACAGATTCGCGGAAAAAATCCAGAAAGATGCCGACACTCAGGATCACGAAACCGCCCGCGAAATTGAAAAACATCCCGAGCAGAAAGACGCGAAAGAAGCCTACACGCGGGCCTTTCAGAAGGATGCGGCTGAGTTGCTGGAGTTCGTCACCAAAGACACCTTGCGTCCAGCACATCTCGACCCCGGAAAACCGCAAGTCAGCGGATGGGTATTGTTCAACACGAACACCCGCTGGATCAGCGGCTGGAAAAAGCGGGAAATTTTCGTGCTGCGCGTTCCGATCGAGGGCACCGTCTTCGAGATTCCCTTCGAACTTCCCCCGGAAAGAGGTGAACTGATTCTGCGCCGCAGAGAGTAGAAAACCCGCTACGCGTGCGGGTGCCTCAAGCTAGCCGCGTTTCTTGCGGCTAGGGTGGGGATTCTGACTTTGCTTGAATTGGGGACTTTTAACTTTGTTTCAGCGCGGGAACTTTGGCTTTGTTTATGTTGGAGACTTCGACTTCCGGCTCGGCAATATTTCCTACGAAGCCGCCCGCCGCGTCCCGCGGTCGTTCTCCGCCGCCTGGCGCCTGAGGATATCGCGCAGCGAAACCAATCCCTTCAGCTCTTTTCCTTCAACGATCGGCAAATGGCGGAATCCGAATTCCTGCATGATGAACAGACATTCTTCCATGGTTTCATCGGCAGGCACGGCGCGCGGGTTCGCACTCATCACTTCCGCCACCGATGTCGATCCCGGATTCCTTCCCACCGCGACCACCCGGTTCATAATGTCGCGTTCCGAAAACATCCCTGCCAGTTCTCCATTGCGCAGCACGGGCAGCGCTCCGATGTTGTGTTCCATCATGTAGCGCGCCGCTTCCAGCACAGTCTTTCCGGCATCGATGGAATAAACTTTACGGTCCTTTACGATTTCACGGAGAGTGGTCATCGGTCACTCCTTATTGGGCTCTGGGATGGCGGCCTGGCCCGGGCCCACATCCCGGCCGTTGGGTGGGCAATACTTTATCACGACCAGCGGCGGCCAGACACCCCGGAAACAGGCCACGGACAGCCAGTGTCCGGTCGGCCGAAAGCCCACGAGCGCCGCACCAACTCTCTGCCTGCCAGCACCCTCCCGTGTTCTCAAAGTCCCCGACCTCCGCGATCCAAGCTCTACTCTGTGATCCCTGTGTCCCCGGTGGTCAACGAATTCAGACAGCCTGCCGTTTCCATTTGCAGCTTGGAAGCAACGAAAGTCTTCAGTAGAATTCGGAGCAATGGGGCAATGGAATAGCGGGCCGACCAGCCGGCCGTGGAGGATCACCATGAAGTTTCCCGTCAGCAAGCTTACAATCATAGTCGCGTCACTAGCGCTGCTCACAGTTGCTGAACCGCGCGCGTTTTTCGGTCAAACCACCAGCAACACCGCCACCCGCGCGAAAGGCAATCCTGCGCCGTCCTCCGTCGGCACAGGCACAGGCGTAATGGTCGGTGGCGTGACTTCCTTCGCATTCTCCAGCGTCCGCACCATCGCCGGCGAACCGTTTTCCGCCGAGGAAGAATCCGAACGTTCCCAGGTCCTGGCAGACGGTACCCACGTATCCCAGACCACCCAGGTGCACCTCTACCGCGACTCCGATGGCAGAACCCGAAGCGAGACCTTGCCAGCTCAACCGAAGGGAACCGGCTCTCCGGTGTTTTTCGCGCATATCTCCGATCCCGTCGCCAAGGTTCATTACACGCTCGACATGCAGCGACAGATAGCCCACGTAATATCAGTAGCGGGAGAGAATCGCGCGCGCCCCGAACCCACCCAGGCCGAGACCACTGGCCAATCGCCGCCCGCCCGAGTCGAACGCCCGCTGCGATCAGCCACGTCACAATTGGGTACAGACCCCGCGAGCGAGCCGGTTCGACGCAGCGTTTCGCACGTATCGCTCGGCACGCAAACCTTCGAAGGCATCGAGGCCCGGGGTACGCAGACGACCATGACGATTCCTGAGGGTGCCGAAGGCAACGATCGCCCGATTGAGATTGTTTGCGAGAATTGGGAATCCCCGGAACTGAAGCTGATGATGCTTACGAAGTGCACCGACCCGCTTCATGGCGACCACACCACGCGCGTCGTCAGCATCGACCGCTCAGAGCCGGACGCCTCCCTGTTCCAAGTGCCGCCAGATTTCAAAATCGAAAACCAGCAGACTCGTTCCACGCCGGAACCAACCACCAGCGAACACTGATCGAGAAATCCGGAAGTACACGAAATGTCACGAAGCGCTTTGCCGCCGGGATTTCCTTCGTGTACCTTCGCGTCCTTCGTGGTTAAGGCCGTTGCATTGACCCTGCCATTGCAGCCGGCTGGGTCTGGCAGTACCGAAGTCGCGGCAGACTTGAAGTTGCCCTACCGCTCTACTAGTTCTTCCAGCGTAGCAAAAAACGCCGGGTAAGAAATCGCCGCGGATTCCGCCCCGCGAATCACCGTCTCGCCTTCCGCGCGCAGCGCCGCAATCGCAAAGCCCATGGCAATCCGGTGATCGCCGCAAGAATCAACCTCCGCGCCGTGCGGCTTCTGCCCGCCAGGAATCTTCAAACCGTCCCCGCGCTCCTCTACCTGCGCACCCATCCGCCGCAGATTGCTGGCCACCGCGGCAATGCGGTCCGATTCCTTCACCCGCAACTCCTTGGCGTCGCTCACCTCAATTCCCTGCTCTGTGTAAGGCGCAATCGCCGCCAGCACCGGAATCTCATCAATCAGCGCCGCCGAGTCCGCTCCGGAAATAGTCACACCCTTCAGTCGAGCGCCCTCCACCTGCAGCGTGCCCACCAGTTCGCCGTGAATCTCCTCAATCTGAGTCACGGAAATCTTCAGCCCCAGCACGGTGAGAATGTCGAGCAGCCGCGCCCGCGTAGGATTCATCAGCAGATTCGGAATGGTCAGCCGCGATCCCGGAAACAACGCCGCCGCGCACAAGAAAAAAGCCGCGCTCGATAAGTCGCCCGGAACCCGGGCTTCCAACCCCTTAAGCCTCTGTCCTCCGCGAATCTTCACTTCATTTCCCTTGCTCTCAAGTTGCGCTCCAAACGCGCGCAGCGCAACTTCCCCGTGATCGCGAGTGCGCAGCGGCTCCTCCACGCGGGTTTCTCCGTCAGCAAACAGCCCTGCAAACAGCAAACAGGATTTCACTTGCGCGCTGGCCACCGGCATCTTGTAGTCGATAGCTTTCAGCTCCCCGCCCGAAATCCGCAAAGGCGGAAGTCCGCTCTGTGAAGCAATCTGCGCGCCCATCGCCGTAAGAGGATTAATCACGCGCCCCATCGGCCGTCGCGAAAGTGACTCGTCGCCGACCATCTCACTCATAAATTTCTGCCCCGCGACAATCCCGCTCAACATGCGCATCGTCGAGCCAGAGTTGCCGCAATCAAGCGCCGCGCGCGGAGCAGCCAGCGCGGCCCCGCGCCCTGCAATCTCGATTACGTTGTCGCCGCCATCTCCGCTCCCGCGCTCCCACTTCACTCCCAGCGAGCGCATGCATCCCAGCGTGCTCGCGCAATCGGCGCCAGTGGAATAGTTTTCAATCCGCGACGGTCCCTCGGCGATGCCCGCCAGCATCGCATAACGGTGCGAAATAGATTTGTCCCCCGGCAGCCGCACACTGCCCCGCACACCGCGCGCCGGGCGCACCACTACCTGTGATTCACTTTTCATCTCGAGATCAATATAACGGAAACCGCCGGAAAGAATGGCCACGCAGGCCTGCAAAATTGTTGATTGCTAATTGCTGATTTAACCAAACGACCGCGGCACCCCGGTGCATTCAATTTTCAATCAGCAATCAGCAATTTCTCACGCCATCGCCCGCGCCTCGGCCGTAGCCTCCTTCAAAATGCTGGCAGGAACTTCCCTCATCGTCACCCCAAACTCAAACATCGCCGTCTCCGTCCCGCGTCCCCAGCGCGCCACATCCCAGTGCGCGCGAACAAACTTCAACTCCGGGTGCGCCGTCAGATCCAACAGCAATACTGCCTGATCCCGGTAGAATTTCTGCGGAAACGCCGCAATCGCCTTGGGACTCCACGCCGCCCCATCCGCCGAGCCGTAGATGCTCACATCCAGCGACTCCTGCTCGATAATGTTCGTAATGTTGAGCGTCAGCAGAAAAACGCGGCTGGTGGCCGCGCTCACATCGACGGCGGCGCCATCGCCCTTGGCAGTCACTACCGTCTTCGCCGCAACCAGATCAGCCAAAGAAGTATTTACCGTTGTCATTCGACCTCGATTCTTTTCCCGATTCTCCCGTCCTATACCCCACAGTAAAGCTGCTCACTCCGACGGATGTGGCCCCGTAAACTCCGAACAGCACGGCTTCTCAACCGGTTTGAACTCCATCAGTTCGATCCGCGTCAGATCGGGATCGTACACGTTCAGCTGCCACTTGCCATCTTTCCCCATCTGCGCCTTCTCGTCGCCGTGCGGCTTCCAGCCATGCGACTCCAAAATCGCCTGCGCCTTCTTCATGTCGACAACGCCCAGCGAGATGTGATTCATCACCCCCGTAACCCGCAGATCAGGATGCTCCGGCTGATTCAACATATACTCCAGCCACTCTGTGCCGTCCGGAACCTGCATCGCCACCCACTCGGTCCTGTCCGGCTTCATTCCCCCCTGCCAGTAAAGATGAAAGCCCAGCAGGTCGCGATAAAAGTGATCCTCCGCATCCCGGTTGTGCACCAGAAACCCGGCATGAATCATGCGCCGCGACACCGCCGCTGAGGATCCCGGCGCAGCCGCGTCTGCCTTGGTATTCTCAGCCGCATGTTCGACCGAGGCGTGTTCTACAAATTCAACCCGATGTCCCTCAGGATCAACAACAGAAAAACTCAAACTGTGATCAGACCAGCCCTGCACGCCGGAAACCTTCACCCCGTTCGCCGACAAATAATGCCGCAGCCCCACCAGGTTGTCAGTAATGAATGCAACGTGGTCCATGCGATCCGTAGCTTTCGGATCGGGTGCAGCACTGTAGCCCACCCACTGCGCGCCCACCATGTAGCGCACGATGCCGCCCGGTTCTATCGCCGGAGCGTCCGCCAGTCCGAGCACGCCACCGTAGAGCTTCTGCACTCCCTCAGGCTCAGTAGTGTAAAACGAAACATGATCAATCCCTAGAATGCGCGGCCTTGGAACGGCAGCGGCCTGCGCGAAAGCGCCAGCCGCAGAAAACAAGAATGCCAGTATCGCAACCAGTCTTCTCATAAGCAGGACGATTGTAGCCCGACCCGTCCCTCAAAACCTAGACCTGGATTCCGATTCACCCGGTGGTCCTCTGTGTAGTCAACGAATTCAGGAAACCGCTCGCATTTCACCCCTGGATTCCCTCCAGAAAGTTCGACACCAGCCCCGTCACATCCTCCGGCCGCTCCCATGCCGAGTAGTGCCCGACCTTCGGAATCACCCGCATCTGGCTCCCCAAAATATGCTGGCGCATCAACTCCGCTTCGTTCACGCCGGTAAGAACATCTTCTTCCCCCGTGATCAGCAGCACAGGAACATTGATGGTCTTCAATATATCCACCGAGTCCGGACGCTCCGCCATCCCCCGCTGCACCTGAGCGACATCCTCAGCCGACATTTTGCGCATCATGCCCAGCGCCCCTGCCACCAGGTCAGGGCGCGACTCGCGCGTGCTCTTGCCCAACAGTCGCGGAATCATACTTTCAAAAAATGGCTCCGTGCCGCGCTCCAAAACGTGATTCGCCGCTTGCAACCGTCCCGCGCGCGCTTCAGCGGAATCCGCCGGAGCTTTCGTATTGCACAGGCCCAGCGCAGCCACGCGGCCGCGAAATCTGCGCCAGAATTCAAACAACGCATATCCGCCAATCGACACTCCAATCAGCGCAGCGCGCCCCACTTCAGCGTCGTCCATTACGCGTGCGATGTCAGCAGCGTGCTTCGCCATCGTCGCTGGCCCCTCGCCAACTCCAGAATCGCCATGCCCGCGCAGGTCCGGCAAAATTATCCGGAAGCGCGCAGCCAGCGCCTCGGCCACGGGCAACCAGAACTCGTGATTTACGGGAAAAGGATGCAGCAGCACAACCGGAGCGCCCTCGCCCAGAACCCAGAAGGCGATGTCCGCGTCGCCACTCTTCACCTTCGAGACGCTAGCCTGCATGCAACCGATTTAAACACGAATGCCAATTTCTCCGCCCGGCTCTCGTGGGTAGTCTCTCAGTTTGTGGGATTTCTTATGTGGGGACGCCCTCGGCTGTCCAGTCGAGCGAAGCTCGACGACTCCTTCGCAGCCAGCGAGCTTACATGCTCGTCATCTGCTGCGCGCCCGCCGGAGCCGTAAGTTGCAACGGTTCCTCGGGCATCACGATCCACGCGACGAAGTAGGGAATGAAACCAACGCAGGTCATGAGCGCCGTAATCAGCCACACCAGCCGCACCACAGTCACGTCAATATCAAAATACTCAGCGCACCCCAGGCACACGCCCGCGATCTTGCGTCCCTCGCGCGGCCGCACCAGCCGCTTGCGCGCCACAGATGCCCCCACCCGAATGCCGCAATACGCGCAAACCGCCGCATCCTCTTGAATCACTTTTCCGCAGTAGTTGCAGTACATGATCTGCCTCTCTACTAGACAATACGTATCTGTATGCCAAAAGTTCCGTTGAAGACTTCCAAATTTCTATCGAAGTTCACCACCCGCTGCGACGCCCCCGCACCAAAACGGCCCGTGCCAGCCAAGAACTAATGCGCGAGTCCGAGGCCGTTATTCCCTGTACGCCTCCCGAAGAAACTTGCGCGCTTCCTCCGCCATCGGAGTCCCGCCGTTCTCCGCCACCACCGTCCGATATTTCTTCACCGCCAGATCGCGCTTCTGCAGCAGGTCATACATCTTCCCCGCAGCCAGATTAGCTTTCTGCAAAGTCTCCGGATCAGGACTCGACACCTCATTCGTCAGCTCATAAGCCGCAGCCGCTCCCGCATAGTCCTTCCGTCTGCGCAATAATTCCCCCAGTCCCCAGGCTGCCAACTCATAATGCAGCGCACCATACTTCCCATCCCGCCCGTTCTGCCAGACTTTCCGGTAACCCGCCGCAGCCTCATCCCAGCGTCCCGCGTCGCGCAGCAAGTTGGCGACCTCCAACGCGAACAGATAATTCCTGGGATACCGCGCCGCCAGCCCCTCGGCAATGCCGCGCGCCTCGTCGTACTGGTGTTCGCGCCGCAGGAACAGGCACAGCACCACGTCGGCGTCCACCGCATTCTCGCCATTGCTGCGGCCCAGCTCCCGCAGATATTGCAGTCCCTTTTCCTTGGTGCCGCTCAGCCCCACCAACGCGACCGCCACTTTCACTCCCCAGGGAAGGCTCCCCATCACGTAATTGTGCGTGCCCACCACCAGCTTCGCGTCCACGTAGTTAGGGTCGAGTTCCAGCACGCGTTCGTGGTCCTGCCGCGCCCCAACTCCATTCCGCAAGGCCGAAAACCATGCCCGCTCGATCAGCGCCGTATAGAGCGCAAAGTCCGCCCGCGTAACCCCTCGAGCATAGAGGGCGTCCACATCGTTCGGATTAGCTTTAAGTTGTTCTTCCTCCAGACTCTCCGCCAGAACGACCAGTTGCCGGATGCGTTGGTTTACCTTGGGATCGCCCGCCCGGTGCGTCTGCCCAATAAAACTGTCGTTGGCATACTCGCCCGTGTTCATGGCTCCAGTGTCATAGAGCTCGCGCGTCAGCACGGTAGTCAGCAAGTGGTTCACTGCAGTGGGATCTTTTGGACGCCGCGCAAGAATCTTTTCGAAGTCATGCGTCGCCTGGTCGTACTCCATGTTGTAGAAGTAGTCAAAGGCCGCGTCGACCTGCGGATCGTGGGCCACGCTTGCGGCAGCAGTGGAAACGCGCAAGGCAATCAGAAGCACAAGCAGGAGGCGGATGCTGCCGCTGGACGCCGAATGAAACAACGCTGTCCTCTCCCAGAATGCCACGAGCTATGAAAAAATCCAGACTAAACCCGGCCCTACCCCGTGACCCTTGTGCCCGGAACCTGCCCCGAGCCAACTCGAAGGGTGGTAAAAACCCTTTCGCCGCCTACCTGCTCAGCGCTGGTGTTTCCCCAGTCTAAACGAATCCGCGTTTCGCGGGAGCGGACCCTTCCCGGAACCAACTCCGTTAGCTGGGGGCCAGAACAGTCACTCCAATTCCACCCCCGGCCCCTCTACAATTACCCTCAAGTCCAATACTCATTCGGGTTTTAGACCATTTCGAATGAGTCGTTCTGTCCGGTCTGCCGAATGGAGCTCGGCCGACCGGAGTTCTTTCATAGACGTTTCGTGGACCTCTCCGGGAGCAGGCCGTTCCGGAAGTTGAGATCAAAGTTGAAACCAAGTTGAGATGCACTTGCGGTCTCGCCGGAGGGTCCTGAACTTTAGAAACCAGCGCATCTTTACGCGCAAGAGCGCGTAATTATTGCCGGAGATTCATTGCTAAAACCTGGGACGAAATTCGTAAGTCGTTAATTCGTCAATGCTTAGCCGGAGGTTGGCTTTGGCGTTAGGCTTGCCTCTTGAAGAATTCACCATTCAACTTTTCGGGGTCTACCGATGGCGGAACTAACTCACAACGCGGAGCAGGAATTCTGGCAGCCGCCAGCCGCCATGCAGATGGCCAGTCCGCCCCAGGAAGTCACTCCGGCCCCGGCTCTGAGTGATGCTTGTAACCGCTGTGACACTGAATATCTCGTGGGCGCGCGCTTTTGCCATGCCTGCGGCACTCCCCGGGTCCAGCCCTCCCAGCGTCAACCCTATACCGAGAACCAATCTGCCTACCTTTCGGCCGACTTCTTGTCTTCCGACTTTTTCGTAAAAGGAGCCGCCAAGCTCCGCGCCACCGCCGCCGGAATCCGCTGGCGCAGGGTCGCCCTCCCAGCCTGGGTTCAATACCTGCATTTCCACCAGATCAAGCGCTGGATCGGACTTCCCACCCCGTCGCTGGTCGCTTTCTTCATCGGCCTCGGCTGCATTGCCGGAGCCATCGGCGTGAGCCTGGTCTACAAGCCGCAGAACTTCGTCGATTTTCAGGCCATCCAGATGTGGCGCATCGAGTGGCTGCTGGCCGCAACCGCTTCCTTCGTAGCCGGCATCCTGCTGAAAAAACCCTCCACCAAAGATCCCGACGATCAGGACTAAAGCCCACCCTGGCGCCCTATCCGCAGCGGGTGCCCCATTTCTCGCGTTCTCCGCGAGAAGCGGGTGCCATCGCACTCATCAACCACGCCGCAGGCTTCGTGGGTACATTCACAGTACGTACACCCGAAGCATCCACCAGACAAGGAATATCGCGACGATCGCCCCAGCGATGTGAACGATCCAGTCACCCGCTGTTTTCGGTTTCCCAAAGTTGAACATGCGGCAATGGTAGCAGGCCCCTCGCAGGTGGCGATATGTCGCCGTTACTGTTGCCCTCGCCGTTACGCGCAACGACCAGCGATCAAAACGTGGAATAGCCGGCGACATCTGTCGATCCTCTGAGCGCTGAATGATAAAATGTCCCGATGCGTTCCAACCGATCCGTCCCGCCCTGTGCGGTAATTCCCGTGCTCATTTACCCCGACCCCGCCGCCGCGGCCGACTGGCTGTCAAAAGCTTTTGGTTTCACCATCCGTCTCCGCATCGCCAATCACCGCGTCCAGATGAAAGCCGGCGACGGCTGCTTCACCATCGCCGAAGGCAACGTGATCCCCAACAACTCGCACATCATTGAGGTTCGCATCGAAGATGCCAAGGGTCATTGCGAGCGCGCGCGGCAGAACGGTGCCATCATTCTGACGGAACCCCAGGACCAACCCTATGGCGAGTGTCAATACAATGCTCAGGACTTTTACGGTCACCACTGGGACTTTACAGAGACCATCACCGATGTCGCTCCCGAAGAATGGAGCGGCGGTGCATTTCATCTTGAGTAACTCAATTCTGAGCCGTTCTTCGAAATTCCGAACAGGATCCGTATCGACAGACCCGCCTATCGGTAGTCGCCAAATCCGAATTTCTCCGCGTACTCTGCGGCCTTTCTTCGCTGCACTCAGCGGTTAAAGTCTTTTGATTCCCACAGGAACAAGGCCCCTTCACCGTATTCCGAACAGGATCCGTATCGACAAACCCGTCTATCGGATAGTCGCTAAATCCGAATTTCTCCGCGTACTCTGCGGCCTTTCTTCGCTGCACTCAGCGGTTAAAGTCTTTTGATTCCCACAGGAACAAGGCCCCTTCACCGTATTCCGAACAGGATCCGTATCGACAAACCCG
>Ga0302324_100010700_pt1 | contig 18932 bp, 15 predicted proteins | sample Palsa_T0_1_FD_201949 | JGI IMG/M metagenome (GOLD analysis project Ga0302324, IMG submission 201949) | Peat permafrost microbial communities from Stordalen Mire near Abisko, Sweden - Palsa_T0_1 | ecosystem: Environmental > Terrestrial > Soil > Palsa > Peat permafrost | place: Sweden: Abisko...
GCGAGCGTGTCGAGCAGCGTCGCCAACCCGTCCTTGATGCCGAGATCCTCGCCGTAGCAAGTCGTATCCTGCCCGATCAGCGTGATCTCCTGAACGCCGCTGGCGACCAGCCTCTGCGCCTCGGCCACAACCGACTCGAAGCGCCGCGAACGAAACTTCCCGCGCAGGTTGGGAATGATGCAGAAGGTACAGGGGTGGTCACAGCCTTCCGCGATCTTGATATAAGCCGAAGTCCGGCCTGTCGACAACATGCGGGGCGTGGATTCGTCGTAAAGATACGTCGGCAGAAGGTGCGTCGCGCCCTGCCAATCGTCCCGCTTGAAGCGGCCCTGCCTTTCGCGGTGATCGCCTTCCGGTCGAAAGCCCTTCGGGCCGTTCTCGGGGTGCTGCAATGGGCTGGTCTTGTGCGTCCCTGCTCCCGACTCACGTCCTTCACGAACCTCAGCGTGCCCATTGCTGCTGAGAATGTTGAAAGGCGACGGCACTGCACCCCGCATCGGCGCAATCCCAGCGGCTTCCAGAATCGACTCCAACTCACCGGTGCCGACGACGGCATCCACCTCAGGAATGTTCTTTTTGATCTCGTCCCGATAGCGCTCCACGAGGCATCCGGCCACGATCAGTTTGGTCGCGCGTCCCTCGGTCTTCAGGCGAGCCATTTCGAGGATGGTATCGACCGATTCCTGCTTCGCCGTATCGATGAAGCTACAGGTATTCACGACAAGGATATCGGCGTCCTCGGGGCGAGCGGTCAGCCGCGCTCCGGCGCGATCGAGCAAGCCCATCATTACCTCAGAATCGACGAGGTTTTTGGGGCAACCTAACGAAATAAAGCCCACGGAAGGGGCCGTGGGTGGGGAAAGTTTACTCACCTTTCCATTGTACCGGGAACTCAATCCTTACGGGTTTTCCCTTGGTGGCGCTCTGCGAGAACGTACTGCCCGCGGATGTTAAAATCCCTTAGTGCCGGGTCCTACGCGACGTAATCCCGCCAATCCCGCCAGGTCCGGAAGGAAGCAACGGTAACGGGCTAGTACGGGCGCAGTAGGTCACCCGGTACTTTTTTGGCGCCGAGGCGCTCTAACTTAGAACCGCGGACCGTTTGGCAAAATACCGAGGACGCTTTAACAAGAGTCCGGAGGTCGTTTCGCGAATTACGCGCTGGCGCATTTGCTTTGAATCGCGGGCCCAGATGGTCCGGCGACGAGTGTTGTTAGGAGACTTCCATTGAGCCTCACCGTTCGTCCTGTGGTGGGCCGGCGCGCGAAGATCACGGCGCTCGGCACCTACGTTCCTCCTCAAGTCCTCACCAATCAAGATTTAGAAAAAATGGTCGACACCAACGACCAATGGATTATGGAACGCACGGGAATCCGAGAGCGGCACGTGCTGGCCAAGGGGCTGGGCGTGAGCGATATCTGCGTGGAAGCAGCCAAGAAATGCCTTGCCGCCCGCGGCATCGAGCCGACTGAGATCGAGGCCATCATCGTCGGCACTGTCACTCCAGATATGATGTTCCCCTCGACAGCGTGCCTTGTGCAGGATAAACTCGGCGCAAAGGGCGCGTGGGGATTCGACGTTTCGGCGGGCTGCTCGGGATTTGTTTTCGCCTTGCAGGCCGGCGTCAAGCTGGTCGAGAGCGGAGCGCATTCCAAGGTCCTGGTCATCGGCGCTGACGCCAACACGCGCATGACCGACTACACCGACCGCGCCACTTGCATCCTGTTTGGCGACGGTGGCGGCGCGGTGCTGATTGAGCCAGCCGCGGAAGGCGAGATCGGCTTCATCGACTTTGTGCACGAGATTGACGGATCCGGTGGCGTGTCTCTCAACCTAAAAGGCGGCGGCAGCCTGAATCCGCCAACCCACGAAACCATCGACAAGAAGATGCACTACATCTATCAGGACGGACAGGCGGTTTATAAGTTCGCCGTGCGCAAGATGGCCGAGGCCACGACCAGGGTACTTGAGCGCAATGGCGTGACCGGCGCGGACCTGGATGTCTTCATTCCGCACCAGGCCAACAAGCGAATCATTACGTCGACGGCCGACCGGCTGGGCATGGACCCCGAGCGCGTCATTATCAATATTGACAAGTACGGAAACACATCGGCCGGCACGATCCCGCTGGCCATGGAAACGGCCATCGAACAGGGAAAACTCAAGAAGGGTGACCTGGTTCTGCTCGCTGCGGTGGGCGCGGGTTTCACCGTGGGCGCGGCGTTGCTGCGGTGGGAGATTTAGCGGACCATCCCTTCACCACTTACTCGCCGGCTCGCGTCCAACCTGACTCGCTAAGTCAAAGTCGTACGGTGGCAGCACGCCCGCGTCGGCGGCCTCGCGGAAAAATCGTCGCATTCCTTCAAGGCATTCTTCATCCAAAACGTAGTGAATGTTCGAGGAAAGATAGGAGCGAATGGTCTGTTCCGACAGCGCCATCCGCTGCGACCATTCGGCAGCGAGCGCGTCAATGTTCTGCAATCCGTGATCGCGGGAGCGAACGAAGTCGCCGCTGATGCTCTCCTCCAAAGGTCCGCTGCGTGCAATGCCAGTGGCACACCAGACGGCGGAGACAAAGGGCAATCGCGTGAGGGTGTGCCACTCTTTGGCCAGATCGTGATAGACAAGCTCTTCACCGCTCCGTTCATACCGATTGGCGCGCTCTTCGAGAGCCATCAGGGCCGGGTCGCCAATCACAATCGCGGCATCGGCCCGTTCGAGCATTGCGTCGAGGTCGGCTGCCATGGGTAGGAAAGCGACGCCGGGATTCGCCCATTTGTGAAAGAGAATGCGTGCGTACGCCAGCGTGGTTCGGCTGGCCGTATCGGCGGCAACGCTGCGCAGCGAATCGAGGCTCTGCCCTCCGTGATGCACCAGAAGCAGCGATCGCACCCGGCCTTTCGAAGCGATGGTGCAACCGGGCAGCACGCGAAGTCCCGGAATCGTCGCCAGCGCGGCGATAGGCACCAATCCAATGTCAGCCGCGCCCGACGCCAGCTTGTCGGCACACTCGGAGGGCAGCATCCAGTCGATCGTGTAGCGGGATGCCAGCTCCTTATCCAGCGGCGGATGTTCGAAGTCCCACATCAGCGGTGCGGGATTCAAGAATCGAATAGCTGCGATACGCAGACGTCTATCTTTTTGTAAACTCACGTTGTCTTAGACTAACAACGAGGCGGGTTCGATGCTGCTGGCAAGGTATCCGCCTGGGCCCCAGCGGGCTGATCCTCGACGTTCATGAGACCTGACTTCCGTGCCGAGTCGGGAAAACATGTGTGGCGCCCATCCTTGACTTCCATTGCGCTCCCGGTTAAGGTGACGGAAATTACCAAAGAAAGCGATTCCGGTTACCGCCGCGGTTGATCGGAGTGCGTTTCGACGCATCAGCGCGCTCCATTGAAAACGACGTCGCTTCCACAATCGAACACCTCCGCAGCCTCTCATCTCGACGATGACCGTCTCGCATGGCTGGCCTTGGTGCTGGCTCCGGGGCTGGGTCCTAAACGTATTCTGGATGGCGTGAAGCTATTGGACGCGCCTAGCCAAATCTTCCGCATCTCCCTGACCGAGCTCGAAAGCCTGAGATTTCCCGCCGAAGCGGCGCAATTCATATTTGATGGCAAGGCCCGCCAGGCAGCCGACGAAGAGTGGGCGCATGTGGCCGAGCAGGGTGGAACAATCTGCACTTATGGTTGCGCCGAGTATCCAGAGCGTCTCAAGGAGATCTATGATCCCCCACCTGTGCTGTGGGTGCGGGGCACGATAGGTCTGTTAACTCGGCCTTCGATTGCAATTGTGGGCACACGTCATCCCTCGCCTTATGGCGCAGGTGTGGCAGAAATGCTGGCGCGCGATCTGGCGGCGAGGCGGCTACTGATCATGAGCGGCATGGCCCGCGGCATCGATACGTGCGCACACAAAGGCGCTCTCACCGCACGCATGCCGACGGTTGCCGTCTGGGGTACTGGCATCGACGTCGTCTATCCGAAAGAGAACAAGAGGCTGTCGGAAGAAATCCTCGCATCCGGGGGTGCGATTGTGAGCGAAATGCCCTTGGGAACATTTCCCGCCCCGCAAAATTTTCCGCGACGCAACCGCATTCTGAGCGGGCTAAGCATCGCCGTACTCGTGGTAGAGGCGAGCGAGAATTCAGGGACACGTATCACCGCCCGATGCGCAGCCGAGCAAAATCGCGATCTCTACGCGGTTCCCGGCAACGTGACCAACAAGAATTCCTGGACTTCCAACACCTTGATTAAGCAGGGCGCAAAGCTCGTCGCAACGTGGGAGGACGTGTGGGAAGATTTGCCTTCGCAGGTGCGGATTGCACTCGAGGCCGAAGCCCGGGCCGAATCCGGGCTTGAATCCAAACCCGAGGCGCCCGCATCTCTTCTGCCGGAACAGGTGTTGCGGCCTCAGGAGTCGATCGTTCTCGAAATCCTTCGTGCGGATGACTCGCTCCAGATCGACGAAATCCTCGAAAACCTGGAGAGCCAGCTGACCTCGGCGGAGGTCTTCACAGCTCTCTTTGAGCTGGAGATCGCGGGCCGGATCCGACAATTGCCGGGAAAGAATTACGTTCGTGCGCTGTGATTCAACGCGATCGGGCGCTGGTCCCCAAATGCGCGCTTTTGCGATGGTTACCACAACATCATCGGAGATTGCGGGTACACAATCAGGAACGTTCTTCCACCGGAACGCTCTTTTGCGGGTGGAAACGCAACCCGGTTCCGTGGTAGCGTGCAACTTTTGCGGACTGTTTTCCTCTGAATAGAGAAACCCGACCGCACAAAATGACGTAAGAAATCGTACGGAAGTAAAACGGATCGGCTTCGAACAGAGTCCAACAGGCCGAACGCAGACTGGAAATAGGAATCAAGGAAAGCAATGAGCAAATCACTGGTGATCGTCGAATCTCCTGCGAAAGCGAAGACGATCGAGAAATATCTGGGCAAGGGATTTTCGGTGCTCGCTTCGGTTGGCCACATCATGGACCTGCCCAAGAAAGACATCGGCGTGGAGCTGGAGCACCGCACATTTGAGCCGACGCTCGTGGTGTCTCCCGACAAACTGAAGGTCGTTGCGCAATTGAAGCGGGCCGGCGCCGCAGCGGACGAAATCTTCCTTGCGCCTGACCCTGACCGAGAAGGCGAAGCGATCGCCTACCACCTGGCAATTCAGCTTGGAACGAACGCAAAAGAGCGGAAAAAAATTCGGCGCGTCACCTTCAACGAGATCACCAAGAAGGCCGTGCAGGAAGCATTCAAGCACGCCCGCGATGTGGATCAGAATCTTGTAGACGCGCAGCAGACGCGCCGTGTGCTTGATCGGCTCGTCGGCTATCAGATTTCTCCGTTGCTCTGGGATAAGGTGCGCCGCGGACTGTCGGCCGGCCGCGTGCAGACCGTTGCCGTGCGCCTGATTGTCGAGCGCGAGCGCGAGATTGCCGCATTCCAGCCTGTGGAATACTGGACGCTCGACGCTCTGCTCCATCCCGAGCGCCATGCGGACAAGAGCTTTAAGGCGCGCTTCATCGGTATCGACGGCGAGCCGGTGCGCGTTGCGAGCGGCAAGGACAAGGACGGGAAAGACCAGTTCATTGCCAATGCGCTGCCAGACGGCAAAGCGATGGCGGAAGTCGTCAGCGCTCTCGAAACAGCAAAATGGTCCCTGGTTTCGGTTCAGTCGAGAGAGCAGCAGCGGAAGCCGCTGCCGCCCTTCATTACCAGTCAATTGCAGCGAGATGCCTCGAGCAAGCTCGGCTTCAACGTGCGGCGCACCATGGGCGTTGCGCAGCGGCTCTATGAGGGCGTCGACATTGGCGATGAAGGCACCACCGGCCTTATTACCTATATGCGTACCGATTCGCCCCGCGTAGCCCCGGAGGCAATTGAAGGAGCGCGCGAGTGGATCAGTAAGCAGTTGGGCGCAAAGTATCTGCCTGCCACTCCCAACGTCTACAAGGGCAAAAAGGACGCGCAGGATGCGCATGAAGCCATTCGCCCATCGGACGTCTCGCGGACGCCGGAGTCGATTGCCCGCTATCTGACGGAGGAACAACTCAAGCTCTATCGCCTCATCTGGCAGCGCTTCGTTGCCTCGCAAATGCTGCCCGCCATATTCGACGTGACCACCGCGAAAATTGCCGCCGTCTCATCGAAGACAGGGAAGACTTATGACTTCCGCGTGAGTGGTTCGGTTCTGCGCTTTGACGGATTCCTCAAAGTCTACGAGGTCGCGGAAGAGCAGAAGGACGACGATGACGAATCGTCCAACAAGCTGCCCGATCTCGATAATGTGAAGGCTCTGGCGCTGGAGAAACTGCTCGATGAGCAGCACTTCACCTCGCCCCCTCCGCGCTTCAACGAGGCTTCGCTGGTAAAAGTGCTGGAAGAGCGCGGCGTCGGCCGCCCATCGACCTATGCATCGATCATCAGCACCATTCAGGATCGCGAATATGTGAGCAAGATCAGCGGGCGCTTCTATCCCACTGAGATTGGGATGGTGGTGTGCGACCTGCTGGTCAAGAATTTCCCTTACATCTTCGACATCGCATACACAGCCAAGCTGGAAGAGGAGCTCGACGATATCGAGGAGGGTAAAGAAAAGTGGACCGCGCTTCTCAATGGTTTCTACGATCACTTTGAAGAAGAGCTAAAAGATGCCGGATCGAAGATGGAAAGCATCAAGCGCATGGAGCAGGTGACAAACGAGAAGTGTGACCTGTGCGGTTCGCCGCTGGTGCTGAAATGGGGTAAGTTCGGCAGCTTCTTTGCGTGCTCTGCCTACAACAAAAAGGACCCCACCAGCTGCACCTTCACCAAGGAAAATACCGCGGGCAAGCCGGACATGAATACACCCGAAGCGCAGGAAGCTGGGGAACAGGACGAGTATTGCGAAAACTGCGGCAGCGTAATGGTTCTGCGGCGCGGGCCATTTGGCATGTTCATGTCGTGCCCTCGCTACAATGACGACCCGCCCTGCAAGACCTTCCGCAAGCTGAGCCAGAAGCAGCAGCAAAAGCAATCGACTCCGAAACCGACCGGCGAAGATTGCCCGGTCTGCGGCAAGCCTCTGGTGTTGCGCCAGGGCGCGTATGGGGAATTCGTCTCCTGCTCCGGCTACCCGAAGTGCAAGTACATCAAGCAGAATCTCATAGAAGGGATGAAGTGCCCGAAGTGCGGCGTGGGCGACGTTGCTGAACGCAAGGCGCGCCGCGGGAATATCTTCTGGGGATGCACCAATTATCCCAAGTGCGACTTCACGTCGAACAACAAGCCGGTGCCCACGAAGTGCCCGGAGTGCGGCAGCCCTTATCTGGTTGAGAAGACACTCAAGTCCGGTGTCTTTCTAGAATGCCCAAACAAGAAGAAGGGTGCTGACGAAGAAGCCAAGCCAAAGAAGCGCGGCAAAAATACGCCCGAAGCAGCTGAGAGCACCGTGGTCTGCACCTTCTCCAAGCGCATCGGCGACGCACCGCCTCCGCCAAGTGCCGAGACGCACGGGCCAGTCGTCGAGACCGAGGACGGCAAAAAGGAACTGCAGCCGGTCTGAGCTGAGCGCAATACTTGCGGCCGGACAAAGGCCGCAAGCGCGCAGGGTGCTGCTTTACCGAACTCTCTTCCAGACCAGATCCTCGTTGTTCCGGCGATCGATGAGCGAGTCCACTCGGCCTGATTCGTCGCGATGAAATAAGCGTCGCCCTTCAACGCCAGCGCGGAAGAAGAGGTCTGGCGATTCGGGCAGCAGTTCAACCGGCTGCCCGGTATCTCGCTGCGCATAGAGTCGACCGGCCTTCTCAGTGACTCCCATCGTGTGGCCCGGAGCGAGTTCATATGTGCCGACAAAATCGCGGAGCTGCGATTCTGTCACTCGCCCCTGAGCCGGGCCTTCATAGTAGCGGAGAGTCTGGCTCGCGAGGATCTTCCAGAGGGAAGACCGGTATACCCACGTGTCTGTCATGTGGTAGCGAGCGCGCAAAATCTGTCCAAAGACAGTCTCGGTTTCATCGGCGTCGTAACTTAGAATCGCAACGTCTTTGGCAAAGCGCGCGATCACGTTTGTGACCTTGATCGAGCCGGTGAAACCAGCCGGCAACGGCTGCAAATCTGCGAGGAACGCACTCTTGTCCAAGCTTTTGCCTTGCTCATTGAAGAGCAGGACGTCGTCGGCCAAATAAAGCTTCCATGGCGCCTGATCGCCTGGGGCAAAGGCGTCGAGTAGCTGTTGTGTACGGCGGATTAGCTCGGTCTGGCTGATGGTTCGACTTTCCGCCGCACTGGGCGCATGAACGGCGAGCAGAGATGTGAAGAGTGCAAGAATCGGGATTGTTTTCACTGGGCCTCCACTTGATTTTGGACTCCAGAATGCTCTCGGTGTATCGCGAACTAGCACTCGAAGCAGAAACTTACGATAAAACCGGCAGAAACCGAATTCCAATCGCTGAAAGGCGCGAGGGCCTTGCCGGGCTCCAGTATCGTGCAGCGGCTCAGTAAGCAGGCTTGAGAACTGCTACCATGGTCAGCGGAGATCCTTTTTGGAAAGAATGCTCGCGACGCCCGCCGATGCGGAAATCGTTCTCAAGCTCTATGAGCTGCGCACCGAAGCGCTGATGCGTCAGGCGCGCGCCTGGATGACGGGAGAATTCTGGCCCGACACAGTGGAAGAATTCTTCGCAGTCGCCTCGAATCCAGCCGATCCCCACAACGCCTGGTTCCGGCAGGTTACAACCTACTGGGAGATGGCGGCCGCGATGGTGCTGCACGGCGCTGTCTCGGCCGAACTATTCGTCGATTGCAACGCCGAAGGTTTTTTCCTGCTGGCGAAGTTTGCCCACATCCTGGGCGCAATTCGCGAGAGAACTCCTGGCTTCCTCACCAAAACCTCCGATTTGGTGAGCCGGTTTTCCGTCGCGTCGGCCCGTTATGAGATCGCTTTGAAGAATGTCGAAGCTCGGCGCAAACGCCTGCAGCCTGTGTGAAATCTACTCAAACCCTGCTCTGACGCGACAAATTCCGCGGGTCAACTTGTGCAACTGTCATCCGCTGGGGCATCATGGTCCGGTACAACATTCAAACTTTCCGGAGGACCCTGTGAAGCGTATTGTGCTCCTGTTTCTGCTCGTCATCTCCTTTGCTGCAATTGCAGCGCGTGCTGCCGACTCAACCCAAGTCAACGGTTGGATCTCCGACTCCATGTGCGGAGCCAAACACGCCGGCACGGGATCGGCTTGCGTCAAGAAGTGCATTGAGGGCGGTATGACCCCCGTCTTTGTCGACGAGGGGAAGAAAGCGGTCTGGAGCATCGACAATCCGGATGCCGTCAAGGGATTCTACGGCGAGCACGTGACGATCCACGGGACCACCGACGCGGACAAAAAGAGCGTCCACATCGACTCCGTGACTGCGGCGAAATAGTCTTTCACCACCGGGGTAAAGATCGGGGAATCTAGAACCGTACTCGCCACGCGCGCCATTCTCTGGTACTGTCGTAACCGGAATCTTTGCGCCTGCGAGTCCGACCGGCGCAGAGGGTAGGAATGCTGGATCGTCCCGGTAACTTCAATGGCAAGAGCACTTTGGAATGGCAAGGTAATCGCAGAGAGCGATGTAATCGAGACAGTTGAAGGCAATGTCTACTTCCCCGAGACGAGCCTCAAGCGGGAGTTTTTTCGTCCCAGCAGCACCACTTCTACCTGCCCGTGGAAGGGGCAGGCTCGCTACATGAGCCTCCTGATCGACGGGCAAGACAATCCCGACGCAGCGTGGTACTACCCGGATCCCAAGCCGGCAGCCCGTAAAATCAAAGGCCTTGTTGCGTTCTGGCGTGGAGTGGAAATCGAGAAATAGCCGCAGCATCCCGCCGCGCGAATCGACCCCTTCCCGGAGAGCGAACACGCTTATGCAAAAGCGCCCTGTCTGGCCGACCATTCTCCTGGCGTTGGCCCTCGCAGGTTGTGCGCATCAGCCTGTCGCGTCAAGTCCCGCCCCCGTCGCTCCAACGCTCTCCGGCGACGCGGCCCATCCCGGCCAAACCAAAGGCTGGGTCGATACCAAACTCTACTTTGGCCTCGGTCTCGCCGATGCGCCCGACAAGGGCATCAGCGAATCCCAATGGCGCGACTTCCTCGACAAGGAAGTAACCACGCGTTTCCCCTCAGGCCTCAGCGTCGTCGATGTCTACGGACAATGGCAAGGGAAGAACCAGCGCGCCCCCGAGCGGCTACGGTCGAAGATGCTCATCGTCGACTATCCAGATACACAGGAAAACCGCGATAAAATTGAGGCAATTCGCACTGCCTGGAAGCAGCGCACCGGCGACCAGTCAGTCCTTCGAGTCACCGAACCTGTCGACGTTTCCTTCTAGAACCGGTCGTCTCAGATCGGGTCTTGAAAGGCACCACTTCAACCCGCGCCAATACAGCGGTTCCACAATTGCTATACCCCGAAGCCGCCACCGCCGGGTGGCATTCTCCTTGACAAAATGCCACCTTGGACGGAACTGGCGACGGCACATGAATTGTGGAACCGCTCTGGCCGCCAAGCTGTTTCGCCCGATGGACGCTGAACTAGAAAGCGCATCGGCGCCCGTGAGCAGCAATCTACGAAGAATCCTTCGGCATTCGCGATTCTCTCTTCCCATAGATGTTCGAGTGGTGTATGCTGATCTTCCATAGAAGTTCGAGTGGAGGGTACCCAATGGGCGACAAGAGTCAATCCGGCGCAGAGATGCTGAAGGGCACCCTCGACATGATGATTCTCCGGACCCTGATCACCGGGGACGCGCATGGTCACACGATAGCCAAAGTGATTGAGCGTACCTCCGAGGATGTTCTGGAGGTAGAGCAAGGTTCGCTCTATCCCGCCCTCCATCGGCTCGAGGATCGCGGTTGGGTTTCTTCCTACTGGGGAGCGAGCGAGAACAACCGCAAGGCGAAGTTTTATCGTCTCACCGCTGTGGGCAGAAAGCAGCTCGTGCGCGAATCGAATCGCTGGCGCCAGATGACGCGCGCCATTGGCCTCGTAATGGGTGAGCAAGCCATGGGCGACGAAGCTACGGCAGATGGAGGCACTCGATGAGCTTGTTCAGGTTCTTTCATCGCAAACGGTCGGACGCGGATTTACGGGAAGAAATCGATGTCTATTTAGCTGAGGAAACCGCCGAGAACATCGCGCGCGGAGCGAAACCGGAGGAAGCGCGCCGCCAGGCTAGAATAAAGCTCGGAAATCCGCGAAGCGTCCGCGAGACTCTTTGGCAGCAAAACACACTCTCCGTCCTCGACAAGCTCGGTCGCGACGTGAAATTCGCGACCAGAACACTCGCGCGAACACCGGGTTTTTCCCTGATCGCGATCGGCGTGATGGTTTTATGCATCGGCGCCACGACCTCGCTCTTCACAGTGGTCCGCTCAGTGCTGCTCAGGCCGCTTCCTTTTCGCGATCCAAGCCGCCTTGTGATGCTCTATGAGCATTTCCGCGATGCCCGCAGCAATCAGGAAGGCTTCAACTACAACACCGTATCGCCAGCCGACTACCGCGACTGGCGCATGCAGACCCACGGGTTTGAAGACATGGCGGGATGGCGTTGGGATCAATCTAACCTGACCGGAGAGCACGGAGAGTTACCGGAGCTGGTTAGCTCGCGCGGCGGGAGTTGGAACCTGTTCCCGCTGCTCGGCGTGCATGCGTTCATCGGGCGCACGTTTACCGAGAGCGAAGATCGCCCGGATGGAACCGCCGTTATGCTTACATGGAATCTCTTCGAGCGTCGGTTCGGCGGAGATCCGGCAATTGTCGGCAAACAAATTCATCTCGACGGGAAGCCATTTACGGTGGTCGGCGTGCTCCCACAGTCATTCACCTATCCTGATGCGAAAGTCCAGCTCTGGGTGACGTATGAATCAGGGCTGCCGCCGGATCTGCTCCAGCATCACGACTATCACTTCACGCGGGTGGTGGCCCGCCTGCGGCCGGACGTGAGCCTGGCCAGCGCCCTGAGCCAGGTAGAGGCGGTGCAGTACCGTCTGCATGCGCAATACCTCAATGCGCCTGTGGCCGAAGATGTAGTGCCGCGGACCATCAATGACGACCTGGCGCGCGATGTGAAGAAACCGCTGCTGCTCTTAATGTGTGCTGTCGCATGCATGTTATTGATCGGCTGCTTGAACGTCGCCAATCTGCTCGTCGCGCGTGGCGCGGCACGGCAAAAGGAAGTAGCCATCCGGGGCGCGCTCGGCGCACAGAGGCTGACGCTCATTCGTGGCCAGTTGATGGAGAGCCTGTTGATCTGCGTGGCTGGCGGCGCGGGCGGAGTATTGTTGTCGATGGCGGCCACGAGGTGGATGGCCCACGCGTGGAAAGATTTACCCAGCGCCGAGGGCATTCAGGTGGACGGCGTCGTTCTGGGATTCGCCTGTGCGTTGGTTTTTTCAGCGGCGCTGCTCGCGGGTCTGCTGCCGGCCATTTCCTCTACGGGCAAGGCGGCATTTGCGTCGCTCCAGGCTTCATCGCGCACCGCCAGTGGAAATCTCTCGCGCGTCACACTGCGCAAGGCGCTGCTGACTGTGGAGATCGCGGTCACCGTGGTGTTATTGATCGGCGCTGGGTTATTGCTCAGGAGCTTTGTTCGCTTGCATAGCGCCGACGTCGGATGCGTGACCAACAATGTTCTGACTTTGAATTACAGCCTTCCTGCGCAGAAATACAGTAGCCCACAAAAGGCGAACGCCTTTAACGAAATGCTTCTGGAAAAACTCCGCGCCCTGCCCGGCGTCCATGCTGTTGCTCTCGGTTCAAGTTTGCCTGGAGAAGGAAATGGCGGAGACGACATGTTCACAATTAAGGAACATCCCGCGTTGAAACCTGGCGACGTGCTGCCCGACGCTCTCACAATTTGGGTCGATCCTGGGTACTTCAGTGCGTTGCAGATTCCCTCACTGAATGGCCGCGCCTTCACAAGCGATGATCGGCTGGACCGTTCCAAGAAGGTCATCATCAGCAGCCTACTGGCGCGGCAATATTTCCCAGGGGAAGATCCGGTTGGCAAGACCCTTCACGTGCCCGCGTATAACAACGGCGATTACGAAATCGTCGGCGTCGTGGGGGACACACTCTGGCAGGTCGGTAAGCCCGCTATGCCGGCCATGTATTTCCCGATCCTCGATGGCGGTTTGGAGAAAGGTCAGTCGCTCGCCATTCGCACAGATTCCGATCCGTTGGCAATCTCCGTTCCGGTACAGAAGCAGATAGCCGCGCTTGATCCAGAACTGCCAGTTTCCAACGTGCAAACCATGCAGCAGGCAATTGGAGATTCGCTCGGCAATGCCAGCTTCAGCGCCACTCTGGTGCTGAGCTTCGCGGTGCTGTCTCTGGTTCTGGCCTCCGTGGGTTTGTACGGCGTTCTTTCCTATCTGATGACGCAGCGGACAACGGAACTTGGCGTTCGCATGGCGCTCGGCGCGCAGAGGGACCAGGTGCTGCGGCTGATACTCTTCGATGGATTGCGGCCGGCAATTCTTGGGCTGGCACTCGGATCGGCAGCCAGCGCAGGAATCACGCAACTGATTCGCTCCATGCTCTATGACACCAGGCCGCTCGACCCCACCGTCTACATAGCAGTGATCTTTACGCTGCTGGTGGTGGCAACTCTGGCCTGCATGATTCCCGCGTGGCGAGCCTCGCGATTGGATCCGATGCAAGCGCTGCGGGCTGAATAATCCAAAGGAAAATCTAAGCTAGCGCAGAATCGCCTAGTCACTCGTCGAGACACCACAGAAAGCCTCCTTAGCAAACTCAAGAATCATGGCCACGGATCTCAATCATTGCGGCGCCCATTTCATCGGTTGCAGCCCCGCCTCAGGCTTCGAAATGCATCCCATAGCTCAAAACATCCGCCCGGAGGCCCGGCGAAAGGTTCGGAAACTCGGCGTGAGCATGCCAGATTCCCTCGCACTGAAATCCGCATTTCTCCAGCACATGGGCCGAGGCGCGATGTTCCGCGTGGCACACAGCCTCGAGCCGCGTGATGCCGGCCTGACGTGCCAGTTCCACCATCGCCTGCAGCGCCTCGGTAGCGAAACCTTGGCCCCATGCATCTTGTGCGAGAACGTATCCGGTCACGGCAGACATGGGTGTCCTGAAGGATAGGCCCGTTCCACCCAGGAGAAGGTCTTCAGCGTCTCGCGAAAAAATTAGGTACGATCCCGCCGGCCAGAGTTCCCAATCCGCTTCGCTCCAGGTAAGAAACGCATACGTGTCGGCGACGGTGCGATGCGTGGCCCAGCTCATATAGCGGGTCGCAACCGGGTCCCCGGCGTAGCGCTCAAAGATAGCTTGCGCATCGCCGACAATGGGTCTCCGCAGAAGCAGACGTTCAGTCTCCAGCCTCCTGGGTCCCTTCATCGATCTCCGACTCCGTGCTCAGGAATTGTGCTCGATAGGTTTGCCGATCTCCCAATGGTGCCCAAACGGATCGACAACGCGGCCGATGCGCCAGCCGTACCTCTGGTCAACCAGAGGCCATAAGCTCGTTGCTCCAGACGCTACGGCGTGATTGAAGACGCCGTCGGGATCATCCACCACCAGCACCATCCGCACGGTACTGCCGCCAAGACTCTCGGGGCTGAAGTTCTGGTGCTCCGGCGCTTCGTCGGCGAGCCAGAATTCGCAATCGCCGATGGACAGTTGTGCCACAACTGCCCCATCAGGGCTCTCGGTGCGAAATTTCTCAACCGCGCCAAATGCTGTCTTATAGAACTCAATTGCAGCAATCCCTCTTCGCACCGCGAGCAGCGGCGCCACCGTTGCCTTCTTCATTTCTTCGGGCACAAGTCATCTCCTCGGTTCAGCGAGACCTCTCTTCTAAGTTGCCCCGGCAAGGTTCAATACGCCTGCAACTGATCCAGCGGCAAACGAATGCGAAAACAAGTCGACCCCGGCTCGGATCGAACGCTGATGTGACCGCGATGTTTGCGCACAATGCGCATCGCGTTGTCCAGACCCAGCCCAAGACCGTGCCCCGGCGGCTTGGTGGTGAAAAACGGCTCAAAGATTCGGTCCTGCAGCTCGAGCGGGATCCCAGGGCCTGTATCCCAGATCTCCACCAGCAGCATTTCCCCTTCGAGCCGACAGGCCAACCGCAGCAGACCCTGGTTCCCAAGCGCATCGAGAGCATTCTCGATCAGCGAAGTCCAAACCTGGTTCAACTCACTGCCGTAGGCGCTGATGCGGGGCAGATTCGGTTCGTAATCGCGCTCAATCGTCACGTTCGTCATGCGCGACTGAAGCATCTGCATCGTTGCATCCAGTCCTGCGGGCACATCCACCTCAAGAATCGGCGCGCGGTCCATATAGGAGTAGGCCTTCACGGCGCTGATCAAATCGAAGATGCGGTCCGTCGAGTTGATCAGCGTCTCAACCGAACGCGAAGTTCGCAAAAATCGCGCGAAGAATTGCAGTGCGACGCAAATCTCTCTCGGCTCGAGAATCGTACGCAAGGTAATCAGGTCAGCGAGACTCACGCCCTGCTCGTTAAGCTGTGCCGCCACTTCCCACGATTCTTCGCAGGGCAGATCGCTCAACCATTGGCGCAGGGATTCTTCGCGCGAAATCAGCTCCCCGGCATCCACATCTTGCACGGATTCGCGGCGGCTCAAAACGCGCTGTTCCCAATCTTCGATGCTGCGAATCTGCACGTCGGAAAGGCAGAGGTTTACCAGTTTAAAGCGATTCTGTCGGTTGGCGCGAAGCTCCGTGACAAGGCTTGAAGCCGCACGCTGCGCCGCCGAGGCCGGATTGTTCAATTCATGCGCAAGGTTTCCCGCCAACTTATTCAGCGACCCGAGTTTTTCCGCCTGCTGCTCAATCCGCGTCACCTCGCGCACGCGATCCAGAAGCGTGGAGACGACGCGCTGTGCCATCGAGGGGATGGCCCGAAGCATTTCAGGAAAAAGTTCTTTGTGGATGGTAAGCGCCCACACCGGGGAAACAGCGAACCCCTGCCCGCCCGAGATCTTCATACGCGAAAAGGGGAGATAGCCGGTCATTTGGCCGGCACGACCGATGAAAAGCTCCATCGGCCCGCCGCGCTGCCGGCGCACGTGAATCTCGCCTTTCAGGATGAGAAGCATCCGGTCGGCGGGAGCGCCCTCTTCAAAAAGAATCTGGCCGGGCTCTCCGACAACTTCCTCTCCATGGCGCGCCAGCCACAACCTGTCTTCCAGCGCTAGACCATTCAGAGGGACCACGCGTTCCAGTGCGGCAGCAATCGCTTCAACGGGGGTAGGCGACACAGGGGCAGTAGCAACAGGGGAAAGCATTTGGGGACCTCCTGGTTGCAAGTTCAGAATAGCTGATCTGGAGTGAGCACAATGTTTCTCTGTGACAGATTTCAAGGTAGTTTGTTGCGGATCGGTGCCCAAGAAGAACAGGAAGCTTGAATGCTATGATGGGTCGGTTTGCAGTGGAAGGAAGAGAAATCGCTCATGCTGAAAACCTTTTCAGGATTTGTGCTGCTGACAGCCGCAATGACCATCATGGCCCAGACCGCCACTTTCGAGAACGACGCGAAAACCTTTCGTCTCGATGGTGGGAATGTTTCCTACGTATTCGGCGTCAATCCGCGCGGTGAATTGCAGCAGCTCTACTGGGGTGGACGGCTCGCTGCAACCGACCGTTTTCCGCAAGCGGTCCCCATGCGCGAATGGGCCTCGTTTGACACCTCCTACACCAACACCCCGCAGGAGTACGCTGGCTGGGGCGATGGTCTCTACAACGAGCCGGCACTCAAGATCACCTTCGCCGCCGGCAACCGCGATCTGGTGCTTCACTACGAAAGCCATAAGTCCACGCCGAACGGCCTTGCCGTCGTTCTCAAGGACATCAAGGCCGCAATCTTCGTCACTCTGCACTACTCCATCGATCCCGACACCGGCATCCTCGCCCGCTCCGCCACCATCGAAAACAAGGAATCGCAACCCGTCATCATCGAGCAGGCCGCTGCCGCGGCATGGGCCCTGCCTCCAAGCCACTACACGCTCAATTACCTGACCGGCCGTTGGGCAGGCGAATGGACGCTGACACATGAACCCATTCATCCCGGAGCGCGCGTCATCGAAAGCCGTCGCGGTTCAACGGGCCATCAGGCCAATCCCTGGTTTGCAATTCAATCCGGCGACCCCGATGAAAACCACGGTGAAGTCTGGTTCGGCGCGCTCGCTTGGTCCGGTTCCTGGCGCATCACCGTCGAGCAAGACCAGCTCGACTCTGTCCGCATCACCGGTGGCTTCAATCCTTTCGATTTTGGCTACGTCCTCAAACCCGGCGAATCGCTCGAGACGCCGGTCTTTTATGGTGGCTACACGGCTCACGGGCTAGGCGAAGCCTCCCGCATCCTCCACCACTATGAAATCGCGCATGTGCTGCCGCACCGCCTGGGAGAAGGCGACAATGCTGCGCCCAAACCGCGCCCCGTGATCTACAACTCGTGGGAAGCGACGGAAATGAACGTGACCGAAGCCGGCCAGGAAGCCCTCGCCGAAAAAGCCGCTGCCCTCGGCGTCGATCGCTTCGTCACGGACGACGGCTGGTTTGGCCAGCGCAAAACCGACCACGCAGGACTCGGCGACTGGTACGTCAACACCGAGAAATTTCCGCACGGCCTCAAGCCTCTCATCGACAAAGTCCACTCCCTCGGCATGGACTTCGGTCTCTGGGTCGAGCCCGAGATGGTCAACCCCGAATCCGACCTCTATCGCAAGCACCCCGACTGGGTCCTCAACTTCCCCGGCCGCCCGCGCACCGAGGAGCGCAATCAGCTCGTGCTCAACCTCGCCCGCCCCGACGTGCGCGCCTACGTCTATGGCTTCCTCGACAAGCTCCTCAGCGAAAATGACATCGCCTTTCTCAAGTGGGACTACAACCGCAACTGGAGCGAGCCCGGATGGGATCAGCTCCCACCCTCCGAGCAGAAAAAAGTCTACGTCGAATTCACGCGCAACCTCTACTCGATCCTCGCCGAGCTAAAAACCAAGCACCCCAAGGTCGAACTCGAATCATGCTCCGGTGGCGGAGGCCGCGTCGACCTCGGCATCCTCCAGTACGCGGACGAGGTCTGGCCCTCCGACAACACCGATCCCTTCGATCGCCTCACCCAGCAGGACGGCTTTACCTATGCCTACACGCCGCAGGTCATGATGGCCTGGGTCACCGACTCGCCCCACTGGCTCAACAAGCGCACTACGTCGCTCGAATACCGCATGTTGAGTTCCATGCAGGGCTCGCTCGGCATCGGCGCCAACATCGCCAAGTGGAGCGATGAAGAAGCAGCCACCGCGAAGCGCCTCATCGCTGCCTATCACCAGGTGCAGCCTACCATCGTACAGGGCAATCTCTACCGCCTCATCTCACCGCGCAACGGCAGCGAATTCTCAGCCACGCAGACCATCAATCGCGACAAGAGCCAGTCGGTAGTCTTTCTTTTCATTCACTCCACGCAGGAAGGACACATCTTTCCGCGCCTCAAACTCCAGGGCCTCGATCCCGCAGCCCAGTACGCTCTCACATCCATCGAAGGCAAAGCGATGGCAGGCCCGCCAACCACCGCCAGCGGCGCATGGTGGATGAACCACGGCCTCGATATGCCCGAAGAATTCCGTGGCGATTTCCAGGCCGCGGCCTTCCGGCTAGACCGAAAATAGTTCTGAAGGGTTCATAAGAGCGGATCAGTCTCCGTAAGCGCCCATTGCACCTTTCAATTACCCACAAGTTGCACTCCGATCATGATGCCCAGTCCTATGTCGGTGAGTCGTGACATACCTCTCCAAATTACGGTGTTGCCCGGTGGGGGATCGTGTGCGCGAGCGAGATAGCCACCTAATCGGGCAAGCTTCGTGATGTAGTGCGCAAGAGGTGCTGTTTGATTCCGCGCAGGTTTAT
>Ga0302324_100010703_pt1 | contig 18931 bp, 17 predicted proteins | sample Palsa_T0_1_FD_201949 | JGI IMG/M metagenome (GOLD analysis project Ga0302324, IMG submission 201949) | Peat permafrost microbial communities from Stordalen Mire near Abisko, Sweden - Palsa_T0_1 | ecosystem: Environmental > Terrestrial > Soil > Palsa > Peat permafrost | place: Sweden: Abisko...
GTGGCCTTTCTGGATGATAGCCTGGAGCCCTTTGGTTTCCTTGGGAAAGCCGGGTGTCTCGTGCTGCTCGATGCTCACGGCATCGTTGGCAAACAGCTCTTTCTGTGCGGCCTCAAACTCACCCTGGTTGCAAAGCTCCGCGAGACGGGTTGCGATCTGCTGTGTGGACATTTGCTGCTCCTTCGCGCCAAAGCGCATGGAAAAAACCCTGTTCGGACGACTCGATGTCAGCTGTCATCAGGATAGCGGGATCATGTTGCCAGAAGGTTTCGAGCGCGCAGCGCGCGCGGAGTTCCAGCCCGCGCTCTGCGCGAGGAGTGCTCGACGCACTGCACACCAAATCTGGGCGCTCAGCGCCAGAATCTAGCGCTCGCGATGGCCGCGCCCTGCGCGAGAGCCTCGAGTTTGGCCCATATCACTTCCGAATCGATGCCGCTCGTACCCACGTGGATGCTGAATCCACAATCCACCGCGGCCATGAGGTTTTCCCGGCCGACGAGATTGGCGTAACGGCCGATGCGCTGGGCCACGAGTTCCGGGTGCTCGATGTAGGACGATTGGCACTCGATCGATGGTCGTTCATTGGATGTAGTCGTCCTAATGAATTAGAGGCCGGGCGCCTGGCCGGTGACTGTTCCTCATTCGCCGGTTCGAAATCGCTGCCAGACACGGTTAAAAATTCGCAGTTCATCCGTCGTATACACCCGTTCCGTTTCAAAGCGTGCGCGGACCTCGGCGGGCGGGTAGACAATGTAGTTGGTGCGCATCGATGGGTCGAGATAAGGAATAGCAGCGGCATTGCCCGATGCAAAGCCGATGAACCGGGTCACCTCCGCCGAGATTTCCGGTCGCATCATGAAATTTATGAACTTCAAGGCGCCGGCGTAATTGGGTGAATCGGCCGGAATGACCATGCTGTCGATGTAGAGGGGGACGGAGACACGCGGAAAGGCGTAGGCGATCTGGATCTTTGTATCACCTTCCTTCGCCATTCGGCGAGCGATCATTGCGTCGCCGGAGTACCCGATCGACAGGCACAACTCGCCGTCCGCGAGTTGCTCGTAATAACCCGACGTCGAGATGCGCCTCAAAAAAGGCCTGATCTCCTCTATTTTTTTCACAACGGCATCCAGCTGCGCCGGTTCCGCCGAGAGTTGGGGCTGACCGAGATAGCGCGCCACCAGGGGCAAGATGTCTTGCCATGAATCGAGGATGCTGATACCGCACTTCTCGAATTTGGCGGCTGAATCCTTCTTGAAAATCACGTCGAGACTTTCGCTAGGAAGGGTGCCGACGATCATCTTGACCTTATCAGCATTATAAATGACGCCCACGGTGCCCCACATCCATGGAACGGCATAGAGGTTGTCGGGGTCCACCTGGCCCAAGACTTTCAGTATCTGCGGATCCGCGTTGCGTGCATTGGGTATTTGGGATTGATCGAGCTTCTTCCAAAATCCCTTGGGAATTTCGCGAGCGAGATGGGGGGATGCGTTCATGGTGACTATGTCGTAGTTCGAGCTTCCCACCGACAGAGCTGTTTCTGCGACATCCGGCGAATCAAAAACCGCGAGGTTGACGTGAATTCCCGTCTCGGACTGAAATTTGTCCACGACCGATTGCGGAAAGTAGTCCGCCCACGCATAGACGTTCACGACACGGGCGCGGTCTGGCGCGGCGTGCGCCGGCAAGCCGAAAAAAACGAACGACACGATGACCGCGAGTAAGGGATGACGGGCCGAAAGTTGGTTCATGGCGAACTGCAGCCGAATTGATGGCGCCGACTGATACGATACTTATGGAGCTTTCGAGCTTGCCGGTAGCTGCTGTGTAATGCAGTGGATTCCGCCGCCACCTCGAAAGAGCGTTTTGAGCGCAACGGGTACGATCTTCCGGTCGGGAAACGCATCGGACAGCGTCTGAAATACGCCGGCGTCCTCCTCGATTCCGTATGCCGGTGCAATCACGGCGCCGTTGGCGATGTAGAAATTGACGTAGGACCGGCAGTAATCTTCCCCTTCAGGTGCCACGGAGCGGGGCGCTTCGGCAATTGGTAACAGTTTGAAACGTCGGCCCCGGGCGTCCGTCGCAGTTTCCAGAGCACGCCGGTTCTCCGCCATGATCGAATAGCGGGGATCCTCGGGATCTGCAACGACCTCGCACAGAACGGTGGCGGGTTTGATCAAGGCGACATAGCCATCCACATGTCCGTCCGTCGAGGTGTCATACGGGTCGCCGGGCAGCCATATGATTTTTTTTGCGCCCAGCATGGCGCGAAGCTCCGCTTCCGCCTCTGCTTTGCTCCAACCGGGATTGCGGTTCGAATTCAGGATGCAGGTCTCTGCGGTAATAACGGTGCCTTCGCCGTCCGAGAGAAAGCCGCCGCCCTCGGCGACGAGTTCCGATTTATAGACGGGAAATCCGGCTAGCGCGCCAATGCGCTCGCCAAGCGATGCATCCTTGTCATAGGAAGCAAATTTGCTGCCCCATGCGTTGAATGTGAAGGCGGCTGCGGCGCGCTTACCCGCCGGATCCATCACCACCGTGGGGGCAGAGTCGCGCAACCAAGAGTCGTCGAGCGGCACGGGCACGACGGCGACCGAGGGGCCGCACTTCGTTATTGCGTTACTCGCGTCCGCGGGGTCGGCATACATGGTCACAGGTTCGAACTTCGCGATCGCCTGAGCGACGCGAGCGTAATCTTGCCGAGCAGCTTCCAGGTGTTCCTGCCAAAGCTCGAGACGTTTCGGCCATGCCATCCAACAACCCTGATGAGCCGCCCATTCGGCCGGCATCGAAAATCCGAGATCAGAAGGCCTCATTGTCCTCTCCTCGAGCGGGTCGTCGATCGCGGCCGGCCGCATGCTCGGCGGTCTCGAGCGCCGGGCTATCCTAGCCGACTTCGGATTTGCGCGTCTGCGCCTCCCCTAGGCCGAGCGCCTTTCATTTTCCGCCGCGAATGTCGCGCAATTGACATAACGAGCGGCGGTCTCCGGCTCTCGTCCGAGCATGATTGACACTTTCCGTCGCCACAGTGTATGAACGTCCCCATGTAACTCGTGACCGCGTGAAGGGCGGTCAGCGAGTCGCGAGGTTTTCACCGCTTCATAAGAACCAAAGGGGATGAATCCATGAGCTTCAAAGCTCGATTGCTGACGTGTTTGTTAGCGCTGGGAATTCTGCCGAGCGCGATGGCTGATACCGCGGCGCGCGCCGCACCGCCTTATCCGTCTGCCCAGACGCCGAAGGCGGTCGATCTAGGCGCCCTCCAGGAGCTTTCGGCCTCGGAGTCGATCTCGGTGACCGTGGCTATGCGGCTGTCCGACGTCGATGGCGCGGAATCGCTGCTCGCTTCGCTGAACACGCCGGGCAACCCTCAGTATCATCAGTTTCTGACGGCGGAGCAGTTCGTTGCGCGCTTTGCGCCCTCGAAGAGCGATGTTGCGAAGGTAGTCGCGGCACTGTCCAAGAGCGGCTTGACGGTCACGCAGACGACCGCGACCACCCTGCGCGCAACGGGTACACCGGCTGCCATGGAGCGCGCGTTCGCGGTGAGCCTGCACAGCTACTCGGTGCCTGCGCACGGCGCCCTTGCAGGCTATACGTATCACGCGCCCCTGAGCCGGGCCACGGTGCCCGCCGAGATCTCGAGCTTGGTCGCGGGGGTGGTCGGGCTGGACAGCCGGCCAAGCCTCCGCCCACTCAGCACTCACGCGGCTTTGAAGCAAGTCTCGAACCCAAAGGCAGGAAGCTCGAGCACGCTGAGTCCCTTCGGCTCTCTGACGGTAACCGACTTTGCCAATCTCTACGACGTCGGACCGCTCTACGAGCGCGGTGTCACCGGACGCGGTCGCACCTTGGGCATCATGTCGCTCGCGAACTTCACCCCGAGCGATGTATTCGCTTACTGGAGCTCGCTCGGACTGAAGGTCGATCCGAATCGGCTCAAGATCGTCTACGTGGACGGCGGCCCGGGCGCAATCAGCGATGCCGGGGGATCGCTCGAGACGACGCTTGATATCGAGCAGTCGGGTGGCATTGCGCCGGGCGCGAAGATCATTGCCTATCTGGCGCCCAACACCAATCAGGCCTTCGTCGATGTGTTCGCGACCGCGATCGACGCCAACCAGACCGATACGCTCTCGATCAGCTGGGGAGAGTGGGAATGGTTCGAGAACCTCGAGAACGCTCCGGTCACCGATCCTTCGAGCGGCAAGACGGTGAGCACCCTCGAGGCCGTACACGAGCTGCTGGTGCGTGCGGCGATTCAGGGACAGTCAGTGTTCACCGCGCAGGGAGACGGCGGCGCGTACGAGGCCAATAACGATCTCGGCTGCTACGGGCCTTATTCCGCCTCGCAGCCCGACAGCTGCAGCCTTACGCTCAGCGTGGGCTATCCCGGAAGCGACCCGGCCATCACCGCGGCCGGCGGCACGACGCTTCCGGGACTGCAACAATATTGCCTGAATTCCGATTGCACGCAGATCTACAACGTCACCATCCCGCATCAGCGCGTCTGGGGATGGGATTACCTGACCGGGTTTTGCAGCGCGATCGGGCTCACGCCGATCGAGTGCGGGATTTTCCCCGGCGGCGGCGGAGGCGGCGTCAGCGTCGCGTTCTTGCAGCCCTGGTATCAATGGGGCACCTCCGGCGTTCAGTTGAGCCAGCGTGGTCAGGTCTTTCAAGCGACCCCGGACATCGTGGCGGCTGATGAGATAGCTACTGGCTATTACGCGCTGCCGGCGTTTTTCCCGGGGCGCAACGTTCCGGACGTGTCGCTCAACGCGGACCCGGAGACAGGCTACGTGGTGTTTTATACGTCGAGTGTAACCGGCTACAGCGAACAACCCTACTGGGGCGGCACGAGCTTCGTGGCTCCGCAGCTGAACGGCGTATCGGCGCTCTACGGGCAATTGCATGGCCGGTTGGGCCTGCTGAACCCGCTGCTGTACTTTGCTCAGTACCAGAGACGCGCCGCGCCGCTGAATCCGATCGCTTACGGCGATAACTGGTTCTACTCCGGGCGCAACGGTTACAGCCCGGCGGTGGGTTTGGGAACGCTCGACGTCGCGAACTTCGCCGAGTTTCTATCCAATCCGTTCTGATCGTACCGCGAGAACCGGGCGGCGCTTGCGCCGCCCGGGGACCGCTTCCTAGCTGAGGATACCCAGCGTTCGCGCGCGGCTCATCGCGCCGGCGGCAAGGGTTTTGACGCCGCGTTGAGACCGGTTCCCTCACGCTCCATTCATCGCCCCATCGAGGCGCGTTCAAACACTAAGTTGGGACTGCGAACACCAGGCACGTCGTTGTGCCGTGCGCGTAGATCCTATCGTCAGGGCCGACAATGCGCCCCTCGGCGGTTGCCAATTGACGCCCGCTGTGCACGATGCGGGCAGTGGCACGCAGAGGACCGGTGGTGCGCGTGGCGGCGCGCACGATATTCATGCCAAGCTCCACGGTCGTGTACGAGTGGCCCGTGGGTAGCACGCTTTGCACCGCGCACCCCAGCGCCGAGTCGAGCAGCGTCGCATACCAACCCCCGTGGACAGAGCCGAGCGGGTTGTAATGTTTGAACTGGGGCGTACTCTGAAACACAGCCTTGCCGGCCTCGATTGATATAATCGAAAAATCGAGCGTCTCGGCGATCGGCGGGAATGGAAGCTCGCCGCGCAGCATGGCTTGTAGTACCTCGAGGCCGGTCTTGCCGGAAAGCAGTGCCGGATCGGCGATCCCCGGTCGTCCACCGCCGGCGCGCATGCGCTCGACGACGGCGTCACGCTCTCGGCTCCATGGTGTTTGACTCGCTTCGCCGGTCACGGACTTCTCCCTGATCGATGCGCCTGGTCGTTGTATACGCACAAATTATAGACTAGCCGCGCGCATCGCGTCTCGGGGCCGCTGCAGCTAGAATATTGATTTCGCGGGCGCATCGCGAACTCTAAGGGTGGATTCAAGACATGCAGGTAGCAATCGTCACGGGCGCGAGCAGCGGTATTGGTTTTGGCTGCGCGATCAAACTGGCGCAGATGGGCATGGCGGTACTCGGCACGGGAAGAGACGAGAGCAAACTCGCCGAGCTGCACAAGGCGATTGACGATCCCACGCGCATTGGGACGTTGGCCGTTGATCTCACCCATGATGACGCACCGAAGCGAATCGTGGACTTGGCTGTTTCCCGATGGGGTCACATCGACTTCCTGATCAACAATGCGGGCGTCGGCAGTCCCAAGCCGCTCCATGAGACAGACGATCAGGCGCTCGACTACTTTATTGGCCTCATGCTGCGAGCACCGTTCCGCCTGGCGCGCGACGTTCTTCCCCACATGAAGGCGGGCTCCGCGATCATCAACATCTCATCGACGTTTGCAGTCGTGGGTGGCATGCGGGGTGGGGCTTATTCGGCCGCAAAGGGCGGATTGACGGCGCTCACCAGCCATATTGCCTGTCAGTACGGCCCAATGGGGATACGCTGTAACGCGGTGGCTCCGGGCGTTACCATGACACCGATGGTAGAGCATCGCATGCAGGACGAGCGCTTCCGCAAGATCAACATCGAGATGACGCCCTTTCCACGGCTCGGCACGGTCGACGACATTGCAAGCACAGTCGCTTTCCTGTGCTCTCCGGGCGGCAGCTTCATCAATGGGCAGACGATCGTTGTCGACGGGGGCTGGAGCTCCACAAAGTATCTGTCAGATTTTGCCCTCTCGTCGGAATGGAAACCTCGATGAAGCGGGCTCTCTGAGGTCGAAGGAACGATGACCGACAGACACAATCCGAAAGCTCGCTTCGGCGTGACGTTGCAGGAGGCAAGCGCGGCCTCCAGCTTTGCGATAGCGGACGCGCCGCCGTTGCCACCCGTCAATTTCGCCGCTGTCGGAAGGGCTGCTCCCGTGCTGCCGGTAACCCCCACGGGACAACTGCCCAAGGCAACGGCGGTGATCATCACCTGGGCCGAGGCGGAATGGGCTGCAGTTCAGCACGTTTTCTGCGCAGGTGGCAGCAGCATGCCCTACAGCGATCGGTCGCGCGGGACCTGGCCGGGCTGGCAAGAATATTCCTCCAATATGCCGGCGGGTGCCCCGGCGGGGTGGACGTACTGGGGTTATTACCGGCTGGTGGAGATTGGCGGCCGCGCCGTGCTGCTTTTCAAATCGAACACGCATTTGGATTTTCCGGGCGCGACGTATCTCGGGGCCCTGATTGACCTCTTGATCCAGCGAGTGGCCCCGAGCGTTATCCTCTCGACTGGCACGGCGGGTGGCGCAAAGCCACAGGACCACATCGGCACCGTTCGGGCGGTGAGCGCCGGGACGCTGTATGAGACCGGTGAGCCGCAAGCGGATTGGCCACTCTACGAGAATACCTGGCAGGGCGGTGACAGCATACTGACGAGTGCCAATTTCAATCAGCTGTTGTCCCCGGTCCCGACGCAGACCAGCGATCTCGAAGCACTCTGCGCTCAATTCAATCGGCAATACGGAGCGAGCTACTCGTTGTCGCAGTTGGACCCCGGTGGGTTGAATCTGGGCGAGGCCAGATCGCAAATCGACAACCAGACCGGCGGCGGCACCTCACTCCTCACGGCCTCGACTTTTCTGGTCGGTAGCACGGCCGGCACCTATCAATCCTATGCATGCATCGAAATGGACGACGCCGTCATCGGCAAGGCGTGCGCGGCGAGCCGAACGCCCTACGGATTCGTGAGGAACCTATCCGACCCCGTACAGAACGCGGCACTACCCCCGAAGATACAGGGTCATTGGGGCTCCGCGATTTATGACGCCTACGGATTCTATACGAGCTACAACAGCGCGCTGGCGGCCTGGGCAATGCTGGCGTGACGGATCGTCGTATGCCGGAGGTGACAATGGACTTGCTTGCACACCGCTGGGTATCTGTAGCAATGGCCGCCTGTGTCGCCACGTGCGCGATGGCGCAATCTGATCAAATGCCCGAAGGGATCGCAGGAAGACTAATTGCGCATTATCAGATGCAGCGCGTTCCGCAGGAGGGGCCCTGGTTCAGCCTTACTTACGAAAGTACCGATATGCTGGATGGCGCAGATCTACCAGAGCGCTACGCAGGCCGCTCGCACTTGGCAGGCAGCGCAATCATCCTGGTGGAGACCCCCGCCGACTTTTCCGCCATGCATCGGTTGCGGACGGACGAGGTGTGGCATTTTTACGGTGGCTCGCCCATCGACATGCTATTGCTCTATCCCGATGGCACGGGTAGGAGGATCACCTTGGGCGGGGATGTGTTCTCGGGGCAACTCCCGCAGTTCACTGTACCGCACGGCGTTTGGCAGGGATCTACTCCGCGCAACAGGGATGCGAAGGCCTATTCGCTCACCGGTGATCAGCTCTCGCCCGGCTTTGATTACGAGGACTTTGAGATGGGTTACCGCGATGCGTTGCAACGCCAATACCCGGCATTTGCAGCGGATATTCATCGACTTACGCGCGACGAGTTCGCCTCCGCACCCAGTGCCAGGCCTGCGACGATGCAGTTGGCGAAGGGCGATGTTTTCCCGTCGTCGGGCGTGCCCGTTCGGACTATGGCAACCGGCGTGCAACTACAGGAGTTGGTGGGAGAGGTTGCTCCCAAGGCGAAGAGCGGGAGGCTTAGCGTAGCGCAGTTCTTGCTCGAGCCCGGCCGCAGCTCCGGTATGAGCTTCAATCATCGTTCCGAAGAGGTATTCTGGGTCGCCAGTGGATCCGGTCGCGTCCATCTGGGCTCCGATGTGCGGCCCGTCTCTGCCGGATCCGTGGTGTTCATTCCGCCCGGGCTAGCGCACGCTATCGAGGCGAATGCGGACAGCACATTGACCTTCCTGGCCATTTCGGCGCCCGCCTTTACTCCCAAAGACTCTGTGGCCGTGGGGCAGTAGTTGCCCTTTGCAAACGGTTCATTCGGTCTTCGCCCGGAGAGATTCCAGCAAACAATGACCTCTGTCCCATTGGCCAAGGCCGCTCGCTGCGTTGATATGGCCGGCTTTGCCGATATTGACCAGTCGACTTCCCCACGATTCGGCACACTGCTGGACAAAAGGTAAATCGCCGTAGGGATCGTCGGTACTGGCGACTACGATACTTGGGCAGTCAAGCCGAACTCGGCAGATCGGTGAAAATCCGCGGGCTTGAGGCGGAAAACCGGATGCCTCTGGATCAGGCACGGCGACCAGCAGCGCGCCGCCAATCCTGAGCTTCGTTCTTGCCAGCCAGTGCGTCACCAACAGAGTCCCAAGGCTGTGCGCGACAATGAGCACTCCGGTTGCTGCCTCCCGGACCGCACCCTCCAAGGGTCCGATCCATTCGGAGCAGACGGCATGATTCCAGTCCGGTTGTTGCACTCGCAGATAGCCATTACGCGCCTCCCAGAGGCTCTGCCAATGCTCGGGCCCGGAGTTACCGAGGCCCGGGACCAGGAGCACGCGGGACTGTCCTGACGATACCGACATATTGGCAGATTCGCTCCTTTTGCATCCTCAGGGCATAGTAAGCAACGCGCCCGCATCGTGCACTATTGAACCTCAAGGCTGCTGTCTGCCAAGGATGCCTTCTATGAATACCGTGATCGTCTCATCCGTCGCGGTTGGGCTCGCGATATACGTCTGGCCCATCGTCATCTACCACACGAACGAGCACGCGACCTCGCAACGAGTTCGGTTCGCATTGCTTGCTCATCCCGCTCATTCCCTGGCGCTATGTATGGGCGCGCTACGCCGCAATGCCGGGTGACCGCTGGAGGTCGGTGCGATGACAGATTCTATAGACCGCGTCCCCATTGAACCCCAAAGCATCGTCACGCCCTTGTCGAAGGCGGCTGTGTTTCTGGTTCTCGGGCTCGACCCGGCGGCGCCAGCCCTGACTCGCACGCTCGGAGTGATCAGTGATATCGGAGGCCTCATCCGCGCGGTAGGTTTTCGAGATTTGAACGGCCGCTTGTCGTGCAACGTCGGGATCGGGAGCGATGCCTGGGATCGCCTCCAGCGGCCGCAACGCCCGGCACAGTTGCGCCGTTTTGCCGAGATACGCGGACCGGTGCATACCGCGCCGGCGACGGGCGGGGACCTCCTGTTTCACATTCGAGCGGACCGGCCCGACATGTGCTTCGACCTCGAGCGCTTGATCTTGCAGGCACTTGGCGACTGCGTGACAGTCCAAGACGAAGTGCAGGGCTTTCGCTACTTTGATTCTCGCGATCTATTGGGATTCGTCGATGGAACGGAGAATCCGACGGGTAGTGAGATCGGCCAATCGGCCCTGATTCAGTCCGATGACGCGCACTTCGAGGGTGGCAGCTACGTCGTCGTACAAAAATACCTGCATCGGCTCGATCGATGGCAAGCGCTCGATACGGGATCGCAAGAGGCCATTATTGGTCGATCGAAACTGGAGAACGTGGAGCTGGAGGACGCCGCCGGTCAGGAATCCCATAAGACTCTAACGACCATCGTGGACGGGCAGGGCGTGGAACACGATATCTTGCGCGACAACATGCCATTCGGGCGGCCCGGACACGCGGAGTACGGCACCTATTTCATCGGGTATTCCCGGAATCTTTGGGTGATCGAACAAATGTTGCATAACATGTTCGTCGGCGGGAAGACGGGCCATCACGATCGCATCCTCGATTTCTCAACGGCGATGACAGGCGCTACGTTCTTCGCGCCGTCCAGCTCGCTGCTCATGAGTTTGGCGGATTAGTCTGCGAGGCGGCTCGAACTCGACGCATCAGGCTGAGCGGTAGCTGCCGAATCGTGCGCGTCGCGATCGTGGGGAGATATTGGATCTCCTCGACCGGCACCGCGAGCTTGATGTTGTCGATGCGACGCGTGATTTCTCGCGCCGCGACTTTGATCTCCATGCGCGAGAGCGACGCGCCGATGCAACGGTGGACGCCGACACCGAAGGCCACGTGCTTACTGAGGTTGCTGCGGTTCAAGTCGAAGCGCCGCGGACACTCGAACACCGTCTCGTCATCGTTCCCAGAGGCGTAGAGCACGAGGAGGTGCGCACGGTTGGGCAGCAGCCGGCCGCCGAGCTCCACCTCGCGGGTGGTCATTTTGGCCAGGCCCCGGACCGGGGGCTCGACTCGCAGCAACTCTTCCACGAAGCGGCTGAGAAAACGATCATCGTCGATCGAAGCTCGCAACATCTTGGCAAGATCCGGCTGGGTTGCCAGAACGAAAAGCAGATTGCCGATGGCGGTCGCGGTCGTTTCATTGCCGGCAATGATCAGCGCACGGATGAGCGATACCGCCTCCTTGAAGGTGAGCCTGCCGCCATCCTCCAGCCGCGCGTGTACGATGTCTGAGATCATGTCCTCGCGCGGCTCGTGCTCGCGCGCCTTCATCTCGGCGATGATGAAGTTCTGCAGTTCGCAAATCTGCTCGGCGTTCTCCAGCATTTGCTTGTGATCTTGCATATGGGAGATCTGGGCCGTGATGGCCTGCGACCAGCGCTGGATCTTTTGCGCGTTGACTTGGCTGATGCCCAACTGCTCACAGATCACCGCGATGGTCAGCGGAACGGCGAAGTCGTTGACCCCGTCCACAGGCTCGCCCGTCGCTGCCTTGGCGGCGAGCCTCTCGATCAGGCTCACGACGATCGTGGTGATGCCCGGCTCGAGCGTTGCCACGCGGTGCGCGGTGAAGGCGTTCTCCATCAGACGGCGGACGCGGGTGTGCGCAGGCGGATCGTCTTTGATCGCGTCCGGGAAGAAACCGCCGCCGTCGCGCTCGAGGATCCGCTTGAATTCCTCGAAGTGGCCGCTCGCGTACAACGCTTCGTAACCGAGCTTGTCCGAGAAGGTAATCGGGTCGCGGAGGACGGTTACGACGTCATCGTAACGAGATACCAGGTACATTCCGATTTTCGGGTCGTAGTAGACCGGGTCTTTCTTGCGCATGGACCGGTAGAATTCGCTGGGATGCGCCACGATGAGAGGATCCGTCAGAGACGGAGCACCGAGGGGCGATCCGGCACCCGTGCCGGCGGGACAGGCGCTCGGGCCAAGATCGTCAGCCTTGCTTACTTCCACGCGTTTTCTCCGGAGACTCTTGCGATTAGGCTCTCATACCTTAGGTCTCACGCCTTCGGCGGTGCAAGTGGAAACGCGTGTTTCAACTTTATCGGCCTCCCTCGGGCGTGAAGGGGAATCGCATCGCGGCTAGGAAGGCTGGCAAGATGATCTTCAGCACGCGGCAGACGATTAGCTCGACATCATGCAAACAAAAGTCACTTTTCCCGAAGCAGAGACTTTCATCGCGAGATTACGCGCCCTCCGCGACCTGATCGAAAGGAGCGCCGACGCTAACGAGGAGGCAACCCAACTCTCCGCGGAGGTGATCGATGCTCTGGAACGAGTGGAGCTTTTCAAGATGCTCGCACCCCGTGCCGTGGGCGGCATGGAGGCACATCCACCCCAGGTCATCGATGCCCTGCGCACGCTGTCCTACTTCGATGGGTCCACCGGCTGGTATTGCCAGGCGGCCGTGACAGGTCCGGCCGTTGCCGGGGCTTTTCTCGGGGATCGTGCAGTTGATGAGATCTTCTTCTCGGGACAAAGGGCAACCTGCGCCGGGCAGGCGGCGCCGCATGGCAAAGCCGAGAGGGTCGGCGATGGGTACCGCATCTCGGGCTCCTTCAGCTTCGGAAGCGGGACCCCCAATGCTTCCTGGATCGTGGGCGGCTATATCCTCCACGAGAAGGGTGTTCCGGTTTTGAGAGAAAATGGTCAGCCCATCATGCTGATCGCCATGGCGCCGCGTTCCAAGGTCGAATTCCTCGGCAATTGGAACGTGCTGGGTCTGCGGGGGACCGGCAGCTTCGATTTTCGGGTGCTCGATCAAGTTATCCATCGGGACTTCGCGTTCGACGCCGCCAATCCGGAACAGAAGCGGGGCGGCCCGCTCTACGGAATGGGATTCATGGCACTCCCTTCTCTTTGTCACTCCTCATTCGCGTTGGGCTGCACGTACCGCGCGCTCGACGAATGGGCCGGCTACGCAAGAGGAAAGAAGCGGATGCCGAATGGCACGCTGAGTGAGACGGAGACATTTCAAAAGGAATTGGCGCTATCGCACGCCCGTCTGCGGTCCGCCGAAGCGTATGTGCGCAGCACTTTCGAGAAGTTGTTTTCATCTGCCGGGTGCGGCCACATTGCGGAGGACCTCAAGCTGGACCTCAGGCTCTGCGCGTCCAATACGTTGGCCGTCGGATCCCAAATCACCCAGTTGGCACTCACCTCCGGTGCGACGACCGCCCTGCGCAATGGCAGCAAAATTCAACGTTGCTTCCGGGATATGCAGGCCGGAAATGCGCATGTGATGACCGGGGAGCAGTCGTTCATCACGGCTGGCCGCTATCTCGCGGGAATTGACCCGGTCGCATTTCCCGGCTTTTGAAGTCTCGCGACGGCCGAGTGCTCTAGGAAGAACTCATCGCAGGGCTGGTAGAATCCCACCCATCGCCACTATCGGCCGGATCGAGGCGATAACCTCGGGCCCCGGATAGTGAATTCTTCCGAATTATCATATGGTTAACTGGCGAGGAATCAGGTATTCCAGAAGGACTCATGGATAGGGTCCGAAGAAATCTCAAGATGAGCGCGGAACCCAGAGGCAGAGATCATTTCTCGCGATCGATCTGTCTGGTTTCTCTTTTAAATTCAAAAAATTACGAGAACTATCTCGAGCCTGCGCGGGACTAACCCTACTGCGTTGTCCATGGCGAATGTCATCAAAAAGGATTTGCGATAAATGAATCAGAAAGCTGCCCCGCCCGGGGGTGAGCAGGTCCTCACGCCGAAGTATCAGCCTCGAGACACCGGCCAGGAGCAGCGTGTGCCCTCGTTGATACCGGAATCTGACGTGCGCGCGACGCGCGACATGGTCACCGCAAGCTCGACTTGGATACGTCCACTGCGGGAAGAGGTGGGGCGCGTTATCGTCGGTCAGAAGCAGCTTGTCGACCGGCTGCTGGTCGCGCTTCTTACCAACGGTCACGTGCTCCTAGAGGGTGTCCCGGGACTCGCCAAGACTTTGGCACTGAAGACTTTGGCCACGTGCATTTCCGTGCGGTTCAAGCGTCTGCAGTTCACCCCCGACATGCTGCCGGCGGACATCGTCGGAACCATGATCTATAACCCCCAAGACGGCGCGTTCCGTACCAAACAGGGACCGATATTCAGCAATCTCATCCTTGCGGACGAGATCAATCGGGCGCCGGCAAAGGTGCAAAGCGCGCTCCTGGAGGCCATGCAGGAACGCCAGGTCACCATCGGCGATGAAACCTATCCGCTCCCGTCGCCGTTTCTGGTCCTTGCGACTCAGAACCCTCTGGAGCAGGAAGGTACTTACCCCCTTCCCGAGGCTCAGATCGATCGGTTCATGATGAAGGTGATCGTCGACTATCCGACGCGGGCCGAGGAGCGGTCGATTCTCGATGCGATGGCAACGACCGAGGCAATGATCGTGCCCCGTACGGTAGTCAGCGCCTCGCAAATCGTCGATGCTCGGCACGTCGTGAATTTGTTGTTCGTGGACGATAAAGTACGCGATTACATCGTCGATATCGTGCTGGCGACACGACCGCCCATTGCAGCGGCGCTGAATTTGAACGGCTATGTTCAGAACGGCGCGTCGCCCCGTGCAACCATCGCCCTCACACTGGCTGCACGAGCCATGGCGTTTCTCAACGGCCGGCATTTCGTTACTCCGCAGGACGTGAAGACGGTTGCAATGGATGTGTTGCGCCACCGGGTCTCGGTGACTTACGAGGCGGAGGCGGAGAGCGTCACGCCGGAGAACGTCATTGAAAAGATCTTGAACACGCTGCCGGTGCCCTGAGCGCAGAGTCTTCGGATGGCGGAAGCGAAGAAATCGAACCAGGCGATGCGCAGCGGCATGCGTGAGCTCGAGATCCGCACTCGCCGCATGGTCGATGACAGCATGGCGGGCGCGTACCACTCGGTCTTCAAAGGCCGAGGAATGGACTTCGATGAGGTGCGCGAATACAGCCCCGGAGACGAGGTCCGCACCATCGACTGGAACGTGACGGCGCGAGCGGGCCGTGCATTCGTGAAGAAGTTCACCGAGGAGCGGGAGCTCACGATTTTTCTGGTGGTCGACATCAGTGCCTCCGGCAATTTCGGATCCGGCGCAATGGCCAAGCGTGACCTTGCGGCGGAGGTCGCGAGCGTGCTGGCCTTTTCGGCGATTCGCAATAGCGACAAAGTCGGTTTGATTTTGTACACGGACCGCATCGAACGGTACTTGCCGCCAAAGAAAGGCCGCCGGCATGTGCTGCGTGTCGTGCGAGACATCCTCTACCACGAGCCGCAGGGCACCGGCACGGATACCGTGAAGATGCTCGACACGGTGAATCATGTGCTGCACCGGCGTGCGGTCGTGTTCCTGATTTCGGATTTCGAGACCGGCGGCGATCCGGGTGTCGCCCGCGCGAACTTGCGCCGAGCGGTCCGCCAGACCAATCGTCGGCATGACCTGATCGCCGTCCATATCGAGGATCCGCACGAGAAGGAGCTGCCCAACGTCGGAATCATCGCGCTGGAAGATGCGGAAACGGGAGAAATCATCGAGCTCAACACGGCGCGCGCGGCGGTTCGGAAGCGCTTCAAGGAACTCTCATTGGAGCGCTCGTTGAAGCTACGGAGCGATTTGCGTTCCGAGGGAGTCGACACCGTGCAGTTACGGACGGATGCGCCCTACATTCCTCCGCTGCAGCGATTCTTCAAATCACGCGGCCGTGCCCGCGTATGACGGCGCTTGCCCGCACCCGGCGCGCCGCGAGTGGTTGGGCCTGGCTCGCGGCGTTACTGTCGGGACCCGTGCTGGCCGAGTCCGCCGAAGACATCCGCGACATTCGCGGGCCCAAAGCCGTGCCGGGATCCTGGATGGTACCCGCCGCGCTCGTGGGCGCGCTGGTCGTGGCGCTTTTGGCCTATGCCGTCTGGCGTCGACGCCATCGGGTGGCGGGCCGCCGGACTCTGACCTTATCGGAGCAGACCCTTGAGCGGCTGGAAAGCACCCGGCCGCTGATGCGTCCCGCCACTGCGCGGGAGTTCGGGATCGCGGCATCCGAGGCGATACGCGAGTACATCGAGAAGCGGTTCGACGTCGTCGCGACGCAGCGGACCACCGAGGAATTTCTGCAGGCGCTACTGCAGAGCTCGAATGAAGCACTCGCGCGTCACCGCTCGCTGCTCGCGGAGTTCCTGCAACAATGCGACTTCGTCAAATTCGCGGGCGCCTCGCTGGCGGTCACGGATATGGAATCGCTTTTTCGAAGCGCTCGCGGTTTCGTGCTGGAGACCGCCGAGCCGCCCGTCCCATGATTCGGTTTCTTCAGCCCGAATGGTTTTGGGCGTTGACCGTGCTGCCACTCGTCATTCTGTGGCGGGGCCGGCGGGGCCCCGTGGCCGCCGTCGAGTATTCCGATGTGAGTCTCGCGCGGGACGTCGCGCGTCGTACTCGAAGCCACATCGGTGGGGTGGTTTGGTTGCTGCCGATCATCGCGGCGGCCCTCATGATCGTCGGCCTGGCCCGGCCGCAGCGCACCCACAGTCGCACCGAAGTCACGGCGAACGGAATCTACATCGTTCTGGGGCTGGACATTTCGGGATCAATGCAAGCACTCGATTTCAAGGTCGATAACTATCGCGTGAATCGTATCGCAGTAGTCAAATCGGTTGTCTCGAGGTTCATCGATGAGCGCCCCGATGACCGCATCGGACTGATCGCGTTCGCAGCCGCGCCGTATATCGTGAGTCCACTCACCCTTGACCATGACTGGCTGCAGCAAAATCTCGAGCGCGTAAACGTGGGTCTCGGAGACGATGGAACGGCCATCGGCTCCGCCATCGCCGCAGCCGTGAACCATCTGCGCACGACGACGGCAAAATCCAAGGTCGTCATTCTTTTGACGGACGGCGTCAACAACAGCGGCAAGATATCTCCGCTCGCGGCGGCGGAAGCGGCTCGGGCCCTGGGCGTGAAGGTGTACACCATCGGCGTGGGTGTGCGCGGCAAGGCGCCCATTCCCGTCAGGGACGAGCGAGGCAACATTCACGTGGTCATGGCGGATGTGGACGTCGATGAGAAGACACTGCAAGCGGTGGCCAATGAGACCGGCGGGCAGTTCTATCGAGCAACTGACACGGATTCGCTGCAGAAAATCTACGAGCAGATCAATCGCTACGAGAAGACGGCGCAGACGGTGCAGAAATTCGAGCATGTGGAAGAGCTCTATCGGTGGCCGCTGTTTCCGGCGTTGGGCCTATTGGCGATCGGGTTGCTGTTGCAACAAACGATGTTTCGCAGGTTGCCGTGAGGTTCAGCGATCCACATTGGTTGTTGGCGGGGCTGCTTACATGCCTTCTGCTCATCTGGCTGTGGCGTCGTTATGACCTGCGACAGCAAGCGGCGCTCGCGCGATTCGTCGCGCCGCATCTGCGGCGCAGGCTCACCGGATCGGTGTCCAGGATTCGGCAGTTCATGCAGCGAGGCCTGATCTTGGGCGCCGTGCTGTGTCTTTGCGGGGCACTCGCAGGTCCGCTGTTCGGATATCACTGGGAGAAAATCAGCCGCCGTGGTAACGAGGTCGTCTTTGCGATCGACACGTCGCGGAGCATGTTGACTCCCGATGTGAAGCCCACCCGATTGATTCGGGCAAAGCTGGCGATTGACGACATGGCCAGACAGTTGGACGGCGACGGGATCGGCATCGTGGCCTTCGCGGGCAGCGCTTTTCTCGTCTGTCCTCTGACACTCGACTATGGTGCGTTCCACCAGTCGCTGGATGCCATCGACGTTCACACCATACCACGGGGTGGGACCAATATCTCGAGCGCCATTCTGGCGGCGCGTGCGGCGCTTCGCCGCCATCCTGGAAGCGACAAAATCTTGATACTGGTGACGGACGGCGAGAATCTGGAAGGAGATGCCCTGAGCGCCGCCGAAGATGCGGCAAAGCAAGAGGGTCTCAAGATCTACACGGTTGGCATCGGTACCGCGGAGGGAGATCTCATTCCGTTACCGTTGGATCAAGGCGGAGGTTTCGTTGAGGATGAGAAGGGAGCGTTGGTGAAGTCTCATCTCGACGAAGAGGGATTGAAGGCCATCGCCGCGGCCACGGGGGGCGCCTATGTGCACCTCGGTGGCCAGGGCGAGGATTTTGACGCATTTTTGAGAACGGTATTCGGGGCGGTATCGAAGCACGACTTGATCTATAGACAGCAAAAGATATACATCGAGCGCTATCAATGGCCACTGGCAGGGTCCTTGGCTATGTTGTTGGCCAGCCTGGTGGTGGGCACGCGTCGCTGGAGCCGCCGGCGCGCGGCAGCGGTGTCGCACGCGGTCGCCTTGTCGGTCATGGTGGGCGCGCTGATCGTTCCGTCGCGTTCCGAGAGTGCCGATCAGGCCGATTCCCCGACCGGAAAAATCGACTCCAAGGCGCCGGTCGTGGAATACAACGCGGGTACCTCCGCGTATCGAGCGGGACAGTTTCCGCAAGCGACGCAGGCGTTCGAGAAATCGATCAAGGTTGCACCGGAGAGCGGCGCCAAGCGCTTGGCGGATCAAGAGGACGCCTACTATAACCTCGGCAATGCGCTCTATCGGGCGGGCCAGCAGTTCGAAAAGTCCGCCCCGCAAGAGGCGATACAAAAGTGGACCGACGCGGTCAAGGCGTACGACACGGCTTTGCAGCTGCGTGCCGATGATACGGATAGCAAATACAATCGCGACTTCGTCAAGCGCAAGATCGACGCACTCCGGCAACCTCCCAATCAGGGCGGGGGAGGGGGCGGTGGTCAAGGCCAAGGCGGCGGTCAGGGACAAGCTCAGAGCCAGGGACAACCGCCACCGCAAGGACAACCTCCTAAGGGCCAACCCCCA
>Ga0302324_100010707_pt1 | contig 18925 bp, 14 predicted proteins | sample Palsa_T0_1_FD_201949 | JGI IMG/M metagenome (GOLD analysis project Ga0302324, IMG submission 201949) | Peat permafrost microbial communities from Stordalen Mire near Abisko, Sweden - Palsa_T0_1 | ecosystem: Environmental > Terrestrial > Soil > Palsa > Peat permafrost | place: Sweden: Abisko...
GGTCAATGGCACGACGGTGACTGCGTTCGACCCATTCAAGGGAATAGTGAACTGGCAACAGACGGCAGCGAATGGAGAGGTCTTCACGCCGCCAGTGATCGCGGGCGGGTCGGTGTATCTGATGACGACCTCGGGGTACCTCTACGTGATCGACTCGGCGCGCGGCACGATGATCCTCGAGTCGTCGCCCCTTCCGGAAGGATCGGGACAGGTGCAACTGGCTGTGGCAGTGGGCGTCACTCCAGGCGGCACTCGGGTGATGGCGCTGACGAACCAGAACTGGCTGTACGGCCTGGATGGCGTCAGCGGAACTCCGGTCTGGTGGGTGCAGCCAATGAACAACCCCGCTCAGCCCACATTCAATGCCGCGCCGGTGGTTTCAGAGAGCCTGGTATATGCAGCCGGCTCAGACGGCAACATCTACGGATTTGCTGTCGCGTCGAAGGGCACTCCCAAGGTTGCGGCGAAATACGTGACCGCGGATTCGATTGTGGGGTTCGCGGGCTTTTCCAACGGCAATGTTTATTTTGGGTTGGAGACAAACGGCATCCTTGGGGTGAATTTAGAGTCGATTGAGAACTGCTTCCAGGTGGAGTGCGATCTCATCCAGGATTTCGGCGTCACCTATTCAAACGGCAGCGGGCCGGGAACGGGAACCGTCAGCCAATTCCCCGCCTATCACTGCCATGTGACGCTGTACCGGTCGGACTCAAAGGGAAACTTGAGCACGCTGCCCAATCAGATCGTGCAGATCGAGTCCAGCGATCCCTTGCAGATCACGGCCAATTCCAACCAGGTTTACAGCATCGATTCCGATAAGCCGGCTAGTCTGACATCCGATGGAAACGGCAAACTGGTGATTGCGATTCAGGCAGGCACCGTCGGCTCCGCCACCAGTCCGGCCTGTCTTTCCTGTCCTTCGCTCACGCTGTGGGGCAACTTCATGGAGCAGGAGGAGCGCATCTTGATCTATCCCGATCAGCCCCTGCACAGCAAGCTGGCGGGCATCAAGGGACACACGTTGCAGCACGCCACAACGTTTCCCGACAATAGTTCGCCAACGACCCCTGGGCCGGCTATGGCGGGGAGCGCGTTGCAGGGCAAGAAGGGCGAGCGAAATGCCGCGCACCTGGCCCAGGCGATCAACAACACAATGGGAGCGCAGCAGCTGCACATTGAGCAACAGGGCCAGGGAAAGTACCTGGCGCCATCGCGGATCATCTCACCCGGTGTGCGCTTCAGTCCTAAGGCCAAGCCCGCCGGCCCGCGGCAGGCCACCCCTGGAGAGACCGCGCCAAACTACATTTACAGGCTGGACGCCGACAAGGAGGGAAACAGCGACTTCCAGGCGAGCACTTTTGAAGAGGTGACGAAGTACATCGAGAGGAAGCTGAAGAATAATCCCGAAGACAACATCTTCACCGACATCGCGGACTTCGTTGAGAACGTGGTCAACGACGTAGAAAACGTGGTGGAGATGGCGTTGGCGGTGGCCGAGGACGCGATCACGGCGTTCATTCAAACCACGGAGAACCTCTATCACCTGGTAGTGCAGAGCGTGGAAGATGCGGCGAACCTGGTGTTAGGCGTGCTGAAGAGCGTGGTTGCCGATGTGGAATCGGCAATCGAGTCGGTAATCCAAGCGTTGTCGTTCCTGTTCGACTTTTCAGACTTCATCGCCACGCATACCGCCATCGTCGGGTTCGCCAACCAGATCTTCGGACAGAGCGGCGACTTTACGAAAAAGGTCCGCGCGTGGAAGAAGGATTCGAGCGCGATTACGGGCTTCCTGAATGGATTGGGCCCCAAACTGGGTGGGGCTGTCGGACCCGGCAACCCCGTGTCGAAACACCTGGGCAGTCAAAGCCTGGGCCAGGCGCAGGGACCCAATTCCGATCCGTCGAGCGCCTACACCAAGGGCGGCGGCAGCAGTTGCGGCTGCACCTCGATGTCGCAAAAAGCCAACGACAACGCCCCCGGGGCGAGCATCTCCTCATCGAGCTCCGCACTGGACGGCATCGACTTCTTCTCGTTCGTCAGCAAGGCGGGAAGCGCGTTCGAAACCTTCCTGGGCTCCGTGGGACAGAGCCTGGGCTCCGATTTTGCCGACATGATTACGCAATTCATGAATGTGCTTTCGAGCCCCAGCAACATGCAATCGAACGGCGCGGGTTCGTTTGTCCAGATCCTCACCCAGGACATCGCCTCCGACATGGTGAACTTCCTGGTGTCGATCGTCGACGCGTTCATCGCTTTCCTCGACAGCATTCTCTCCGACTTCTATAGCGCGCTCACCACGCCGCTTTCGATCCCGGTAGTGTCGGATCTCTATCAATGGATTGTGGGCTCGCCGCTGACGCTGCTGGATCTTTTCGCCTTCCTGCTGGCGATTCCGACGACCATCATTTACAAGGCGCTCACCGGCAAGGCGCCTTCGTTCGGATCCGGCGACACGGCTGCCGACGGCAGCCCATGGGTGTTCTCTCAGATCATGTTCAGCGTTTGCATGTTGATATACACCATTCCGGATGTGGGAGGGGACTTGACCGAGGGAGATATGGGTCTCGTATGGGGAACTTTTGGCATCATCATGACGGGGCTCACGCTATTGGCCTTCTATCTTACGTTTGACCCAGCTCTCGTGGGCGTAGGGGACGAAGGTATTCACAACCAGGTCTTCTTCATGTTGTCGTTCCTGCCGATCGGGATTTCGATTTATGGACTCTACGGAATTGTCGAACCGAAGAGCAAGGGGAACATCCTGGAGGCGGCAAAGTTCAGCACATTTTATGGAGTGGGCTACCTGCTCGCATCGGTGGTTTACGCCATCGCTTGGCCGGATACTTGGCTTTATGGCGACGAGCCATCCGGTATGCCCTGGTCGCTGCTCTCTAACATCTGCGCCTCATTTTCCCCGATGTGCAAAGTACTCACGCTCGGCGCAGACAAAGCGGTCTTCGACATATTCGGCGACGTAGGATGCGCGGTCACGAATATCGGGAACTGGCAGACGACGAACGGGCTTACATAACCAGCGGCTGCGCAGTACTGCATTGCCAACCTAAAGGAATGTTTCAGGCGAGTGCCTCGCCGAAGTGACATCCGGAGCTCCCTGCTCTCTCTTTCTGTGTGAAAGGAGTGCCTTGTCCACGAACCTGTTGGAGGCGTTGAAATGGTTGATCTCTGGAGCTCGACAGCGCGGATATTTTGGCCGCTAGAATTTGGACTGTAGTCGAAATCGTAGCGGTCAAAGCACTCTGGAACCATTCAAAACCACAGCTTTCAACAACATCGCCGTAACGTATTCAATCGAAAGCAGTTAAATTCATTTGATTTCAACAGACTTCAATAAACGGCGAAAACTGGTTCGGGACCAGGGGGTCGGAGGTTCAAATCCTCTCTCCCCAACCAAGAAAACAAAAGAGATAAAGGTGATTTCGCACACGCGAAAATCGCTTTTTTGTGGCCGCTTCTGAGGGCGGGGCAGATTTCTGCTGCTCCCGCGCCGGTCGATTGCTCCAATCTACCACCAAACCGGTGCCATTTTCCGTCGTATATCAACTCGGCACGGGGAAGGCCGCAGGCGTCACCCGCCGATGAATTCCGTTATGACTACGGTGTTGATCTGCACAACGGTGAAGGCGAGTTTATCCGCGCAGAAGGATTCGAGCCGGGACAACTCCCGCTAGTGTGCGGCCTGGACGTGCCTGTCGAGGCCCTCAGCGCTCTTGAATGCGAGGAATGTCTTGATGGCGGCGGCGATGGTTGTGGGCGCGTCCTTGGGCTTCTCGCCAGGATCGCCGGTGAGGTGCTCCAGGAGGGCTCTCTTGGCCTTTACAGCCTCGGACCACGACCGGGATCCAGCCTGCTTCCGGTATTGCTTCCCCGCTATCGACCAGCGGAGATGCTTCCGGCAGTTGCAGGTCGTGGCCAGTTCATCGTCCGCGTACTTGCAACCCTTGGCGTGCCGTACGAAAATGGTGATCTCGGGTGGTTTCATCGTGCCTCCGTGCCTCAATATGCGAACGTCGGTAAGGTTGGTAATCTCGGTGTTTTGGGATAACCAACAGGCATATGGCAGCTCAATTTAGCACGAGGCGCAATTGTGGACTTTTCAACCGGCTCATCTAAATCGGACGTATCGCCTTATAAATGAGCAATCTGATTGGATACATCGATGCGAGGGTTGGATGATGCGCAAGGATGGGGCACCCACAGTCTCGTTCAGATTTGAATCGAAGACGCTCTAACCGAGACTTCCGCGAGGACGAGCTTTTGCCCTGCGGAGAAAGCCGGGATCGAACCGGCGTGGACGCTTTACAATTTTGCCAGCCCCCATCCAATCCATCCGCCGCGGCGGACGCCAGGCAGGAGCATCATGCAGGGTCAGATTCATCTGTTCGGACTGGTGCACCTGGCAATCATCGCCACGGTGCCGCTGCTGGCCGCGGCGCTGGCGGCGGTCCAGCGCCGGCTTCAGCCTGGCGCGAGAAGCCTGCGCGTCGGCGTGGCGCTTGTTCTTGGCCTGAGCTCAGCCGCGTATTACGCATACTTTGCGCTGCACGGCCAGCTCACATTTCCCGACCGGCTGCCCCTGGAACTCTGCGATGTCTCACTATGGCTGGTCGTCGTGGCGCTCTTGAACCTGAGGCCGGCCATTTTCGACCTGGCGTATTACGGCGGACTTGCGGGAGCCTCGATGTCGCTGCTCACGCCAAACGTGCCGGAGTCCTCGCCCCTGTTTCTGACGGTGCAGTATTTTGCGGACCATGGCCTGATCGTGGCTGCGGTTCTCTACCTGGTGTGGTCGCGGCAGGCGCGGCCGAGGCCCGGATCTGTGGGCAGGGCCATGCTGATGCTCAACCTTTACGCGGCATTCGTTGGCGGTTTCGATTTCATCTTCAAAACCAACTACATGTTCCTGCGCGCCAAGCCGGAGACAGAGACGCTGCTCACCATTCTTGGACCATGGCCGTGGTACATCCTGTCGGCGGAAGGCGTGGCCGTGGTTCTGTTCTCGCTGTTGTATCTTCCATTCCGTCCGGCTCGACCGACGGCCTTGTAAGCCATCTGGATCATTCGTATCGACAAGATTGAGCCTGCGGGCCGGAGTCCCTATGCCCAGCCGAAGCCGCTGCGCGCCAGGGGCAGCGTGCGGATACGCTTGCCGGTGGCGGCAAATACCGCATTGCACACGGCGGGCAGCGTGGGCGGCAATGTTGGCTCACCCAGCCCGGTTGGTGCGTAGTCGGTTTTGCGCCAGTAAACCTCGATCTTCGGCGCTTGCCTCATGCGCATCAGCGGGTGATTGTGGAAGTTCGACTGCACCACCTTGCCATCCACGAGCGTGATCTCCTGCGCCAGGTGGCCCATGCCTTCAATGATGCCGCCCATGGCCATGCTCTCTGCCGCCGCGGGATTGATGATCTGGCTGCCTACATCGCCGACCGCCCAGACCTGATGCACCGTAATCTTGTTCTGAGCGTCAACGCTCAGGTCGACCACCTCGGCAAAATAGCCCAGATGGCAGAACCATGCGGCGATGCCCATGCCGCGGCCTGCCTCTTTGCCGCGATGAGCCCAGCCGGATTTTTCCGCCGCCAACTGGAGCACGCCCTTGAACCGCTCCGGAATAAGAACCGACTGCCCGGTGGGCTCGTGGTCGCCCACGGCGTCGCGCTGGCTGACCGACCAGGGCGAACGCGAGTTGCTGAGCAGATCCAGCTGAAACTCCAGCGGATCGCGTCCGGCAGCATGGGCGCACTCGTCAAGGAACGACTGCGATACCCAGCAGTAGGCGTTGTCGCCGGGGGCGCGCAGGGCTCCGGTGCGCAGCATCAACGGCTGCGCGGTGGTGTAAAGAGCGTAAGACGGCGGAAAACCGGCAGGATAGCTGTCCCCTCCAATGCCGCCGCCGGACGTGGAGTGCCTTTCATCCCCAAAGGTGACGAAGTGATGACGCCAGGCAGTCATCTTGCCTTGCGCGTCGATGGCGGCTTTCAGGCCCACCGTTCCGCCAGGGCGGAAGGGATCGTGGGCAACGTCATCTTCGCGCGACCAGAGCAGCTTGACCGGCGCGTCAATGTTCTTGGCTATCCATGCGGCCTCGACCAGGTAGTCGTTCTGGAGACGCCGGCCAAAACTGCCTCCCGAGCGCACCATGTGCGTGGTGACGGCGCTCTGGTCAATGCCCAGCGTCTTCGCCACCAGACCCACGCCGTCCGCCGGCAGCGTGCTGGTGGACCACATCTCCAGCTTGCTGTCTTTCCAGTGCGCGGTGGCGCCCTGCGGCTCCATGGTGACATGCGCAATGAACGGATACTGGTAGGTGGCCTCGACCATCTTGGCAGAGGACTTGAGTGCGGCATCGATGTCGCCATATTTGCGGACAGTTGTGCCTGGCTGCGCCTGCAACAGTTCCTCAGCGCGCTTGTGAAATCCGTCGGTGGTCTGTGCGGCCGCCGGACCCGGATCCCAATCGACCTTGAGCTGCTTGCGGGCCTGCTGCGCCTGCCACCATGTATCTGCCACGATGGCGATGCCCGGTTCCATGCCCGGCTCCCACGGCGTATAGGCTGCGGGAACGATGCCGCCTTCGATCGTCAGCACGTGGCGCACCCCTGGCAGCGCCTTGATCTGGTCGATGTTGGCCGTCTTCACCTTGCCGGCAAACACGGGGGCCTTTTCGATGGTGGCGTACAACATGCCCGGCAGCTTGACATCGATGCCGAAGAGCGGCTTGCCGGTCACGATGCCGCGTGTGTCCACGCCCGGCTGCGAATGGCCAATGATGCGGTAATCCGAGGGGTCTTTAAGCTTGACGCTGGCGAGCGCGGGGGCGGGCAGGGCGGCGGCTTTGGCTGCGAGTTCTCCGTAGCCCAGCGACCGCCCCGAGCTCGCATGAAGCACGCGGCCCGATTTCGTGGTGCATTCGCCGGGCGGCACGCCCCAGGTTTGTGCGGCGGCGGCAATGAGCAGCTGGCGGCCGGCAGCGCCCACGCGGCGCATCGGCTCCCAGCCCCTCGGCGTGTTCGAGGAGCCCCCGGAATACTGCGGGCCGTAAATTTTCTCGTTCAGCTCGGCCTGCTCGACGCGCACATCTTTCCAATCCACGTCGAGCTCTTCGGCAATCAGCATGGGCAGCATGTTACGCATGCCCTGGCCGGACTCCGACGCGCGCGCCATGATGGTCACCACGCCATCGGGCGCAATCTTGATGAAGGCCTGCGGCGTAAGATCGGGCGGCGCACCCGGCTGCTGCGCCCCGGCCAGCGGTGCGCGGTAAAGATTGAGAGCGAGACTGCCGCCGGCAAGGGCGCTCAGCTGAAGAAACGATCTGCGATCGATGCGCATGGCGTGAGCTCCCTTCCTATTTGTTCGCGGCGACTTGTGCGCCGGCAGCTTCGTGGATTGCCTGACGAATGCGCAGATAGGTGCCGCAGCGGCACAGGTTGCCGCTCATGGCCGAGTCGATCTCCGCGTCTGAGGGATGAGGAGTGTGCGCCAGCAGCGCGGCGGCAGACATGATCTGCCCGGCCTGGCAGTAGCCGCACTGCGGCACGTCCAGCGCCTCCCAGGCCACCTGCACAGGGTGGCTGCCATCCGGCGAAAGCCCCTCAATGGTGGTGACCGGCTGGTCGCCCACCGAGCCCACGGTGGTGATGCAAGACCGCACGGCCCGGCCGCCCACCTGCACCGTACACGCGCCGCACAGGCCGATTCCGCAGCCGTATTTGGCGCCTTTCAGGTCCAGGACATCGCGCAGAACCCACAGCAGCGGCGTGTCCGCGGGTACATCGGCAGGCGTTTGCACGCCATTCACGGTCAATGACAAGGCCATCTCCGCACTCCACCTCTGGCGGGCAGGGTGCGCCCGCCGAGAAAAAAGCTCTGTACGGGAATTCTACTCCGCGGGCTGGAAGGAGCGAGGAAACGAGGTTGAATTCTCGAAATCGGAAGGGGAATGAAGCGATGTCCGGAGACGGCGTGCGTCTCCGGGCAAAGTTCGATTCAGCGGGTGATCACCACATACCGCCGCAGCGCATACAGCCTGAATCCGCCGGCCGGGTCGGCGATCACCTGCATGGGCGTAGGCCGCTTCATGCCCGCATCGGCGTTGGACGCCACCGTGAGCACGTCATGCGCGCCCACGTCGGTCACAAGCAGCTTGTCGCCCACAAAACCGATGCCGTAAACGCCGGCGCCCAGGCTCTGGCCGCCCAGCTTGATCGGCACCTCGGTGATGAAATAGGCCTGATACTTGGTCTGCACATCGGTCGAATAGCCGCTGGTGTCGACCATGGTGGCGAGCACATAAAATCCGTCGGCAAACTTAATGCCGCCCGAGTTGCGCAACTGCGTGGTGGCCGACTGCCCGCGATAAAACACGCCGGCCGGCAGCAGCTTCTGTGTGTCGGCTGGCTTCAGCACCGTGTCGCCGCCTGCCTGCGCCTTCATCGTTCCTGTCACGGCCAACATCGCCACAGCGAAAGTCGCCGCCATCATCCATCCAGCAAGTCTCCGCATCGTTTTCACCGCTTCCATTGTCTTTGCCCTTTATGCAGCAGCGATACGAGTATATCGCATGGCGGTCCCTGCTCGACTCAGTACTTAGTCCTCGATCGAAAGCACGTCGTAGTAATAGTCGATCATGACTCGCTTGATGGGCGCGGGCAGCTTGGGAAGATTCAGAGTCTGATCGATTGTATCGGAGCCTTTGATGCTGGCCGAGCCCATGCGAATCACCCGGCCATCGGCAAGCTCAAGATAAATAGGCACCAGCATTCTGAATGATGGGCTGACTCCCGACTGCCTCAGCTTGCAGTGCACAGTCGTCGCATCGCCGCTCTGCGTCACCTGGCTCTCGAAGTGATAAGTGGGCAGGTCGGTGCCGTAAACGTACTGGCGAAAGAACCAATCCATCCTGTGATTGCCTTCGAGATCCATCTCCGGGCTCATGTGCCGCTCCACCGCGGCCTTGAAGTCTTCAGTGGTAGCTGCCTGCAACTGGTGACTCTGAAAAAAGTCATGCATGGTAGCTTTGAATCGCGCGTCGCCTTCCTTTGGCGACCACATCATCATCCTGATCATGTGCAGAATATATGCGCCCTTGGGATAGACAAGATTCTGATAAACGCCCCATCCCGTCCGGTTGGTGCTAAGCCGGAAGCCCATGGTTACCGGACCTACATCGATCGGCCTGAACCCCTGCTCGTTCTTTTCGGTAATCAGTCTGCGCTGCTGACGCCAGAAGTCGCGAAATTCATCTGGCTTGGGCCGCGTAGCCTGCAAGAAGATCGATGCCGATGTATTCGCAAACCCTTCGCTCATCCATTGATCGCGATAACTGCGAAAGCCTACCGTTTGTCCCCACCATTGATGCGCTACTTCGTGCGGAGTCACAACCTTCCAATACATGTCTTCAGGATGCAGGCCCATGAAGTGCTGCTGTGTACTATCGAGAAATCCGCAGATAGGAAGATAGACAAGCATCGGCCAGCTTTGACCGTAGTTGCACGCATATTGCTGCGTGATCGCGACACGCGCAAAGGGCAGGTCGCCAAAGTAATTGGTATAGAGGCGCGAGGCAACTTCAGCCTGACTAAGCTCGACTGGCAGCATGCCAGGCGCATCGAAATTACCCATGGGGAGATGGGCAAACGTGTCCGGCGGAGTGACGTTAGCATAGGCGTCGATCGTCAAATCGTCGCCAAGTTTCCCCTCAACCTTTGCTTCTTTCATGGTGAACTTGCCGATGTTGAATCCCACCACGGCCAACGGCACGTCGGTCTTCCACTCCGTCGTTGTTACTTTGCTGTCGGTGCTCTCGTTGACCTTGGTTCCCGTGGCAATCAGCTCGAGTCCCTTGGGCACATGAAACACCATGCGGTAAGTGGCGTAGTCTCCCAGGCCACGGGAGGCATTTGGATACCAGCTCTCTCTTGCCACCGGATAGTAATTCTGCCCGCCCTCATTGGCCACCACATCCTTGCCGGCATAAGTGACCTTCACAGTAACAGCCTCGCCCTTCTGAAGCGGTTGCTTCAGTACCACTCCAAAGTCCGCGTCCTCTTCCTTCTTTTCCTGCACAAAATCCAGTGGCTCGCCCGTGCCAGTCTCTACCCGGCTCACTCGCAGCGTGGGATAGAGCGAGAGCGGAACAACAGCCACCCCGTCCTGGAGGGCAAGTATGTGAACCGTGGCCGTCCCACTTAGAAAGCCGCTCTTTTCAATCGACACATCCAGGCTTTCGTTGTCGATGCGATAAGCTCCATTCTGTTCATTGCCGTTTCCGCCATTCTCTGCGGTTTCCGAACTCAGATGAAACGCCACCGGATAGCTTTCGCCCCAGTCGTTCCAGTTCATCAGCGAGACCTCCTCCGGCGACACATGGCGAGCTCCGTGCGGATCGAGAGTAAACACAAGATGCCCATCCTTCCTGCCGCGAATTGCCGCCAGAAAGTATCCCGATTGCGAGGGACTGAGCACATCTTCAAGGAGGCGCAGGTCGAGATTTTCAAATGTCTTGAGCCGGTCAAAATTGTGCAGGTCGCGTCCCGCTACTGCGAATGCCTCATCGGCCTGCCCCTTGCCGGCCGACGCTTTGTGCAGTTCCGCCGCCGTTGCATCGGTAAATCGCAGCACCACCTGGTCGAAGTCCTCGTCGAACTCTTCGCTATGCGTAAAGATGCTCAGGTTATGCCGCTCCTCCGCCGTGGGCGGAGTAATATGCAGATGGCCGTCGCCCTTGAACACCGCGCCTGTCACCTTGCCGTTGACCTCGCCGTAAAATGCAAAGTCGCCGCGGCGAAATGTGAATGTGGCCGCATCGCGTTTGAGCACCAGGTCTTTGACCTCGATCACTTCGCCGCCCGGCAGCAGGCCACGCAACTGCCAATAGTACGCATTGGCGTTGCCGGGATGCTGAGCGTGCGAGACGCAGGAGAGCGCGATGGCTGAAAGCAGGATGAATGGACGAATGCGAATGCGCACGAAACGGCTCCCCATGGAAAGATTTCGTGACAACAGTATGGACGAACGGCGCGGTTTGTGCCGCTGTATACAGAGCCTCAGGCCGTTACTGCGCGTTCTTTGCAGCAATAGGCGGGTCAGGAAGAATGAGAATCACCACCGGCGCGGGCAGCGGCTGCGTGTGCGAAAGATCTGCCAGCCGCACCACGCTGACCTGCTGCGACGGAAGACTCGCAGCGGAGACAATTGCGCACCTGGTTTCCAGCGGCCAGCCTTGCTCGAGCAGTTCGTGCTCAAGTGCCGCGTAGTCCTTGCCGGGCATGTAGAGAGCAATTGTCGAGCCTATATCTTCGGCGCAGATGCCTCCCGTGACGTTGCCTGCGCGATGCCGCGTGGTCAGCACCACGCGCGAGCTCGAATCGCGATCGGTGAGGGAGACCTGGGCCGCCGCGGCAGCGGCAAAGCTCGCTGAAATGCCGGGGACAATTTCAAAAGGAACCTGCGTCGCCGTGAGCGCGGCAATCTCTTCGGACGCGCGCCCAAACACGGTGGGATCGCCGCTCTTGAGGCGCACGACGCTGTGGCCGGCGCGCGCGTACTCGATCATCCACGCGTGGATCTGCTCCTGCGTTACGATTTTTTGCCCGCAGCGTTTGCCCACATTCCTCGTGAGCGCATCGGGCCGCCCGAGCGCGAGAACCTCCGCCGAAACGAGGTCGTCGTGCAGAATGCAACTGGCCGACTCGATGAGCGCCCGCGCACGCAGCGTGAGCAGATCGGCAGCGCCTGGGCCTGCGCCGGTCAGATACACTGTGCCACGCTGCGCAGTTTTTCCCGTTTGCGCCAACAGCTTCTGCAGGGTGCGATCGACGGGGCATTCCTGCGGATCGCATGTCTCGCGCCGCGCCAGCTCATGCAGTATCCGCTTACGCTCTTCGCCGGCCGGCAATGCCGCCAGGGTTTTCAGCCTGCGTTGTCCCAGCGCATCGAGCCACGCGCCGGCATCTTCGGCAATCAGCGTGTCGAGTTCTTCGCGCAGCCGCTGCGCCAGCGCGGGACTCTTGCCGCCGGTAGAGACTGCAATCTGCAGATCGCCGCGCTCCAGCACCGACGGGTAATAGAAATCGCAGTCCGGCGGATCGTCGACGGAGTTGCAGAGAACTCCCAGCGCCCGCGCCTCTTCAGCCACGGCATGATTGACCTCGCGCTTGTCAGTGGCCGCCACGACTAGATATGCACCGCGCAGATCGCCTGCCGCAAACTCGCGTGCATGCCATTGCAGCTGGCCTGCGCGCGCATGCGTCTCAATCTGCGGCGATGCTTCCGGCGCGATCACGGTGATTTGCGCATCGGCGCGCAGCAGGCTCGCGATCTTGGGTGCAGCGATGGCGCCCGCGCCCACCACTACGCAGGGCTTGCCATCGAGTTTCAGAAACATGGGAAAGAGGCTCATCGATTCAGGTCCGCATGGGCGCCGTATTCAGTGTCGCCCACTGCTGCCCATTTACGCGAGGCCGTCGTCATGGAATGTACAGGTCGACGTACTCATTCACCGGCATGGAGTCGAGCCGCGCGGGATCGAGCGAAGCGGCGAGAATCCGCTCCTGCTGCGGCTCGCTGAAGCGCCGGCGGAGATTGATCTTGAACTTTTCGACCAGCAGCGGCAGGCCTTCCGCGCGGCGGCGGCGATGTCCGATAGGATACTCGACCGTCTCTTCGAGCACCGAGCCGTCATTCAATTCAATGCGTAGCGAGTTGGCGATCGAACGCTTTTCCGGATCGTGGTAGTCGGCGGTGAAGGCCGGCTCTTCAACGCACTCGACCTTCGCGCGCAGCGCGTCGATGCGTGTATCCGATGCCACTGCGTCTTCGTAATCGGCGGCCGTAAGCCTGCCGAAGATAAGTGGAATCGCGATCATGTATTGGATGCAGTGATCGCGGTCGGCTGGGTTAAAGAGCGGGCCCTTCTTATCGATAATGCGCAGGCACGCCTCATGCGTGCGAATGGTGATGGTGCGAATGTCGGCCGCGGATTTGCCGGACTTATCAAGCTTGTTGCGCAGCGTCATTGCGGCCTCAACTGCCGTCTGCGCGTGAAACTCCGCAGGAAAGCTGATCTTGAACAGCACGTTTTCCATCACATAAGTGCCATAACTTCGCTGGAAGCGGAATTCCTGACCTTTGAACGACACGTCGTAGAATCCCCATGTCTTCGCGGTAAGTACGGAGGGATAACTCATCTCGCCGGCGCGCGCCATCAGCGCCAGGCGGACGGCGCGGCTGGTAGCATCGCCCGCAGCCCAGCTCTTGCGCGAACCAGTGTTGGGCGCGTGGCGATAGGTGCGCAGGCTCTGCCCGTCTACCCACGCCAGCGACAGTGCGGCAATGGTCTGGCCGCGGCTAAGTCCGAGTAACCGACTGGTAACTGCCGTCGACGCTACTTTGACTAACACCACATGATCGAGACCTACCTTGTTGAAGGAATTTTCAAGCGCGATGCAGCCCTGTATCTCGTGCGCCTTGATCATCGCTGTAAGCACATGGCGCATGGTCAGCGGTTCGCGGCCCTCGGCAATTGCGGTACGCGACAGCCAGTCGGCTACCGCGAGGATTGCGCCGAGGTTGTCGGAGGGGTGCCCCCACTCGGCGGCCAGCCACGTGTCGTTGAAGTCAAGCCAGCGGATGATGGCGCCGATATTGAACGCCGCCTGCACCGGGTCAAGCTGATAGGCGGTGCCGGGAACACGCGCGCCGTGTGGGACAACGGTGCCGGGCACAATAGGGCCCAGCAGCTTTGTACATGCCGGGTATTCAAGCGCCTCAAGTCCGCAGCCGAGCGTATCGATGAGGCAGGCGCGCGCGGTAGAGTATGCTAACTCGCTTGTAACTTCATAAGCCAAGGCATAGTCGGCGATGCCGGTAAGTACTTTATCTGGCGCCGGGCGTTCGTTGCCGATGTCTGAAGACAATCGATCTCCTCATGTTGCTTAAGCCGGAAACGCAGGTCCTTCGACTCACTGCGTTCGCTCAGGATGACAAATCCAGAGTTATCATGAAGCAACTTAATGCTACTCACGATCTCCAATTGGAACAAAAGTGAGGTTCTCAGGGCCAGTGTAGTTGGCCGATGGGCGGATGATCTTGCCGTCCTGGCGCTGCTCGATCACGTGTGCGCTCCAGCCGGACGTGCGCGCCATGACAAACAGCGGCGTGAACATGTCGACGGGAATGCCCATCTGATGGTAAGCGACCGCGCTGTACCAATCGAGATTGGGGAACATGCGCTTGGCATCGCTCATCACGCTCTCGATACGCTCTGCCACGGAGTAGAGCAACTCGTCGCCCGCCGCGCGGCTCAGCTCAAGCGCGATCTGCTTGATGATGTCGCTGCGCGGGTCGCCGATGGTGTAGACGGGATGGCCGAAGCCGATGATGACTTCGCGGTTGGAGACGCGAGCGCGAATGTCGGCCTCGGCCTGATCCGCGGAGCCATAGCGGCTCTGAATCTCCAGCGCCACCTCATTGGCGCCGCCGTGCTTCGGCCCCTTGAGCGCGCCGATGGCGCCCGCGATGCAGGAGTAGATATCGGAGCCGGTGCCGGCGATCACACGCGCAGTGAAGGTGGAGGCATTGAACTCGTGCTCCGCATAGAGGATCAGCGAGGTTTGCATGGCGGCGGTCCACTTCGCGCTGGGCTTCGCTCCGTGCAGCAGGTGAAGGAAGTGCGCGGCGATGGAGTCGTCGTCGGTCTCCACATCGATGCGCTTGCCGTGGCGCGCGAACTGGTGCCAGTAGACGAGCATCGACCCAAGCGAGGCCAGCAGCGCATCGGCAATGGCGCGCGCGCCGGCGTCGCTGTGCCCTTCGGCCTCAGGCCGCACGCAGCCCAGCACCGACACGCCGGTGCGCAGCACGTCCATGGGATGCGCGGTGGCGGGCAGCAGTTCAAGGGCCTGCCTGACCGCATCGGGCAGCGCGCGCAGGGGCCGCAGGCTGGCCTTGTAAGCGGCCAGTTCCGCGGCGGTGGGCAGCTTGCCGTGCACCAGCAGGTAAGCCACCTCTTCGAACTCGCAGTGAGCCGCCAGGTCGGCGATGTCATAGCCGCGATAGTGCAGGTCGTTGCCGCTGTGGCCCACCGTGCACAGGGCCGTGTTGCCCGCGGGCGTGCCGGAGAGAGCGACAGATTTCTTCGGCTTGAATGCAGCGGGAGGAGAAAGGGCTTCGTTCATCGAGAAAAAACTCCTGAGTGCATAACTATCGGATTGGGCTTGATTGTGTCCAGCGGGCGCTTCGGATTGGCGGAGCGTGGAGGTCTGGCAATTCCATGAAGATTCCCGCAGCGCAGTTTACGAGCCGAGCGAGGCAATGGGAGAGCGGAAGGACGGGCTTTGAAAAACTACAGCAAGTTAGCCCCGCGAGTGCGGGTGTTGGCGAGTTAGCAGGTTGGCTGGACTATCGATCGAGTTGCATCTCAGTTTTCAGTTGAGCGGCTTTTGGCGAAGAGCTCATCGAGCTTTTTTTCGTAGGCGTGATAGTCCAGATATTTGTAAAGATCGGCGCGGCTCTGCATGATTGCAACCACGTTGCGCTGCGTGCCCTCGGCGCGGATGGCCTCATAGACCTTGAGCGCGGCGGCGTTCATGGCGCGGTATGCGCCGCAGCAATAGAGCACGATGTCCACGCCAGCGGCTCCAAGCTCCTCGCGCGTAAACAGCGGCGTCTGGCCGAACTCGGTGATGTTGGCCAGGATGGGCACGCCCACGGCCTGCCGGAACCGCGTGTACTGGGCCAGCTCCGTGACCGCTTCTGCGAAGATCATGTCGGCGCCGACGGCTACGTAGCTTCGAGCGCGTTCGATGGCGGCTTCCAAACCCTCGCTGGCCAGCGCATCGGTGCGGGCCATCAGCACAAACTGCTCGTCGGTGCGCGCGTCCACGGCCGCCTTGATGCGGTCCACCATCTCGGCGGCGGGCACCAGTTCCTTGCCGGGCCGGTGGCCGCAGCGCTTGGCGCCAACCTGGTCCTCAATGTGCACCGCGGCCGCGCCGGCGCGGATCATCTCACGTACGGTGCGGGCAATGTTGAATGCGCCGCCCCAGCCGGTGTCGATGTCCACCAGCAGCGGCAGCGCCGAAACCGCGGTGATGCGCCGGACATCGATCAGCACGTCGTCCATGGTGCTGATGCCGAGGTCGGGCATGCCCAGCGAGTTGGCCGCCACGCCGCCGCCGGAGAGATAAAGCGCCCTGAAGCCGGTGGCCTGAGCCATGCGCGCCGTGTAGGCGTTGATGGCGCCTGCCACCTGCAGCGGCTGCTCCTCCCGGAGGGCCGCGCGAAACCTTGCTCCAGGCGAGGTTGAAATCGTCGAGTCGCCCATGCGTTTTCCTCGCACCGCCGGGCGGGCTGAAGCGCGCCGCGGACAGCAGATTGCGCCTCATAATAACAGGCAGATCGGTACAGCTTCACACCGGCTACCGCGTGGTGCGACAATCATCCGGTTTGGGTCGTCACACTGTCAGAAAGAACTGTGGTCAGTGGGATCCCACCCTTTCGCAAAAGGCGCGAAAGGATGGGGCACCCACATTTGTGGAATAGATGGATCCACCCAGATTTGTGGAATCGATTGATCGAGGAGAACCACCATGAAGCGTCTCTTGATTTGTACCGGCGTGTTGCTTGCCGCCGCCACCGTCCTTGCCGCCCAGCAGAAGCCTGCCAGCCCGCCGGTCACCGAAGCGGCATCGATCGGCGGCAAGGCCATCACCATCGCCTATTCGTCGCCACGTGTCAACGGCCGCGAGGGCCACCTGTTTGGGCCCGGCGGGCGTATGAGCACCGACCCGCACTACCCTGTGTGGCGGGCGGGCGCTAATTCCGCCACCACGCTGATGACCGCAGCCGATCTCGAGATAGCCGGCCTGCACGTACCCGCCGGCACCTACACGCTGTTTGTGGACATCTCCGATCCTGACAACTGGAAGCTGATCGTGAACAAGCAGACCGGCGAGTGGGGCCTGAAGTACGACAAGTCGCAGGACCTGGGCCAGGTGAAAATGACCATGAGCAAGCCGCCCGCCATGGTGGAGAACCTGAAATACACGCTGGTGGACAATGGCGGCGGCAGCGGCTCGCTGACGCTGGCCTGGGAGAACCACGCGGGCTCAGTGGCCATCCGGGTTAAGTGAGCGGGACGGCGGGGGCGGTGCGGACGTTTTGCGTGCGAACGGCGCCCTGCCGATACAATAGGCAATGAGAGTGTTCACGACTCTTCAGGAGGGTGAGAAGACTTTGCCGTTGTATGCCTATCGCTGTACGCAGTGCGGCCACCGCTTTGAGAAGATTCAGAACTTCAGCGCCGAGCCGGAGCTCGAGTGCCCCAAATGTCACGGGGTGCTGGAGCGGCCGCTCACCGCGCCGCGCCTGCACTTCAAGGGTGCCGGCTGGTATGTGAACGACTACGCGGCGAAGAGCTCGGAGCCTGCCGGCGAATCGGCGCCGGCCAAGGATGCACCGGCCAGTGGCGGCTCTGCGAGCGCCCCGGCAGCCGCACCCGCGGCAGCGCCCAGCGCGCCAGGCTCCTCATCCTCCTCGACGTCGTCCTGAACATAGGCAGGCGGTTGCGGCGAGGGCGCGGCCGCGCATCCCTGCGAGGTGAAACGTGGAGTCACACAAGACAGTAGAGCGAGCCCAAGCGGACCTTGCGGCGCTGAAGATTCGGAGCCGGATTCGCGGGCTGTGGATCGCACTCGCGGTCTGGGTCATCATCCTGGTGAACGCGATTCGGATTGCTCCCGACGTTTCCCACTGGATTCCATCTCCGATCGTGGTGCTCGGGATACTGTTCAATGTCGGGCTGGTTGCGGTGACCGCGATTCTCCTGAAGAGAGCTTATGACCAGCTCCGAGCCGGCGGCGGATCTGGCGACGCAGAGTGATACGACGCCTTTGGGTTGCGGAGTCAGACTGAAGGGGGGCGCGCCATGTGCCGGAACATCAAAATGCTGTTCAACTTTGAGCCGCCGGTGACGGGCGACGAGGTCAGGGCCGCGTCGCTGCAATATGTGCGCAAGATCAGCGGCTTCAGCAAGCCATCGAAGGCCAACGAAGCAGCATTTCAGGCGGCGGTGGAGGAGATTGCCGCTGCTTCGGAGCGTCTGCTCGGCGCGCTTGAGACCGGCGCATCCCCGCGCAGCCGGGAAGAGGAAGCGGCCAGGGCCAGAGCGCGCAATTCGGTGCGATTTCCCGCCTGACAGGCTGCGGAAAGATTGTAAAAAATGCCGAAATCCGCGCGAAATCCAAGTGGAAGGTCCCTCAGGGGCTAAAGCCCACGGTCATTCTACGGCAGCTATGTACGGGCTAAAGCCCGTACCCTTCATCGAGGCAAGCTTCTCTGCCGGGCCGGTCCCGATCAGCGCCGCCGGGTCAGCGGCGCGCCTGCAATTTTCAGTTTTACGCGATAGATGCTGGTGCTGGCGGCGATGTAGAGCGTCTTGCGATCCTCGCCTGCCCACGCCAGGTTAGCTACCTTCTCCGGCATCAGGATCGTGGCCAGCGGATTGCCCTCCGGCGTGAAGATCCACACGCCCCCAGGGCCGGCACTGTAGATATTTCCCAGGCGGTCGATCTTCATGCCGTCTGGCGCGCCGGGACGCGGGTCGGAAGTGGCATCGTAGAGCAGCTTCGGCTCGGCGAGGGTGCCGTCCCGCTGCACCGTGTAGCGCATCCAGATTTTCTTCGGCTCGGAGTTATCGACGTAGAGATATTTCTCGTCAGGCGAGAACGCGATGCCGTTGGGCCGGGTGAGATCGGTGACAAGCAGCTGCAGAGCGTCGCGATCGGGCGGCGCGCCCGCCTTGTGCGTGAGCGCGTGGGGCAGGCGATAGACGCCGTTTACCTTGAGTTCCTTGTCAGGGTCGGAGTCGCTCTGCGTACGGAATCCGTACGGGGGATCGGTG
>Ga0302324_100010711_pt1 | contig 18921 bp, 13 predicted proteins | sample Palsa_T0_1_FD_201949 | JGI IMG/M metagenome (GOLD analysis project Ga0302324, IMG submission 201949) | Peat permafrost microbial communities from Stordalen Mire near Abisko, Sweden - Palsa_T0_1 | ecosystem: Environmental > Terrestrial > Soil > Palsa > Peat permafrost | place: Sweden: Abisko...
ACCGCTAGACAGCCCGGAACTTTAATCGCACGGCGGGCGGGGTAGCAAGCACAAACCCGCAAATCGGGTAGAACCCTAGGATTGCCCCACGCCGCCCGCTCGTCAGAGCTTGGCGCGAGTCTTCAGGCGTGGGCTGCCGCTGCCGGACTTCGGGAGTCCAGTGTGCTGGGTCCGGAAGGGACGCCCCGTGGCGCGCGAACCCACCGGCTGGTACGCCGGAATCAGGTGGTGCTTGCCGTTGCCGATCAGATCCGCGCGACCCATGCGCCGCAGGGCCTCGCGCAGCAACGGCCAGTTCTCGGCATCGTGATAGCGCAGAAACGCCTTGTGCAAGCGCCGCACGCGCGTACCCTTCGGGATGACGACCTCCTCGCTGCCGCGCGTGATGCGCTTCAAGGGGTTCTTTCCCGAGTGATACATGGCGGTTGCGGTCGCCATCGGCGAGGGCAGAAATGCCTGCACCTGGTCGGCTCGGAAACCGTTCTTCTTCAGCCACAACGCGAGCTCGAGCATGTCGCTGTCGCGCGTGCCGGGATGCGCGGCGATGAAATACGGAATGAGATACTGTTCCTTGCCTGCCGCCTTCGAGTACTTCTCGAATTGCTCCTTGAACTTGTAGTACGCACCCACGCCGGGCTTCATCATCTTCGATAGCGGGCCTTCCGCGAGCGCCTCGGGCGCGATCTTGAGGTAGCCGCCCGTGTGATGAGTGGCAAGCTCCTTGACGTACTCCGGTGATTCGACCGCGAGGTCATAGCGCACGCCGGAGGCGATGAGCACTTTCTTGACGCCCTTGAGCGCACGAGCGCGGCGGTACAAATTGATCAGCGGCGCATGGTCGGTGTTCAGGTTCGGGCATATGCCCGGGTAGACGCAAGACGGACGGCGGCAGGCGGACTCCACCGCCGCACTCTTACAGTGCAGACGATACATGTTGGCCGTCGGGCCACCGAGGTCCGAGACGACACCGGTGAACCCCGGCACCTGATCGCGAATGGTCTCGATCTCGCGAATCACCGAGTCCTCGGAACGGCTCTGGATGATGCGGCCTTCGTGCTCGGTGATCGAACAGAAGGTGCAGCCACCAAAGCACCCTCGCTGAATCGCCACCGAGAAGCGGATCATATGGTAGGCGGGAATGCGGGCATCACCGTAGGCGGGATGCGGCCGGCGCGCGTAGGGCAGCTCGTAGATCGCGTCCATGTCGGCCATGGTCAAGGGAATGGGCGGCGGATTGATCCAGAGCTCGGCGTTGCCGTGGCGCTGCACGAGTGCGCGCGCGTTGCCAGGATTCGACTCGAGATGCAGGATGCGCGAGGCGTGGGCATACAGCACCGCATCCTCGCTCACGCGCTCGAAGGAAGGCATGCGGATCACGCTGTGCTCGCGCGCGGCATTCGGTACCTTGCGGAAAAATTTCACCACCTGATGCGGAACGGGCGGCTCGGCCGGCGCTCGCGGCGCAACGGCGCCCTGTCCGGCGGAGGTTTGTGCTTTCAGCCTCGTGGCCTCATCCGCGTAAGGGTCCACGGGCGGTGCGAGCGGCCCCGGTGTGTCGAGCTCGCTCGAATCGATCTCGATCCACTCATCGGGAACGGCGCGGCGCAGGAACGCGGTCCCGCGCAGATCGGTGATGCTCGCCAGCGGCTCGCCCGCCTCGAGTCGCTCGGCGAGCGCGAGGATCTGCCGCTCCGCATTGCCGTACACCAAGAGGTCCGCCTTCGCGTCGACCAGCACGGACCTGCGTACCTGGTCGGACCAGTAATCGAAATGCGCGATGCGGCGCAGGCTCGCCTCGATCCCGCCGAGAATGATGGGCACGCCCTTGAAGGCCTCGCGCACCCGCTGGGAGTACACGATGACACACCGGTCCGGGCGCTTGCCGGCGACCCCGCCCGGCGTGTAGGCGTCATCGCTGCGCACGCGTCGATCCGCGGTGTAGCGATTCACCATCGAATCCATGTTGCCGCCGGTGACGCCGAAGAACAGGCGCGGCGCACCGAGCCGCGCAAAGTCCTCGGTGCCGCGCCAGTCGGGCTGCGCGATGATGCCGACCTTGAAGCCATGCGATTCGAGCACGCGCCCGATGATCGCCATCCCGAAGCTCGGATGATCGACGTACGCGTCGCCTGTCACGATGATGATGTCGCACTGGGACCAGCCGAGCGCGCGCATCTCCGCAAGCGTCGTGGGCAAGAACGGAGCCGCAGCATGAGGCCGCGGCGCAGCGCCGCCCGAGAACAGGGGAGCAGGAGTCGACACCCGATCTAGCCGATATCGATCGGAACGTAGATCTGCGCATCCTCGCGCTGGATCAGCAACGCGACGGTGTGGCCTGCTCGCGCCACTTCGCGCTTGAGCTCCGCGACCGTCGAGACACCCGCGCCGTTGACGCCGAGCACCACATCGCCGGCCTGCAGCCCCGCCGCAAGCGCCGGGCCGGAGACATCTTCGACGACGAGGCGCCCGCGGGTGTGCAGCTCTTTCTGCTCGCTCGGCTCGAGAGGCCGCACGGCGAGCCCTAACGCGCCGCCGCCGTCTTGTGCGCCGTTGCGGGCGGCTTGCGGCGGCGTGTCCTCGAGCAGCACGGTCTTCACGGTCACTTCGGTGGCCTTGCGCTCGTGCCATATGCCGAGGTGCGCCTCGCTGCCCGGCGGCAACTGGGAAATCACGCTCGGCAAATCGTAGGAATGATCGATGTTCTTGCCGTTCACACTGGTGATGACGTCGCCCGGCTTCAGTCCCGCGCGCTCGCCGGGTCCCTGCGGCTCGACCGAGCTCACCAGCGCCCCGTGGGGGATGGTCAAGCCGAAGGTGAGCGCAAGTTGTTGGTTGATGTCCTGCACGGATACGCCGATGCGGCTGCGGCTCACCTTGCCGGTCTTCATCAGCTGATCCCTCACGTTCAGCGCGACGTCGATCGGAATGGCGAATGACATGCCCATGTAGCCGCCGGTGCGGCTGTAAATCTGGGCGTTGATGCCGATCACCTGCCCGTCGAGATTGAACAGCGGGCCGCCCGAGTTGCCGGGGTTCACGGCCGCATCGGTCTGGATGTAGGTCACGAACGAGCTGCCGCTGTCATCGGGAAGCTGCCGGCCGAGCGCGCTGATGACGCCCGCGGTCACGCTGTTCTCGAAACCGAAGGGCGAGCCGATGGCGATCGCCCACTGCCCCGGCCGCAGCTTCGCGGGATCCCCGAAATGCACCACCGGGAAGTCGGTCCCCGGAATCTTGATGAGGGCGACATCGCTGCGCTTGTCGACCCCGATGACTTTCGCCCGAAACTCGCGCCGGTCGGTCAGCTTGACCGTCACCTCGGAAGCGTCGGCCACGACGTGCGCGTTGGTGAGCACATAGCCGTCGGGACTTACGATGAACCCCGAGCCGATGCCATGCGCCGGCGGCATGTGCTCGGGAGTCGGCATCTGAAAGCGGTGGAAGAACTGCGACAGCGGATCCTCGTCATTGCCGCTCTCGTCACCGCCGGGCGAGCCGCCGGTACGCTGCTGCGGCTTCTCGACGACGCTGATATTGACCACCGCCGCGCCATTGTCGGCCACCAGACCCGAGAAGTCCGGCAAGCCCGTTACGCGCCCCGCGGGAGCCGTTGGAACGGCCGCGGCCGCCACGGTGGCAACGGGAGCGGTCCCCCCCTCCCCCGCGCTGGCATTCGAGCCCTGGTGAGCCACGACCACCACGAAGACGCCGGCCACCAGTGCGAGCGACCAGGTTCTGAGACTTCCCATTGCAATATGTCCTCTCAAAGGTGTACTCGAGCTCTCGACAATTGACCCCGACTTGAGGCCGGCGTTTCAATTTTCCAGGTTTTTGGGCCCCTGTTCCCATGTTTTTCGGCCACGGCGCCGAAAAAATGTGACTTCTCGACGGGCTGGGCCGCTGCGCCGCGGCTAGGCTGAGCCTCTTTGAACGCACACATTCGCCGCGTATGCCCGATGCAACCGGTCCCGTGCTGTTGGTGGTGGGCGGCGACGCCAAACGCCTGCAGTGGCTGAACCATCATGTCACGAGCCATTGGCCGAGCGCCCAGGTTACCACTGCGCCCGGCACGGACGCGGCTTCCCTGACGCGTTTCGTCCAGGAACGGGCCCCCGACGCGGTCATCATGCAGATCGACTTCAGCAACGAAGCGCTGGCTAGCATGGGATTGAGTCACCTGACACAGATGCTGCGGGCGCAGCCGACGGTTCATTGCATCATACTCGCCGAGCACGGTAGTGAGCTGTCGGCCGTTAGAGCGCTCAAATGTGGCGCAAAGGACTACCTGCCGCTCGCCCGTGTCACCCGTGATTTACTTCTGAAGGCGGTCACCGAGGCTTGTGCCCGGCAAAACGCGACCGCACTCGCCACCGGGGCGCTCCTCAGCCCCGCCGAGGACGCGCCGTCGGTGAAGGTGCCCGGCTACGGGATCGTCAAGGAAATCGCCACCAGCAATTTTTCCTCGGTTTATCTCGCCCGCAGCGAGCGCTTGCGGCGCAACGTGGTGCTCAAGGTCATGAGCCGCGGCACCACACAGCGGGAAATCGACGACGGCGAGCGCTTCCAGCGCGAGTACGAGATCATCTCGAGCATCCAGCACCGCGCCATCGCGGAAATCTACGACTTCGGTGCGATCGCGCACCACCAGTACCTCGCCATGGAGTACATCCCCTGCGGCGACCTGCGCGACCGCTTGCGCAACCCCATGAGCATCGATGAGAGCCTGTATTACCTGCGCAGCATCGCCGAAGCGCTGCGCGTCATCCACGTGTTCGGCATCCTGCATCGCGATCTCAAGCCCGCGAACGTCATGCTGCGCGAGGACAATTCACCGGTTCTTATCGACTTCGGCCTCGCGCGCCGCTCGGTCGAGGCCGGCACCACGAGCGTCGGACAGGTCCTCGGGTCCCCCTACTACATCAGCCCGGAGCAATCGCAAGGACAAAAGGTCGATGCGCGCACGGATCTGTACAGTCTCGGCGTGATGTTCTTCGAGATGCTCACCGGCCACCGGCCCTATATCGGCAAGAGCGCCATGGAGATCATGGAGCAGCATGCCACTGCCGCGGTGCCGCGCCTGCCCTCGCATGTGGCTTTGCAGCAGGCGCTGGTCGATCGCTTGATGGCGAAGGAGCTCTCACATCGCTACGCCTCGGCGGACGAGCTGTTGGCCGATCTTGGACCCGTCGTCGCCGCCGTCGCCTGAGGCCGGAAGCGTGACACCCGTCACGTTAACCCCAGCCATCGCGCGGCATATGTAAACGCTGTGACACTGCTCCCGCCGGGCAGGCGGGCCGTTTGGCACGCTGCCAGCGGTATGTTCATCACCCGTACCCGTCACGAGCGCGAGAAGCAGGAACTTCTCAGCGCGAGCAATCGCATCAGCGATGCGATCTTGCGCAACACCGACCAGGGGCTGTTCTTCCTCGACGCGCGCAACCGCGTGCTGGCACAGATTTCACAATCCCTCGCTCGGCTGTTCCGGCGCGAGGACTTCGCAAACCTTACTTTCGAGAAGCTGCTCGCGCCGGTGGTTACGGCGAAGACGCTGAGCACGGCCAGAAGCCACATCGCCCTGCTCCTCGGTACCGCGCCGCCGCGCGAGGACGGCAGCGCCGCCCCGAATGCGGCGCCGGCCGCGCAAGCCAATCCCTTGAGCAACATCGAAGTCCGCCTGCCCAACAGCGACGGCTCATTCGACTCCGCGCACTACGCATTCGAGTTCAGTGCGGCCGAGCTCCTCAACGAGCAACGCGGCTGGTTGGTGCGCGTCACCGACATCACGCAGCAAGTGCAGACGCAGCGCGAGCTCGAGGATCTGCGCGTGCAGGTGCAGACGCAGGGCGAGATTCTGCGTAGCGTCCTGCAAGTCGGCGGGGCGCGCTTTGCCGCCTTGCTGCATCGAGCCGATGCCTCGATGAAGACCATCAACACCGTGCTGAAGAAGCCGGCCCGCGAGCAGGAGGCGTTTCGCCATAAGCTCGAGGAGACGCTCGAGGAAGTCGACCGGGTGCGGCGCGATGCGGCCACGTTCCAGCTGTCGGCATTGGAAGCCTCGGCGCGCCAGTTCGAGGATGCGCTGCATGAGCTGCGCAGCCGCGCGTCGTTGAGCGGCGGCGACTTCTTGCCCCTGGCGGTCAAGCTCGACGATCTCTATGGGCAGTTCGCGCTGCTCAAGACGCTGAGCTCCGGCGCCGGCAGCCCGCGTGCGCCCGAGGCTGCGCCGCCCGGCGGCGGCGTGACGGCGAACGGCACGCAGGTCATCGAGTCGCCGAAATTCATGGCCAGTGCGGCGGCGCGGGCCGTGCCGGGGGCGCAGCTCTCGGCGCCCGCCGGGAGCCTGGAGAGCACGCTGCGCTCGCTCACCGACCACGTCGCGCAGGAGCACAACAAGACCGTCACCCTGCACGCCGTCGGCCTTTCCCTGGTCCCTTCGGCCTATCAATCCGCCATCAAGAACATCGCCATCCAGCTCATCCGCAATGCCGTGATGCACGGCATCGAGCCGCCCGCGGCGCGGGTCATCGCCGGCAAAGCGCCCGACGGCACCATGCGCCTCGAGTTCAAGAACGTCGCGAACGGCAACTTCGAGCTGCTGTTCGAGGACGATGGCTCGGGACTCGATCCCGAGCACGTGCGCTCCACCGCCATCGCGCGCGGGATTCTCACGGGTGAGAACGCCGCCCGGCTGCGTGATCGCGAGATCATCAAGCTGATTTTCAAGTCCGGCTACTCGACGCTGGAGAACACGCCCGGGGAGCCGGCGCATGGAACCGGCCTCGCCCTGGTGCGTCGCTACGTGCACGAGGCCGGCGGCAAGGTGGCGCTCGCTAGCCTGCTCGGCCACGAAACCCGTTTCAAGGTCACCTTACCGCCCCTGGCCGCCGCAGCCCCGGCCCTCGAGCTCGTCGGCTAACGCTCACTCCCGCGGCTTGAGCTCCGCGAGGACGGAACCCGCCGCAACCCGATCGCCCAGACCGAACGGCATCCGCTCCACCGTGCCCGCGTAGGGAGCCGCCACGGTGTGCTCCATTTTCATGGCCTCGACCGTGATGAGCGGCGCGCCGCGCTCGACGCTTTGCCCCACCGCCGCATGCACCGCGACCACGGTGCCGGGAAGCGGGGTCACCAGGGATCCTGCGTCCGCCTCCGTGGTCGGCTGCAACGCATCGTCGGTGCTCGCCGGCGTCAGGCGCGTGTGACGGCCGTTGCGGAAGATCTCGAGGACCGAATCCGACTCGACGATGTGCGCGAGCTCGCGGCTGCCGCGGATTTCCGCCTCGATGGCACGCTCGTCGCGCGCGATCACGCGCACCGCGTAGTCCTCGTCCGCGAAGCGCACGCGATACTCCTGCGCGCCGAGGCGCTCGAGAGCGACCCCATGCTCACCGAAGCGCCGGCGGGTGATGGCGGGCGCCCCAAGTCGCCAGCCGGAGGTATCCGCCCAGAGCGCGCCCGGCGAAGACATCGCCGCGGCAGACCAGAGCGCGCCGAGAATATAGTCGACGGCGTCCGGCTTCGGCTCCCCGAAAGCCAGGTGCGTACGACGCGTCTCGAGAAAGCTCGTGGTGACGCCGCCCGCGCGAAACTCCGCATCGGCCAGCACGCTCTGCAGCAGCGCGCGGTTGGTCTTGACGCCGGCGATCTCGAGCTCGGCCAGCGCCCGGTGCAGCGTATCGATCGCCTGCGCGCGCGACTCGCCGCCCGCGATGAGCTTCCCGAGCATGGGATCGTAGAACGGCGTCACCTCATCGCCGGCATCCAGACCGACATCGAGCCGCAGCGCGCCGCCCGCCTCGCCCGGCCAGCGCAGATGCGCGATGCGGCCGACGCTCGGCAAATACTCGTGCGCGGGATCCTCGGCGTAGAGGCGCGCCTCGATGGCGGCACCCTGCGGCACGATCGCCGCTGCGCCGCTCGGCAAGTGTCCACCGCAGGCCACCTCGAGTTGCCACTGCACCAGATCGACGCCGGTGATGAGCTCCGTCACCGGATGCTCGACCTGCAGGCGCGTGTTCATTTCCATGAAGTAGAACTGTTGCGCGGGGTCCACCAGAAACTCGACGGTACCGGCACCGACATAGCCGACGGCGCGCGCGGCGGTGACGGCGGCCTGCGCCATGGCGGCGCGCACTTCCGCACGCAGTCCGGGCGCGGGGGCTTCCTCGATGATCTTCTGATGGCGCCGCTGCACGGAGCAGTCGCGATCGAACAGCGCGACGGTCTCGCCGTGCGCATCGGCAAAGATCTGCACTTCGACGTGCCGCGCGGCCGGGAAATAGCGCTCGAACAGCAGCCGGTCGTCGCCGAACGCGGTGCGCGCGAGGCGCTGCGCCGATTCCACCGCGGCCGGAACTTCGGCGGCGGAATGGACCACCTGCATGCCCTTGCCGCCGCCACCGGCGCTCGCTTTGATGATGAGGGGGAAACCGATGCGCTGCGCCTCGGCGGCGAGGTGCGCCGGCGACTGATCGCTGCCGTGATACCCCGGGGCCACCGGCACGCCGGCCACGGCCATGGAAGCCTTGGAGGCGCTCTTCGAGCCCATCGCCCGGATGGCTTGCGGCGGGGGCCCGACGAAGATCAAGCCGGCATCGATGCAGCCTTGCGCAAAATCGGCGTTCTCGGACAGAAAGCCGTATCCCGGATGCACCGCGTGAGCGCGCACGCGGCGCGCGAGCTCGATGATGCGCTTGCGGTCGAGATAGCTTTGCGCGGCCGGCGATGCGCCGAGATGGTAGGCCTCGTCCGCTTCGCGCACGTGCTTCGCGCCGCGGTCGGCATCGGAATAGACGGCGATCACGGTCCAGCCCAGGCGCCGCGCCGTACGCGCAATGCGGCAGACGATCTCGCCGCGGTTGGCGATCAGGAGACGCTTCGAAGTGTTTGCGGTCATAGGGGGGGCCGGGCGCCTTACATTCGGAAAATGCCGAAGCGCGTCGCGGCGGTCGTCTGCTCGCTGTTCAGCGCGAGCGCGAGCCCGAGCGCGTGACGGGTGTCGAGGGGATCGATCACGCCGTCGTCCCAGAGCCGCGCCGACGCGTAGTATGGGTGGCCCTGGCGCTCGAACTGCTCGCGGATCGGCGCCTTGATCTGCTCTTCCTCGGCCTCGCTCAAGCGTCCGCCGGTGCGCTTCAGTGCATCGCTCTTGATGGTGGCGAGCACGCTCGCCGCCTGCTCGCCGCCCATCACGGAGGTGCGCGCGTTCGGCCACTGGAACAACAGCCGCGGCGCGTACGCGCGACCGCACATCGCGTAGTTGCCCGCGCCGAAGCTGCCGCCGATGGTGACGGTGTACTTGGGCACCGCCGCGCAGGCGACCGCGGTGACCAGCTTGGCGCCGTCCTTTGCGATTCCGCCCGCCTCGGCCGCCTGGCCCACCATGAACCCCGAAATGTTCTGCAGGAACAGGAGCGGTATGCCCTCGCGGCAGCAGAGCTCGATGAAGTGCGTGCCTTTCAGGGCGCTTTCCGAGAACAAGATGCCGTTGTTGCCCAGGATGCCGACCGGCATGCCGTGGATGTCTGCGAAACCGCAGACCAGCGTCGTGCCGTAGAGCGCCTTGAACTCATCGAACCAGGAGCGATCGACCAGGCGCGCGATGATCTCGCGCACATCGTAGGGCTTGCGCGAGGTCGGCGGAATGATTCCGTAGATCTCCGCGGGGTCGTAGTCTGGCTGCCGCGAGTCGGTGTGCGGCAGGGCGAGCGCAGGCGGGCGCAGCCGCGCGACCGCGCGGCGCGCAAGGCTGAGCGCATGCGTGTCGTTCTGCGCGTAGTAGTCGGTGACGCCGGAGCGCCGGCAATGCACGTCGGCGCCGCCCAGCGATTCCGCATCGATCTCCTCGCCGGTCGCGGCGCGCACCAAGGGCGGTCCACCCAAAAATATCCGGCCCTGGTTGCGCACGATGACGGCATGATCGGACATGGCGGGCACGTATGCGCCCCCCGCCGTGCAGGAGCCGTGCACGACGGCGATCTGCGCGACGCCTTGCGCCGACAAACGCGCCTGGTTGAAGAAGATGCGTCCGAAATGATCGCGGTCGGGAAACACCTCGTCTTGCTTCGGCAGGAACGCACCCCCGCTCTCCACCAAGTAAACGCACGGCAACGCATTCTCGCCGGCGATCTCCTGGGCGCGCAGATGCTTTTTGACGGTGAGCGGGTAGTAAGTGCCGCCCTTCACGGTCGGGTCGTTGGCGACCACCATGCACGGGCGGCCCGAGATTCTGCCGATGCCGGTGACCAGCCCGGCGCCCGGCAAGTCATCGTCGTACACCTCGTGCGCCGCGAGCGCCGACAGCTCGAGAAACGGCGAACCGGGATCGAGCAACGCATCCACGCGCTCACGCACCAAGAGCTTGCCTGCCTCGCGGTGCTTGTTGCGCGCGGCTTCGCTGCCCCCCCGGGCGTTGCGCTCGAGCAACGCGCGCAGCTCCGCCACCAGCGGCGCCATGGCGGCGCGATTGGTGGCGAACTCGGGCGAGCGCACATCAATGCTCGAAGCGATCTTGGCCATTGTCATTCCCGCGCGCGCGGCGCAAAATTGTCGGACAATCCGATTATCCAACGATTTTGGGTCGGAAGACAACGGGGTCGAGCCATGACAGCAGCCGCCGCTTACCGCGAGTTCAATTTCGGTCACGGAGAAGAGATCGACGCCATGCGCGATCAGGTGCGCCGCTTCGCCCACGAGCGCATCGCGCCGCGCGCCGCGGAGATCGACCGCAGCAACGAGTTCCCGCGCGATCTCTGGGTCGCGATGGGCGAGCTCGGTCTGCTCGGGATGACCGTGCCGCCGGAGCACGGCGGCGCGGGGCTCGGCTATCTCGCACATACCATCGCAATGGAGGAGATCTCGCGCGCGTCGGCCGCCGTCGGCTTGAGCTATGGCGCGCACTCCAATCTCTGCGTCAACCAGATCACCTTGAATGGCAACGAGGCGCAAAAGCGGCGCTATCTGCCGAAGCTTCTGTCCGGCGAGCATGTCGGATCGCTCGCCATGTCCGAGCCCGGCTCGGGCTCGGACGTCGTCTCGATGCAATTACGCGCGCGCAAGAGCGGCGACCGCTACGTGCTCGACGGGCGCAAGATGTGGATCACCAACGGCCCGGACGCGGACGTGCTGGTGGTGTACGCGAAGACCGACCCCGAAGCCGGGTCGCGAGGAATCAGCGCCTTGCTAGTCGAACGCGGCTTTGCCGGATTCACCACTGCACAGAAACTCGACAAGCTCGGTATGCGCGGCTCGAGCACCTGCGAGCTCGTGTTCGATCACTGCGAGGTGCCCGCGGAGAATCTTCTCGGCGCCGAAAACCAGGGGGTGCGCGTGCTCATGCGCGGCCTCGACTACGAGCGCGTGGTGCTCTCGGGCGGACCCCTGGGCATCATGGCCGCGGCCCTGGACGTTGCCCTGCCCTACGTGCGCGAGCGCAGGCAATTCGGTCAGCCGATCGGCACGTTCGAGCTGGTGCAGGGAAAGCTCGCCGACATGTACGCGGCATTCAACGCCTGTCGCAGCTACGCCTACACCGTCGCCGCCGCCTGCGACCGCGGCGACTCCACGCGCAAAGATGCCGCGGCCTGCATCCTGTTCTGCGCCGAGGCCGCCACACGCGCCGGCCTCGATGCCATTCAACTGCTCGGCGGCAACGGCTACATCAACGACTACCCCACCGGCCGGCTGTTGCGCGACGCCAAGCTCTACGAGATCGGCGCGGGCACCTCGGAGATTCGCCGCATGCTCATCGGCCGCGAGCTGTTCGGCGAATCCGCATGAGCGACGTGCGGTCGGACGGGCCGCCGGAGGGCGACCTCTTCGAGCCGCTCGACGATCATCCTGCCTACCGGCAGATCGCCAAGCTCATCGAGCAGCGCATCGTGGCGCGGGTGCTGCGCGCCGGCGATGCGTTGCCGTCCGAGAGCGATCTTGCCCGACAGTTCGGCGTCAACCGTTCCACGGTCCGCGAGGCCATCCGCGAGCTGGAGACTCACGGACTGCTGGGCCGCGGCCGGGGCGAGAAGCGCCTGCGCGTAACGCGGCCACAAGCCAAGCACGTGAGCAAGGGTGTGAGCCGCGCGCTCGCGATGAACGACGTCACTTATCTCGAGCTCTGGGAAGCGATGATGGCAATCGAGCCTGCGGCGGCGCAATACGCCGCCACACGGCGTACGGCCGCGCAATTACAGGCCATCGTTCGCGCGAGCTCTCACTTCCGGCGCGACACCGCCGACACGACGAACGCGGTCGCCGCCGTGCTCGATTTCTTCAACGCAGTGGCGGCGGCGAGCGGCAACCAAGTGCTCGCCCTGGCGCAGGCGCCGCTCAACGGCCTGCTCGCCCCCGCGCTCACCGAGATCATCGATCGCGTCCCGCAGGCGCGGGGGCGCATCGGCGAGGCGCAGAGCCGCATCGTGAATGCCGTCAAGCGAGAGCAGAGCGAGCTTGCGCGAACCTGGATGGAGAAGCATATTCGCGATTTTAGGCGCGGCTATGAGCTCGCGTTCGCGCAACCGGACATCGTCGGTTCCGGTAACAAAAAGGTTCTCGTATGAAAAAGCCACTCGATCACACCGCCCTCGATACTCTGTTCCGCGAGGCTCGATCTTTTAACCGGTGGACGGCAGAGCCCGTCCCCGAAACCCAGCTGCGTGCGCTTTACGACTTGCTCAAGATGGGCCCCACCTCGGCCAATTGCTGCCCGGCGCGATTCGTATTCGTCGCGAGCAAGGAGGGCAAGGAGAAGCTCGCGAAGTGCGTCACGGACGCAAACGTCCTCAAGGTGCAGCAAGCGCCGGTGACCGCGATCATCGCCATGGACGAGAAGTTCTACGAGAAGGTGCCCTACCTCTTCCCGCACAAGCCCGAGATCGCCGAGATGTTCAAAGAACCGCACATCGGCAAGGCGACCATGATGCGCAACGCGACGCTGCAAGGCGCGTACTTGATCCTCGCCGCCCGCTCGCTCGGACTCGACACGGGCCCCATGTCCGGCTTCATCCACGACAAAGTCGACGAGGCGTTCCTCGCCGGCACATCGTACAAGTCCAACTTCTTATGCGCGCTCGGCGTCGGCACGACCGAGCACCTCTTCGCGCGCAGTCCGCGACTGTCCTTCGAGGAGGCGTGCCGAATGGCCTGAGCCGGCGGCACGTCTCGCGGGTTGCCTAAAGGATCTGCTCGCGGATGGTGTCGCTCGCCTGCGGATCGTGAACCTGGGTGCTGAAGGAGATCAGCACCATGGGTGCACTGCCGGTATTGCGATAGGCGTGCGTCACGCCCGGCGGAATGACGAAGCGCCAGGTCTCGCCGGGCGGCACCTCGACGTCACGGATCACCCCGGCTTCCTTGAGCCGCGCCAGGCAGGGCCCGACGACCGTGGTGGTCTCCACCGCGTTCGCGTGGCGATGATTGCCGCGCACCTCGTTGGGTCCCGTGATCACGACGTGGACGTTCTTCTGTGCGGCGAGCTCCGCCTCGTTCAGCGGCTCGAAGACGCTGCCGCGGGCGTCGCGATGGGTTTTCACGGACTCGATGTGTACAGCGCTCGGCGCGGCGTCGGCTCGGGACTGGATCATCGCCCGCATTCTACAGACGGGGGCGTCCCGTGCGCGTGCGGGTGGCCGGCCGCCTCGCGGTCGGCCTGAAAGCCGGGCGCCGCACGGCCAGCAGCACGCCCGCGACGAACAGGAGGTCGAGCCAATCGACGTCGCCACCCCCGCCCCCACTCGCGGGCGGCGGGGTGACCGTGAGGATCGCCGTCGCCGCGGCGCTATTGCCGCCGGCGGGCGCGGTCATGAGCGCCTGAGCGGCCACCGCGGCGGTGTAGGTCCCGGCCGTGGCGGTCTCGACGGTCAGCGTGATGGTGCAATTGCCGTCCGCCGGGATGTTCGCATTGGCGAGACTCACCGAGGTCGTCGTGCTCTGGAGCGACATGGCGGCGCCGGCGCAGGTGGTTGCCGCCGCGGCGGTCGTGGCCAGGGTGAGATTCGCGGGCAGCGTCAGCGCGAAGCTCGATTGAGTGAGCGCGAAGCCATTGGTATTCGACAGCGTGATGGTGAGCGTCGATGTCGAGCTCTTCACGGTCGTCGCCGGGGAGAACCCTTCGCTCACCGTGGGTGCGATCGGCGCCACCGTGATGGCGGCGGGGCACGCGGTGGCGCTGGTACCGGCGGAAGTCGGAGCTGTGCTGGTGGCGCTATCGGCGGTGAGCGTGACGGTCTCGGTGTCGATGTTTCCGGCCGAGTCGGTCACGGTCAAGGTCAAGGTTCCCGCGGCGGGATTGATAGTTACCCGAGCACCGCTCGCGCCGCTTACGATGAGACTCGATGGCGAGGCCGTCCACGCATAGGAGACGATGCTCAGCGGCGCCGGCGCTGTCGCGCTGCCGTTGCAAGCGGCCACGCTGCCGCTCGCGTCGAATGCAGCGCCTGGAGCGATGCTCTTCGGGATCACGATGACACCGATCGGCCGCTGGGCGGCTTTGACCGCGCTCAACGCATTCACCATGCCTGCGCCGCATTGACTGCCATCGTTCGGACACACGCACTCGCCGCTCGATGGGTCGGTGGTGGGACAAGTCGGCACCCCCGTGGCGCCTGCCGGAAACGGCGTGGCGCTCGACTGCAGGCGCGCCGCCAATTGCGCGGGCGTCAAGTTGTAGTTCACCGAGCGCATGAGCCCCGCGATGCCCGACACGATGGGCGCGGAGAAGCTGGTGCCGAGATTCTCACTCAGCTCGTTCGTGTAACTGTTGTCGCCCGGAACCGTGGTCCCGACGTTCGTCGTGGTATCGATCGAGCGCAGGCAGTCGCCCGAAGTCTGCACGCAGTTGCCGGCCGGGGCCGCAATGCTCGCGCCCGAGCCGAAGCTCGAGTATCCGACCTTGGTGCCGACGTTGCGCAATCCGACGACGCCCATGACGCCCGGCACGAGCAAGCTGCAGTTCGCAGGCGCATCGACGGGCGCAGCGGCTCCCGGCGCTCCCCCGTTGCCGGCGGAGACGATCACCAGCACGCCCATCGCAGTGACCTGCGCGAGAGCGTCCTGATAATCGCTCGGACACGAGCCGCTCCCCCCCAGGCTCAGGTTGACGATGTCTGCGGGGAACGGGTTGTTCGGCACGGGCGGGCCTTCCGGGTTCGTGACCGGCAGCCCCGCCGCCCATTCGATGCCGGCGATGATGTCCGAGTCATAGCCTCCTCCCTTGCCGAGGGCGCGTACCGGCAGCGCCCAAGAGCCCCAAGTCATGCCGGCGATACCGACCGCGTTGTTGGTGATCGCCCCGTACACGCCCACCACCCGCGTGCCGTGCCACGAGCTGTTCTCGGCGGTGTCTTTTGCGAACAGCGCATTGGCGATGTCGCTCGTGCTGATCCAATCGCCCGGGTCCGACGGGTCGGGATCCCAGCCATCGCCGTCGTTCGCGATCAGATAGGTGCCCTCGGCGGCTCCGTTGCTCGGGTTGAGGTCCTCGCCGACGAAGTCGTATCCCGGGAGCAGCCGCCCGCCGAGTCCGGCGCGCAGCAAGTCCGGATGATCGAATCGCACGCCGGTATCGACGTCTGCAATCACGATGCCCGGGCTGCCGTTGCTGATGCCCCAGGCGGTGACCGCGTCGGTCGCCGACAGATCCTCGGTCGTGTTGCCCTCGACAACGACGGGCGTCGAGCTGGGTGTGTTCAAGTACCACTGTCCGCTCGCCGGAGGGCTCGCCTGGGGGGTCGGCGCGAACAAGGGGTCGTTCGGCGTCACGGTCTCGATATGACGAATCTGGTCGACGTCCGCGAATTTCACGGCCGGGTCGGCGCGCAACTTCGCAAGCGCCGCCTCGACGTCCGCGCCGTAAAGGGTCTTCGGGAGAAACAGCACGTGCATGCTCGGCGTGAATTGGCGCGACTTCGCCACGGGCAGGCCCACCCGGGCGATCAGCGCGGCGACGTCCTCGGCGTTCGTCTGCGCTTGTACGACCGCCCGGCCCTGCCTCCGTGCGACCACGGTACGGCCGGTATCGGCAGACGCACGGAATCCTACGATGAGACGCTGCGCCTCGGGACCGATGCTCACGGGTGGGCGGCGGACCGGGTTGTACTCGACGAGGGAGGCCGCCGACTGCGCGAACGGGGCCGAGCCGGTGAGGATAAGACCGCACGCCAGCGCCGCCCGCGCGAGGGCGGCCATCGAACCTAACTTTGCGAGGCAATGCATGCTGGGGCGCTCCGCGGGGCGCCGCGCGCCCAAATCGTCCGTAAGGCTAATCCGATACCACGATCATGGCCTTATTGACTTACGGAAATGCGAACTGGGACCTCAAACTACGAGTGTTCCGCGGCCGTGGGGCCGCGGGCGAGGCGTCGCCGGATGGCGACAACCGGGCGGCACGGGCGAGGCCCAGCGGGTAGAATGGCCGCGGCAGGAGATAACTGAAGGGGCATTTTCGATGACCTACGACAATCGGCAGTTCTATATCGACGGCGCCTGGGTCGATCCCGCGGAGCCGAAGGGGTTCACGGTCATCAACCCCGCCACGGAGGCCCCGGCCGGAGTCATTTCCATGGGAAGTGCGAAAGACGTGGAGCGCGCGGTCACCGCGGCGCGCCGCGCGTTCGATGGCTTCTCGCGCACGGCGCCGGCCGAGCGCCTCGCCCTGCTGGAGCGCGTTCTCGCGGCCTACAATGCTCATTACGATGAGATTGCGCAGGCCATCTCGACCGAGATGGGCGCGCCCATCTCGCTCGCCAAAGGCTCGCAGACCCGCATCGGCGTGGGTCACATCAGCGCCATGATCGAGGTGCTGAAGAGTTTCAAGTTCGAGGAGCTGCGCGGCACGACACGGCTCGTGCAGGAGCCGGTCGGGGTCTGCGCACTGATCACGCCCTGGAACTGGCCGATGAACCAAGTCGCGGCGAAGGTCGTGCCGGCGCTCGCCGCCGGCTGCACCATGGTGTTGAAGCCTTCCGAGTACTCGCCGTTCAGCGCCATTCTCTGGGCGAAGGTCATGCACGAGGCCGGGGTTCCGAAGGGCGTCTTCAATCTCATCAACGGCGATGGGCCGAGCGTGGGCGCTCCCCTTTCCACGCACCCCGACATCGACATGGTGTCATTCACCGGCTCGACCCGCGCCGGTACGGAAGTCGCGCGCAACGCCGCGGCCTCGGTCAAACGCGTACACCAGGAGCTCGGCGGCAAGTCGCCCAACGTGCTCCTCGAGGACGCCGATTTCGAGCGCGCAGTAAAACGCAGCGTCTTGCATGTATTCCAGAACTCGGGCCAGTCGTGCAACGCGCCGACCCGGATGCTGGTACCCGCGGCGAAGCTCGCCGAGGTCGAGGCCATCGCACAGCGCATCACCGCAGGCGTGGTGGTCGGTGATCCCGCTTCCGAGCAGACCACCGTCGGACCGCTGGTCTCCAAGACCCAGTTCGATCGCGTCGAGCGCTACATCGAGAAGGGCATTGCGGAAGGCGCGAAGCTCGTCAGCGGCGGCGCCGGCCGACCGGACGGGTTGACGAAGGGCTACTACGTCAAGCCCACGATCTTCTCGAACGTGCGCAACGACATGACGATCGCGCGCGAGGAGATTTTCGGACCCGTGCTCTGCATCCTGCCCTATGAGAACGAGGAGCAGGCGATCGAGATCGCGAACGACACGCCGTACGGATTGGCCGCGTACGTGTGGTCGCAGGACAACGCGCACGCGCGGCGGGTCGGCAGCCGCATCCGTGCCGGGCAGGTCGCACTCAATGGCGCCTCGGGCGACATGCAGACCCCATTCGGCGGCTTCAAGATGTCGGGAAACGGGCGCGAATACGGCGAGTTTGGCTTGCGCGATTTCCTGGAGGTCAAGGCCGTCATCGGTGTCGATGCCGCGTGACGACCGGGCGCCGGAGCGCGGGGCGCCGGGGCGCCCCGGTCCTGCGGCTCGAGAATCTGAGCAAGCGCTACCGCAGCGATCGCCCGCCGCTGTTCGAGGGCTTGCAGCTTGCGCTCTCGGCCGGTGAGTACCTCGCCATCATGGGCGAATCCGGCGTCGGTAAATCCACACTCCTCAATCTCCTTGCGGGGCTCGAAGCACCGAGCGCGGGCGGCATCTGGCTCGACGGCGAGGAACTCGGGGCCTTGAGCGACGATGCGCGTACGCTGCGACGTCGGCGCGGTGTCGGATTCGTGTTTCAGGCCTTTCACGTATTGCCCTATCTCACCGTGGCGCAGAACGTCGCCCTGCCCCTCGAGCTGCTCGAGGTCCCTGCGGCCGAGCGCGCGCAGCGCACCGCGGACATGTTACGGGCCGTCGGGCTCGAAGCCTCGGCAAATTCTTTCGCGCGCGAGCTATCGGGCGGCGAAGTGCAGCGAGTGGCCATCGCTCGCGCGCTGGTGCACCGGCCGCGCCTGGTGCTGGCCGATGAGCCCACCGGGAACCTCGACCCGCGCACCGCCGGCCAGATCCTCGCCTTGCTGCGCGATCAGATCAAAGCAAACGCGGGTGCCGGAATACTCATCACGCATTCGCGAGCCGCCGCGGAGACCGCCGACCGCATCCTCATCCTCGATGCCGGGGGTCTCTCGCCCGCGAGCCGCGTCGCATGATCGCGCACCCGTCGCGCGCCCGCGGCGCGCTCACCTTGGGCCGGGTGCTGCTGCTCTCCCAGCTGCGTGAGCAGCCGGGCCGCCTCGCAGTCACGGTGCTATCGATCGCTCTCGGGGTGGCGTTGGGTGCCGCGGTCTATCTGGTCAACGCGGCAGCGCTCAATGAGTTCGGCTTGGCGACGAAACGCCTGGTGGGCGATGCGGATGTCGTGATACGCGGCCCGCGGGACGGATTCGCGGAGCAGCTCTACGAGGAGCTCGCGCGCGATCCGGCGGTGCGCGCCGCCAGCCCGGTGCTCGAGCTCGAAGTGGCGTTACCCGCGGACCGTGACACGC
>Ga0302324_100010714_pt1 | contig 18919 bp, 18 predicted proteins | sample Palsa_T0_1_FD_201949 | JGI IMG/M metagenome (GOLD analysis project Ga0302324, IMG submission 201949) | Peat permafrost microbial communities from Stordalen Mire near Abisko, Sweden - Palsa_T0_1 | ecosystem: Environmental > Terrestrial > Soil > Palsa > Peat permafrost | place: Sweden: Abisko...
TCCCCGGCCAACTTCGCTCCATCAGGGCGCGTGCATCCATCCACCATGCTCCGCCAGGGCTTGACGAGCCCGCCATAGCGATTCATCTCTATAACTGAAACGCATAAAAGGGGAGGTGTGTCTGCACGGTCAATATAACTCATTTACTTTCAATGGTTTCGCGACAGAAACTAGCTAGCGCCGTTGCGGCGGACGGGCCGACGATCATGGCCGCAATACGCAAGGGCGCAAGTGCTGTCTGAGTGAGGTGCGCCTCCAGCGTTTTTATGACGATCGGGGCTGGACCCCGGCCAGGGACGGATTCTATCCTGCGCCGCAGATCTGTCAGCATTTTTGTCAGGATCGGGCCGCTCCCATCTCGAGCGCCGACAATCAGCGTCATGGTAGAGGGAGCATCCTGCGAGGTCGGGAAATAGATGGCGGGTTCCACACGCTGCTGGAAGGGTCCGAGCGGCGGCGAATGGACTATCCCGACGATCCGGGTCCGGCGCCCCCGGCCGTCGATGACCGCGGCTCCAACCGCCTGTCCGGCGAAGTAGAGGCCGGCGGCTTCCTGATCGATGACGCCGATACGGCACTCGCCGGGCACTGGATGGTCAAACCCCTGGCCTGCCAACAGCGATAATCCCATCGCGTCGAAGTAGCTGGGCGATACGACGTTCGCGTCGAGTTCGGCCGCGGCCAGCTCGGAGACGACCGTCGCGCGAAAACGCGCGCGAGCGACGGGGCACGGGGGCGCTGTCCGATCCGTGTAGTTGTAGTAGATGGTGGGTCGGCTCCGTTTGGCAGACCGCATCGCCTTCTGCATACCGACAACGCCGACGATTTCGACCGGCAGACCCGCAAAGTCCTGAATGGTTCGCCCCACTGTGTCCGCGCCGAACAGCTCTTGGGCCGCCTCGAGATTCACGACCGCGACGGGACAGTTTCGATCCGCGCCGCCGAACATGCGCCCCGCCGTGGGCCGCGGAGCGAATAGCTGGAACGACTCGGCGGTGAACCAGGCCATGTCCAGGGCGACCTCGCGGACGGGAATCTGGTGGGACTCGATGCGAAAGGACTGCCACGTTGGTTGGTTGCCTGGCAGGGGCGCGGCCCATGCGGTCCCGGTAACACCCGCGATCGGGCGCGCGGCGCGCTCGACATCTTCGAAGTACCCGATGTCGACCCCGACGCCGGGACGGGCTTGCACGGTGGCAAGGATGGGATGGCCCAAGCGACGGCCGGCGGGCGTCTGCAGCGCCGTGTGCAGACCCTCGACGAGGTAAGCCGTGGAGACCGCCAGCCGCAGCAACTCGCCATCTGGGCTACCACCAGGCCCGCGCGCAGGCGGGGGATCGCTCGAGACGGCCCCACGCCTTCGCGCCGCAGCACGGTCGCCGGGCAATCGAATGGAATTGCCACAACCGGCAGAAGACCGCACAGTATAGCGATTCCCACACACGCGGCGGAGGCCGATACGATGCCGGCCAGATCGGGCGCGAATACCAGGCGTTGGGCATCCTGTTCGTAAAGCAACGCCGGAATCACATGCGTGTCCATATGGCCAGCAGCGTGCCAAGCGCTCCGCCGATAACGCAGACGACGACTTTATCGGAGAGCAATCCGGCGGCGAGTTGGCCGCGGCTGGCGCCGAGCGCGACGCGCAGAGAGACCTCGTGCGACCGGGCGAAGGTACGTCCAAGCAGGAAGCAGGCAACGTTGACGCAAGCGATGAAGAACACGGCGCCCGCCGCGAAGCCGAGCAGCGTTACAACGCGCCCGAGGCCGCCCGCCATTTCAGGTGTCATGCCCGTATAGGGAACCACGCGCAATTCGCTCGATCGGCCGCGGCTTGGGCCAACGGCGGCCTGCGCCTGGTCCGCTGAAACGTGAGGGCGCAAGCGCCCCACGACCCAGAAGTTCCGGCAGTTACGATCGACCTCTTCCAGGGTTTCTTGCCCGGCTTCCTCATGCAACGGCATCCAGAGGTCGAGCGCGCGGTCGCGATATAACCCTTCAAGCCGGTCCGGCGCGACGCCACTGACGCGAGCGTTAATTAAAGCCATCGATCTGAATCGGGACGTCACGAACGCCGGCCATAGCGCCGAATTCGTTCTGCCACATGCGGTGGCTGACGACAACCCCGCCGCAGAGCGAGACGTTGAGCACGCCCGCGAGATTAGACGTCACGGCCGCCGCGGAGACGGTCTCCCCTTGACTGGCTAACGCCATGACGCGGGGAGATACACGCGCCGCGCCAATCCATTCGAACACATCGTGGCGATTTTTGAGCGACAGATACTCCTGGTATGAGAGCGGCCCTGTTTCACGAAGCGGCGATTGTTCGAATACCGAAACGAGGCGCTCGACGTATGTGAGTGCGAAGACTGGTTTGGTCAGGCCCTGGACGAATCCGCGGATGGAAACATTGCTGCCAATACCAAGGGCAATCGTGAACAGAAGCGGCAACGCCAGCACTGGCATGCGGGCAAAGCTTCTCGCGAAGTATTGAAGTCCCTTGAGAATTCGAAACAATACACGCGCTGACTTGCAATTGGGAAGCCGCGATCCGGGGCGTATTTTCCTGGTGCTTTCGGGATGTTTCGGATGGCCAGCGTTCGGTTCCGCGCCAGGCACGTCCGAATGCGGACACCGACTGCACGAAGTTTTCGAAACGGGATGATACAATCGTCAGTGCGATGCGAAGGATCTGGCTGCTGGCGCTGGCGGGCGCGCTGGCGGTAACGCTCTCGTCCTGGGGCAAGAAGAAAAAAGAGGAAGAGACGCAGGTCCTGCAGCTTCCCAAAGACCCTCCCAGCGCCCTTACGGTGGAGACGCGCCGCCTGGTGTTTTACGTGACGCCGCTTTCGGCCAAGGGACTCCTTTCGCAGCAGACGCGCGATGCGTTGAAGTGGCTGCTGCATTCTACCAACGGAGCGGCCGTAGTGAAGCTGCGCGCGTTCGTAGCCGGCAGCGGGGATCTGCGGCGGGTGCGCGAACTGGTGGCCGAGACCTTCACCGAGCATCGCCTGGCACTGCCGGTGCTGAGCGTGGTGCAGGTGGGCGCGCTGCCGCTCGAAGCGGCGCAAGTGGTGCTGGAAGCTACGGCGGTGGCCAAGAAGGAGGTGAACCAGTATGGACTGGTGTACATCTCGGGGCAGGCGGCTTCCTCGGGCGAGCCGCTGGATCCGGTGCTGCCGCTGGCACAGCAATCGCTGGCACACCTGGCGACGGCGGTGAAGGCGGCCGGGTCCAAGCCGGAGGATGTGGCGCGGGTCACGTGTTTTCTGAGCTCGCTCGACCGGTATGCGGATGTGCGCCGGCTGGTGGAATCCAGCTACGCCGGCGCGGCGCTGAATTTCGTACAGGTGCAGCGGGCGCCGGCGCGGGCGGTGGCCGAGTGCGAGGCCATAGCCGGGCTGCGCTGGAATACGGGGACCGCCATACACATGTTGAATCCGGAGGGGCTCGGGCCATCGTCCCAACTTTCCCAGATCGCCCTGATCGGCGCGCCGCAGGTGATTCTGACGGGCAGCCAGGAGGCTTTCGGATTTCAGGACGCGGACGCGCGGCTGGCCTTCGAGCGTTTACAGAAATCGCTTTCGCAGGAGGGTGTGTCGCTGCGGGAGGTGGCCTTCACCAGCATGTATCCGCTTTCGGCCAGGATATCGGAGCAGGTGCGGAAGATTCGCGGGGAGTTCTATAATGGGGCGCGTCCGCCGGCGGGAACCATGCTGCCGTTTCAAGGCCTGCCTTCGATGGATGCCGGATTCGCCGTGGACGTAGTCGCGGTAAGAGACGATGCTGCAGCGGTGAAGGAATAGGATGCCCACGAGCAAGACGCAGACGACGGTCACGTTTGGAGAGATCATGCTGCGGCTGGCGCCGCCTGGATTCGAGCGCTTCCTGCAGTCGCCGCAATTCGTGGCGACCTTCGGAGGCGGAGAGGCCAATGTGGCGGTGGCGGTGGCGACCTTCGGGCTGCCCGCGTGTTATGTGACGCTGATGCCGCCGGACAATCCGATCGCGGATGCGGTGGTAGGCGAACTGCGGCGGTTCGGCGTGGACATATCCAGGATCGTGCGCGCGCGCGGGCGCATGCCGGTCTACTACGTGGAGACGGGCGCGAATCAGCGGGCTTCGAAGGTGGTCTACGACCGCGATTACAGCTCCGTGGCGCTGGCCAAACCGGGCGATGTGGATTGGGATGCGGCGTTCGAGGGGGCCGGCTGGTTTCATGTGACGGGCATCACGCCGGCGATCAGCGCGACCGCAGCGGCTCTAGCGCTGGAGGCGGTGCGGGCGGCGCGCGGCAAGGGCATCAAGGTTTCCTGCGATCTCAATTACCGTAAGAATTTGTGGAAGTGGGGCAAGCCCGCGAGCGAGGTGATGCGGGAGCTGGTGGGTTTCGTGGACGTGGCCATCGCCAATGAAGAAGACTGCCAGAAGGCGCTGGGTATCGCCGCGCCCGTGGATGTGCACGCAGGCAAGCTGGACCCGGCGCATTATGCCGCGCTTACCGGCCAGGTACTGGCGGAGTTTCCCAATTTGAAGAGCATCGCGGTGACGCTGCGGGAATCCATCAGCGCTTCGCACAACGGGTGGTCGGCGTGCTTCAACGACGGCCGGAATTTCCTGCTGAGCCGGCACTACGAGATCACCCATATCGTGGACCGGGTCGGCGGCGGCGACGCGTTTGCGGGCGGGCTGATTTACGGGCTGCAGGCCCTGCAGAGTCCCCAGGAGGCGCTCGAATTCGCGGTAGCGGCGAGTTGTCTGAAACACTCCATTCCGGGCGATTTCAACCGGTTCAGCGTCGCGGAAGTTCAGCAGTTAGTCAGCGGCGGCGGCTCCGGGCGCGTGCAGCGGTAAGGGAACCCGCGCTTGATTCCGGCGACTGGCGCCAACGAGTTGCGGTCGACCGCGTATTGCGGAAACACTCGATTCGGTACGGTGATTCACCTAGCCGGCATGCTTCCTTCGGCCTGCCGGATTTGGCAGCTCGACGAGCGTGTACGCGACGGCGCGGGAGGGTGTGGACATTTATGGCGCCGGGGCGATAGTGGGCCCGGGGCGCGCCAGACGGCTTCGCCGTGGAGGGTGGAGATTTTCGAAAAACCGGGCCGCGGGGTGCGCCGGCGAATCGCGATTCCGTTTGGCGCCGACGCCGTCCTGTCGCTGGTGCACGTCGAGGACGCGGCCCGCATGCTGACCTTGCTCGCCACGCGGGCGGGTGTCCCATCTGCGGTCTACGACGCTCCCAGCGAAAACTGGCGGATGCGGATCTGAAGGATGCTATCGAAGGCCGCCCCGCCTTTGGCGGACGGCGCGAGGTTCACCGCCGATTCGCCGATTTGGGTGCTTAACCGATTTGGGGAAGATCGCAGTGGGGCGGACCCCTGGGCGGACCCCCAGGTCTGCGCGGATCCTCCAGGAACCGCTTTTCGTATTCGAACGGCGCCAAAAGCGGGTCTGGAGACCCGCTGCAGGCGTGGACGCCTGCCCCACAAGCCATCCTACGCCAGACTGACACACGCCCCCCCCCAGTTCGGTTAAGCACCTCTGGCGAACCGGCTGGCCGACTGCCTGCTAGAATAGAGGGCAACGGTAATCTCTATGGTGGCACGCATTCCTTTGGCGCTGGCGTTTTTGTCGCTGGCGTTGGCCCAATCCGACAACAAGCAGCCGTCCAAGCCTATCAAGGTGCAAGTGAACGAAGTGATTGTACCGGTCACAGTCACCGACTATAAGGGACGCTACGTCTCGAACCTGGAAGCCAAAGACTTCAAGATCTTCGACGACGACAAAGAGCAGCACATTGAGTTTTTCAGCCACGACCGCAATCAGCCGCTGGTGGTGGGGTTCCTGATGGATTTGAGCAACGACAGCCGGGTTCACTGGAAGAATTATCAGGACGCGGCCATCGACCTGGTTCTGAATATCCTGACGGGAGACAAAAAGTTCAGCGGCTATCTCATTTCATACAACAACGAGCCGGAGCTGCAGGTGAACACCACCACGGAGGCGGACAAGATTGTGGAGAAGCTGCGCAAGATGAAGCCGGGCGGCGGCTCGTCCCTGTACGACGCGATATACATGGCCTGCATGCACCGGCAGGTGGTGGAGGGCGAGCCCTACGATCCGCGGCGGGTGCTGATCGTGATCGGCGACGGACACGATAATTCGAGCAAGAAGAGCCTGGACGAAGTGGTGGAGATTGCCCAGCGCAGCCTGGTGACCATCTACGCGATGAGCACGGTGTCGTTCGGTTTCACCAACGAAGGCGACGACAATATGCAGCGGCTGACCAGCGAGACGGGCGGGTATGTGGAATACCCGTTGAACAATCCATACACCGACGTGGACGGTTACCTGTCGCATCCTTCCGACGACGGCAATTACGCGCTGACGGTGGGTTCGGGCGGGTATGCGTCGCAGGTTTCCGCGGGCATCTTCCGGTCTATTGCGGCGATCATCGGCGAGGTGACCACGCAATACGTTCTGCGCTATGTGCCGGACACGGGAGCTGCGGATGCCAAGCAGTTCCGCAAGATCCGGATTGCGGTGCCGGAGCTGCCGACCGCGAAGGTGCGATTCCGGACGGGATACTATCCGTTTGCGCCGTGACCAGGTGCTGAAGAGACATTCAGGAGTCCGGGTCCAGTTGTTTTTTGGAAACGCGCGCAAGTTCAGACGATGAGGTAGTCGATGGCGGCCGTCATCCCGATTAATGCGCGGAGGTTGTCAAGCCGGGGCGAGTACGTCCTGTTGGAACTGGCGCTACCGGGGCAGCCGGTACACGACGTGGGTGTGCTGCTACTTGATGCGGACCCGGATTCCGAACGGCACGCTTTGCGGCTGCGCAGCCACTGGGACGATCTGGCCGGCCCGGAAGACGCGGCGTATCTGGCAGCGCTCGAGGGCGATTTGCAGGACAAGATTGCGGAGCTGGGCGCGCGGAGATTGCTGGAATCCTGGGAGGATTCGCTCTCGCACGTATTGCGGGTTTCCGAACGGGAAGCCGTGGCGGTGGATTCGTTTACGCGCGTGGCGGACCGGATCTTCGAACGGCACGTGGAGAAGTTGACGGTCGCGGAGTTTCGGACGCACCTGCCGCTGTACACTTTGCGCGCGGCGGCGGGCAAGTTCGGCGCCGACGAAGAAGTGGGCGCCAAGGAAGAAGATTGGGTGCGCGCTCCGGAGGGCTTGCGCCTGACCGAAGGGATGTTTGTGGCGCACGTGGAAGGGCGCTCCATGGAGCCGCGCATCCCGGACGGCAGCCTGAACATATTTCGCGGTCCGGTGGTGGGTTCGCGCCAGGGAAAGATCGTCCTGGTGGAGTTGGCCGGCGTGCATGAGCGATTTACCGTTAAGCGCTACACCAGCAAGCACAAGAAACCGTCCGGCGGTGAAGGTGAGTGGGAGCACGAGAGCATCCGGCTGGAGCCGCTCAACCCCGAGTACGAAGCTTTGGACCTGGCACCGGACCGGCTCAGGGTGATCGCCGAGTGGATTCAAACGCTCCCATGACGGGAGTGAAGCAGCCGCGTTCGGCCGCGGCCAAACTCCTGCGCTGGTACAGCGCCCAGCATCGCGATCTCCCCTGGCGGCGCACGGGCGACCCTTACCGCATCTGGGTTTCCGAGATCATGCTGCAGCAGACCCGCGCGGAGGCAGTGGTGCCTTACTACCAAGGATTCCTGGAACGGTTTCCCAGCGCGGAGGCCCTGGCAGCTTCCTCTGTGGAAGAGGTGCTGGCCAGCTGGAGCGGTCTGGGATACTATTCACGCGCGCGCAACCTGCACAAGGCCGCGCGCCTGATGGCTGGTGTTTTTCCCAGCAGCTACCCGGCGATACGGGAATTGCCGGGGGTGGGCGATTACACCGCAGCCGCGATTGCGAGCATCGCCTTCGGGCTGCCGTATGCCGTGCTGGATGGAAACGTCATGCGGGTGATCGCGCGGCTGACTAACGATCCGGCCGATATTGGCGCCGGCCGCACGCGCACGCGGTTTCGCGAGTTGGCGCAGCATTATCTGGATGGAGCGGACGGCCGGCGCGCGGGCGAGTTCAACCAGGCGATGATGGAGCTGGGCGCGACGGTGTGTCTGCCGCGCGCTCCCCGCTGCGGAGTCTGCCCGTTGGCGGGGGTGTGCCAAGCGCGCCGTGCGGGGCGCGCGGAGCAGTTGCCGGTGAAGCTGCGAAAGACGCAGCCGGTGAAGATTGACATGGCGGTCGGCGTCGTCGAACGGCGCGGGCGCGTGCTGCTGTGGCAAAGGACCGCGGACTCGCGGCGGCTGGCCGGCTTCTGGGAGCTGCCGTCGCCCGAGCAATTGCCGGAGTTGTACGCCATGCCGGAGATCGGCGCGTTCAGCCACACGATTACGCATCACCGGTACCGGGTGACAGTGCGCGCGGGCAGCCTTGAGGGGACGGGGCGGGCGGCGTCTGCGCCGCCGGCTGGGGCGCGGCCGCTGCGCTGGATTCCCATCGGAACGCTGGCTTCGCTGCCTTTGAGTACGACGGCCAGGAAGGCGTTGCGTTTGGCTTGGAGCAACGGCGTCGGCAGGAGTGCCGACGCGGCACGCATGAGTGCGCGCGCCACGTCGGGTCACCAGATGGCTCTGTGCGGCGACGCCGAGGCATCTTCCAGCGTCCATGCATCGGTTGGCTCGACGCCAAGCTTCACGGTCACCCGCAGCAGCCGCCCGCGCCGCGCCAGCAGCAGTGGCAGGTTGTCTCCGGGGCGATAGTTGGCAAGCTGCCGGTCCCAATCGGCCGCGCGCACGCGGAAATCGGCGAAACCCACGATTTCGTCGGCGGTATCCAGGCCCGCATGATACGCGGGTGTGCCGCGCGGGACGCGCTCGACGACGAGGCGACCGTCTTCCACTTTCGTGTCCGCGCCCAGCCAGGCTTGCTGATTTGGGGACTCGACGGCGAAGCGCAGCCCGAACCAGTCGAGCGCTTCCCGGTAATCCAGTTCCGCGGTGGAGTCGAATACGCGCGCGAACCAGGCGCTCAAATCGGTTCCCGCCACTTCCGACGCGGCCGCGCGAAATGCCGCAGGAGTGTATCCGGCTGATTGGGGATTGCGTGCCAGGGCAACGCGCATGACGTCGTCGAGGGACCTGGCGCCGCCAGTGGCCGTGCGCACGCGCGCATCCAGAAGAAAACCGGCCACCGCGCCTTTGGTGTAGTAGCTGATGGCCGTGTTTCCGGAGTTTTCATCGGGGCGGTAGAACTTGATCCAGGTATCGAAGGACGATTGCGACAAGGATTGCACCAGGCGGCCGGGAGTAGTCTGTAACTCGCGGATGGTGCGCGAGAGACTGGCGAGTAACTCCTCCTCGCTCGACAGACCGGCGCGGCGCACGATCAGCGGTGCGTAGTAACTGGTGAAGCCTTCCGCGATGCCCAAGCTCGCGGTGTAGGGCTCGGTTTCATACTCGCCCGGCGTCAGCTCCGCGGGACGCAACCGCTTCACGTTCCAGGCGTGGAAGAACTCGTGGCTGGCAAGGTCGAGCCAGCGCAGGTACTTCCGGCGCGTGCGCGTATGCCAGCGGTCCGACATGAGGGCGGTGGAATTGCTATGTTCCATGCCGCCGCCTCCGCCGGTCAGCATATTGAGGAAAAGATACTGGCCGTACGGCAGGCCACCCCACATTACGGCGTCTTGGTGCACGATGCGGGCCAGATCCTGCGCTGCCTGGCGGCCATCGAAAACACCATCCTCGCCCACATCCACCAGGTAGTGCGGTTTGCCTTCCACCGCGAATTCATGGATTTCCGGATTGCCTGCCACGATGGGCGAGTCGACCAGCGTTTCGTAATCGGGCGCGCGGTAATGGTGCGGACTGCCGGAGACGGGCGGCATGCCGGTGGCGGTGGTCTTCCAGGCGGGCGGCAGGACGATTTGTACGTCATGCGGGCGCGCGCCCTGGCCGGCCAGCGTGAGGAATGTGGGCGCGCCGTTGAGCAGCGCGAATTCATCGTCCACCCAATTATCCTGCACGCCCATGACGTGGCAGTAGACCCGGTAGGACACCATGACGGGATCGGCGCCGCCGGTTGCGATGCGCCAGCGGTTCTTGCGCGACTTTTCGATGGCCAGCGGACGTCCGCCGGAAGTGCGGGCGGCTACGGCTTCCAGGTTCTTAGCGTATTCGCGGATGACATACGGCGTCCAGACGGCCATGGCGAGCTCGATGTTTGGCTGGCCGGCGGTGGGGACGCGCGCGTCCACTTCCACGTAATGAGTTTGGGGCGCGGGGATGCGGACGGTGTAATAGATCGGCGGAAGCGGCTGCGCGGGGCAGAGACCGGTGAACAGCAGGAGTAAAAAGGCAAGAGTCTTTGGAAGCACCTATTGATGTTCGCATGGCATCCCCAGGAGTGGGGACGCGGCCTACGAGGCCGCATCAGGCTGCGAGCCTGCCCCACAACGGTCTATTTCGCGCGCGCCTTGGCCCGTGGCGGCGCATCGGCCGAAGCGGCCGGCTTGCGCGCGGGCGGCTGGTTGAGCAGCCGCTTGACCGACCGCGTCAACTGCCCGACTTCACCGGCGCTCTTGACGATCACCACATCGGCGCCAGTGGATTGTTCGGTCAAACCCAGCGGCTCCACAAACCCGGAGAGTAAAATGATGCGCGCGCCGGATTGGGCGCTACGAATCCGCTGGATCAGCTCAAGGCCGTCCATACGCGGCATTTTGAAATCGGTCACAACCACGTCGAAGTTCTGCTTCGAAAACAATTCCAAAGCCTCGTCTCCGCTGGTGGCGGTGGAGATGTTGTAACCAAGCTCCTGCAGCAGCGATTTGCGCGCGATCAAACCCTGGCGGTTGTCATCGACCAGCAGGATCTCGGCAGTTTTTGCGGGGGGTACAGCGGGGGCGTGTCTCATGCTAACGCAGGCGAGGTTAGCAGACTGGTAACGCAACTGTCAACACTTTTGCATCAGGTTGTAAAGAGGCGAGATGTAGTGCTTGACAAAATGCCGTGCTATTCCACTTCGCGCGGCGCCGTGTAGCCGTTCTTGGCGACGATCTGATATTTGATGGGCTTGCCCTTCTCATCGACGACGCGCAGCGGCTCGTTGGTGGCGGGGTTCACCAACTCCACTTTGATTTTGCGGAATTTGCCGTCGTGCGCTTTGTTGGCGGGCTCATAGCCGATCGAGTATTGATTGCGCAGCGAGTCCTGGATGGTGCCGAAGATGGACGGAAACTCACCGTAGAAGCGCGGAAAGAAAGCCTGGCCGCCGGTCTCTCTGGCAAAGGTGGTCATCTGGTTGTCGGCCTGCAGGAAACCGATGTTGTCGCCGCGCGGGCTCATGATGCGCAACGCCTGCATCAGTCCGATGGCGTACACTGGAACGGCGCTATCCTGAATAATTTTGCGCGCCTTATCGTAGGTCAGCTTGCTGAACGTATCGATGCCAGAAGAAAGCAGCACGATGGCTTTACGCCCCTCGATCTTGGACATGCGGTCTTCGGTATCGGCCAAGGCGTCGAACAGGTTGGCTTCCGAAAAGCCCGGGATGCGCAGGCGCTGCATGGCTTCATAAGTCTTGCGCTTATCGGTAGTGAAGTCGGAGAGGATTTCCTCCTTGAAGTCGTAAGCGATCAAGGCCACGTAGTCGTCAGGCTTGAGCGTCTGTACAAAACCATACGCGGCGGACAGGGTTTGATACCACGTCTGAGAACCGTACCACTGGAATTTGGCGCTGAACTCCACCAGCAGACACACGGTCATGGGCGCCGTGCTTTTGCCGAAGGATTTGATCTGCTGCGGAACGTTGTCCTCCAGCACCCGGAAACTGCCGCGCGGAATGTTGGGAATGAAGTGTCCATGGTTATCGAGCACGGCGACGTCGACGCTCACGACATTCACGTCGCTCTTGAAACTCGGGAGGTTCTCCGGGACGTCGGGTTGAGCCTTCTTGCTGAGCTTCGACGGAATGGGGGCTTCTTCGGGGGTTTCGTCCGTGGACTTGCGCGGCTTGGCGACGGTTTGGTCCACGTCCTTCGTGGGGCCCTCCTGATCCTGTGCGAAGGATGTGGCGGCCAGCGCGAAGAGCGCTGCCAAAGCTACCGGGAGCACCGGGATGTTCCAGAATTTCATAGACATAGCAATTCCCCAGCTAAACTATAGCAGAGAAGACGCAGTGGCCGACGGTTTGGTTTCCCGCACGGTTGTCCATCGGCTATCATCTGCTGGCGCCACCTACTCCCGCCACCTACTTCTGCGCAGCCAAAATATCGTTATTGGCGTTCAACAACGCCCGCCGCGGGCGCTTCGCCAGCATGATTTTGATGTCATTGCTGGTGGAAGACCCCGCTATGGGCACGGTCCCCAAGCGGGCTGCATGACCCATCGTAATCGACATACACAGGCACCCGCATCTTGAACGATGGGCCCACGTCCTGCTGTGAAATCTTCATGGTGAGCAAGGTCTTGCCGCCTTCCGCGTCCGCCATCGTGTATTCCAGGCGATAGCTGGGCGCTTCCGTGCCGTAAACCCATTCCTGGAAGAACCAATCCATGCGTCCGTTGCCTTCCAGGTTCATTTCCGGCAGCATATGTTTCTCGACCATGCGCTGAAAGTCTTCGGTGGATGCGCTCTTGCCGCTGTAAGTGGTCAGGTAATCGTGCACCATGGCATGAAAGCCTTGTCGCCGGTTTGGCGGTCCTGCATCAGGTAGCGCAGCATGTGCAGCACAAACGCGCCCTTGGCATAGACGATCCGGAGGTAGGCGTGGAGCCTTGAAGGAATCGAGACGTTGGCCCATCCACAACGGACCCACGTCGTTGGCGCGGTTGCCGAACTGGTTCTTATCGAGCAGCAGGCGGCGCTCGCTGTCCCAGAACTTCTGGCAGTCGTCGCCCTTGGGTTGAGTGGCTTCCAGGAACAACGCCGCGGAAAAATCGGCGAACCCCTCGGACAACCATTCGTCATGGTAGGAAGCCCAGCCGGCCGTATTACCCCACCATTGATGGGCCACCTCATGCGCCGTCACCACGTTGACGAACTCCTTGGAGAACTGGAAAGTGTTCCGGCCCAGCAACTGCCAGCGCTGCGTGGGATCCAGAAAGGCGCTCATCGGCAGGTACACCAGCGTGGGCCAGGACTGGCCGACGTCGAAGGCCGGCTGCTGGGTGACGGCCAGCCGTCCGTAGGCGGTGGGACCGTACCATTGCGTGTAGAGGCGCACCGCATTCAGCGCGTCCACCAATACCTGATCGGCCATGGCCGAAGGAGTCAGCACCATGCCACTGAGGGCGGAGCCACCTCCCATATGCGGACCCATCTCGTCCATCGGGGACTGGGTCGCACCTTTCAACCAATCCGGCGGCTCGGTGGTAGCGTAAGCCTCCAAGGTATACTTGCTGACATCGTCGACGCGTTCCTTCTTTTTGAACTCGCCGTAGTTGAAGCCGGCCACGGGCAGCGGCTAGTCCGATTTCCATTCAGTTACTGCTTCGTCGCCGTCGCGCTTCTCGCCGGCGAGCTTGCCTACTCCGACTAAGGTCAGCCTTTTGGGCGAATGGAAAGTGATGTCGTAAGTGGCCCTGTCGCGGAACGCCGATACAGCCGGATACCAGTTCTCCCGCGCGCCCACTGAGTAATTCCCGCCGCCTTCCTTGAAGACTACCTTATTGCCTTCGTATTCCATCTCGGCGGTGTAGACGCGGTCTTTCACCGTGGCCTGCGGGAGGATGAGGGACAGCTCCGCATCCTGCTTGACGCCTTCCTGAATGAAGCCGATGGACGCGCCATCCAGGCGCGCGCCGGACACGCGCAGATTAGGCAGCAGGGTAAACGATATTACCTATCTCCGTCGCGCAACGCTTTGAACCGAAGGGTGGCTTTAGCGGCCAGACGGTCGTTCCGGCCCACATGCACGTCCATTTGATAATGCTCGGGCGCGATCGAGCGTCTCTCTTCGGTCGACGAAGCGGTATGCGCCTGGATTTCCGCTACGGTATGGGACATGTACCAGATGACGTCCTGCTGCTCGCCAGGGTCGACGTTGACGACCGCCACTTCTTCGGGGCCCAGCGACGGGACGGCCCCTTGCGGACGCACCAGAAAACGCATCTGGGGATGTTTATGGGCGTGCAGCAGCGCTACGAAAGAGCCGGCGTGCGCGGGATTGTACAATTCGCCGAGCACCTCCGCCTCAAGGTTGGGGATGCACTCGCCGAACATTTCGTACTCCATGAAGCTGCGCGGAGTCTCGGTGCGCGCGCGCAACTGCGAGTGGAATTTCTGGAACTCGGCCTCGTTCTTCGCGGAGACCAGACCGGACTTGGCCTGCCCGCGCACTTCCTCAGCGGTGCCGTCGGTGAAATACAACAGCGCCGCGTCGAACTCCTCGTCAATCTCGGGGGCGCCAATGGTGAATTGCAGGCGCGCGGATTCGGTGGCGACCGCGGGCTTCAGGTGAAATCGTCCCTGGCCGGTAAATACCGCTACCTCCTGGCGGCCGAGAACCGGGGCCAGGAAGCTGATCTCGCCGGGTTTGAAGGTAACTGTTCCAGCATCCCGCTGGAGGACTATGTTTTCGGCGGTGAAAGACTCCGCCAGCTTTCCGTCGCGCAACGCGCGATAGTTCGCATCCGAGTTTTGCCCTAACAGACAAACCGGCGCGAGTAAGATGGCAATGTTAAGCCGCATTAAGCCGTTCAATCATAGATAGTAAGTCTAGCACAGTGTCTTCGAAATAACTGAACAGGACAGTTCCGGCGGCGGCGTGGCGCAGACGATCGTTGTTTGTTCTGCGCATCGTGCTCGAACTCGGCAGGCCACCCACAACGATGGACTGCCCCACGGCTAACTCCGCTGCCCCCTAGCGCGATCCGGCTGGCCGACCGGCCCTCTACAATAGTAGGTGAGGCGGGGGAGGGGCGTGGCTGGAATTTCCGAGGAGGAGTTCACCAGTTCAGTTGGGCAGCAGAAGGGGCGCGGATTTTTGCTGCGTTTCCTTGGCAACCTCGGGCCGGGGCTGATTACCGGGGCGGCGGACGACGATCCTTCCGGGATCTCCACATACTCGGTAGCCGGCGCCGTTTTCGGATATTCCTTCCTGTGGACGGCCCTGATCTCTTTCCCATTGATGGCCGCGGTGCAATTCATGTGTGCGCGGCTTGGAATGGTGACAGGCCGCGGCCTAGGGGGCGCCATCCGATTGCGGTATTCCCGGTGGGTGCTGTGGCCGGCATGCCTGCTGCTGATTGTCGCGAACGTGTTCAATATCGGCGCGGATCTGGGCGGCATGGCCGATGCGACGAAGATGGTAACGGGAATCCCGTCCTATTACCTGACACCCTTCTTTGCCTTGCTGATCACCGGCCTGTTGATCCTGACCTCCTACAATCTCATTGCGCGCATCTTCAAGTGGCTGACGCTGGTGCTGTTCGCTTACGTCATAACGGCCTTCCTGGCGCGGCCGGACTGGGGGGCCGTCGTGCAGGGAACTTTTCTGCCGCGTGCGGCATGGACGCAATCCTACATGGCCGTGCTGGTCGGGATTTTGGGAACCACCATTTCTCCGTACCTGTTTTTCTGGCAGGCGTCGGAGGAAGTGGAAGAGGACCGGAAGCGCGGTAAGACTACTGTGGCGCAAAGGCGCGGCGCCACTAATCTGGAATTGAGGGTAGCCAAGGAGGACGTGGTCACGGGAATGTTCTTCTCCAATCTGGTCATGTACTTCATCATTCTCACTACTGCGGCGACGCTGCACGCGCATGGAGTGCGGAACATCGAAACAGCCAAACAGGCGTCGGAAGCATTGCGTCCATTGGCCGGCCAAGGCGCATATTGGCTGTTCACACTAGGGCTGATCGGGACCGGCATGTTGGGAGTCCCGGTACTGGCGGGATCTTGCGCCTATGCCATCGCGGAAGCCGCTTCGTGGAGAGGAGACTCGCTGAGCAAGAAGCCGCGCCGGGCGCCGCAATTCTACCTAGTGATTGCGGGAGCCATGGTGGTGGGGCTGGCTCTTGATTTTGCGGGGTTAAATGCGGTGAAGATGCTTTTCTGGTCGGCTGTGGTGAATGGTGTGCTGGCGCCACCGCTGGTGGTGCTGGTGGTACTGCTTACCAGCGATCGAAAAGTAATGGGAGGGCGGGCGAATTCACGGGGAGCGAAAGTGCTGGGATGGATCTGTGCGGCGGTGATGAGTGCGGCGGCCGTGGCGCTGCTGGTTACGTGATCGATCTCATTTTCGCGCGGCGTTGGCTGAAGCCGGCCCTATTTGTTCAGCCGCTCAGTAATGGTCACCGGTGCGCCCAGGCGAAAGCTGATTTTGGATTCCGTGGGCAGAGAGACCGCTTTGTTGCGGGTGGCCACCACTCCGCCGCCGCCCGCCGCGCCGCCGGCGCCCGCGCCGATGGCAGCGCCCTTACCGCCTCCGGCAATCGCCCCGATGATCGCGCCGATGCCCGCCGCCGCGGCCACAATTCCCACCTGGTCCCCAGTAGCCATGTTCTCGGATTGCTTGCGGAGAGTCTCGGTCTTAATCTCCACATGCTGTCCATCGGAAGTAGTGAGCTTAGTTAGTTCCAGCGCCAGCGTGGCTTTACCTTTGACGCTGGATTTCTGCGCCTCAACCACGCGGCCTTCGACATGCGCGCCCTTTTCGGCGATCACGAAGCCGCCCGCGGAGAGAGGGGCATCCAGCGTACCGGTGAACGTGTCGCCGACCTGATTGTGCTCACTAGAGAGGCTCTCGCCCAGACGGACCGGCAAAGTCATGCCCGTTTGCAAGGTGACCGAGGGAGCCTGTTGTGGGGCGGGCGGCTCGACTGATTCGGCACCGGGCGCCGGATTCGACTGGGGAGCGGGAGACGAATCGGAAGTCATTGGGGGCGCGGTGGGTTCCTGGACCGGAATTGGCGCCGGAGCGGGCGGCTCAGGCGGCGCCGGTGGCATATTCTGCGCGACGGTGGCGGCTGCCGGAGGCGTCCTTTGCATCGGCTGTGAGTGGTGCTTCATCTTCACGACCTTGCTCACAGACGTGGCCGCCTTCGTTACGATCGGCGCCGGCGGGGCGACTTCCGGGGTTGGAGTGGGGTCTACAGCAGGAGCCACAGGCGCAGGCTCCGCCTGGGCCGGCGCAGGCGCGGCGCTCGCAATCGGGACCGGAGCCGGCTTCGGCCGCTGGGTGAACTTCATAATGAGGGCGCCACCCAATGCCCCAACCAGTACGAGCAGTCCTATTTGAAATGGTTTCATCTGGTCGGCGTATCCTTACTGAGTCGGACGGGCCGCCTCGCGCTTTCGTTTCCAGTGTAGCGCCGGGCAAAATGGGTAAAATGGGGATACTAGGCGATGTTCCGCTTTCCAACCCAATTCGCCATCGGACCCGTGCGCGTGGCGCCCGCCACCGTGCTGGCTCCCATGGCCGGCGTCACCGACACAGTATTTCGCCGCTTCATTCGCAACTTGGGCGGATGCGGCCTGCTGATGACCGAATTTACCAGCTCGCACGGCGTCAGCGCATCGTTACGCGCGCGCAAGCCTACGCGCACTCTGCTGAAGTACCTGGCCTTCGACCCGGTGGAACGACCGATCACGGCGCAGTTATTCGGCGCGGACCCTGCCGTCATGGCCGATGCCGCGCGCGTCTGCCAGGACCTGGGTTTCGACGTGGTGGATATCAACTTCGGCTGCCCGGTAAACAAAGTCGTGAAATGCAATGGCGGTTCCGGCCTGCTGCGCGACTTGCCGCTGGTGGAACGGCTGCTGCGCGAGGTGCGCGCGGCCATCTCGATTCCGCTGACCATCAAGTTTCGCGCGGGCTGGAGCGACAGGGAACTGGTCGCGGTCCGCCTGGCGCGCCTGGCCGAGGACTCCGGGGTGGTCGCCCTGGCGCTGCATCCCCGCACGCGCGAGCAGGGCTATAGCGGCCAGGCCGATTGGACGCGCATTGCCGAGGTGAAAGCCGCCGTGCGGATCCCAGTCATCGGAAACGGCGATATCAACTCGCCGGAAGACGCCGTGGGCATGGTAGCCCAGACCAACTGCGACGCGGTCATGATCGGCCGCGCGGCATCGTCTAATCCGTGGATCTTCCGCCAGATCGCGCAGTATCTCGCGACGGGCACTTACGAGCAGCCCAGCCACCAGGATCGCTACCAAATGATGCGCACTTACTATGCTATGCTGATCGAGCGGCAGGAGCCGGACTGTGTGGGCAAAATGAAGCAATTCGCCACTTACTTCACACATGGCGTGCGGCACGGAGCGCAGTTGCGCGCAGCCATCTATGGTACGGCGGAGGGCTCGCAAATCCTGGAGCTGGTGGATGAATTCTTCGGGCGCGAAGTGGCGGCCGCCTGAATCCGGTGAAGAGGCCGGTGAAGATGGTCAAGATAATCACGGACGGTTCCTGCCTGGGCAACCCCGGCCGCGGCGGATGGGCCTGCATCCTGCGGTACAACGAACACGCGCGCGAGCTATACGGATTTTCGAGTCACACCACCAACAACCGCATGGAGCTGACGGCCGCCATCGAAGGGCTGAAGGCGCTGAAAGAACCATGTGAAGTGGAAGTTGTCACCGACTCCGAGTATCTGAAAAAGGGTATCACGACGTGGGTGGCCAACTGGAAACGGCGCGACTGGATGACCAGCGATAAGAAGCCGGTGGTGAACCGGGACCTCTGGGAGGAGTTGGACGAAGTGGCAGGCGTGCATAAGATCACGTGGTCGTGGACCAGGGGCCACGCGTCGCACGCCGATAATAACCGCTGCGATGAGCTGGCCCAAACGGCGGCGCGCGAGCAGCGCCGCAGCTCCGTTTAGGCACTGTTAAGAAATAACGATACCAGCGTGGGGTGTGATTTCATAGTTCCACTCACCGTGGAAGTCGTCCCGTCTTAGGTGAATTTGCGCCATCTGCGCATCCGGGACTTTGACCCCCGCCGGAT
>Ga0302324_100010715_pt1 | contig 18918 bp, 14 predicted proteins | sample Palsa_T0_1_FD_201949 | JGI IMG/M metagenome (GOLD analysis project Ga0302324, IMG submission 201949) | Peat permafrost microbial communities from Stordalen Mire near Abisko, Sweden - Palsa_T0_1 | ecosystem: Environmental > Terrestrial > Soil > Palsa > Peat permafrost | place: Sweden: Abisko...
CGCCCTCGGCCGTCAAAGCGGCGCTACGCTCCGCCCGCCCTGTCTCACCACAAATGCCGCTAAGTTCTTGCATCTACAGGCATTACAAGACCAAGATTTACTGAGAATTATATCACGTTTGACACCCGGAAAATGACCATGGAAGATGTCGGGTAGTGGCTCAGTTTGGTCGTCATCCTGACCGCCAAAAAATTGCCATCTGGACTAAATGAAAGTTGTCATCCAGCGAAGCGTAAGACCTGTGAGCTAAATAAAAATTGTCATCCAGCGAAGCGAAGGACCTGTGAGCTAAATAAAAATTGTCATCCTGAGCGAAAGCGAAGGACCTGCTGTTTGCCGGACGCGCCACCCGAGTCGGCATCTCCGCCACCCGCAAGCGCATCTAGAAGGCAACGACTTATGATTGTGCTGATCCTATTGCTCGGCTCCTGGCTGATCCTCAGAGCCATCGGCGCTCTCGGTGTCCCCGCCCTCGCCACGTGGCACGACTCAGTTTCTTACGCCCTCGCCGTCATGTTCGTCTTCACCGGCGTCGCGCACTTCAACAAGATGCGACACGATCTCGCGCGGATGATCCCATCCTACTTTCCGCAGCCGATGCTGATTGTCTACATCACCGGCATTTTCGAATTCCTGGGCGCGGCCGGTTTGCTGATCCAAAGATTCCGCCCGCTCGCCGGAATCTGCCTCATCCTGCTACTGATCGGAATGTTCATCGCCAACGTAAACGCCGCCGTGAAAGGTGTAACGCTGGGAGGCAAGCCCGTGACCGCACTCTGGCTGCGGATCCCGATGCAAGTCTTGTTGATCGCCCTGATCTGGTGGGGTTCGAGTTTGAAACTCTGGTAGTCACAAGTCCCGGAGGGACGACTGAACCCGCCCTACGCTCTCCGCAGCGTCAACAACGTAATCTCCGGAGGCACGCCAATCCGCACCGGAAATCCAAATGTCCCCAGCCCGCGGTTCACATAAAGCGCGGCCTTCTGCCCATTCATCGGCAAATGATAAAGCCCGGCGACAAACGGCGTCATCAATCGAGCCGGACTGATGCTGTGATCCACAATCTCAACCTTCACCTGCCCGCCATGAGTATGCCCGGCAAGGCTAAGCTCGATGCCCAACTCGGCCGCGCGAGGAAACGAATTGGGATTGTGCGACAGCAGAAAATTAGGCATGTCGCGGCGAATCATAGGTTCGATCTCGCGCAACATAGGACCGGAATGCTCGCCGCTCACCATGTGGTCGCGCTGATAATCGACGCCCAGCAGATTAAAGCGCGCGCCGTTGTGCTCGACAACCGCGCTCTGGGCGCGTAATAAACGCATCCCCTTTTCGCGGAAGAGCCGTTCCGCCTCCTCTTCCACGCCCGCATAAATCTCGTGGTTGCCATTGCATCCCCAAACGCCCAGAGGAGCGCGCAGCCGGCTCAACTCGGTAATGCAGGCATCGAGCGGATCGCCTTCGCTCGAGACAAAGTCTCCCGTAACAAAAGAAATGTCGGGCTGCAGCGAGTTCGCCATGTCCACCGCGCGAGCAATTTCGTGCGGAGGCATGTAGTCGCCAATATGAATGTCGCTGAGCTGAGCGATGCGTAGCCCATCCAGCTCCGGAGGAAGATTCGCCACCGGCACATCGACGCGCTCGATCGTATAGCGCAAGCGCCCAGCGGCAAATCCATAAGTCGCCGCAAGAAATGGAAGGCCTCCAGCGAGCGCCGCGGCATATTGAAAAAATGTCCGCCGCGACGGACTGAATCCGCCCGCCACCACTCCAGTTCCAGAACGAGGCAAGAGCCGCGCCGCAATATTAGTGACCCACTCAATCGCGCCCACCGACTCAATCGCCAGGAATCCAAAGAATGAAGCGACCATCCATAAGCGGGCAAATGTGATCAGAGTCTTACCGAAATTCAGGCTGCCCAAACCAAGTCCGGAAATCCGATGCCCCAGCAGCGGATCAAGAACAGCCGCCAGCAGCGCAGCCGCCAGCGCGATCAGCCCAGTATGCATCCCGAAACGCCAGTTGCCATTCGAGAACGAGCCAATCCAGGCCCAGGCCCGAAGAAACCAGAACCGCTGGACCGCGTAGACAGCTAAGAGAAACAGCGCAAAGAAAAGAACTCGGCTAAGAGACAGGATAGTACTCCCATTAGGACGTTCTCCGAATTAGATGCGGCGTGGGCAGAGGAAGGCTCGGCCAAAAGCGCACAACACCGTCATCTTGAGCTCCCCAACACTGTCATCTTGACCTCCTCAACTCTGTCATCTTGAGCGGAGCAGGGACTTCACGAAGTGAAGTCCCTGCGGAGTCGAAAGACCCCTACCCGCATGGGAAATGGGGGGCACCCGTGTGATGGCCGGGGGGGTGCGCCCCTTCTCGCGCTTTTCGAGAAGGGGCCATCACGAACCTCGCATCAAGGGATTGGCCAAACGGCAGATGGGCGGACACCCCGCGCAGCGGGGACTTCAAAAAGTGAAAATGTAGTGTCCGACGAAATACTTAGGACTCGCCGGCGTCATCGCTTATAAAGCTCATCGCGAGATCGAGGCGGAGTCCAACCCAGATTCATCCCTTCGCGCAATCGCGCCAAGGCGGGATTTGTTCCGTGTTCCAGCGCCCGCAAAGCCCCCGCCCGCTCCCGCGCACTCAGCAGAGCGCGCTTAACATGCCGAGGCGCCGTCCCCCCGGAAACATCGTGCAGCGCCAGCACCTCGGTAAGTCCGAGGCAGGAATGGAACCCCGCGTCAAAGCTCGCATGGATTGCCTGTAAATCAGCGAGCGGCAGCTTTTGTAAATCGCATCCGCGTTCCACCGCCAAAGCGACGGCCTTGCCGACCGCTTCATGGGCGAGGCGCGAAGGCACTCCGCGTTCAACGAGATACGCAGCCGCGGCCCATGCGTTCATAAAACCCGAACTAGCCGCCTGATTCATCCTCGCCTCGTTGAATTCGACGGTGTTCATAAATCCGGTGACCAGCGGCAACATGCCGATAACATTGTCGGACGCATTGAACAAAGGCTCCTGCGTTTCCTGCAGATCTTTGTTGTAGGCGAGCGGCAGCCCCTTCATCAAAGTTTGCAGCGTGGTAGCGCAACCCATGACCCGTGCGGCTTTGCCGCGCACCAGTTCCAGCAGGTCAGGATTTTTTTTCTGCGGCATGGCGCTGCTGCCGGTGGAGTAAGCTTCCGGCAACTCGACAAATCCGTAAGCGGCCGTCGAGAACAGGATCATCTCCTCGGCCCAGCGGCTGAGGTGAAGAGCGAGCAACGAGAGCGCGTCGACAAATTCAATCGCAAAGTCGCGGTCGCTGGTCGCGTCCATGCTGTTCGCGGTCGGAGCATCAAACCCCAACTCCGCGGCCATGGCCTGACGGTTGAGTGTGAGCGTGGCTCCGGCTACAGCGCCCGATCCCAGCGGACAAAAGTTCACGCGCTTGCGGCAGTCGGCCAGCCGCGAGGCGTCACGCAGAAACATTTCGACATAAGCCAGCAGCCAATGCGCGACCAGAACCGGCTCGGCCGGCTGCAAGTGCGTGTAAGCGGGCATGGCCAGAGGCGAAGCAGAGTTCCCCGCGGATTCAGCGCGAGAAAGGATTGCCTCGACCCAATCAGCGATCAGATTCTGCAGCGTATCGATGCTTTCACGCACGAAGAGGCGGAGGTCGGTAGCGATCTGTTCGTTGCGGCTTCGGCCGGTGTGCAACTTGTAACCAGTCGCACCGATCAGCGCCGCCAGCTGCTTTTCGACGAAGTGGTGAACGTCTTCGGCTTCCGGGTCGTTAAGAAATTCTGGAGAAGATTCGGCGCGGCGGCCGATGTCTCCCAGAGCCTTCACGATTTCCGACAGCTCTTCCGAGGAAAGCACTCCGGCGTGTTCGAGCGCGTTGGCGTGGGCCTGGCTGGCGGCAAGTTCGAAAGGCAGCAGCCGCTGATCGTAAGGAAATGACCGCTGCCATTTTTCAAATTCAGGGTCAAGCGGCTGCCGGAAGCGGCCGGACCACATCTTCACGACGCAACCTCTACCTTATTTTTCGTCTGGGCGCGGCAACGCGAAGGCAATCCCAGAATGCGGATGAAGCCTTCCGCGTCTTTCTGATCATAGCTTGCGCCCATGGTGAACGAAGAGAGGTCGGTGCGATAGAGCGAGTAATCGGATTTGCGGCTGACCACGTTGACGTTGCCCTTGTAGAGCGACAGCGTAACCGCGCCCGTCAGATTCTGTTGCGTGGTGTCAACGAATGCGTCGAGCGCTTCGCGCAGCGGCGTAAACCACAGGCCGAAATACACTAGCTCGGCATACTTGAGAGCTACGTGCTGCTTGAAGTGCAGCAGGTCGCGATCAAGACACAGAGCTTCGAGTTCGCCGTGAGCGGCGAGCAGCAGCGTGCCTCCGGGAGTTTCATAGCAGCCGCGCGACTTGATGCCGACGAAGCGGTTTTCGACCAGGTCGATGCGTCCCACCGCGTTGCGTCCGCCGATTTCGTTCAGCAGTTCGACCAGCGATACCGGATCAAGAATCTGTCCACCCACCGAAACGGGCACGCCGTTTTCGAATCCGATTTCGACTTGCTCTTCTTTATCGGGAGCCTCTTGCGGCGACTTCGTCATCTGCCACGTGCTCGCGAATGGCGCGTTGCCGGCGTCTTCCAGTTCTCCGCCTTCGTGGCTCAGGTGCCAGAGATTGCGATCGCGGCTGTGAATTTTCTCGCGGCTCGCGGTCACCGAAATGCCGCGCTTTTCCGCATAGTCGAGACAATCTTCGCGCGACTTCAGATCCCATTCGCGCCACGGCGCGATCACTTTCAGCTCGGGAGCGAGCGCCTGGTAAGCCATTTCGAAGCGCACCTGGTCGTTACCCTTTCCGGTGCAGCCATGGCTGACGGCCGATGCGCCTTCGCGCTGTGCGACTTCCACCTGATGTTTCGCGATCACCGGACGCGCGAGCGAGGTGCCGAGCAGGTATTTATTCTCATAAACTGCGCCCGCTTTCAGCGCAGGCCAGACATAGCCAGTCAGAAACTCCTCGCGCAGATCTTCGACCACGACCTTGCTGGCTCCGGTCTTATAGGCCTTGTTAACCACCGCTTCGACGTCATCTCCCTGGCCGACGTCGGCAACCATGGCGATCACTTCGTAGGCGTAGTTTTCCTTGAGCCATGGAATGATGATCGAAGTATCAAGCCCGCCCGAGTAGGCGAGAACAATTTTTTCAGGCATGCGCACTCCTACCTTGGACACCAGCCGGATAGCGGCCCACGCCGCTGCCCAGCAGCCATACCAGTATAGCTTTCTGAATATGCAGACGATTCTCCGCCTGGTCGAAGACCACCGAGTTCACCGAGTCGATGACCTGGTCCGTCACTTCACAACCGCGATGGGCAGGCAAGCAGTGCATAAACCGCGCATGAGGCTTGGCGAGCTGCATAAGCGACGCATTCACCTGAAAAGGCGCGAAGATGGCGGCGCGCTCTTCGGATTCCTGTTCGTGCCCCATGCTCGCCCAGGCATCGGTGTAGACGGCATCGGCTCCGGTTACGGCTTTGCGGGCATCATTCAGAATACGCAGCGTAGCTTTGGTTTCTTCCGCAATGGCCTTGGCCATGGTCACGATCACAGGATTGAGCGGGTAGCCCTCGGGCGTGGCAATCGAAACCTTGGCGCCGACCGAGGCTCCGGCCAGCAGCAGCGAGTGCGCCATGTTGTTGCCATCGCCCACATAGGCGAAATGAATTTTCTTGAGATCGCCGAAGTGCTCCTGCAGGGTAAAGAAGTCGGCAAGCGCCTGGCAGGGGTGCTCAAGCTCGCTGAGCGCATTGATGACCGGAACGCCGGCATACGTGGCCATCTCTTCTACCATCGCGTGGCTGTAGGTGCGGAGGACGATGAGGTCGATCCAGCGCTCAAGGTTGTGGGCGATGTCGTAGAGCGACTCGCGGGCGTTCAGGCGGCTGGCCGTCTGATCGACAAAAAATGTGCTGCCGCCAAGGCTGTCCATGCCGGCTTCGAACGTGAGCCGGGTGCGCAGTGAGGGCTTCTCGAAGAACATCACCATCTGCTTGCCCGCGAGAATGCCGCGGAACTCCGCCGGGCGCTGCTTGAGCATGGAAGTGAGGTTGAACAGCGAGAGGATTTCGGCGGGAGAGAGATCGTGGATGGAGACGAGATCGCGCGGCGCGATCGGTTCCGGCAGCAGGTTCGGCGGGATTTTTGTCTTCGTCTTTCCTGGGTCCAGCAGTGCCATGGGATCGGTTCTCATTGTCGTTTTGTGATACTCCATTCTCTGAAAATTCTGACCCGGCTCGAGGCCTTGATGCCAGGAAAGACGCCTGCAAAGGCGCCCGCAAACCGCTTACAACTCGCGAATGCGGCGGGCGAGCCCTTGCGCTTTCTTTTTATCGGTGGCGATGACCAGCACCGTGTCGTCGCCGGCGAGTGTGCCGATGACCTCCGGCCAGTGCGATGCGTCAAGGGCGGCGGCGACCGGCTGCGCGCTGCCGACCGTGGTCTTCACCACCAGCAGATTCTGAGCCTGACGGATTTCGACCACAAACTGCCGTGCCAGATTCATGACCGACGGCAAAACGCCGTCGGCGCCCATGCTTTCGCCCAATCGCCGGTAGCCCTCGGGGCCTTTGACCAGCTTGAGTTCATGGATATCGCGCGAGAGAGTTGCCTGCCCTACGTCAAATCCCTTGCGCTCCAGCCTCTGCTGAAGCGAGTCCTGGCTTCCGACGGGACCGTCGTCGAGCACGTCGAGGATGGCTTGCTGGCGGGCTGTTTTCGACATGAATAAAAATGCAATCCAATGCATAAGTATCCATCTGGCGGGACGAGCGTGTCAAGCGGGAAATCGCCCACCGGTTACCACCGGGGCCCCGGAGGAACAATGCAAAAACAATGGAGGAACGATGAAGGAAAAATGGAGGAAAAATGCAGAAGAAGTGGAGAAAAAGTGCAGAAACACAGGTGTCATCCTGAGCGGAGCAGCAAGATTCGCGAAGCGAATCGTGCTGCGGAGTCGAAGGACCCCTACGCCCTTATCGATCGTCGGGCGCCCAGGTTTTGACCTGGCCGGCTCGAAGCGCAAAATGCGCAGGCGTAGACTCCACGCGCTCAGGCAGCCGTAAGCGGCGCGCGGGACGAAATCCGGCGCAGTTCAAGCATTCGGTGCCGGACGTACCCGTCCTCGGTTAAATGAGCGGAAGCAATGGCTTTGCGGCCGCTCACCACCATCTGATCGAGCGGGCGGCGGTGCGGGAACTGCGGGTCGAGCTCTCGGCAAAATTCACAAAGGCGGCTGGACCGGGTGTCGGAACGGTGGCTGACGGCGAGGTCAATGTGTTCCACGAAAAGCGTCTCCTGGGAGGGCAGGGCGGATTCGCCCGGTTTTGTGAGCCGGAGTCACAGTACTCCGTCTCGGCTGATTTATGATTGCGTGATCGATGCCTTTGTACTACACCGAATGCGAACTGCACAAGTCCCCTCGGACGGCCGCAAATCTCGCGGTCCCGGCACATTTCAACAGCAAAAAGAGCAGCAATTCCGCGCGACTTAAGGTAGTGTCCCAATTCGCTTTTCTACCACGGAGGCACGCAGACACCGAGCACCCCAACGGCCTGGCAAAGCCTCTCTGTGGTTCTTGCCGGTTCAAGTTTTTCTCCGTGTCCCCGTGCCCCCGTGGTGAAAGAAGTGGTGCAAGAAGTAGATTAGGGGCACCCGCGGCTTATGGAGGCGCGCCCCTGCCGTTTCTGGCATGATAAGGCTGCCTCTAATTCCCGGATTCATCATTCTGATTCATCATTCTGAAGACCGAAGGTCATTCTGGAGATCGCGTGAATCGCGCCGACGCCAATCCCCGCACCGTGTTCCTTTTCGACGTGGACAACACGCTGCTCGATAACGATCGAGTGGCAGAAGGTCTGAAGCAGCACCTCAAGAACAAGGTCGGCGAGGGCTCTGCCCAGCGCTACTGGGAAATATTCGAACAGTTGCGCACCGAGCTCGGATACGCCGACTACCTCGGCGCCCTCCAGCGGTATCGCCTCGAGCGGCCGCGGGATCCGAAGCTTCTCGCAGTCTCGCATTTCATGATCAATTATCCCTTCGCCAACCGGTTGTTTCCGGAGTCGCTGGATGCAGTCGAGTACGCCCGCCGGTTGGGCCGAGCCGTGATCTTGAGCGACGGCGACGTGGTCTTTCAGCCACGCAAGATCGACCGCTCCGGCCTCTATGAGGTCTTCGAAGGCCACATCCTGATCTACATCCACAAGGAACTCGAGCTCGACGACGTGGAGGCGAGGTATCCGGCGGAGCACTACGTCATGGTCGATGACAAGGTGCGGATTCTGGCAGCCATCAAGAAGCACTGGGGCGCGCGGGTGACCACTGTGTTTCCGCGCCAGGGACACTACGCGCTCGACGCGGCAGAAGTGGCTCGCTATCCCAAGCCGGATATCACGCTCGAGCGCATTGGAGAGTTGCAGAAATATTCGCTGCAACAGATTCTGGCCGCAGCGGGAAAGTAAGCGCTATTCGCTTTCTTCTTCTAGTTCCTGAGACGCGCCCGCTCGGACCAGCGTTTCCAATTCCATCTTCAGGCCAGTGCGGCTGGCTTCGGACAATTCCAGAAAACGAAAAGGTTGCAGACATCCCTGGGTGGCCCACATCGGAAACATCATTTGCGCGCGGCAGCGAACGCTGAAGCCCATGTGGAATACGACCGTCACCCGAATGCCTTCGTCGAGCGGCTTTTCAAGCGAGAGCAGCCCGCCGTTGACGGAGAGCTGACTCAGCCGCCCACGGATCTCTCGCCCGTTTTCGAGCACCACCAGCGTAAGAATGGAGCCGCCAAGCCGGACGCGGAAGCCGCGCTGTCCCTTGTGCGGAATGGGTATGGAGGGCATTCTGCATCAATTTTGCCTCATCCTCCGCCAGTAGGGCAGGTTACGAAAGTCAGCCTTCGGGTTTGAGGTGCCGTGGAGAGACGGGCGCCCTCGTGAGCCTGCCCTGAGCGAAGCCGAAGGGTCCACCCCGACCTCACGGTGCCAGCCCCTTGTCATACATAGCGCCATAATCCAAATATTGCCGCACCGGATCCTGCAGATACTTGATGTCGACCTTCTCAACCTCGCCGTTCTTGCCGAAGCTGGGCACCAGGTGAGCGTTTACCCCGGCGAAATAGGTCGGCAGGTTGAGCTTCTGATAGCGCGCCAGCACCTGGTCGCGCAGCCCCGTATCGAAGTGGACGCCGTATTGATCGACCAGCGCCTTGATCGCGTTGTAATCGCCCTCGGCCTTGATCCGCATCAGCTCGGCCAGCAACATGCCGACTCCCTGGCGCATTTTTTGATAGTCGGCCACACGAACGTAGGTTTTGCCGTCGCGGTTGAACTGCTCGATCGAGCCGGGCACCTTGTCCGCGATGTAGTGCGCGATCAACTGCCGATTGCGCTCGTGATCTTCCTCAATCGTATCGCCGTGCGGAATCCGCCCCAGCTGTCGCAGCGCGACCAGTGCCGCGGTATCGTACACGGCCTTCGCAACTTCTTCCTGGTTCGAGATCAGCCCCAGTTCCTTCAGTTTGGGATCCCACACGTTCCACAGCGCCATCAGGTCGGCGCGCGCCTCCTCGAGCGTTGAAAAATACTCCTTGAGAAAAGGTTGCGCTCCGCCACTGACGCGATCCGTCAGCTTGCCGGAGCCGTGGCCGATGACTTCGTGCATCGCAACCTGTAGATCGCTGGCTTCGGTGCCATATTTGGTGGCGCGGTCGATTTCGGCAGGGTTCGCGGCGAACTCGGCCACGGCCGCGTGCCCGGTCGCTTCCTCAATGGCGCGCTTGCTGCCCATGAACAGAAAATTCTTCGAGCCATATTTTTCGTGGATCGCGTTTTCGTTCGGCAGATTGTCGCCGATCGTGGATACGCTGAAATCGCCAGTTTCAATCAGCGTCTCGACCGCTTTCACCACCGGCAGTTTGAACGACTCGCGCTTGTATTTCGCGTCCCACGGAGCCTTCTCTTCAAAATAAGCGGCGCTTTCCGCCAGCTTTTTCATGGTGGTGGTAACTCGATCGTCAGTGATCGTGACAAAACTCTGCGAACTTCCTTTTGCGCCGCGCGCGTCGCGATAAACCTCGATAAAGCCGCTATCGAAGTCAACGGTCGCGTCGTTCTGTACCCACGCGGTGCCAAACGCCAGCCACTCGGCATAATCGCCGGTCTGGTAGTAGCGGATCAGATGGTCCATCGCTGCGGCTTGCGCCGGCTCGGCGTAGGCGCGAGCCTTCTCGAAGCAGGTGTTCGCTTTGCTCAAAAATGTTGCATAGAGTCCGGGAGGAACGCTGCCGTCCGGAGTGCCGGCGCGGTAGACAAGTTCCGTAAGCTTGCCGTCGGCGCCTTTTACCACCCGCGAGTTCAGCGGATATTTCGCCTGAAATCCCTTCAGATCCGCCTGACTCAGGTTCGGATAAAAAGTATTCGAGCTCGCCTGGATCGTATCTTTTCCTCCCACCGGACTCTTGGCGGTGACCATCGGCTCGAACTGAGGATCAAACAACGAAGCTCGCAACGACTGCAGTTCCCGGATCAAATCGGTAGGTTGACTCAGCGGCGGAAGATCGGCATATGCCGTCTGAAATGCCCCATTTTTCTGAGCGATCAGCGCCGCCTGTTCCAGTTGTTCAAAGGTGAAAGCGGGTAGAAATTTCTGAGAAGTGAGCTCGTTGTGATTGCCGCGGTTGCCCCAGAAAAGCTTGGCGAATTCGGTGATCTTCGCCATCACCCCCGGGTCGATACTCTTGGGACGAGCCGTGATTTCCTCCAGCAACCGTTTCTGTTGCAGGCCATAAGACGACGCCTGGTCGTAAAAAATGGGATCGATAGCAATAGAAGCCTGCGTCAGCCAGTAAGCCAAGGCCTGCTGCCGAGGCGAAAGCGTCTGAAAGCTGGGCGCGTTCAGTTGAATAAATGCAAAGTCGCCCACGCGCTCAACCAGAACGCCGCCGGCTTTATTTTGCTGGCACCACGCCGGGGTAGGGCTGGCGACAATAAGAAGGACGACAAGAAAGAGCGAAAGAGAAACGAAAAGTCGAGAAATCCAGGGTTTCAAGTAGTGGGCCTCCATGCGAGCCAATCCGACGCAGACCAAACTTCGCAGCCTACCACAAGCCGGTCTCCCGGGGGCCCAGCCTTTGACCGAAGAATCTTGGTGGAGAGCCGGGCGCCCCCGCCCGGCCACCCCAGTGCTCGTGTGGTGGCGGGGCTTTGCCCCGCCGGACGGGCGAAGCCCCGTCACCACACTGAGAGCCCGGTTCGGCGATGGAATGCCTTACCCCAAGACTCTGCTAACCCCGCGAGACTCGCGTGCTAGAATCTCTATTGTGATGCCCCGGACCGATGCTTCCTGATATCGACAAATTGCTGGAGCTCCAACTGGCGGATAAAGAGATCCGCAGGCTGCAGGACGAAGTTGCCGCGCTGCCGAAACGCGTGGCGGTGATCGAACAGAAACTGGCTGGGACGAAGGCGCAACTGGAAAGAGCGCGGAACGCAGCCAAGGGCGACGAAGCCAACCGCAAGAAATTCGAAGCCGCAATTAAAGATCTGCAAGGCAAGATTTCCAAGTATCGCGATCAATCCCTCGACGTAAAAACCAACGACCAATATAAAGCGCTGCTGCACGAGATCCAGTTTGCCGAGGAAGAGATCCGTCTCAATGAAGACCGGATTCTCGAAGTGATGGTCAACGTGGAGGCGCGCGACAAGGAAGTCAAAGCGGCCGAGGCCGAGCTGAAGGCCGAGATGGCCGAAATTGAAAAAGAAAAAGAAGAAGCGCGCAAGGTTACCGCCGAAGATCAGAAGAAGCTGTCGGAGTGGAACGGCAAGCGCGACGGGCTGCGACAGGGGATCTCGGAAGATATTCTTCGCCAATATGAGCGCGTGGCCAAGTTCAGAGGCACCGGTCTGGCGGAAGTCCGCGACCAGAAATGCATGGGCTGCCAGGTGAAGCTGCGGCCGCAGACCTACAACGAAGTGCGGAATGGCGAGAAGGTAATGGTTTGTGAGTCATGCTCGCGCGTCTATTACTTCAATCCCGCGAATGAAGTGAAGCCGGAACAGGAAGTGGTGACGGTTACCGGCAGAAAACGCTCGCGTCCGAAGGCGGATGCGCCGCAGGCGTGGTTCTATCGTCCGGATTACGGCGAGGAAGGCGAAGTGCTGCTGGCGTTTACCAACAGCGCCGGCAATTCGACGCGACGCGTCTACGAAATGCATACCGGACGCCAGGTTGGCGGGGTGCTGATGCGCGAAGGAGCTTACCGGCTGGCGTTTCCGGAAGACCTGACCGACGCCGCGCTCCGGCTCAATGGGCATTGGGATGAAAAGGAGATCGACGAGTGGGGTTCCGAGATCCCGTCGAACGCGCTCGATCTTCTTCATAAAGATCTGCTCGCCATTCAGCGCGAGCACCGAGCGACACACCATTCCGCCTCTCCGGCGGAACAGACGGCCGCCAGCTAGATCCGTTACCGTCGATTGCGGAACAGACGCTTGCCGCCGGAAGGGCACTTTCCTCCCATGCTATTGTTTCCGTTAGCACAGTAAAGTTCAATGAAATCCAGGTAGTGGTGCAATTTGCGAAATCGCTAACCACCAAGGCCACCAAGGTAAACGAAGGAAATATCTGAAGCCAAAAGCCTTCGTGATTCTTCGTGCCCTTGGTGGTTCAGGATTTCATCGGCTCCATCGTGAAACCGCACCACTACGAAAACCTATGGATTCGACGGAAACCAAGCCCGAGCTGCACGCCGCCGAATCCCATTCCCAGTCTCCGCTTTTTCAGTCTTCGCTCTTTCAGTCTGACGAAACGCGGCGACTGATTCTGTGCCTTCTGCTTGCTCTGGCAACGATTGCGCTTTACAGCTCCGTCTTCCGCGCTCCCTTTTTGAACTACGATGACGACGCATACGTTACCGGCAATCTGCATGTTCGCGCCGGAGTCACGTGGAGCACGGTAGTTTGGGCGTTTCGCAGTACTGAGCTTTCGGACTGGAAACCGATCGCCTGGCTCTCGCACGCTCTCGATTGCCAGATCTTCGGCTTGAATCCAATGGGTCCGCACATTATCAATGTCCTTCTGCATGCGGCGAACGCGGTGCTGCTGTTCCTGATTCTGGAGAGCGCCACCGGTTTCGCATGGCGCAGCCTCGTGGTCGCCGCGCTGTTTGCCCTGCATCCCATGAATGTCGAGTCGGTAGCGTGGATCGCCGAGCGGAAGAACGTTCTCAGCATGTTCTTCTTCCTGCTCGCGCTGGCCGCCTATGGTTGGTATGCGCGACGGCCTGGAATTGGACGATACCTGACAGTCACGCTGGCTTACGCTTTAGGGCTGATGACCAAAGCGCAGGTCATTACGTTTCCGTTCGTCCTTCTGCTGCTGGATTACTGGCCGCTGGAACGTTTGGCACCACCTCAAGCACCGGACGAACACGCACCGCCTTTCCAGGCCGCGTCTTTCTGGAAGCTGGTTGTGGAGAAAGTGCCGTGGTTCGCCCTCTCGGCCGCGAGCGCGGTCATTACTATGAGAGCGGAAACGGACGCGAAGCAACTGAGACTGCCGCTCTGGGCGCATCTGGGAAACGCGGCTCTTTCGTATGTCAAGTATCTCGAAAGGGCGTTCTGGCCGATGAATCTGGCGGCTGTATATCCGCATCCGGAGCTTTCGATCAGCATTCCAGCCGCTGTGCTGTCGGCGGTCGTGATAATCGCAATCAGCATCTCAGCGGTGATTTTTCGGCAGCGGCGGCCTTTCTTTGTGGGATGGTTCTGGTTTCTGGGAACGCTGGTGCCGATGATCGGACTGGTTCAGATTGGGGTTCACGGGATGGCGGACCGCTATGCTTATATCCCGCTGCTGGGAATTTTCGTGATCGTGTGCTGGGGCGCGGCGGATTTCGCAAAGACCTGGCACGTTCCGACGGTGGCGCCGGCGATCGTCGCGACTGTCATTCTGCTGGCACTGGGAGCGGCGCTGCATCGGCAGGTGGGTTTTTGGAACGACAATGTCACGTTGTGGGCGCACGCGGTGGAAGTCACCGATGGCAATTTCACGGCGGAAGATAATCTGGCGGGAGCGTTGATCGCCAAGGGCCGGGTCGATGAAGCGATGCCGCATCTGCGGCGGGCACGATTTTTGCGGCCGGATGATCTGGTGTCCACGCTCAATATTGCGAGCTACGAGCAGATGCATGGCAACTATAAGGCGGCCATCGATGGCTATGCCAGAGTGCCGCTATGCACCACGGATCCCTCTTTGCTGGCGATGGCGCGGGTGAATAGTGGATACGCGCGCTTCACGCTGAAACAATACGACCAGGCGAAACAGGATTTCGAAGCGACGCTGCGCTACGAGCCGGGAAGTGCAGCGGCATATCGCGGGCTTGGTTTGCTGGCGCAGAGAGCCGGCGACACGCCGCAGGCGATCCGGGACTATGAACGGGCCGTCGAAATTCAGCCGACGTCGCTCGGCTATCTGCTGCTGGCGCGGGCGCTGGAGAGTGATGGACACGCGGAAGCGGCGCGCGCCGCAGAGGCGCAGGCGGCGGGGATGACTCGTGATCTCAACGGCGACCTCGCGAGCGTGAAGCAGTTGCTGGCAGAGTAGCGCTGTCGATCCGAGTGAGGCGATGCAGATTTCGCACCGTGCCACACTGGTGCTGAAACCGAGGAATGGATTCCGTGAAATCCGGGTCAGTGAAATCCGACTCAGTGAACGCAGTGAATGAGGGCGCGGCGAAGCCCGGTCCGCGCCCGGCTGCGTCGCGCGTTCTTGAGTTCCCGGGAAAACACAGATTGATGGTCTGCCTTCTGCTGGCTCTGGCAACGATCGCGCTTTATAGCTCGGTCTTTCGCACTCCATTTCTGAATTTTGATGACGGCACGTACGTTTACGAAAATCCGCAGGTTCGTGCCGGACTCACGTGGAGCACCGTGGTTTGGGCTCTGCACACGACGGACGCGACCAACTGGCACCCGGTGACATGGTTTTCGCACGCTCTCGATTGCCAGATTTTCGGCTTGGATCCGCGGGGACCGCATGTCGTCAATGTGCTTCTGCATGCGATGGACGCTGCGCTTCTGTTCCTGATTCTGGTGAGCGCTACGGGATTCGGTTGGCGGAGTCTGTTGGTCGCCGCGCTCTTTGCTGTGCATCCGATCAACGTGGAGTCGGTGGCATGGATCGCGGAGCGGAAGAACGTCCTCAGCATGTTTTTCTTTTTACTCGCGCTGGCCGCCTATGGCTGGTATGCGCGGCGTCCCGGTGTCGGACGATATCTGGCTGTCACCTTCGCTTACGCTCTAGCATTGATGACCAAGCCGCAGGTGATCACGTTTCCTTTTGCGCTTCTGCTGCTGGATTACTGGCCGTTGGGCCGTCTCGGGCGCCAGGATGCACGCCAGGATGCACGGCAGGACGAAAGCACCGGCGAGCGGACGGCCTCAACCGCATCTTCTTTCCTGAGCCTGGTTTGGGAGAAAGTGCCGTGGTTTGCGCTTTCGGCGGTGAGCGCCATCATCACGATGCAGGTGCAGACAGAAGCAACCCAGGTGAACCTTCCACTTTGGATTCACCTCGGAAATGCCGCGATTGCCTACGTCAAATATCTCGGGAAAGCCTTTTGGCCGGTGAATCTGGCGCCGGTGTATCCGCATCCCGAGCTTTCGATCAGCGTGGCGGCGGCCGCGTTGTCCGCGTTCGCAATCATCGCCGTCAGTTTGCTCGCAGTGATCTTCCGTCGGCAACGGCCTTTCTTTGTAGGATGGTTCTGGTTCCTGGGAACGCTGGTACCGATGATCGGACTGGTTCAGGTTGGCGTGCAGAGCATGGCGGACCGCTATGCTTATATTCCATTGCTGGGAATTTTCGTGATCGTCTGCGGGGGTGGGGCGGATCTCATCAGAAGATTGCGGGTTCCGACTCCAGTGGTCGCGGTGGGCGTTGCGGCCATCCTGCTGACGCTGGGAATTGCGCTGCATCGGCAGGTCAGTTATTGGAGCGACAACATAACTCTGTGGACTCACACCCTCGAAGTCACCGGAGGAAACTACACCGCCGAAGATAATATGGCGACTGCTCTAATAGCGCTCGGCAGGGTGGAGGAAGCGATGCCGCACCTGCAGCGGGCGCGATTTCTACAGCCGGACGACCCAATGGCCTCGCTCAATATCGCGACCTATGAGCAGATGCACGGCAACTATCAGGCGGCGCTCGATGGCTATGCGAGAGCCATTCAATTCACGAAGAAGCCGCCCCTGCTGGCGATGGCGCACACCAACAGCGGATATGCGCATTACTCGCTGAAACAATACGACCATGCGAAGCACGACTTCGAAGCGGCGCTGACGCAGCAGCCAGGAAATTCTCCCGCCTATCGCGGGCTGGGTTTGGTGGCGCAGCGAGCCGGCGACATCGCGCAGGCGTCGGCGGACTACGAGCGGTCGGTCGAACTGCGGCCGACGCCGGTCGGATATCTGCTGCTGGCGCAGGCGCTTGAAATCGGCGGGAAGGCGGAAGCCGCGCGCGCAGCCGAATCGCAGGCCGCCCACATGGCTCCGGATCTTACCGACGATATTGCAACTGTGCGACAGTTGTTGGAAAAATAGTGGTCATGTTTACGAAACGTCACGCCGCGCTCGGCTTCATTTTCATCACCGTGCTGCTCGACATGCTGTCATTCGGCGTGGTGGCGCCGCTGCTGCCCAAGCTGATTTCCGACTTTCTCCATGGCAACACGGCTCGCGCGTCGGAATACATCGGCTTGTTCACGACCACCTGGGCATTGATGCAGTTCATCTTTGCGCCGGTGCTGGGACTGCTCTCCGATCGCTTCGGCCGCCGGCCGGTTATCCTGCTTTCGAACTTCGGATTAGCGCTCGACTACTTTGTCATGGCGCTCGCACCTTCCGTGCGCTGGCTGTTTCTCGGACGTGTGCTTTCGGGACTCACTTCCGCCAGCATCCCGACCGCGACTGCTTATATCAGCGATGTGACTGTCCCGGAAAAGCGCTCGAAAGCGTTTGGCTTGCTGGGCGCGGCTTTCGGTGCCGGCTTCATTCTCGGGCCCGCGATCGGAGGCTGGCTCGGCTTGCACAATCCCCGGCTGCCTTTCTGGGTGGCGGGCGTTGGCAGCCTGATAAATTTCTGCTACGGCGCGTTCGTGCTGCCCGAGTCGCTTCCACCCGAGAAACGTCAAACCAGGTTGCAGTGGCGGAATGCGAATCCCGTGGGCGCTCTGCGGCTGCTTCGCTCCCATGCCGAATTGCTTGGCCTGGCCACGGTCAATTTCCTGGGATATGTTGTCCATGAAATCTATGTGACTGTATACGTTCTCTACGTGATTTACCGCTTCGATTGGAATCCAAGAATGATCGGAATTTCGCTGGCAATGGTGGGCGCTGCGTCGATGGTTTCTTACTCCATCGTCGGGCCGGTGGTGGCGCGATTGGGGGAACGGCGGACGCTGCTCATAGGACTGGCATTCGCCACGGTGGGATTTGTAATGTTCGGTTGGCCGTCGCCGGTAGTGTTTCTGGCTGCGATTCCGGTGAATTGCCTGTGGTCACTGGCCAGCTCTACTTCGCAGTCACTGATGACGCAGCGGGTTGCGCCCTCTGAGCAGGGCGAACTGCAAGGCGCGCTGGCGTCGCTGAGCGGCGTTGCCATGTTGTTTGGACCAGGACTGTTTTCGCTGACGTTCGCGTACTTCATCGGCCCGGAGCACCATCTGCCCGGCGCGCCGTGGTATCTGGCTGCGATTCTGATGATGGTTTCGCTGGCCATTGCCTGGGCGGTTGCCAGGGACAAGAAGAACGCGGCGGTGAACAGCGGAATCGCGCCGGCTGAGGCCGTCTAACAGCGCGGAGCGACGGGCGCCTCGCCCGTCCCAGCCGACTTTCTACTAACGGCGCGATGGCCGGTCATTAACTTGCCGCCGATTTTGCTGTAAGATTGGCCGCACGAGGTGAGTGATGGTCGCCCATGACACCGCCCATGACAATGATCTCCGCCTTCCTTCCACGTCGCGTCGTTCCTTTCTCAGCCTGACGGCCGCCGCATCCGCCGCGTTTGCGTTGCGCGTCGTTACCGAACCGATGCTGGCTCACGCCGCACATCCCAATGCCCCGGCGAATGGCGTCAGGATTGATGCCAATGAAAACCCGCTGGGGCCCGGGCCTTCGGCGCGCGAGGCGCTCGCCGCCATCATTCCGCAAGGCGGCCGCTATTCCGACTGGCTCAGGGACGACCTGGTGAAGACGCTCGCCGAAATGGAAGGGCTGAAGCCGGAACAGGTGCGAGTCTATCCCGGATCGAGCGAGCCTCTGCATTACACGGTGGCAACTTTCACCTCGTCGCGGCGCAGTTATGTGACCGCCGATCCCGGATATGAAGCCGGCATGTTTGCCGCCCAAAGCGTCGGGGCGAAGGTCGTGAACGTTCCGCTGACGAAAGCTTACTCCCACGATGTGAGGGCGATGCTGGCCGCCGCGCCCGAAGCGGGCGTGTTCTATATTTGTACCCCTAACAATCCAACGGGAACGCTGACGAGCCATGCCGACGTTGAATATCTGGTCGAAAACAAGCCCAAGGATTCTGTAGTGCTGGTCGATGAAGCGTACATTCATTTTACCGACGCGCCTTCGGTCCTTGATCTGGTGAAGGCCGGCAAGGATGTTGTCTTGCTGCGCACTTTCTCGAAGATTTACGGCATGGCCGGCCTGCGCTGTGGCGCCGTCTTCGCGCGGCCCGACCTGCTGGAGAAGATCGAAAGTCGCGGCGGCTGGAATGCGATGCCGGTTACGGCGCTGGTAGCCGCATCCGCCAGCCTGAAAGACACGCAACTTGTGCCCGAGCGCAAGC